>Ga0209952_1000396_pt1 | contig 76648 bp, 68 predicted proteins | sample ThiBiot_750_biof_2_FD_183951 | JGI IMG/M metagenome (GOLD analysis project Ga0209952, IMG submission 183951) | Wastewater bioreactor microbial communities from Cape Town, South Africa - Thiocy_cont_750_biof (SPAdes) | ecosystem: Engineered > Bioreactor > Thiocyanate-remediating >...
GGCGGCGCGCGGGTACATGGCCGTCAGCATCCAGCACGATCTCGACAGCGATCCGCCGCTCGTGACGAAGGTCGGCGAGCCGTATGTCGGCCGCCTTCCGGTGTATGAGCGCGGCGTGCAGAACATCCTGTTCGCTGTCTCCAAGCTCAGGAAGATGCATCCCAACGCCGACTACGACCACTTGACGATGGTCGGACATTCGAACGGCGGCGATATCGCGATGTACTTCGCCAAGCTGTATCCTGATGAAGTGCGGAAGGTCGTCACGCTCGACAATCTGCGCGTTCCGTTCATGACCGACGGCAAGTTCAAGATTCTGTCGTTCCGCTCGCATGATCCGGTGTTCAAGGCCGATCCCGGCGTGATCCCCGATGATGAGATGTGTCAGGAGGCCGGCATCACCGTCATCAGGACGGATGCCCAGCATACCGAGATGAGCGATCGGGGGCCTGACTCCGTGAAGAAGAAGATCGAGGGCATGCTCGACAAGTACCTCGATGACGACAGCGTCCTGTCGCCGGTTGACACGACGAAGCCGAAGATTGCCTATCCGGGGCCGGTGGCACAATACGATCCGACCCGAAGCGCCATGCCGGTGGCTGCGCCTCTGCATTGACCTGTCGCGGACGGAAGTTACATAACCCTGTAGCCGTTTGCAGGGATCCATGACGCACGATCGCTCGAAATCAAAAACGCCTGACACCCTTCCTGACAAGCAGGGTGGCGGAGCCGTGCCGCGGCCGGTCTCGGCGTCGGCGGAAATTGCTGCGTTCGTTGCCAAGGCGCGCGCCACATCGCCGATGGCGCAGGGCGCCCGGGGCCGGTTGGTATTTGCGCTGGACGCCACCCTGAGCCGGCAGCCGACGTGGGATCTTGCCTGCGAACTTCAGGCAGACATGTTCAGCGAGGCCGCCGCTCTCGGCAATCTCGATATCCGGCTGGTTTACTACCGTGGCGCGTCCGAATGCCGTGCCAGCGGCTGGATTTCGGATTCTGTCCGGCTGGCGAAACTGATGCGGAAGATCGAATGTCAGGGTGGCCAGACGCAGATCGGCCGGGTGTTGGGCGACGTGCGGCGTGAGGCGATTGCAGCCGGCGTCCGGGCCGTGGTGTTCGTCGGCGATGCCATGGAGGAGCCGGTCGACGAGTTGTGCCGCAAGGCTGGTGAACTGGGCTTGCTGAAGGTGCCGGTCTTCATGTTTCAGGAAGGGGCGGACCCGATCGCCGAACAGGCATTTCGTGAGATCGCGCGATTGACCGGCGGCGCCTGGTGCCGTTTCGATCCCGGAGCGGCGGCGCAACTGAGCGAATTGCTGCGGGCGGCTGCGGCCTATGCGTCGGGCGGCCGGGAGGCGTTGTTGCGGTTGTCGAAAATGACGAGCGGCGCGGCGAAATTGCTCGGCCAGATGCGATGATGCTGGTCCATGCTCGCAATCGCACTTTATCCGGCGGCGCTTTCTGCATCCGTTTTGGTGGTTTTTCGGAAAGAACTTGAATGGCCACTCTGATCGCCGGCGCGGTAGCCGTCTTCGTCCTCTATACGCTGCTGCAGATGTTCCGCTCGAGCAATCCCGCCGTGCTGGCGCGCGGCATCAAGATTGCCGGCGGCATCGTGTCGCTTGCGGCGGCCGCGTTTATTGGCCTCAAGGGCGAACTTGCCGTGGCCATACCGCTCGGAATTTTCGGTGCGGGAATGTTGGGGTGGTCACCGTTCGGTGCGGGCGGCTTCCCCAATATCGGCGGTGTGTTCGGCGGCGCGGCCAAGCGCACCGCGGGCCAGACCTCGCGGGTGCGATCGCAGTTTCTCGAAATGATTCTCGACCACGACAGTGGCGCATTGAGCGGACAGATCGTTGCGGGGCCGAATGCCGGCCACGCGCTCGATGAGTTCGATCTGCCGCAACTGGCGACGATGATGAGCGGCTTCGATGCCGAGAGCTGTGCGCTACTTGAAAGTTATCTGGACCGCAGGTTTCCCGCCTGGCGACAGCACGCGCAGGGCGACGCGGCAGCGGGGCAGGGCCGTGCGGCGTCGAGCGGCAAAATGACGGACGAGGAGGCCTATCAGATCCTTGGCCTGAAGCCGGGAGCGGGGCGCAACGACATCGGGCAGGCGCACCGTGCCTTGATGAAGAAATTGCATCCCGACCAGGGGGGGTCGACGTACCTGGCGGCCCGTGTAAACGAGGCCAAGGACACTCTGCTTCGTACTCATCGCAACTGAACTCCGGCAACGCACTTACGCACACCGCGAGTTGCTTCTGTCACTGGTCTGTTGACGCCCCCGTCGCCCGCCGTTGCCCGGCGTGATCGACCTTCGGGTGCCCTTGGCGAGCACCCTTGGCCATATGTGTAGCGGCTAATTATTGACGGGAGGTTTTCAACGCCCGAGCCATCCGGCGCGCCCGCGCGGGGTCTCGATGTCAGCCTGCGTCAGGCGTCACAGGACTTTTGGCAGTTCGATCCCGGATCAGATCGAGAAGCTCGTCCCGCAACCGCACGACGCGGTGGCATTGGGGTTGACCACGCGGAACGAGGCGCCGATCAGGTCGTCGACGAAATCGACCTCCGAGCCGGCAAGGAACGGTGCCGACGACGGGTCGACCAGCACCACCGCGTTGTCGCGAGCGATCACCAGATCGTCCTCGGCTTGCGCGCGTTCGACATCGAACTTGTACTGGAAGCCGGAGCAGCCGCCACCTTCGACGCTGATGCGCAGCATTGCGCCGTCACCCTCGGTCTTGAGGATTTCGCCGATGCGGCGGGCCGCCCGCTCGCTGATGGTGACGCTGGCATCCGTCATGGTATCGCTCCGAGATCAAACGCAATCATAACCCATCGGGTGGATCTGGCTTTCGCTCCCTTCCGGAAGGACTGCCGGGACGGGACGCGGATGTTGCAATCGCACCGCTGGATTATTTGTATATGTCGTAAAGCATAGTTAAGTGTGGCGGATCGTGGAATCAAACTTTTGAAGGGCTAAAAGGACGGTGTCGGTTGGAATGGCTGCCCCCCAACAGGCTTATGCCTGTGATCCTGCCCGCAGCCGCGGGCGGCAGTTCGAGGAGCCGCCAAGCCAGACCCGTAGCGATTTTCGTCGCGATTGCGACCGCGTTATCCACTCCACGGCATTTCGCAGGCTCAAGCACAAGACGCAGGTGTTCGTCTTTCACGAGGGCGATCACTACCGCACCCGGCTGACCCATTCGCTGGAGGTTGCACAAATCGCCCGCGCACTGGCGCGGCAACTGGGGCTCGACGAAGACCTGACGGAGGCTTTGGCACTGGCGCACGACCTTGGCCATCCTCCGTTCGGCCATGCCGGGGAGCGGGCGCTGGACCTCTGCCTGAAGGATCACGGCGGTTTCGATCACAATGCCCAGACGCTGCGCGTGGTGACGGCGCTGGAGCAGCGTTACCCCCATTTCGACGGTCTCAACCTGACGTGGGAAACGCTGGAGGGCATCGTCAAGCACAACGGTCCGCTGTTGGAACGCGATGGCCGCCCGATTGCGTCCGCGCATGGCCATGGTCTGCCGGTCGGGGTCGCGGAGTTCAATCGCGGCTATGATCTGGAGTTGTGGAGCTTTGCTTCGCTGGAAGCCCAGGTCGCGGCGGTTGCCGACGATATCGCCTACGACGCCCACGATATCGACGATGGTTTGCGGGCCGAACTGTTCGGCATCGACGACCTTCGCGAGGTGCCTCTGCTGGCGCGGATCATCGAGGAGACCGCGCAACGCTACCCTGATCTCGCCGAACCGCGGCGCGGCGCCGAACTGGTTCGCGAGCTGATTTCCTACCTGATTTTGGCGGTGCTGGCCGAAACCCGCACGCGGCTCGCAGCGGCCCGGCCGGAATCGGTGGACGCGGTCCGTCACCACGACAGGACGCTGGTGACGTTCACGCCGGAGGCTGCGCAGGCCGAAGCGGCGATCAAGACCTTCCTTCTTCAGCATATGTATCGCCATCCCCGCGTCATGAGCGTGATGCGCGATGCCGAGGCGGTGGTCGGGGACCTGTTCGCGCATTACTGGCGCACTCCGGGCGACCTGCCGGCCGAATGGCTGTCGGCGGCCGGAACCGAACCCGAGGGGGAGTTCGCCCGCAGGGTCTGCAACTACATCGCGGGAATGACCGACCGTTATGCCTTGACCGAGCATCGGCGGCTTTTTGACTCGACCCCGGATTTGCGTTAGGCGGCGCCGGGGGCCGGTTTTTGCGGTGTCGCAGCGCCGGAATCTCCCGTCACCCCGTCAAACCTGAGCAGATTCATGGCCGATTCCGTTTCTTCACCGCATCCCTTCGCCAATATGCTCGCGCGGGTGCAGGGGGTCTGCCGCCAACTGGTTGCCGAAGGTGTCTTGCCTGCCGGAGTCGATCTGTCGCGGGTGGTGGTCGAGCCGCCACGCGAGGCCTCCCACGGCGACATGGCCACCAACGCCGCCATGGTGCTGGCGAAAGAGGCCCAATCCGTAAATCCAAAGGCCAAGCCGCGCGACCTCGCCGAACGGATCGCGGAAGGCCTTCGTGCCGACCCGCTGGTCGCGGCGGCCGATGTCGCCGGGCCGGGTTTCATCAACCTGACCCTTAAAGCCGATATCTGGATCGACGCGCTGCGTAGCATGCTGGACCAGGGAGACCGCTACGGCCGCAGCGCCATCGGCGGCGGTGAGAAGGTCAACGTCGAATACGTCTCCGCCAACCCGACCGGGCCGATGCATGTCGGTCATTGCCGCGGCGCGGTGTTCGGCGATGCGCTGGCGAGCCTGCTGGGGTTCGCCGGTTACGATGTCACCCGCGAATATTACATCAACGACGCCGGCGCCCAGGTCGATGTGCTGGCCCGCTCCGCCTTCCTGCGTTATCGCGAGGCGCTTGGCGAAACCATCGGGGAAATCCCCGAGGGACTCTACCCGGGCGACTACCTCAAGCCGGTCGGCGAGGCGCTGGTGGCCGCGCATGGCGATGGCCTGTTACGCCTTGATGAGGCCGCATGGTTGCCACCAGTTCGCCGCACCGCAATTTCGATGATGATGGAGGCGATCCGGGGCGATCTCGCCGCGCTCAACATCCAGCATGATGTGTTCTTTTCGGAGCGCTCGTTGATCGAGGGCGACAGCGATCGCGTCGCGGCCACGATCGATTTTCTCCGCGCCAAGGGCGATGTCTACGAAGGCCGGTTGCCGCCGCCGAAAGGCGCGCCGGTCGAAGATTATGAAGATCGCGAACAGACTCTGTTTCGCGCGACGTCCTATGGCGACGACGTCGATCGTCCGCTGCTGAAATCCGACGGCAGCTACACGTATTTTGCTTCGGATATCGCGTATCACAAAACCAAGTACGACAGGGGTTTTCGCGATCTCGTCGATGTCTGGGGCGCCGATCACGGCGGCTATATCAAGCGCATGCAGGCGGCGATCAAGGCCGTCACCGAAGACAACGCCGCGCTCGATGTGAAGATCGTGCAGCTCGTCAAGTTGCTGCGCAACGGCGAGCCGGTGAAGATGTCGAAGCGTTCCGGAGATTTCGTCACGCTGCGCGAGGTGGTCGATGAAGTCGGCTGCGATGCCGTGCGCTTCATGATGCTGTTCCGCAAGAATGACGCGGTGCTCGATTTCGACCTCGCCAAGGTGATCGAACAGTCGAAAGACAACCCGGTCTTTTATGTCCAGTACGGTCACGCCCGCGGCCATTCGATTTTCCGCAACGCCCGCGAAGTGATCGCCGATCTTCCGGAGGATAGAGAGCAGAGGTTGCAGTTGCTGCGCACCGCCAGGCTGGAGCGGCTGAGCGATCCCGTCGAACTTGATTTAATTCGTCGCCTGGCGCTTTACCCGCGTGTCCTCGAAGCGGCGGCGCTGGCCTATGAGCCGCACCGGGTGGCCTTCTATCTCTATGATTTAGCCAGCGAATTTCACGCGTTATGGACGAAGGGGCGCGATGCGCCTCATTTACGCTTCATTATCAATAATGATGCAGAGATTACCTTATCGCGTCTGGCGTTGGTTCAGGGCGTCGTCTCGGTCCTGGCATCTGGCCTTGCCGTCCTCGGCGTCAGTGCGCCAAACGAGATGCGATAAAGTATCGCCGGTCGCTTGGGGAGTGATGCCGGCAAGTGGTAGCCGCTGTTTCGTTAGAATGACGGGTCGGCGCTTTCCCGAAGGGGATGCAACGCAATGGCTGATCGATATCACGAACGAACTTACGCAGCGGCTCATGCGATGGACCGTGATCGTTACGATACTCCGAAGGTCGAAAGCGATCCGCTTGCGGAGCTTGCGCGACTGATCGGGCAGACCGATCCGCGCGCTGACTTCGGCCGTGAGGAATTGCCAGAACCGGCTCAAAGCCGCCCGCGTCAGTCGTTTCGCCCCGCTGAGCCGGAGCCGCATATGGACGATGAGCGTCTTGCCGGTCCACCGCCGTGGATGAAGAATCGCAATGGCCAACCGCAGCCGGCGCCGATCGAGCCGAGCTTCGCCGCCGATGTTCATCCGCTGCGCCGTTATGCGGCCGCGCATCATTTGCCCGATCCCACTCAACAGGGCGCGCAGAACCCGGAGACCGAACCCGGCTACGCCGAGCGCTACGACGAAGCATTATATGGTCCGGTCGAATCCGATGATCATTATGCGGCGCAAGGCTACCAACAAGGCTATCAGCAGGAGTCGGGCTATCAAGAGGATGGCCCTTACTATCAGGACGATTACGCCGACGACGTGCAGGATCGGAAGCCGCGCCGTGGCGGCCTCACGACGGTCATGGCTGTTCTCGCGCTCGCCATCGTTGGGACGGGTGCGGCATATGGTTATCGCACATACATCGGATCACCGCGCAGCGGCGAGCCGCCGATCATCAAGGCGGATGCCGGCCCTAACAAAGTGATACCGCCGACGTCCGCGGAAAACGCGAGCAAACAAATCCAGGATCGGATGGCTGCGGGCAACGCCGCCGAGCAGCTGGTCTCGCGCGAAGAACAGCCCGTCGATGTCAAGGATATCGCCAAATCCGGACCGCGGGTCGTATTTCCGCCGCTGAACCAGAACGCCAACCCGCCATCCACCGCCAGCGTGGCGCCGGGCAATCGACTGGCCAGCAATGCTGGTAGCGCAGCGGTGGCCGGTACGGAGCCGCGCAAGATCAAGACGCTGACGGTGCATTCGGACGAGGCGAATGTGATTGCAGCTTCGCCGACCTCGGCACCTGCCGCGCGCGCTCTCGCGCCGGCACCGGCTGCCCCGCCGACAACGCGCGCCGCAGTTCCGGCCGCACCCGCACCAAGTGGAAATGCGCCGTTGTCGATCGCGCCGCAGGCCCCCGCCAGCGGACAGACCCGCGTTGCATCGATCAATCCGGCTCAGCCGGAGCCGAGCGTAACCGGCGGGTATGTGGTTCAGATCTCGTCGCAGCGAAGCGAGGCCGATGCCAAGGCATCGTTCCGGGCTCTGCAGCACAAGTTTCCGTCGTCGCTGGGGTCGCGATCCCCCTTGATCAAGCGAGCGGATCTCGGATCGAAGGGTATCTACTATCGTGCCATGGTTGGTCCCTTCGCGACTTCGGACCAGGCCGTTCAGTTCTGCGGAGGGCTGAAAGCCTCCGGCGGCCAGTGCGTCGTCCAAAGAAATTAGCGGCGGTTTCCTTGACCCCTGGTGCCCGCGCAGGCTAATCGGCCCAGGTCACGTTCATGGTTTCGGATCGAATCGGTCCGAAGCCATAAGCGCGATTGATGCTAATGGCTTGGAGCGGGATGCGGGCGTAGGCCGCTATCCATTTTCTTTGTCCCGCTCTGGTGTGGTGGTTCGGAAGCCTGCTTCATTATCGCCGCGAGCGCATCAAGCGAGTTTCTGAACCTGGACCGCACTAGACGCGTAGAATTGCTAGTGTTCTTTCGACTCTGAAGTTCGCTTTGAAGTGCCGTCGCCCGGAGCAAGCCTCAGACTTGGAACACGAGGATGGACTCGCGCGCTTTCATTACCGGTATCTCCGGTCTCACGCTCACTGCCGACGAACGTGCATTCCTGCGCGATCAACGGCCGTGGGGGTTTATCCTTTTCAAGCGGAATGTGGCCGATCCGGCGCAGGTTGCCGATCTGGTCGAGAGCTTGCGGCAATGCGTGGGCCGGGCCGACGCACCGGTCTTGATCGACCAGGAGGGTGGCCGCGTGCAGCGTTTGGGACCGCCGCATTGGCCGGTTTACCCGCCGGGCGCGGTATTCGGAACGCTGTACGACGCGAAACCCGAACTCGGGTTGACGGCAGCCAGGCTGGCTTCGGCCCTGATCGCATTTGATCTCAGCGATCTCGGCATCACGGTGGATTGTCTGCCGCTGGCTGATGTGCCGGTGGCCGGGGCCGATGCCGTGATCGGCAATCGCGCCTATGGCACGAACCCGGAGAAGGTTGCGGCCATTGCCCGGGCGGTTACTGATGGTTTGCAGTCGGGAGGCGTGTTGCCGGTGCTCAAGCACATTCCCGGGCATGGCAGGGCGACAGCCGACACCCACTTCCGGCTTCCGGTGGTGGATACGCCCCGGGCCGAACTCGAACAGAGCGATTTTGCGGCGTTTCAGCCGCTTGCGGACCTGCCGATGGCGATGACCGCACATGTTGTGTTTAGCGCAATTGATGCCGCCCAACCGGCGACGACTTCTGCGACAATGATCGAACAGGTGATTCGCGGCCTGATCGGGTTCCAGGGTCTGTTGATGAGTGATGATGTGTCGATGAATGCGCTGGCGGGTTCGATCGCGGAGCGGACCGAAGCCATTGTCGCGGCCGGGTGCGATGTCGTTCTGCATTGCAACGGCAATCTCGAGGAAATGCGTGCGGTGGCCCGCGCAACGCCACTTTTGACGGGCCGGGCGGCGGAGCGCGCCGCCGCGGCGCTGGCGGCCCGCGCGGTTCCCCATGCGGGATTTGATCGTGCTGCCGCGCGCGCGCAACTGGACGAACTGGTTAGTCGTGCCGGGGAGATAGGTGCATGACCGCGGAAATTTTGCCTTTTGACAGCGGCAGGCCGCCGATCACCGAGCAGGTGGATGATACGGTGGCGCTGGTCGTTGATGTCGAAGGCTATGAAGGACCGCTTGATCTGCTGCTTGCGCTGGCGCGCCAACAGAAAGTCGATCTCGCCAAGATTTCCATTCTGGCTTTGGCCGATCAGTATCTGGTCTTTATCGAAGCTGTTCGGAAAACGAAGCTCGAACTCGCGGCCGACTATCTCGTCATGGCGGCATGGCTGGCGTTTCTCAAATCGCGTTTGCTGTTGCCGGAGCCCGCGGCCGAAGAAGGTCCGAGTGCCGAAGAAATGGCGACTGCATTGGCCAACCGCCTGCGGCGGCTTGAAGCCATTCGCGAGGCTTCGAACCGGTTGATGACGCGGCCGCAATTGCAGCGCGAGATCTTTGTACGCGGGCAACCGGAGTCGATCGCGGAAATCAAGCATCCGAAGTTCACCGCCACGCTCTACGATCTGCTCAGCGCCTATGCGGCTCAACGCCAGCAGCGCGTGCTGGCTTCGGTCCACCTCGCAAAGCGCACGGTCTGGTCGCTCGCTGAAGCGCGGGCTTCGCTGGAGCGGCTCGTCGGCATGGCCGAGGATTGGAGTCGTCTCGACGAATACCTGGTCAGTTATGTCCTCGACCCATCGCAGCGGGCCACGGTGTTCGCTTCGACTTTCGCCGCCGCGCTCGAGTTGGTGCGCGAGGGTTCGATGGAAGTGAATCAAAAGGAAGCGTTCGCGCCTCTGTATTTTCGCAAACGGATGTCGCTTGCGGCGTCCGATGCAACGGCTGCGCCGGAAGCTCCGGTGCAGTAAGTGGAAGAAGGAGACCCCGCCATGGCAAGTCTGGCTGAAATGCGCGTCGAACATCTTGACGACGCCGACGATCACTCAGAACACTCTGATGCGCGGCCCGAGGAATTGCGTCTCCTTGAGGCGCTGCTGTTTGCGTCGGCCGAACCGCTCGATCAGGCAGCGCTCGCCAAGCGCATGCCGGAAGGCGTTGATATCAAGGCTGCGCTGGCACAGTTGCAGGCGGACTACGCGATGCGCGGAGTCAATCTGGTTCGCGTCGCCAACAAATGGATGTTCCGCACCGCCGGCGATCTGGCGTGGCTGATGACGCGCGAGAGCACCGAGACGCGGCGGCTGTCGCGTGCGGCGATCGAAGTGCTCGCGATCATTGCCTATCATCAGCCGGTGACGCGCGCGGAGATCGAGGATATTCGCGGTGTCGTGACATCCAAGGGGACGCTGGATGTCCTGTTGGAAACGGGATGGATTCGTCCGCGCGGTCGTCGCAAGACGCCGGGCCGTCCGCTGACGTTCGGGACAACCGAAACGTTCCTGTCGCAGTTCAGCCTGGAAGCATTGGGCGATCTGCCGGGACTCGACGAGTTGAAGGGGACGGGATTGCTGGATTCGCGGCTGCCGTCCGGCTTCACCGTTCCGGTGCCTTCCGACGATCCGGCCTTGCGCGAGGACGAGGACCCGCTGGAGGTCGGCGAACTGGAGCTGGCGCTGGCGCCGGTGGCGGACCCGGAACCCGAAACTGACGGGGAAAGCTGAGTTTTTCTGGTTCGCGGCGCGATTAACGATTGCGCCAATGCGGCGTTGCGCCCGCGATTTGACGCGGCTTAAGTCCTTGTTTTTGCCGTCCTCGCAGCCTAGTTTCAGGCAAGACGAGGTCGGTAGCCGGCCGCGCGTTTGGAGGATGCAGGATGGGTTCACTTAGCATTTGGCACTGGATCGTCGTGATCGCGGTTGTCCTGCTGCTCTTTGGGCGGGGCAAGATTTCCGATCTGATGGGCGATGTGGCGCAAGGGATCAAGGCCTTCAAGAAAGGCATGCAGGACGATGAAAAGCCTGCGGAAAAACCTGAGCCGGTCAAGACCATCGACCACAATGCCCAGCCATCGACGGTGGCGCGTTCGGATGTCGGGAGCAAGGTCGGCTGATCCATCTGGCCCGGAAACCTGTTGCAGGATTCTTGCGGCAAACCCGTGGCCATTCTGGACAAATTGCGGCATGACCGGCCGAGACAGCCGCCGGGCGATGATCGCCTCGCGTGAGCGGATTTTTGGATGTTTGACATCGGGTGGAGTGAACTGGTCGTCATCGCCGTCGTCGCGCTGATCGCCATCGGCCCGAAGGAGCTGCCCGGCGTGTTGCGCACGGTCGGGCAATGGATGGGCAAGGTGCGCCGGATGGCCGCCGAGTTCCAGGGCCAGTTCAACGAGGCGATGCGCGAGGCCGAGATGGCCGATCTCAAGAAGTCGTTCGACGAGATCAAGGGCGTCGCGACCGACTTTAAGAACAACAACATCCTCACCTCGCTGCAAACGGATGTCGGTGAAGCGCTGAAGGTCGATGACATCGATACGCCGGTAACGACGCCGACCACTCCGGAGCCGCCGACACCGGCGACGTTCGTCGAGGCGGAAACCCACGGCGCCACAACTGAGCCGCTGGCGATCACCAGCGAAGTGCACGCGGCGCAGTCCGCCTTGCCCGAGACATTGCCCGACGCCGCGCCGGCGGGCGCCGTGGTCGGCACGGAATTGCCGCCGGTTGCGAACGCCGAAGCCGCCCAGCCGGCCGCGCCGGCTGCCGATATCCACAAGGATGTCAAAGCGTCATGAGCGCCGAAGATATCGAGGCCAGCAAAGCGCCGTTGATGGATCACCTGATCGAGCTGCGCGGGCGGCTGATCAAGGCGTTGCTGGCGTTCGGCGTCGCGTTCATCCTGTGTTTCGTGTTCGCCAAGCAGATCTACAACGTGCTGGTGTGGCCGTTCGTCTGGGTGGCGGGGCCGGAAAATTCCAAGTTCATCTACACCGCGCTGCTGGAATACTTCATCACCCAGTTGAAGCTGGCGATGTTCGGCGCCGGCTTCATCTCGTTTCCGATCGTGGCTGCGCAACTCTACAAGTTCGTCGCGCCCGGCCTTTACAAGCACGAGCGCGGTGCGTTCCTGCCATACCTGATCGCGACACCGTTCTTCTTCGTGCTCGGCTCGCTGGTGGTGTATTTCCTCGTGCTGCCGATGCTGATCCGCTTCTCGCTCGGCATGCAGCAGGTCGCGGGTGCGGAGACGGCGCAGATCGCGTTGCTGCCGAAGGTCGGCGAATATCTGTCGCTGATGATGTCGCTGATCTTTGCGTTCGGCATCGCCTTCCAGTTGCCGGTGATCCTGACGCTGCTCGGCCGCATCGGCATCATCACGTCGAAGCAGTTGCGTGAGAAGCGGCGTTATTTCATCGTCATCGCGTTCGTCATCGCGGCCGTGTTGACGCCGCCGGATGTCATCAGCCAGGCCTCGCTGGCCGGACCGTTGTTGATCCTCTATGAGGGGTCGATCATTGCGGTCAGCTTCGTCGAGAAGAAAGCGGCAAAGCAGAAATCCTCGACCACGACGCCCCCGGCTGCCGCCCCGCCGACACCTCCCGAAGGCACACCGGCCGAGTAGGGCGAGTTCTGCGCCTACTGCCGTCATCCGGGGCGACGTATTCGCGTCTCGGAGGACGGGCCCCTTGCACCCTGCCAGCCATCCCTCGAGGCTCGCCGGGAGGGATTGCGGGGGTGTTGGCTGGATCGCAAAAGCGCCGTTTCCTCTATCATGGCGCCATACCGCCTATGATTCGTCATGCACGGGCTTGACCCGGGCGTCCACGACTTGTTCTAACGCTGCAGAAAGACGTTGATGGCCGGGATTCTGAGCGAAGACGCGCTTCGCGCTTTCGTCCGGCCATGACGCAGGATAATTGTTCATGCACGATATCAAAGCGATCCGTGACAACCCGCAAGCCTTCGATGCCGGACTGAAGCGGCGCGGGCTCGAAGGCTTGTCAGGCAAACTGCTGGCCATCGACGAGACGCGGCGCGCGGCAATCCTGTCGTCGGAGCAGGCGCAGGCGCGGCGCAACGCCGCCTCGAAGGAAATCGGCGACGCCAAGAAGGCCAAGGATGACGACCGCGCCAACGCGCTGATGGCGGAAGTCGCCGATCTCAAGACCACGATGCCGAAACTCGACGCGGACGCCAAGTCGGCCGATGCGGAGTTGCAAAAGGCGCTGGCGGAAATCCCAAACCTGCCGCTGGACGAGGTGCCGGACGGCAAGGACGAGCACGACAACGTCGAGCATCATCGCTTCGGCGAGAAGCGCGCTTACGCCTTCAAGCCGAAGCCGCACTACGATCTCGGCGAAGCCCTTGGCCAGATGGATTTCAATGCGGCCGCGAAACTTTCCGGCGCACGCTTCGTGGTGCTGAAGCAGGGTCTCGCGCGGCTGGAGCGCGCCATCGGCCAGTTTTTCCTCGACGTTCATACCGGCGAGCATGGCTACACCGAAATCAACCCGCCATTGCTGGTGCGTGACGAAGCTATGTTCGGCACTGCGCAATTGCCGAAGTTCACGGCTGATCAGTTCCAGACTATGACCGAGGAATTTCGACGTCAGGCGAGAGAAGAACTTATACGCGCTCAGTTTGACGTTTCTATCCAGACAGTGGAAAAATTTGGCCTTGAAGGGCTGAAAGAGGCTTCGAAAATCGCGGTTCAGTTCAAACATGCTGAGAATGCAAATCGCCTTTGGCTCATCCCCACCGCCGAAGTGCCACTGACTAATCTGGTGCGCGAATCCATTCTCGACGAAAAGGAATTGCCGCTGCGCCTCACCGCGCTGACGCAGTGCTTCCGCGCCGAGGCGGGCGCTGCGGGCCGCGACACGCGCGGCATGATCCGCCAGCATCAGTTCACCAAGGTCGAACTGGTGTCGATCACGACGCCCGAGGAATCGAAAAACGAACACGAGCGCATGCTGGCCTGCGCCGAGGAAGTGCTGCGCCGTCTCGGTCTGCATTATCGCGTGGTGACGCTATGCACCGGCGACATGGGCTTCGCGTCACAAAAGACCTACGACATCGAAGTATGGATGCCGGGGCAGGGTGAGGGCGGCGCGTATCGCGAAATCTCCTCGTGCTCGGTGTGCGGCGACTTTCAGGCGCGGCGCATGGATGCGCGGTATCGCGGCGGAGATAATAAGCCGCGCTTCGTGCATACGCTCAACGGTTCGGGCACGGCGGTCGGCCGCGCGTTGATCGCGGTGGTCGAGAACTATCAGCAGGAGGATGGCTCCATCGCTGTGCCGGATGTGTTGTTGCCATACATGGGCGGGCTTAAGGTGATCGAGCGGGCGGGGTGAGATAAGGTTGAGGTCGTCACCCTGAGGTGCATTGCGAAGCAATGCCTCGAAGGGCGACGGCGCATCCTTCGAGGCTCGCGACTTTGTCGCTCACACCTCAGGATGACGTCGTCGGGTCAACTTTATCGCATTAACGGAAAAGACGTGGATGGCCGGAACGAGTCCGGCCATGTCAGAAAAAACATAAGGTTGAGCGAATGCGCATTCTTTGCACCAATGATGACGGCATTCACGCGCCGGGTTTGCAGATTGTCGAACAGATTGCCAGGGCGCTGTCCGACGACGTCTGGATCGTCGCACCCGAACTCGATCAGTCCGGTGTGTCGCATTCGCTGTCGTTGAACGATCCGCTGCGGTTGCGCGAAGTCGGCGAGCGACGCTACGCCGTGCGCGGCACGCCGACCGATTGCGTCATCATGGGGGCGCGGCACATCCTGAAAGACAAGGGGCCGGACCTCGTGCTGTCCGGCGTCAACAAGGGGCGCAACGTCGCCGAGGACGTGGTCTATTCCGGCACCATTGCCGGTGCGCTGGAAGGCACCATTCTCGGTCTGCCGTCATTCGCGCTGTCGCAGGAATTTTCGTTCGAAACCCGCAGCAAGCCCACCTGGGACATCGGGATCGACTATGGCCCGCGCATCATCCGCAAGGTGATGGAGGCCGGCGTGCCGAGGAACACCGTCATCAACATCAACTTCCCGGCCTGCGCGCCGGGTGATGTCGCCGGCGTGCAGGTCACGCGGCAAGGCAAACGCAATCTTGGCTTCCTCAAGGTCGACGAGCGTCTGGACGGCCGGGGCAATCCGTATTTCTGGATCGGCTTTGCCAATCTCGCCCATGTCGATAAGCCGGATGCGGACACCGATCTCGCCGCATTGGCGTCGAACCATATTTCGGTGACGCCGCTGCGGCTCAACCGGACCGACGAGGCGTTTTCGGAAACGCTGACCGCCGCGCTGACGTAGAGCGTTTTCGAGCGACGTGGATACCGGTTCGCGTGAAGAAAACGCTTCAAATCAAAATCATGGAGTTCCGGTTCTGACTCCATCAGAACCGAAAGGACTCTCGGCTAAACGTTATTTTTCCTTATAACGTTCGCGCGGGGTAGACGCCGTTCGCGGGCCTGCCGCTGTCATTGAGGGAAGCGTGGCGACGGAGCAATCCGGATTACGAAACAAAACGGGATTGCTTCGCTTCGCTCGCAATGTTTGTGAGATATGATCGGACGATCAAGCTGCCGCGCTTTTCAGCGCGTCGTCGATCATCCGCGCCAGCGTCGCCATCTGGAACGGCTTCTGCAGGGCAGGGCGTCCGCGAAATTCCTCCGGCATGCCCTGGGTGCCATACCCGGTCGCGAAGATGAATGGCCGATTGCGTGCCGCGATGACGGCTGCGACCGGTGAAACCACCCTGCCGTTGACGTTGACATCGAGAATGGCGATGTCGAATTCGGCGGTCTGTGCCAGCACCAGCGCTTCGTCGACGTCGCCAGCTTCGGCGACGACCTTGTAACCAAGGTCCTCGAGCATCTCCGCGACCATCATCCGGATCATCGTCTCGTCTTCGACGAGAAACACCGAACCGCCCGGGGCTCTTAACGCGGTCATGACGAGGGTCCCTACGCAATGTTCAAAAACAGGGTCGCAAATAACGGAACCAAAAGCAACGTTGCTGCGCGAGCGCCAGTCGTTTTAGGTCCGGGTTCACTGACCTGTGAGGAACCGCCCGATCCTGCATCCGATTGCCGCGTGCCAGATTGTTTAAACTTATCCGCGCTATGCTGCGCAACGGCAGGGCGCGGCGAACGGACAGGGGTTGCAGCTTGCGGCTCGCCACGGCCGGTCGAAATGCGTTTTCTTCACGCGAATGCCGGCTTCGCGCGAAGATGCTGTAGCGAGGCTTGCGATGGCGGCTGCCGAAAACCCTCCTCACGAGAAGATGCTGTTTCAACTCAGCCTGCGCCGCCGTGGCATCAGCGATCAGGCGGTGTTGCGCGCGATGGAGCAGGTTCCTCGCGATGCCTTCGTCGAACCGGCCGACCGCGATGCGGCGTGGCGGGATACCGCGCTTGGTATCGCTTGCGGGCAGACCATCAGCCAGCCGTTCGTGGTCGCCTATATGACAGAACAGTTGCGGATGCAGCCGCAGCATCATGTCCTCGAGATCGGCACCGGCTCCGGCTATCAGGCGGCGGTGCTGGCGCGGCTGTGCGCCCAGGTGGTGAGCGTCGAGCGATTTCGCACGCTCGCCGATGGGGCGCGCGCCAGGCTAGCGGGGCTGCATTACGACAACGTCGAGATTGTCGTCGCCGACGGCTTGAACTTGCCGGAGACCATCGGACAGTTCGATCGCATCATCGTCACCGCGGCGGTGGAGGAAATCCCGGCCTCGCTGACGGACAGGTTGCAGCCGGACGGCATTCTGGTCGCGCCGGTCGGACCGGCGAGCGGCCGCCAGACCCTGGTGCGGCTGGTACGGAATGCCGAGGGCTTCGAACGCAGGGAATTGTTCGACGTTCGCTTCGTACCGGCGCTGAGTGGGATCGCGCGCGAGATGTAGCTCGAATTTGCCAAAATGGTGAATCGAATTTGGCAGGCTTAAAGCCTTATTTACTGACCGCGTGTTTACTCAAATTCCTAGTTGTGTTGCGTAAGAGTGAGTAACCATGTCCCGGGTAGTCGAGTTGCTTTGCTCGCGCCGAGTTCCGCAAGTCGCGGTGCTGGCGCTGATGTCGATTGGTTTTGCCGGCTGCAGCGCCGACATGTCCACGCGTTTCTCTGACAACCCGTTCAACTCCCGGTCCGACGCCACCGGTTCGGTCCGTAGCAGCGCGCCTTACGCCGCTCCGGTGCCGCAAGTGCAGCGGCAGGAACTCCCGCAATATTCACGGCCGCAGCCGCAGCAGTATCAGCAGCAGTATTCCTCCTCGGCGTTGCCGCCGCCGGTCTCCGCACCGCAAACCTATCCCGCGCCCACGAGCGTGTCGGGCGGCGGACGCGGCGTGTCGTCCTACGCGCCGCCCTCGCATTCGCCGATCGAAGCCACCGGCACCGTCGCGCCGCGTTCGGTTGCCGCCGCGCCGGCGCCCGCGCATGCCGCCGGCACCACGATCATCGTCGGCACCAGCGACACGCTTGACGGGCTGGCGCGGCGCTACAACGTGTCGTCCGCCGAAATCCTGCGCGCCAACGGCTACAAGGGTCCGCGCGCGCTGCGGCCGGGCCAGCAACTGGTCATCCCGTCGCGCCATGTCGCCAGCGCGCCCGCACCGGCGGCCGCTCCCGCTCCGGTTGCGCCCGCGAGGGTCGCGGCGATGCCGGCGGCAGGTACGCACTACGTCAACAGCGGCGACACGCTGATGAACATCGCCCGCCGCAACCACATTTCGGTCGCGGAACTGGCTCGCGCCAATCATCTGCCGCCGACCGCCCAGCTCAAGATCGGCACCAAGATCACGGTGCCGGGCAAGAAAGTCGCCGCCGCAGCTCCCTCGACGCTGGGCGCGCCGCCAGCGCCGCTCGGCGCCACCGCGGCTCCGGTTGCCGCCGCACCCGCACAGCCCGCGCCGGTCCAGGTCGCCCAGGCGCCGGCCGAACCGGTTCAGAAGGCACGGCTCGCCAGCGCGACCGAAACGCCGGCCGCAGCCGCGGCTGCCGCTCCGTCGCCGGTCAAGGCGGCCGAGGCCACCGGCGCGTTGCCGACCTTCCGCTGGCCGGTTCGCGGCCGGGTCGTGGCCGCCTATGGCGCCAAGACCAACGGCAAGGCCAATGACGGCATCAACGTCGCGGTGCCGGAAGGCACGCCGGTGAAGGCGGCCGAAGACGGCGTCGTCGCTTACGCCGGCAATGAATTGAAGGGCTACGGCAATCTCATTCTGGTGCGCCACGCCAACGGTTATGTCACCGCCTATGCCCATGCCAGCGAGTTGCTGGTGAAGCGCGGCGAAACCATCAAGCGCGGCCAGACCATCGCCAAGTCCGGACAGTCCGGCGAGGCCGGTTCGCCGCAACTGCACTTCGAGATCCGCAAGGGCTCGACGCCGGTCGATCCGCTGCAATTCCTCAACGGCGCGTGACGGTTTCGATCAACGCGTGGTCTGCGGAAACCATCTGATCTGTTCGTGATGGCCGGGCTTGTCCCGGCCATCCGCGTTTTGGTGCATCGTGTCATGCGAACGTGGATGCCCGGGACAGGCCGGGGCATGACGGGACTTGGTCGCGCCGCGGCTCGCGCCTGTGAGTGACGGCGTCGAAGGTTTTACTTCGCCCTGAGGCGGACGCCGAGGCGGCCGGCCAGTTCCTGCGTGAACTGCCAGGCGACGCGGCCGGAGCGGGAGCCGCGCGTGGTCGACCATTCCAGCGCTTCGTGCTCCAACTGCTCGTCGTCGAGCTTGATGCCGAAGTGGCCGCAATAGCCGCGCACCATCTCCAGATATTCGTCCTGGCTGCACTTGTGGAAGCCGAGCCACAGCCCGAAGCGATCCGACAGCGAGACTTTCTCCTCGACGGCTTCGCCGGGATTGATCGCGGTGGAGCGCTCGTTCTCGACCATCTCGCGCGCCAGCAGGTGGCGGCGGTTGGAGGTAGCGTACAGGATGACGTTGTCGGGACGGCCCTCGATGCCGCCTTCCAGCACCGCTTTCAGCGACTTGTACGACGCGTCGTTGCCGTCGAACGACAGGTCGTCGCAGAACACGATGAACATGAACGTCGAGGCGCGCAGCAGCGCCATCAGGCTCGGCAGGCTCTCGATATCCTCGCGGTGGATTTCGATCAGCTTGAGCCGGCCATCGACGTCGGGCCGCGCGTTGACGCTGGCATGCGCAGCCTTGACCAGCGACGACTTGCCCATGCCGCGCGCGCCCCACAACAGCGCGTTGTTGGCGGGCAGGCCGGTGGCGAAACGTTCGGTGTTCTCGATCAGGATGTCGCGCATCCGGTCGATGCCCTTGAGCAGCCCGAGATCGACGCGATTGACCTTGGGAACCGGGATCAGGCGTCCGCCGGGGCTCCATATAAAGGCGTCCGCGTCGGCATCGGCGATTGTCTGCGGCGAGGCGGCCGGCGCCGCGCCGGTCGCCATGTGGGCGGCAATCGCCTCCAGCGCGCGGGCGATTCGATCTTCGGCGCTGGCCTCGGCGCTTGCCGCCGGCCGGGCCGGGAGGCGTTTTGTCGCGTCGGTCCGGGCCGATCGGGCCTTGGCTTGGGGTTTGGCGGCAGGGGTTCTGGCAGTGCTGCGGGCGTGGTTTTTACTTGGTTTTTTGGGCATTTTTCGGGTTCCTGATGATGCACCCTTATCGGCCCTTGCGCCGCACCGCAAGCCGGCCCAAATCAACCGGATAACAACCCGCCGGGCAGCGTTGCAATTGAGACGCTGGCCGCTATAGTCCGCGCGAATTTAGCGAAAACCGGCCCGGACGCTGCCGCGTCGCGTCGGTTTGTCTTCATTTCACAAGGAATTCCGGATGTTGATTACTCCTGCCTTCGCTCAGGCTGCCGGCGCGGCTGGCGATACCAACAGCATGTTGATGTCGTTGCTGCCGTTCGCCCTGATCTTCGTGATCATGTACTTCCTGATCCTGCGTCCGCAGCAGCGAAAGGTGAAGGAACATAACGAACTGGTGAAGAACATCCGTCGTGGCGACACCGTCGTGACCACCGGCGGCCTGGTCGGCAAGGTCACGAAAGTGGTCGATGACGAGCAGATCGAGTTCGAGGTCTCGGACGGCGTGCGGGTCCGGCAGATGCGCCAGATGATCTCGGGTGTTCGCTCCAAGGGTGAGCCGGCCAAGGACAAGGGCGACACCAAGGATACGGCTTCCGCGAGCTGATCGCGCTCTCCAATACCGGAACGTCTGACGGGTCAATTCGATGCTGTATTTTACACGATGGAAGGTGTTGGCGATCGTTGCCACGGCGCTGCTGGTGTGCCTGTGCGCCGTCCCCAACTTCTTTCCCGAAGCAACCGTCAAGAGCTGGCCGAAGTGGGCCCAGCGCCATCTGGTGCTGGGGCTCGATCTGCAGGGCGGCTCGCACATCCTGCTCGAGGTCGATGCCAAGTCGGTCAAGAAGGACAAGCTCGATCAGGTGCGCGACGACACCCGCAGGACGCTGCGTGACGCCCGCATCGGCTACACCGGTCTTGCGATCCGTGCCGACAGCGTCGAGGTCCGCGTCAAGGAGCCTGATCTCGAGAAGGCGCTCACCAAGCTGAAAGAACTGTCGCAGCCGCTCGGCGGCATTCTCGGCTCGACCGGCGCGCGCAGCGTCGAGGTCAACGATGCCGGCGGCGGCCTGATCCGCATGACGGTGCCGCAGGCCGCGGTATCCGACCGGATCCGGCAATCGGTCGATCAATCGATCCAGATCGTGGAGCGCCGCGTCAACGAACTCGGCACCGTCGAGCCGCTGATTCAACGACAGGGACTCGATCGCATTCTGGTGCAGGTGCCCGGTCTGCAGGACCCGACCCGGCTGAAGGAAATCCTCGGCAAGACCGCGAAAATGGATTTCCGCATGGTCGATCCGACGGTGTCGCCGGAGCAGGCCGCGCAGGGACGCGCGCCCCCGGACGACGAAGTGCTGATGAGCGCGCAGGAGCCGAAGGTTCCTTACGTCATCAAGAAGGAGGTGCTGGTCTCCGGCGCCGACCTGACCGATGCGCAACCGGGCTTCGACCAGCGCACCGGCGAGCCGATCGTCAGCTTCCGCTTCAATACGTCGGGCGCGCGCAAGTTCGCCGACGCCACCTTGAAGAACGTCGGGACGCCGTTCGCCATCGTGCTCGACAACGAAGTGATTTCCGCGCCGGTCATTCGTGAACCGATAACCGGCGGCTCGGGGCAGATTTCCGGTGGCTTCACCGTGCAGCAAGCCAACGATCTGGCGATCCTGCTGCGCGCCGGTGCGTTGCCGGCGCCCTTGACCATCATCGAGGAACGCACGGTCGGACCGGGACTCGGACAGGACTCCATCGAAAAGGGCGAACTCGCCGCCTATGTCGGATCGATCCTCGTCATCGTCTTCATGCTGTTGACCTACCGGCTGTTCGGCGTGTTCGCCAACATCGCGGTGGCGGTCAACGTCGCGATGATCTTCGGCGTGCTGTCGCTGCTCAACGCCACGCTGACGCTGCCCGGCATCGCCGGCATCGTGCTGACGGTGGGCATCGCGGTGGACTCCAACGTGCTGATCTATGAGCGTATCCGCGAAGAGGTGCATGGCGGCCGGCCGACCATTTCGGCGATCGATGCCGGGTTCAAGCGGGCGCTCGCCACCATTCTGGACTCGAACATCACGACGTTCATCGCCGCGGCGGTGCTGTTTTACATCGGAACCGGGCCGGTGCGCGGCTTTGCCGTGACGCTCGGCATCGGCATCGTGACCACCGTCTTCACCGCCTTCGAGGTGACGCGGTTGATCGTTGCCGGCTGGGTCTGGTGGAAGCGGCCGCAAAGCGTGCCGATTTGAGAGAACGGGGTCAGCCTTGACACATACGATCTTACTTGGCCTCGGCGTTCTCATCGTGGTGCTGACCATCGTCAGCATCTTCGGTTGGCTGCCCGCGTTGCGCATCGTCCCGGACAACACCCGTTTCGATTTCACGCAGTTCCGCCGCATCAGCTTCCCGATTTCGGCGGTGCTGTCGATCTGCGCCATCACGCTGTTCTTCACGCACGGCCTGAACTTCGGCATCGACTTCAAGGGCGGCACCTTGATGGAGGTGCAAACCAAGAGCGGGCCGGCCGACATTGCCACGATGCGCTCCACGCTCAGCGCCCTTGGTCTCGGCGAAGTGCAACTCCAGCAGTTCGGCGATCCGGACAACGTGCTGATCCGGGTTGCCGAGCAGCCCGGCGGCGATGCCGCGCAGCAGAACGCCGTGCAGAAGGTGCGAACCGCGCTCGGCGACAACGTCGAGTATCGCCGCGTCGAGGTGGTCGGCCCGCGCGTTTCCGGCGAACTTCTGGCCTACGGCATGCTCGGCCTGATCTTCGCCATCGTCGGCATCCTGATCTATCTCTGGTTCCGGTTCGAGTGGCAGTTCGCGCTCGGCGCGATGGTCGCCAACGTCCACGATATCGTGCTGACCATCGGATTCATGTCGATCACGCAGGTCGATTTCGACCTGACCAGTATCGCGGCGCTGCTGACGATTCTCGGCTACTCGCTGAACGACACCGTCGTCATCTACGACCGTATTCGTGAAATCCTGCGGCGCTACAAGAAGATGCCGATGCCGCAATTGCTCAACGAGTCGATCAACCAGACGCTGTCGCGCTCGATCATTACCCACGTCACGGTGACGCTGGCGTTGCTGGCGCTGCTGCTGTTCGGCGGCCATGCCATCCACAGCTTCACCGCGGTGATGATGTTCGGCGTGGTGCTGGTCGGCACCTATACGTCGATCTTCATCGCCGCGCCGATCCTGATCTATCTCGGCGTCGGCATCCATCGCGAGGATGCCGCTCCCGAGAAGGCCGCCAAGCCGGCCAAGGAACCGGTCAAGGAGCAGACCAAGGCGGCGGCGAAGGCCGGGCAGGGCAACAAGCCCCTCAAGGCGTGACCGTGCCGTCGCCCTCGGATGCTCCGCATCTTCCGAGATCGGCGCCGATCGAAGCCTACGGCAACGGTGGTTTTCGTTTCGCGGAGATGTCGCATCGCGGATCGCTATTGTGCCTGCCGAATTCGATGTGGGCATGGCCGGTCGCGCAACCTCGGGACATCGACCGCGCCGCGCTGGCGCGGGTGTTCGAAGACCATGCCAACATCGATACGCTGCTGATCGGCACCGGCAACGAGGTGTGGCTGCCGCCGAACGATTTGCGCGAGGCGCTGCGACGGCTCCATATCGGTATCGACGCCATGCAGACCGGACCGGCCATTCGCACCTATAACATCATGATCGGCGAGCGGCGGCGCGTTGCGGCGGCGCTGATCGCAGTGCCATGAGCGAGCAGGCGGCGGACAACGACGCGGCCGCGTTCTGCGCAGCCCTGGTCAAGCAGCATGATTTCGAGCGTTACGCCTCGACGCTGTTCGTCACGCCGGCACAGCGCCGCGCGTTGCTGGCGCTATATGCTTTCAATGCCGAAATCGTCCGCGTGCGCGAACACATCCGCCAGCCGATGGCCGGCGAAATCCGGTTGCAGTGGTGGACGGACATGCTGGCCGGGCAGGGGCATGGCTATGTCGAGGGCAGCCCCGTCGCGTCGGAACTGATGCGCGCCGTCGAGGTCCATGCGCTGCCGGTGGAGCGCTTGACGCGGCTGATCGATGCTCATCAGTTCGATCTCTACAACGATCCGATGCCGGACAGCGAGGTGCTCGACACCTACGCGCAGGAAACGTCAGGCGCGCTGTTCGAACTGGGCGCGCGGATCGCGGGTGCATCGCCGGATACGCTTGCCGAGGTGACGCGGCAGGCGAGCATCGCGGAAACCTATCTAGAGGTGCTGACGCGGTTGCCGTTCGATGCCTCGCGGCAGCAGGTCTACCTGCCGCTCGACATGCTGACGCGACACGGCGGTAGCGTCGACGAGGTGTTTGCGGGCAAGATGACGTCGGCGTTGCGGGCGGCGTTCGACGAACTGGCCGACCTGGCGCTGTCGCACCTCAAGCTGATGTACGATCCGCTGATGGCGTTGCCGCGAGACGCGCGACGGGTCTTCCTGCCGATGGCGGTGGTGCGTCGCACGCTGGAGCGGGCACGGCGGCCGGACTTCGACCCCTACGTGCCGCATCGGGACTCGCGGCTGCGCATCCTGTGGACGTTGTGGCGCGCATCGCGCTCGCGCGATTTTCGCGGGTAGAGCGTTTTCAGGCGAAGCGGATACCGGTTCGCGTGAAGAAAACGCGTCTTGGCTCACACCGCGTCCCAACTGAAGATGTCGCTGGAACGGTCCAGCTTATAAAACGAAGGCTTGAGCGCCGGCATGCCGTGTTCGGCGATGCTCTGCGGGGTCCAGCCTTCGCCGCGATGCACGGAGCGGATCGGGCGCGACTGGCCCATCAGGAAGATTTCGTTCATGCGCACCGCAAAGATCTGGCCGGTGACGTCCTTCGCCGCGTCGCCGAGCAGGTAGACGGCGAGCGCGGCGATCTTTTCCGGCCCCATCTGCTGCATCCGCTCGACGCGCGCCTTTTCCTCCGGCGTTTCGGTGGGGATGGTGCCGATCAGGCGACTCCAGGCAAACGGCGAGATGCAGTTCGAGCGGACATGGAAGCGGCTCATGTCGAGCGCGATCGATTTCGACAGCCCGACGATGCCGAGCTTCGCCGCGGCATAGTTGGCCTGCCCGAAGTTGCCGATCAGCCCCGAGGTCGAGGTGAAATGCACGAACGATCCGCTCTCCTGTTCCTTGAACAGGCGCGCGGCGGCATGGGACACGTAGAACGAACCCATCAGGTGAACCTTGATGACCTGCTCGAAGGCATCGACGCTCATGCGATGGAAGATGGCGTCGCGCAGGATGCCGGCATTGTTCACCACGCCGTCGAGCCTGCCGTAGGTATCGGTCGCGGTCTTGACGATGTTGGCGGCGGCGAGTGCTTCCGCCACGCTGTCGAAATTGGCCACCGCCGTGCCGCCGGCCTTGCGGATTTCCGCGACCACCTGCTCGGCGGGCGCCGCGTCCTTGCCGGAGCCGTCGGCGGCGACGCCGGGATCGTTGACCACCACCTTGGCGCCCTCGCTGGCAGCGAGCATCGCGATGGCGCGGCCGATACCGCGTCCCGCGCCGGTGACGATGATGACTTTGCCGTCGAGTGACTTGGTGGTTGCCATGAGATTCTCTCGCTATGTTTGTTGCGACCTTGCTCTGTGACTGTTGCTGTCATCCTTCGAGGCTCGCCGCAAAAGCGGCTCGCACCTCAGGATGACGGGCAGGGCTTTACTGAGGCGATCGTCATCCTGAGGCGCTCGCGCTTGCGAGCCTCGAAGGATGGCGATCATTGTTCACCGTGTCGGCCGGAGTTGAGCCTCACCTCTCGTTCGTAAAAATGATGGTGCCGGATGCCGCGAACATGCCGCCGACGCCGTGGCAGACCGAAATCTTCGCGCCCGGCACTTGCGCCGGCGCGATGCCGCGCATCTGCCGCACGCTTTCCTGCAGCGCGTACATGCCGTACATGCCGGAGTGCATGTAGCTCAAGCCGCCGCCGTTGGTGTTGAGCGGCAGCTTGCCGCCGGGTCGCGTGTTGCCGTCGGCGATGAACCGGCCGGTCTCCTCGTGCGGCATGAAGCCGAGATCGCCGAGGCCGAACAGCGGCAGGTGCGCGAAGGCATCGTAGATCATCAGGTGATCGACGTCCTTGTGGGCGATACCGGCTTCCTTGAAGGCGAGGGGGCCGGCGGTGCGGAACGCGCGCGAGGAATCGAACGTCTCCATCTGGCTGACCATCGGCGTTTCGACGCTCTCGCCGGTGCCGAGGATGTAGACCGGCTTCTGCGGAAAATCCCTGGCGCGGTCGGCCGAGGTCAGGATCAAGGCGCCGCCGCCGTCGGTCACGAGGCAGCATTGCAGGATGCGGAACGGATAGGCGATCATCTTCGAGTTCAGCACGTCTTCGACGGTGATCGGCTTTTTCATCGTCGCGCGCGGATTCAGCGCCGCCCATTCGCGCTGCACCACTGCGACGGAGGCGATCTGCTCGTGGGTGATGCCGTGCGTCTTCATGTAGCGCAGCACCGGAATCGGAAACATGCTCGGCGGACCGTAGACGCCGAACGGCGCCTCGAACTGGCCGTTGAGGCTCGACGGCGGCGTGTGGCGCGGTTGCTTGCCGATCATCGACTTGCCGCTCTCGGCATGCGTAATCAGCACCGTCTTGCACAGCCCGGCTTCGATGGCGGCGGCGGCATGGCGCACATGCAGCATGAACGAGCAGCCGCCGACCGAGGTGCCGTCGACCCATGTCGGCGTGATGCCGAGGTAGTGGGCGATCTGCTGCGGCGTTTCCACCGCCGTGGCGATGCCGTCGATGTCCGACAGCTTCAATCCGGCATCGGCGATGGCGTTGAGCGCCGCATCCGCATGCAATTGAATCTGCGACATGTCCGGAATGACGCCGAGCTTCGTGGTTTCGGCGGCGCCAACAACCGCGACCTGATTTCTGCGCATGATGCTACCCTTTCGCCGGGCGGAACTGGGGAAGGGTGATCTCGTCGTCGAGTTTCTCGAATGCGACTTCGAGCTTCATGTCGAGTTCGAGCGCTTCCGGGGTCTGCGGACAATCGATGATGTTGCTCATCATCCGCGGGCCTTCGGCGAGCGTCACCACCGCGATCGCGTAGGGCGGCGTGAAGCCGGGCGCGGCGGGCCGATGATTGATGACATAGCTGTAGAGCGTCGCCTTGCCGCTGGCGGGAAACACCGTGACCTTGCGCGAGGCGCAGGACGGACAGAACGGACGCGGCGGAAAATAAACGTGCGCGCAGGCATCGCAACGTTGCAGCCTTAGTTCACCGGCTCTCGTTCCGTCCCAGAAGTGTTGCGTTTCCGGTGTCGGAACAGGTCGCGCCCGCGCGGTTTCGGCCATTCGTTTGTTTCCTCTTTTTATTGCCCGGCGCGGATTGTTCGGGTCCGCGCCGACAATCTTGATGCGCTATTTTTCCGCCCAGCGTCAACGCTTTGGGGGCGCGCGACGGGCAGATATGCCGTGGGGGTTGAACCGTCCGCGAGACGGAATTGGGCCAAGCTTCGCACGGCCGCGGTCCGTGCGCGGACCGCGTTGCCTGCGAAAGATATCTTGCCAGCCAGCCTTGCATCCTGCAAACGCAAGACGATAGATTGCCGCAGCGCTATTCTGTCGCGTACCAATGTGTCGCACAACAGAAAGATCGGGGAGGACGAGATGTTGAAGAGAGTGATCGCGGCCATGGCCGTTGGTATGGCCCTGGCTTCGCCGGGCGTGGTTTCTCCGGCTTCGGCGGCGGATGCGCCGTCGGAAATCAAGATCGGTACGCTCTACGCCTCGTCCGGCCGCTATGCCTCGATCTCGATGCCGGTGCATGCCGGGCTGAAGCTCTGGGTCGAACAGAAGAACGCCGAGGGCGGCGTCTATGTGAAGGCCTTCGACAAGAAAATTCCGATCAAGCTTGTCGCCTATGACGACCAGAGCAATACCGCGACCGCTTCGACGCTGTACAATCAGCTCGTCACGCAGGACAAGGTCGACCTGCTGGTGGCGGATTCCGGCTCGGTGCTGACGGCGCCGGCGGTGACGATCGCGCGCGACCACAAGATGTTCCTGTTCGACCAGACCGGAACGGGCGCCAGCTTCTTTTCCAAGGACAATCCCTATATCGCGCTGATGGCCGACCCGGTTTCGACGGTGTGGCCGAAGCCGATCGCGGACTTCCTCACCAAGGATGGTCCGGCGCTCGGCATCAAGCGGGTCGCGATCCTGTATTCGACCAATGAATTCACCGGCACGCAGGCGACCGCCGTGCGGAATTTCATCAAGGAAGCCAACTCGCCGATCGAGATCGTCTACGATCAGGGCGTGCCCACCGAGACCACCAACTACACGGTGATCCTCAACAACATTCGCGCGACGAAACCCGATGCGGTGATCCATCTCGGCTACGCGCCGAACGATATCGCCTTCCTGCGCAACGTTCAGGATGTCGGCATGAAGTTCAACATGCTGTTCTGCATCTATCCCGGCCTCGAGACCGAACTGCTCGAGAAGAACGTCGGCGCCAAGGGCCTGCAGCACGTCTTCACCTACGTGCCGCCATCGGAGATGGCTTATCCGGTCAATTTCGGCATGACGGTCGATGAGTACCACAAGGCCTGGGACAAGAAATATCCCGACGGCAAGATCGAGTTCGGCTTCAACGCGGTGGCGGGCTACACCACGGCGCTGGTGATCGAGAAGACGCTGTCGGTGACGACCAGTCTCGATCAGATGGAACTGCGCAAGGCGGTGTTCAGCCTGTCCGGCAATCTCAAGACGCTCGACGGGACGTTCGCGCTCGACGAGATGGGTGGCCAGATCGGCGAATTGACGCCGCTTGGGCAACTCGAACTCAATGAGCACGGCCACGTCAAGTTCGTCGCGGTCTACCCGCACGAGGTTGCCACCGGCAAGCCTGTCTACCCGAAGCCGTAAGCCAAATCGAAAGCCGTCACCCTGAGGTGCTGTCGCGCAGCGACAGCCTCGAAGGGTGACGGTACCGTCCTTCGAGGCTCGCTTCGCTCGCACCTCAGGATGACGCTGCCGCGTAAATCTCACCTCTATCGTGCCTCAGTTACTCGATTTCGCGACCTGACCGGCGCAACGGAGACTTAATGCTGGCATATCCGCTCATCGCGGGCGTTCTGTTCGGACTGTATTTCAGTCTGGTCGGGATCGGCCTGAATCTCGTCTTCGGCGTCATGCGCATCGTCAATCTGGCGCATGGCGATTTCCTGATGCTTGGGGCATTCGTCGCGTTCGGGGTGTTTTATCTCGGCGGGCTCGATCCGCTGCTGGCGGTGCCGCTGGCCTTCGTCATTTTCATGCTGCTCGGGATTCTGCTGTACGGCCTGTTGGTGCCGCGCCTGCAACAGTCGCGCGATCCGGAAATGCTGTCGATCATCCTGTTCTTCGGCCTGTCGCAAGTGATCGAGGCGGTGGTCACGATCGTTTTCGGCACCAGCGAGCGCTCGATTCCGAGCCGTGAACTGGGCAGCCTGACAACGCGGATCGCGACCGCGTTCGGAGCGAAGCCGGAAGGCGGGCCGGTGGAAATCTTCGGCCAGTCGTTTCCGGCGGCATGGGTGATCTCGGCGGTGGTGAGCGTCATCGCCATCGGGCTGGTCTATGTCTATCTCTATCGCACGCGCCTCGGCACGCTGACCCGCGCGGTGATGTCGCGCCGCGACGAAGCGCTTGCCACGGGCATCAATGTCGATCGCGTCTGCGCCGCTGCATTCGGCATCGGGTTGGGCCTAGCCGCGATCGCCGGGGTCTTCGCGCCGTTCATGTTCGGATCGGTGACGCCCGCCTTCGGAGCCGACGCGACCGTAACCGCCTTTGTCATCGTGGTGCTGGGATCGCTGGGCAATCCGCTCGGCACAGCGCTCGGCGGCGTCGTCTACGGCATCTGCTACATGCTGGTGCAGACCTTCCTGTCGTCGTGGGCGGACCTGTTGCCCTATGTGCTGCTGATCCTCGTGCTGCTGTTGCGGCCGAGCGGGCTACTGGGAAGGAAGGTGCGTGTTGCCTAATCTCGTGCGTCACCTCCTGTTGATCGTTGCGCCGCTGATCGCCGCCTTCGCGATCCTGCCCAGCGTCTACGATAATCACCTGCTGCTGTTCAATTTCGTGATCTTCCTGATCCTCGCGCAGGGCGTGAACATCATCTACGGATTCACCGGCTATCTGCCGTTCGGCTATGTCGGGTTCTTCGGGGCGGGGGCATACGGCTTCGCTATTATGGTGATGCACTTTCAGGCTCACGCACCGCTCGCGGTGCTGGTGGCGGGTCTGGTCGGCGTCGTGCTCGGGCTGTTGCTGGCGCCGCTGCTGCGGCTGTCGGGTGCTTACTTCGCCATCGCCAATCTGGCGGCGGCGCTGGCGGTGCTGCATTTCGTCGCCAATCCGGCGCTGGAGTCGATCACCAAGGGGCCTTACGGCGTGGCGCTGAACGGCACCTTCAACCCGACGCTGGCCTATACGGGCGCGGTGATCATTCTGGCGCTGACGTTGGGCATCGTGGTGTTTCTGAAGAACTCGAAATTCGGCCTGGCCTTGCAGGCGGTGCGCGAGGATGCCGTCAGCGCATCGATGGCCGGCGTCAACGTGGTCAAGATGCGCATGATCGCGTGGCTCGCCTCGGCGCTGGTCGCGGGCCTCGCCGGTGGCGTGTTCGCCTGGTACGTTTCGGTATTCTATCCGGACAACGTCTTCAGCAATGACTTCAGCATTTTCGCCATCGTGTTCGCATTGTTCGGCGGGGTGGCGACGATCACCGGGCCGATCGTCGGCGTGGTGATCCTCTACGGGATCTACAATCTGATTGGCTTTACCACGCCGCAATATTTCCAGTTGATTTACGGCGTGCTGATCATGGCGCTGGTGTTGTTCCTGCCGGCGGGACTGGTCTCGCTGGCGACGCGACGAGGCTGGAATGTCCCCTGACTCCGCGCCCATTCTCACCGTCAACGGTCTGGTCAAACGCTTCGGCGGTTTCCATGCGCTGGATGGCCTGAGCTTTCACGTCTCGCCCGGCGAGATTCTGGGGCTGGTCGGCCCCAACGGTTCGGGCAAGACCACCGCGATCAACGTGATCTCCGGACTGTATGCGCCGGACGGCGGCACCTTGACGTTCGATCATGCGTCGATCGGCGGCGTCGCGTCGCACAGACTGGTTCATCGCGGCATCAACCGCACCTTCCAGATTCCCAAACCGTTCATGTCGTTGACCGTGCGCGAGAACATCGGGGTGGCGCTGGCCTACGGGCGCGCCGAAGTCACGCCGCCGGCGATGTCGGAACTGATCGAGGAGTATCATCTGGCGGCGGTGGCGGACCGGCCCGCGAGCGACCTCAACAACGTGCAACAGAAGATGCTCGATCTGGTTCGCGCGCTGGCGACGCGGCCGCGGCTGTTGCTGCTCGACGAACTGGCGGCGGGATTGAACCCGACCGAACTCGACTGGATCGCCGAGCGCATCAGGATGCTGGCGCGATCCGGCATCGCGATCATCGTCGTCGAACATCTGATGGGATTCATCGAGCAGATCACCGACCGCGTCATCGTCATGAATGCCGGCAAGGATATCTTCGAAGGCACGCTCGCCGTCGCCGTCAAGGTGCCGCAGGTGATCGAGGTCTTTCTTGGAGGCGAACATGCCGCCTGATGCGCCATCGTTGCCGGACGCCAAGCCATCGGACGTCAAGCCATCGGACGTCAGGTTACTGGACGCCAGGGGCGTCGATGCCGGCTACGGCACCATGCAGGTGTTGTGGGGCGTCGATCTCGACGTGCGGCCGGGGGAAACCGTACTGCTGCTTGGCGCCAATGGCGCGGGCAAGACCACGTTCCTGAAATCGCTGGTTGGGCTGATCGATACGCGGCAAGGCCACATCGCGCTGTCGGGGCACGAAGTGACCCACATGCGCTCCAGCGACCGCATGCGGCTCGGCATGACCTATATGTCGGAGCTGGCGGTGTTTCCCGATTTGTCGATCGAGGAAAATCTGAAGGTCGGTGCGCAGGCGCTCGGCCACGCCAATCCTGGTGCGCGAACCGAGGAACTGTACGATCTGTTTCCGGTGCTGCGTGAAAAGCGCCGCAACGCCGCGTCGAGCCTGTCCGGCGGACAACGCAAGATGCTGGGCATCGCCAAGGCGCTCGCGGCGGAGCCGAAGCTTCTGGTGATGGACGAGCCGTCGGCCGGCCTGTCGCCGCTGCTGGTCAAGGAAGTCATCCAGGTTCTCAGTCGCCTGCAAAAACAGGGGCTGGCGCTGTTGATCGCCGAACAGAACATCGGCTTCCTCAATGTCGCGACGCGGGTCTTCGTGCTTGAGGGCGGACGTATCCGCTTTTCCGGGACCGTCGCCGAGATGACCGACAACGAGGCCTTGCGCCGCGCCTATTTCGGCTTGAAATAGCTCCGATCGCGTTTCGGGCGAAGCGTATCCGGTTCGCGAGAAAACGCGTCAAAAGCGGAATGGGGCCGCGCTTCCGATTTCATCGAACGCAAAAAGGCTCTATGACCACACCAAGACCAACAACAAAGGGTGGGGCTATGGGCGGCAGGGACGATCTCACGGCATTGACGGTCGAGGAACTGGCTGGATTGCTGGCGCAGCGCCGGATTTCATCCGTTGAATTGACCGATGCCTGTCTTGCGCGGATCGCGCGGCTCAATGATGCGCTGCACGCCTTCATCGCGGTTTATGCCGACGATGCGCGCGCGGCCGCGAAGGCGGCCGATCTGGCGCGCGGAGCGGGTCACGCCATCGGCCCGTTGCACGGAATTCCGTTCGGTCTGAAAGACCTGGTCGATCTCGAGGGCAGGGTGACGACCGGCGGTTCGAAAGCCTGGGCCGCGCGGGTTTCGCCCGCCACCGGATCGCTGGCGCGGCGGCTGATCGCCGCCGGCATGATCGTGATCGGCAAGACCCATACGGTGGAGTTCGCGTTCGGCGCGTGGGGCACCAACCAGCACATGGGAACGCCGCGCAATCCGTGGGATCCGCGCACGCATCGCACGCCCGGCGGTTCCTCGAGCGGTTCGGGCGTTGCCGTCGCCGCGCGCATGGTGCCGTGGGCCATCGGCACCGATACCGGCGGCTCGGTGCGAATCCCGTCGGCGATGTGCGGCGTCACCGGCCTCAAGACCACGGTCGGACAGATCGCCACCGACGGCATCCTGCCGCTTTCGACCACGCTCGACACCGTCGGGCCGCTGGCGCGCAGCGCGGCGGATGCGGCGTTGCTGTTCGATGTCATGCGCGGCGGCGGCCGCACCCTGTCGCCGCCCGCGCTGGCGCGTGGCGTCAAGGGACTACGGCTTGCACGATTGCCCGATCACGAACGCGAGGGTGTCGATGCCGCGGTGCTTGCGGCCTACAATGCGTCGCTCGATCAACTGAAGGACATGGGCGCCGAGATCGTGCCGATTGCGCTGCCATATCGGTTTTCGGAATTCGCCGGAATGACGTCGGACCTGATCGCGATGGACGGCTATCCGTATGTCGGCGATCTGATCGAGGATCGGAAGGCGCCGATCGACGAGGCGGTGCGGGCGCGGTTCAAGCCCGCCAAGGCGATGTCGTCGTCGGACTATCTCGGGCTGTTGCACAAGCGCGACCGCATGCGCGCCGAGATGGACGCAACGCTGGCGGAGGTCGATGCGCTGTTGACGCCGACCGCGCCGATGACCGCGATCCCGGTCGCGGATGTCGAGGCAACCGCGGCGATCCCCTCGCACTTCACGCGCATGGTCAACATGATCGGCGGCTGCGCGCTGGCGGTGCCGAACGGATTTTCGCCGGAAGGGTTGCCGACGTCGCTGCATATCGTGTGTACCGCCGACGACGAGCAGACCGCGCTGCGGATCGGATGCGCCTATCAGGCGGTCACCGACTGGCACCGCCGCGCGCCATTGCTCGACGCGGCAGCATAGAGGCGGCCGATGCGGACCATCAGGATCGGTTCTGGGGCGGGCTATTCGGGCGATCGGATCGAGCCGGCCGTTGAGCTCGCCGAGAAGGGCGACCTGCAATATCTGGTGTTCGAGTGTCTCGGCGAGCGCACCGTGGCGCTGGCGCAGCGCGCGCGGCTGAAAGACCCCGAGAGCGGGTTCGATCCGCTGCTCGATGCGCGGATGCGCGCGGTGCTTCCAATATGCGCCGCGAAGGGCATCAAGATCGTCACCAATATGGGCGCGGCCAATCCGTGGGCGGCGGCGCGCAGGACGGCGCAGATCGCCGCGTCGCTGGGGCTGCCACGCGTGCGGGTCGCGGCGGTGATCGGCGACGACGTGTTCGACGCCTGCAAGGATCGAGACCTGCCGCTGATGGAAATCGACGGCACCATCAAGACGCTGGGCAACCGCATCATATCCGCCAATGCCTATCTTGGCGCGGAGCCGATGGTGGCCGCGCTGCAAGCCGGCGCCGATGTCGTCATCACCGGCCGTGCTTCCGATCCGGCGCTGTTTCTGGCGCCGATGTGCGATGCATTCGGCTGGGAGATGGACGACTGGAATTTGCTTGGGCGCGGCACCGTCGCGGGGCATCTGCTGGAATGCGCCGGGCAAGTCTCCGGCGGCTATTTCGTCGATCCCGGCTACAAGGATGTCGCGGGTCTGGCGCGGCTCGGCTTTCCGATCGGCGAGGTCGGCGAGGACGGCAGCCTGGTGATCACCAAGGCCGCAGGCTCCGGCGGCGCGGTGACGGCGCGCACCTGCAAGGAACAGTTGCTTTACGAGGTTCACGACCCCGCGCGCTACATGCAGCCGGACGTGATCGCGGATTTCTCGCAGGTCTCGGTCGAGGAAATCGCGCCGGATCGCGTCCGCGTTTCCGGCGGTCGTGGCACGGCGCGGCCGGAGACGCTGAAGGTCTCGGTCGGCTATGTCGACAGCTACATCGGCGAGGGCCAAATGTCCTATGCCGGGCCGGGCGCCGAGGCGCGCGCAAGGCTGGCGCTGGAAATCGTGCGCGAACGCCTGCAACTCACCGGCGTGCGCGCCAGCGAGTTGCGGTTCGATCTGATCGGCATCGATGCCCTGCACGGCGAGCGTCTTGCGGCGGGACATGAGCCTTACGAGGTGCGCCTGCGCGTCGCCGGGCGAACCGAAAGTCTCGCCGAGGCCGTCCGCATCGGTGACGAGGTCGAGACCCTGTACACCAATGGACCGGCCGGCGGCGGCGGGGCATTCAAGTCGGCGCGCGACGTCGTCGCGGTTGCGTCGGTGCTGCTGCCGCGCGAGCTGGCCGCGCCGTCCGTGCGTTTCGTGGAGGCATGATGGTCAAGCTGCGCGAGATCGCCCATTCCCGCACCGGCGACAAGGGCAACATCTCCAACATTTCGGTGATTGCCTACAATCCGCGGCACTATGCGGCGCTGTGCGACCAGGTGACGGCGGCGCGGGTCAAGGCGCATTTCGCCGGCATCGTCATGGGCGAGGTGGTGCGATATGAACTTCCCAACATCGCGGCGCTGAATTTCGTCATGGACCAGGCGCTGGGCGGCGGAGTGACGCGGTCCCTGGCGCTCGATGCGCATGGCAAATCGCTCAGTTCTGCGCTACTCGATCTGGAAATCGAGCTTTAGCCGGACCAATATCGCGGCGCCGGCTGGAGTGTTTGGCTTTTGACGGCCGGGATGCTTTCGTCATCTTCTGAAACAATCTAGCGTTCCGAATCTAAATTCCTCCAGCGAGTTTGCATGATGTTAAACGCTCCGACCCTCGATTCACTGGCCGCCGATCTTGAAGCCGGCCGCACCACGGCCCGCGCGCTGGTGGAAGACTGTCTCGCTAAAATCGCGGACAAGAACGGCGAGGGCGCGCGGACCTTCATTTTTGTCGATGCCGAAGGGGCGAGAGCCGCGGCCGACGCGATGGACAAATTGCGCAAGGCCAATGCCGCGCCGTCGCGCTTCGCCGGCATTCCGATCTCGATCAAGGATCTGTTCGACATCAAGGGGCAACAGACCCGCGCCGGCTCGAAGGCGCTCGACGATACGCCGCCCGCAACGGCCGACGCGCCGGTGGTGGCGCGGCTGCGGCGAGCCGGCTTCGTCGTGATCGGCCGCAGCAACATGGTCGAGTTCGCCTATTCGGGCCTCGGCCTCAACCCGCATTACGGCACGCCGAAAAGTCCGTGGCGGCGTGATATCGGCCACGTGCCGGGTGGCTCCTCCTCGGGCGCGGCGGTCTCGGTGACGGATGGCATGGCGCACGGTGCGCTCGGAACCGATACCGGCGGGTCGTGCCGCATTCCGGCGGCTTATTGCGGCATCGTCGGCTACAAGCCGACGGCGCGGCGAATTCCGCTCGACGGCGGTGTGCCGTTGTCGTTCACGCTCGATGGCTATGGTCCGCTGGCGCGCAGCGTCGCGTGTTGCGCCACGCTCGACGCGGTGCATGCCGACGAACCGGTCGCGGCGGTGACGCCACGCCCGATCAAGGGGATGCGGCTGGCGGTGCCGAGTACGGTGGCGTTCGATGACATCGACGAGGCCGTCGCGCAGGCTTTCGAGCGTGCGCTGTCGAAACTCGCGCAGCAAGGCGCGGTGATCGAGCACATCGCGGTCCCTGAATTCGCCGAGGTCGCGGTGCTGAATGCGAAGGGAGGATTTTCGGCAGCCGAAGCCTGGGCCTGGCATCGTGCGCTGATCGCCCGCCGGGGCGCCGACTACGATCCGCGTGTGATCGGCCGCATTCGTCGCGGCGAGGCGCAGGTCGCCGCGGACTACGTCGACCTGCTGAAGCAACGCCGCGCCATGATCGACGGGTTTGATGCCCGCGTCGCGCCTTTCGATGCGCTGGTGCTGCCGACCGTTGCCATTACGCCGCCGCGCATTGCCGATCTCGTCAATGACGATGACGCTTATGGCCGTGCCAACATCCTGTCGCTGCGCAACTGCACGCTGATCAACACCATCGACGGTTGCGCCATCTCGCTGCCGATGCATCGCGAAGGCGAAGCGCCGGTCGGCCTGATGCTGGCGTCGTCCGGTGGCGCGGATCGTCGTATATTCGAACTTGCCTCCGGCATCGAACCTGCCATCCGCGGCTGATCGCGGCGCAACCGGGAAACAACATGAGCGCCACCGATATCGCATTCACGCTGGACGTCGCGGACGGCCGGTTGCCGTTGACGCTGACATTGAACCGGGCAGTGATCGCGGGCTGGACCGGTCGCGATCCGGTGGCGCGCGACAGGCATATCGCCGAACTCGAGAAGCTTGGCATTGCGCGCCCGGCTTCGACGCCGATCTATTATCGGGTCGCGGCGCGACGATTGACCACCGCCGAGGCGATCGAGGTCACGGGGCCGGACTCGAGCGGCGAGGTGGAGTTCGTGCTGATCGGCGCCGAGGGCCGCATTCTCGTCGGTGTCGGCTCCGATCATACCGACCGCAAGGTGGAAACCTTTGGCGTCACGGTCTCGAAGCAGATGTGCGACAAGCCGGTCGCGCCGGTGTTGTGGAATTTTGCCGACGTGGCCGGACATTGGGACCAGATCGTCCTGCGCTCGTTCGCGACGATCGATGGGCAGCGCGTCCTGTATCAGGAGGGACGGCTCGACGGGATGCTCGGCGTCGACGATCTGTTGCGGAACGGTTTCCCGGACGGAAAGCTGCCGAACGGCTGCGCGATATTCGGCGGTACCTTCGCGGCCAAGGGCGGCATTCGCCCGGCCACGCGGTTCGATTTCGAGATCGAGGACCCGGTGCTGAAGCGCAGCATTCGGCACGGCTACGATGTGGTGGTGCTGCCGGTGCTCGGCTGACGGAAAGCGGGTGGCGACGCCTCGCCCGGGCGCATAGCATTCCCGGTGCCGCGCATGCATCTGGAGGCCGCGAAATGTCCAACGTCAAATCTGTCCGGCCCATCGATCCGCCAACGCCGCAGGCCGTCGTTGATGCCATCGATTGGGCGAATATCGGCAACGACCTCGACGCGCGCGGCTGCGCGGTGATCGAAGGTCTGCTGACACCACAGCAGTGCCGCGATCTGGCCGCGATGTATCCCGACGATGCGCACTTCCGCAGCCGTATCGTGATGGGGCGTCATGGCTTCGGGCGGGGCGAGTACAAATATTTCAACTACCCGCTGCCGGACCTGATCGCGGGATTGCGCCCGGCACTGTATGCGCCGCTGCGCGCGGTCGCCAATCGCTGGAACGAGACGATGGGCATCGACGTGCGCTATCCGCCGACGCACGCCGCGTTTCTTGAGCGCTGCCATGCCGTCGGGCAGACCCGGCCGACGCCGCTGCTGCTGCAATACGCGGCCGATGACTACAATTGCCTGCATCAGGACCTGTATGGCGAGCATGTGTTTCCGTTGCAAGTTGCGGTGCTGCTGTCGGAACCGGGCAAGGATTTCGCCGGCGGTGAGTTCGTACTGACCGAGCAACGGCCGCGCATGCAATCGCGTGCCGAGGTGGTGTCGTTGCGTCAGGGCGATGCGGTGGTGTTTGCCGTGCATCACCGGCCGGTGCAGGGCACGCGGGGCTTCTATCGTGTCAATCTGCGGCACGGTGTCAGCCGTATCCGTTCCGGCCATCGTCATACCGTCGGCATTATCTTCCACGATGCCAAGTAGGAAGGGTGTGCGACTTGACCGCTGATCGCCGGACTGAACGACGATGCCTTGCCGTCGCAACAGGCGATGGCCGAGGGCGCCGTGCTGTTGCGCCGTTTCGCTGCGCCGATGCAGGACGAACTGCGCGACGCCTTGCGCGAGATCGCCTCCGCGGCGCCGTTTCGCCAGATGGTGACGCCGGGCGGCTTCACGATGTCGGTTGCGATGACCAACTGCGGCAACGTCGGCTGGGTGACGGACCGGCGCGGCTATCGTTACGATCCGATCGATCCCGACAGTGGCAAGCCGTGGCCTTCGATGCCGCCTTCGTTCCGGGCGCTGGCGGCGCGCGCGGCGGCGCAAGGCGGCTTTGCGAATTTCGCGCCCGATGCCTGCCTGATCAATCGTTACGAGCCCGGAGCCAAGATGTCGCTGCATCAGGACAAGGACGAGACGGATTTCGACGCGCCGATTGTCTCGGTCTCGTTGGGGCTGCCGGCGACGTTTCTGTTCGGCGGCGCGAAGCGCAGCGACAAGACGCGGCGCTATCGCCTGACGCACGGCGATGTCGTGGTGTGGGGCGGGCCGTCACGGCTGTTCTTCCACGGCATTGCGCCGCTGGCCGATGGCGAGCATCCGCTGTTCGGTCGCCAGCGCATCAACCTGACGTTTCGCAAGACGGTGTAGATTGCGACGGGAGGCACCGCGAGACGGCGTCATCCTGAGCGTCTGACTCAAAAAGAAACTCTGCAAGATCGAGCGTTTTTGACTCGGGTTCGTCATGGCCGGATTTATTCCGGCCATCCACGTCTTTACGCGACACTCATCAGAAAGACGTGGATGCCCGGGACAAGCCCGGGCATGACCGAAATGGATTTATATTCAGGCCGTTAGCACGGCCTTGAAAACCTTGGATGCATTTTCGGTCAGGCTCTGAGGTGAGCGCTCTTGCGCGCCTCGGCCAGAGTCCATTCGGTTCTGATGGAATCAGAACCGGGACTCTATGATTTTGATTTGACGCGTTTTCTTCACGCGAACCGAAATCCACTTCGCTCGAAAACGCTCTATCCGCGGACTGCCGCGCTACTCATCCGCCACGTCGTTGCGCAGCACGCCGATGCCTTCCGCTTCGACCTCGATCGTGTCGCCGGGCTTGAGATAACGCGGCGGATCGAACCGCGCGCCGGCCCCGGTGGGGGTGCCGGTGACGATGACATCGCCCGGCACCAGCGTGGTGAAGGTCGAAATGTAGCTGATCAGATAGCGGAAGCAGAAGATCATCCGGCTGGTGCGGTCGCTCTGACGTATCTCGCCGTTGATGCGCGTTGTCAGCGCAATGTCGGCGATCTGTGCCTCGCTGGTGTAGGGCACCAGCCACGGACCGAGGCTGCCGGACGAGTCGAAGTTCTTGCCTTGCGTGACGTTGAACTTGGCGTGACGAACCCAGTCGCGAATGGTGCCCTCGTTGCACAGCGTCACCGCGGCGATGTGGCCGAGTGCGTCGCGCTCGGCGATGTGGCGGCCGGGCTTGCCGATCACGATGACGACTTCGCCTTCGTAGTCGAGCTGCTGCGAGGCGCGGGGCCGTACCACCGGGGTCTGGTGCCCGACGAAGGAGCGCGGCGTGCGCATGAACATGCTCGGGAAAGGCGGCGCGGCCTGGCCGTCCTTGTACTCGGCGTTGCGATCCGGATAGTTGACGCCGATGCAGATGATCTTCTCGGGCGTCGGGATCGGCGGTTGCCATGTGATGGCGTCGAGGCTGTAGTCCGGTGACATCCGCGCGGCATCTTCGGCGATCTGCAACAGCGCACGATCGGCGATGACCTCGCGCAATGTCGGCCAGGTTTGCGCGAACCGCGCCGAAAGATCGACGATGCCGTTGTCGCGCACGGCGCCGTAGCGGGTGGCGCCGTCAACCGTGAACGTGGCGAGGCGAGAGGTGCTGGCCATGATCTAGTCCGCGATCACGACATCGGCGACGAACTGCGGTTCGCGCATGGCCTGTTCGGTGAAGGGCGAACCTTGCTCGAACCATGAGCGCGGCGCGGGTGCACCCCACAGCGTCTGCCGCCGTGGATCGCGCAGCGACCAGCGCAGTGGTTCGTGGTCGTGATCCATGGTGTTGTAATCGCTGGTGTAGATTTCGCAGCGGTGGCCCTCCGGATCGCGCACGTAAAGAAAGAAGGCGTTGGAGATGCCGTGGCGGCCGGGGCCACGCTCCATGTTCTTCAGCAGGCCGCATGACGCCATCACGTCGCAAAGATGCAGGATGTTCATTGCGGTCGGCACCCAGTAGGCGAAGTGGTGCAGGCGCGGACCCTTGCCGTTGGTGATGGCGAAGTCGTGCACATTTCCCTTGCGATGCATCCAGGCGGCGGCGATGCGGCCGTTCGGGCCGTCTTCCTCGGCGTATTCGGTCAGTCGGAAGCCGAGGCGGGCGTAGAAATCGACGGTGTCCTGCACCTCGGCGGCGAACACGTTGAAATGATCGAGCCGTTGCGGGTGGCAGCCTTTGTAGAGATCGTAGCGCCGGAGCAGGTGCGGACGCTTCTCCATCGTCGCGTAGAGTTCGATCCGGTAGCCGAACGGATCGGTGAATTGCAGCGTGCGGCCCTGGAACGGCAATTCGACGAAAGCGTGCGCGATCTTCTGCTGCGTGAAAAAGGCCGCTGCCTTGTCGAGGTCCTGTTCGTTGCCGACCTTGAAACCGAGCCGGTTGCAGGCGGCCTTCGCCGCCTTGCGCAGCACCAGCGAATGGTGCTGATGCTCTTCGGCGCCGCGCAGGTAGACGGTGCCGTCGTCGGCATCCTCGACATGAAGGCCGATGATGGTCTCGTAGAATTTGCGGCTGCCGGCCAGGTCCACGACATCGAGCACGGCATGGCTGCTGCGGATGACGTTGAATGGCGGATCGAAGATGTGCTGCGGTACCGGCATGATGGTTTTTCCAGAATGCTGAAGTGATAGTCGCTTGGTGCTTCGTGACGTCCGTCGATCAAACCGCCGATTGGAAGCGGCTCAGCCGGGTGCGGTTTCCCCGGCCAGATGCTGATGGATGTTGTTTCGCTTCCAGCTCATGTCCTTGGCATTGATCTGCATGTCGAACGAGAGGGCGAACTTGCTGTTGGCAAAGACCGGATCGAGAAAATCCGACAACGCCTTGAAGATATGCTCGCCGGCCCGTTGCCGCGTCGCCAGATCGCGCCCTTCGCCCAATCGCAGCAGGACGGCGAGAAATCCCATATCCGGGCTGCCGTCGGCGATGGCGTAGTGATCGCAGCGGATGGCGCGGACCCGAATGCCGCCCAGCGGGAAGATGCCTGTCTCGACTGCCGCCTTGCGCACGACCTCTACCGCCGCGGCGATATCGACGCGAGGCGTGAGGTTGGCGGAATATTCGAGAATGAAATGCGGCATGGGTTTTCCCTCTTGTTGAGGACGGTGTGAACGGTCAGGCGAAGTAGCAGCTTACCGAGCCGAACGCGCCGTAGTCTGCCTGAATGGTGTCGCCCTTGCGGGTTTCTATCGGTCGAATGAACGATCCCGCCAGCACCACCTGGCCGGGCTCCAGCGCATGACCTTGCGGCGCGATCTTGTTGGCGAGCCACGCGACGCTGGTTGCGGGATGATTGAGCACGCCGGCGGCGAGGCCGGTTTCCTCGATCTGGCCGTTGCGGTAGCACAGCGCGCCGATCCAGCGCAGGTCGGTATCCATCGGGCGCAGCGGGCGGCCGCCCAGCACGATTCCGGCATTCGCGGCATTGTCGGCGATGGTGTCGAAAATCTTCCGTGTTGCTTTCGTCTGCGGATCGACGCGCTCGATCCGCGTGTCGAGAATTTCGAGCGCGGGAATGACGAAGTCGGTCGCGTTGAGGACATCGAACATCGTGCAGTTCGGTCCTTCGAGCCGGTGCTTCATCACGAAGGCGAGTTCGGCTTCAACCCGCGTGCCGATGAAGCGGTCGCTGGGCACCAGTCCGCCATCGGCAAAGAACATGTCGTCGAGCAGGATGCCCGAATCCGGTTCGTCGATGTTCAGCGCGCTCTGCATCGCCTTCGACGTCAGGCCGATCTTGTGGCCGCGAACGATCCGGCCCTCGCCAACCTTGATGTCGATCCAGGCCTTCTGGATCGCATAAGCATCCTCGATGGTGATGCCGGGATGTTCCTGCGAGAGCTGGCGAATCTGGACCCGGGTCTTCTCGGCCTGATGCAGCCGGCTGGCCGCGCCGGCGATTTCGGTTCTGGTCAGCGCCATGTCTGTTGCCGCAGGTCCGTTGCCGTCTGTAGTTGCCGTATGTCGTTGCCGTATGTCCGTTTCCGCTCAAAGGTCCGATGGGAATTGAAGCGGATCAAAATTTTGTTTAACATGTTAAATGAAGCCGATCAATCCTTATTCCGTTCGCGCGACAGGGCGTTGGACGATCGTTCCATCCTGCGGAGCGGCCATGTAGTATTGCTGCGCCGGAGTCCTGGCGCGATGAACCCCGTCAAACAGGTAAAGTGAACATGCCGACAAACAGGCCCGCGAAGGTCAACGAGCGTCGCCTGGCCGCGGCAGGCAAGGGCCGAATGGCCGCGGCGCCGGGCGCTCCCGCGGTTTCGATCCGCGAATTCTCCCGCTCGCTGCCGATGTCGTTGCTGCGCGCGCGGGAGGCGGTGATGCGGCATTTCCGGGCCTCGCTGCGCGCGCACGGGCTCACCGAACAGCAGTGGCGCATCCTGCGGGCTTTGACATCCTACGAGAGCATCGAGGTGTCCGAACTGGCGCGCGTCGCCTATCTGCTTGGGCCGAGCCTGTCGCGGATCCTGCGCGATCTTGAGGAGCGGCGGCTGATCGAACGGCGCACCGTCAAGGCCGACCTGCGGCGAGGCATCGTTTCGATTTCCGACAAGGGATTGCGTTTGATCGAGGCCGTCGCGCCATCGTCGGAGGCGATCTATGCGGAGATCACGCGGCGCTATGGCGCCGATCAACTCGCTGCGTTGCAGGATTTGCTGCGTGCCCTCGAAACAAGCCTGCACGACATGCCGTTGCCCGGCCAGGGCGATCCTCAGAACGACGCATCCCTGTAGTCCCAAAATTGCATGACCGGAGCGATCCCGGTCATGTACGGATGGTGCCGGGCACCGGCCGAACCGTTGCAAGGAACATGGACAGGCCGGCGCTTTTTCGCGCAGACTATCCCGCAAAGAAGCAAGCATTGGGAGCCGACGCCGCGCCATGGTGACTGTTCAAGTCCAGAAGCTGATCGATTTCGTCGCCGATGTGTTTGCCCATGCCGGCTCGTCTCCGGAAGAATCCAGGCGGATCGCAACCTATCTCACCACAGCCAATCTGACCGGCCACGACAGCCACGGCGTCATCCGCGTGCCGGTCTATATCCGGTGGAAGAACATGGGCACCGTGGTGCCCGATCAAACGGTCGGACTGCCGGTCGATACGCCGTCGCTTGCTGTCGTTGATGGCAAGTTCGGATACGGCCAGACGGTTGGTCCGCAGGCGGTCCGTATCGGTATCGAGAAATGCAAGGCGAGCGGGCTCTCCGCTATTGCGTTGCGCAACGCAGGACATATCGGCCGGATCGGCGACTGGGCGGAGATGGCGGCGGCGGAAGGGCTGGTGTCGATCCATTTTGCCAACGCGGCGGGCTCGATCCTGGTTGCGCCGTATGGCGGCGTCGACCGGCGGCTGTCGACCGCGCCTTATTGCGTCGGCATTCCGCGGGCCGGGCAACGGCCGATCGTGCTGGATTTCGCCACCTCGATCGTCGCCGAGGGCAAGGTGCTGGTGGCGAGCCGCGGCGGCAAGAAGCTTCCAGTCGGCGCCCTGGTCGATGCGGATGGCACGCTGAGCGAGGATCCGCACCTGCTGTATGGGCCCTATACGGCGGATGGCGCGCGCGACCATTCGCAAGGCAAGGGAGCGATCCGCGCATTCGGCGATCACAAAGGATCGGGCCTGGCGCTGATCTGCGAACTGCTTGGCGGCGCGTTGACCGGAAATGGCGCGACGTCGGAAAATCGGCGCTTCGCCAACGGCATGTTCTCGATCTACGTCGATCCCGAGCGTATCGACACCGCGAACTTTTTCGATGGTGAGGTTTCGCGCTATGTGAATTATTTCAAGGACTCCAGACCGGCCGCCGGTAACGATGCCGTCCTGATCCCGGGCGATCCGGAAGCACGGACGCGACAGGAGCGTACGCAAAACGGGGTGCCGCTGCCGGACGATACCTGGGCCGCCATCGTCAACACCGCGCGCGAAGTCGGGGTCAGCGAGCAGGCCGTCGCCAGCGCCACTCAATCCTAGTTCGCTTTCGACCATCAAGAGGAACACAGGCATATGGCCAACAACGTCAAGAAACTATGGGCTGAAGGCAAGACCGTGGTGAACGGCTGGCTGGCGATCCCGTCAGGATTTTCCGCCGAGGTGATGGCGCAGTGCGGATTCGACAGCGTCACGGTGGATATGCAGCATGGCGTGCAGGACTATCAGTCGATGGTGCAATGCTTTCAGGCGATGCAGGCGCATCCGGTGACGCCGATGGTGCGGGTGCCGTGGAACGAGCCGGGCATCATCGGCAAAGTGCTGGATGGCGGCGCCTACGGCGTGATCTGTCCGATGATCAACACCCGGCAGGAGGCTGAGAACTTCGTCACCTTCTGCAAGTATCCGCCGCGTGGCACCCGCAGCAACGGGCCGATCCGCGCCGGATTGTACGGCTCTTCCAGCGGCTATCAGGCGACCGCCAACGACGAGACGCTGTGCATTCCGATGATGGAAACCAAAACGGCGGTCAAGAACATGGAAGCCATTCTCGATGTCGAAGGAATCGCCGGCGTTTATGTCGGGCCGTCCGATCTCGGCTTTTCCTATGGTCTTAAGCCGACGCTCGACAACACCGATCCGGACATTCTCAAGATCTACGACAAGCTGATCAAGCAATGCGACAAGCGTGGCATTTATCCGGGAATCCATTGCAGCGGTCCGGCAGGCGCGACCAAGGCGATCAAGATGGGGTTCAAGCTCGTCACCTTGCTCAACGACAGCGGCTTGATGGCGACCTACGCCAGGCAATGCGTTGCCGAAACCCGCAAGAGCGCTGGCGGCAAGTAGTTTCTGCCAAAAGCGTTCATCGGGCGCCCCCCGTGCAGACGAGGACGACTAGTTGAATTGAATCGATGATCGGAGCGTGGTCGTCGATGGTTGCGGCGGCCCCAACATGGGCGCAGCATGCAGCGTCCGCCGTCAGCTCCGCCAAGTGCTTTCAGGAGATATCACCATGGCCGTCAGCCCCGTTATTCGATTGCATCCCGACGACAACGTGCTGATCGCGCGCACGGCGCTATTGCCGGGAGTTTCAGTTGCCGACGGCGTGACGACGGTGGACCGCGTTTCCGCGGGCCACAAGGTGGCGATCCGGCCGATTGCCACGGGCGAAGCTGTCCGCCGTTATGGCCAGATCATCGGGTTTGCCGCCGTGCCGATCGCGCCCGGTCAGCATGTCCATACGCACAATTGCGGCATGGGTGACTTCGCCAAGGATTATGCCTTCGGCGTTGACGTCAAGGCCACGCCGAACTTCGACCTGCCGGCGACGTTCCAGGGCATTCGCCGTTCCGACGGCCGGGTTGCGACGCGCAACTACATCGGCATCCTGACCAGCGTCAATTGCAGCGCGCATGTCGCGGGCATGGTTGCCGACGTGTTCAAGAAAAATCCGTTCACGGGGCACAATCCGCTGGCGGATTTCCCCAACGTCGATGGCGTGGTGGCGCTGACGCACAAGACCGGCTGCGGCATGACCCAGAACGAACCATTGGCATTGCTGCGCCGGACGCTTGGCGGATACGCGCGCCATGTCAATTTTGCCGCCGTGGTGGTGCTCGGGCTTGGCTGCGAGGTCAATCAGATCGGCGGCCTGATGAAGGAGCAGAAACTCGCGGGGCGTTTGCGCGAACTCGAGATCCAGGAGATCGGCGGGACGCGCAAGACCGTCGAAGCCGGCGTCGCTTTCGTGCGCGAGGCGCTGGCCGATGCCAACAAGGTCGAACGCGAGCCGGTGTCCGCCAGCGAATTGACGGTGGCGTTGCAGTGCGGCGGCTCGGACGGCTACTCCGGCATCTCGGCCAACCCGGCGCTGGGGGCTGCGAGCGATCTGCTGGTGCGCCACGGCGGCACCGTGATCCTTTCGGAGACGCCGGAAACTTATGGCGCCGAGCATCTGTTGACGCGCCGCGCGGTCAGTCGCGAGGTTGGCGAAAAGCTGGTCGGCCTGATGCGATGGTGGGAGGAATACACCGCGCGCGAGGGGGCGGAGATGAACGCCAATCCGAGCCCCGGCAACAAGGCTGGCGGGTTGACGACGATTCTGGAGAAATCGCTCGGCGCCATGGCCAAAGCCGGCAGCACCAATCTGGTCGATGTCGTGAACTATGCCGAGGCGGTGACGAAGAAGGGCTTCGTGTTCATGGATACGCCGGGCTACGATCCGGTGGCCGCGACCGGGCAGGTGGCGGGCGGCGCCAATCTGGTGTGCTTTACCACCGGACGCGGCAGCGTGTTCGGCTGCAAGCCCGCGCCATCGATCAAGCTTGCCACCAACTCGCCGATGTATCGTCGCATGGAAGATGACATGGATGTCAATTGCGGCACCATCCTTGATGGCGACGAGACCGTGCAGCAATGCGGCCAGCGCATCTTCGACCTGATGCTGCGCGTGGCATCGGGTGAGCCGACCAAGAGCGAGAGTTTCGATTTCGGCGGCGCCGAATTCGCGCCGTGGGTGCTCGGCGCGACGATGTAACGCGGCCGCTCGGTCGGGGCGACGCGGCGGCGGTGCTGCCGCGCCCGCATTCATAAGCGCCCGCGGTGGTGCGTCATCGATGTGTCGCCGCGCCGCCACAATGTTGAAGGATTCCCGCTTCACCTTGTTGGCCGTTGATCGAAGCAGGTCAGCCCAACTGGAACGTTATGGCGTTCCGGATGTTGTTTCCGGTTAAGGCACGGGTGGTTCCGGTGTCGTGGATCGAGACGCATTCGGGGGTGTAATGACTTATGAGGCCGGTGAAACCGGACGACGCATCCTGTGCGTGTTTCCGCGCTACACATCCTCGTTCGGCACGTTTGAATTTGCCTATCCGCTGACCGACGGCGTGCAGGCTTTCATGCCGCCGCAGGGGCTGCTGCTGATCGCGGCCTATCTTCCGGAGCATTGGGACGTCCGTTTCGTGGACGAGAATATCCGCGACGCAACCGCCGACGACTTCACATGGGCCGAAGCGGTGCTGGTCAGCGGCATGCATATCCAGCGCCTGCAGATGAACGATATCTGCCGCCGCGCGCATGCCTATAATCTCGCGGTTGCGATCGGCGGCCCTTCGGTAAGTGCATGTCCGGATTACTATCCGACATTTGACTATCTCCACATCGGCGAATTGGGCGATGCCACCGATGAACTGATCGCGCGCTTGTCGCACGATCCTTCGCGGCCCGGAGGTCAGGTCGTGCTGAAGACCGCCGACCGGCTCGACATGACGCGCTTTCCGATCCCGGCCTACGAGCTGGCCGAAATCCCGCGCTATTTCCTTGGCAGCATCCAGTATTCGAGCGGTTGTCCGTACCAGTGCGAATTCTGCGACATTCCCGGTCTGTATGGTCGCAATCCGCGCCTGAAGTCACCGGAGCAGATCACGCGCGAACTCGACAAGCTGCTGGAATGCGGCATCAACGGCTCGGTGTATTTCGTCGATGACAATTTCATCGGCAACCGCAAGGCCGCGCTCGATCTGCTGCCGTCTTTGATCGAATGGCAGAAAAAGACCGGCTTTGTGCTGCGCTTCTCCTGCGAGGCGACGCTGAATATCGCCAAGCGTCCGGAAATTCTGTCGCAGATGCGCGAGGCCTATTTCGCGACGATCTTCTGCGGCATCGAGACCCCCGATCCGGTGGCACTGAAGGCGATGCACAAGGACCACAACATGATGGTCCCCATCATGGAAGCGATCGAGACGTTGAACAGTTTCGGAATGGAGGTGGTCTCCGGCATCATTCTCGGGCTCGATACCGACAAGCCGGAGACCGGTTCACATCTTTTGAACTTCATCGATCAATCGCAGATTCCACTATTGACCATCAATCTGTTGCAGGCGCTGCCGCAGACCCCGCTGTGGGATCGCCTCAAGCGCGAGGATCGATTGGTCGAAGACGAGAGCCGCGATTCGAATGTGGCTTTCCGGCTGCCTTATGAAGATGTGGTTGCAACCTGGCGCAAATGCATGGGCAGTGCGTATCAGCCGGATAAATTGCTGCAACGCTTCGAATATCAAATCCGCCACACCTATCCGCACCGGCTGCATCCACCGCCGTCGCGGGCGCGGCTGTCGGCGAAGAACATCAAGCTCGGCCTGACGATGCTGCGTAACATCTTCTGGAAGGTCGGCATTCAGGGCGACTACAAACGCGAATTCTGGAAATTCGCCATGCGCCGCCTGCGGCGCGGTGAAATCGAATATCTCATCAGTTCGATCATGGTGGCGCATCATCTCATCATGTTCGCCCGCAACGCATCCCGAGGTCAGACCAATGCTTCCTACTATTCGCTCAAGCTGCAGGATGCCTCGGTGCCGGCGGAATAAGGGCGCGTCGTGCCGTGCGCCAAAGCCTGCTGTTTGCGATGACAAATCCGTGAGGCAGTGCCGTTGAGGAAATACCGCGCCGCGCGAGCCGCAAGCCAAGCTTGCGGGATCGCCCAGACCTGATAAACCTCGGTGCCGCGCGAATTATTTCATGTTTTCAAGGACTATTGCTGGTGAAGGCGGTCGCATCCCGGCCGCCGATTGCTTCAGCCGAGAAACGGACACCGCATGCACGAAGTGAATGGAAGCGATGTCGACGCCCACAAGCCTGGCCGGCGGCTGCCCAGCATAGCCTTCGGACTGGAGCGAATCGGACTCGTCGCGCTGAAAGCGCCGGTGGTTGCCTGCCTGATTCTGGCGGTCCTTTGCGTCGGGGCCGCGTTCGGCATCCAGCGCATCAAGATCGATGATTCGCTCAGCCAGCTCTTCCGCTCTGATTCGGTCGAATACAAACAGTATGAGGAAGTGACCAGGCGCTTCCCCTCGACCGAGTTCGACGTGCTCGTGGTGGTCGAAGGCAAGACGCTGCTTTCGCGCGAGAACCTGGAAAAGTTGCGGGATATGGTCACCGATCTGCAACTGATCGATGGCACGCGCGGCCTGATCTCGCTGTTCTCGGCGCGGCAGGCTCCCGAGCCCGGCAAGCTGCCCGCGGCGCTGTTTCCGAATGAGCTGCCGCAAGGTGCGGCCTACGACAAGTTCATCGAGACGGTGAAGTCCAACGAGATTATTCGCGGCAAGCTGCTTTCGGACGACGGCACGCTGGCCTTGATCGTGCTAGCGCTCGATCCCGATGTGGTGCGCAACAACAGCCTTGCCAAAGTCGTCGGCGAAATCCGCAAGGTGATGCACGACGATCTCGAGGGCTCCGGCCTTACCAAGGAATTGTCGGGCGTGCCGGTGATGCAGCTCGAAATCCGCAACGCGGTGGAGCGTGACGGGCTGATCTACAACATCGCCGGCATTCTGGCGGGCTGCCTGATCGCCATCGTGTTCTTCCGCAAGATCTCCTTCATGATCATTGCGGCGTTCCCGCCGTTGCTGGCCATTCTGCTGGCACTCGGCGCGTTGGGCTGGGCCGGCTTCAGCCTCAACATGTTCCTGAACGTGATGACGCCGCTGATCATGGTCATCAGTTTCTCGGACTCCATGCAACTGACGTTTGCCGCCCGCGATCGTCTGATCGCCGGTGAAGACAAGTATTCGGCTTTCCGCAACGCCGTACTTGTCGTTGGGCCGGCGTGCGTCCTGACCCATGCCACGGCGGGAATCTCTTTTCTGGCGCTGCAGTTTTCCAATTCGGACCTGATCCGGGCCTTCGGCGAGGCGGGGTTCGCCGCAACCGTGATCGCGCTGCTGGCGGTTCTGATTTTGGTGCCGGTGTTCGGCGTCCTGCTGGTTCGCAACGAGAAGGTTTTCGCGACCAAGTTCAAGACCGCGGATGCCGGTGTCAACGCGCTGCGCGCCTTCTGCATGTGGATCGCGGTACGAATGGTCAGCCGTCCCGGATTGTTCAGCCTGATTGCGGTGCTCCTCGTCGGCGGTCTGGCGGTGATTTATGCCAATCTCCAGCCGCGCTATCGTCTGGCCGATCAGGTTCCCGACAAGCAGCAGGCGGTGGCGGCGAGCGGCCGCCTCGACGCCAAGCTGACCGGAGCCAATCCCATCGACGTGCTGATCGAATTCCCGAAGGGACAGTCGCTCTATTCGCCGCAAACGCTCGACACCATCGCCGAGGTCCATAAGCAGGTCGAAACGCAGGCCGGCGTCGGCAACGTCTGGTCGTTGGAAACGCTGCGCCGCTGGCTGACCGAGAAGGTGGGAAGCTCCGATGTCGCGACCCTGAAGGAGTATGTCGATCTTCTGCCGAAACATCTGGTGCGGCGGTTCATCTCCGAAAACCAGGATGCCGTGGTGGTGTCGGGACGGGTGCCGGACAGCGATTCAAGCCAGATACTTCCCGTCGTGCAGAAACTCGATCACGCCCTGGATAGCGTGAGAAAAGCGCATCCCGGCTATGAAATCGCGGTGACCGGCCTGTCGGCGATCGCGGCGCGCAACAGCGCCAGCATGATCGAGAAGCTCAACCACGGCCTGACCATCGAATTCGGATTCGTCGCGCTGTTCATCGGACTGGCGTTTCGTTCCGTGGTGGTGGGATTGGCGTGCATTCTGCCCGGAATCTTCCCGGTGGTCTTGTCGGGAACGATCCTGTGGTTGCTCGGCGAGGGGTTGCAGTTTGCCAGCGTCGTGGCGCTAACGGTGTCGTTCGGGCTGGGGCTGAGCGCGACGATTCACTTCCTCAACCGCTTGAGGCTGGAGCAGAAGCCCGGCGAGGATCCGGCCATCGCGGTGGAAAGCGCCACCGTACTGGTCGGACCGGCATTGATCCTGACCACGGTGGTCCTGGCGTGCGGACTGGTGGTGACGGTGTTCTCGGACCTGCCGTCGCTGCGGCTGTTTGGCTGGCTCAGCGCCTTCGCGATGGTCGCGGCCCTGATCGCCGATCTCTTCATCCTGCGGCCGACGGCAATGTTCCTGATCAACATGTCGCAGCGGCTGCAGGGGGCGACTCGTCAGCCCAAACCCGCCGAGTAGAGAACGGCGACGACAAGCCCGCGGAGATGACGCCGCGGGCGCAGTCGTGGCCCGGCGGTTTAGCCCTTCGTCAGGGTGATGTTGACGCCGCGAATCTCGCCTTTTGAGTTGATCGACACCGACTGCTTTTTGCCATGCGTCATGATCGTCAGGTTCGCGGCAAATCCTGCGGCTTCGACGAAGACATCGATCTTGCCGTCGCTGGCGCGGCCTCGCAGGTCGCCGTAAATGTTACGGCTGGCTTCGCTCCAGTTTCCGGAAACCACTCCTGCTTGCGCGATGACGTCGGCGCTGAGTTCGAACTTGTAGCTGTCGCTGGCGCAGCGCAGGCTTTGCTGAAGGCCCTTTCCGGAGTCGTCGACCTTGTAGCTCGCCCGGCAGCGGATCCGCTCGGTCGAACCATCCGACAGCGAAACCGAACCGGTGCCGGACCAGGTGCCATTGAAACTCGTGAACGGACCCGTTTGCGCATGGCTCGCCGTGATGGACAATAGCAGCGCGGCACCCGCGCCGGCCGCCTTGATGGTCTGCGAAAATACCCCAATTCCGAACGGCTTCATTTTCAGATTTCCTAAATGCGGGCTTCAAAAATGTTGGCTGGGTGAGGAGATAGGTATCGTCGCATCGAGATCTTAGTGCCTCGCCGCAGCGCAGAGGTTCAAATATGAAGGACGGCCTTGCCGAACAGGCAACCCGACCAAACGTCGTATAATGTTTCAGTTTGCCTGATTCTGTAACATCGCGTGAGAACCTCGGGGCTTCTCCCCAATCTGCCCGGGATGTTTCGCACAACAAACACCACAGCCGGACGTGTCCGGTTATCGGAAATAGATTCTCGAAATCAGGGTGTTAAGCCTAGCGTTCAGGTCGTGTGCGAGCTTTGGCATGCCGTGCACCGCATCGTTTGCATCGGCCACTGTAAATTTAGCCGCATTTTAAAGGCGCTTTGGCGGGTGATGCCTTGATGGCGTTTTCCGCCGAAACGTTCCGGCCGGGAACCGCGTCTCGGGAATATCCATCGGTCGGATCGAGGTGTTGACGGCATGTCAAACGTGTCAGTATGCATTGAGTGACACGCTAGATTGAGCTGCCGCCGGCGTCACCGCTTCCGATTATGAGTTGCCGTGGATCCATCGGGATCGATGGTGTCCCTAATCGTCTGTTGTCAGAATGAAGGATTCCAATGCTGAAAACCCTCCTAATGCTCGCTCTGCTGGTACCGGTCTCGACGGCTGCGATGGCGCAGAATGATCGTGGCACCGAGCAGGAACAAAAGGCATGTTCGCGCGACGTTACCCGCCATTGCCGCAGCGTGATCGATCAGGGAGATCTCGTCGTGCTGGCGTGCCTCAAGGAAAACCGGACAAAGCTCTCCAAGGCCTGCAATCAGGTCCTCGCCAACCACGGACAATGACGCCGTCCCGTTTTGAGCCGGAATATCTGGCCTGAGCGCTTGCGGTTCCGCCGGCCCGCGAGCGATCCTGGCGGTCTGGCGGCCGAGCCATCGCGCGAGGGCATGGCTTGTTGCCGCAGAGCGCTCAAAAGCATTGGTTTTATTAGTAAACTTCCCATATATGGGCCTTGTGCCGAGCTCATGCCGCTGGCGGAGCGCGGGGTATATTGCTGTCCTGTCGAGATGAATGTAGCCATTTCCAATGACTACTGCGAACGAGCTGCGGTCGGGCAAAACCGATCGCGACGAGAATTTCCCGGTGGCGTCGTGGATCATTCATCCACGCCACCGGGCGTTGATTCTCGCTTTCTATAATTTCGTCAGGACCGCGGACGATATCGCCGACCATCCGACGTTGAGCGCGCAGGACAAGCTGTCGCTGCTCGATGTGATGGAAGCCGAACTGCAGGGGCAGGGCGATAGTCAGCCGGAGGCCGTGAAGTTGCGGCTGGCATTGGCGGAACGCGCGATGTCGCCGCGTCACGCGCTCGACGTCCTGATCGCGTTCCGGATGGATGTGTCCAAGCTCCGTTACGAGGATTGGGACGAGGTCATTCATTATTGCCGTTATTCCGCGATGCCGGTCGGGCGCTTCATGCTCGATGTCCATGGCGAAAGCGCCTCGACCTGGCCGGCGTCCGATGCCTTATGTGCGGGGTTGCAGATCAACAATCATCTGCAGGACTGCGGCAAGGATTTTCGCGATCTCAACCGCGTCTACCTGCCGCGCGATGCGCTTGCCGCGGCTGGGGCTACGGTCGAGATGCTGGGGCAGCCGAGGGCACCCGCGCCGTTGCTGAAATGCCTACACGGGCTGGCGCGGCGCACCGAGACGCTGTTGGACCAGAGCAAGTCGCTGAATGCCGGCGTTGTCGATATCCGGCTTGGCCTGGATATTTCGGTGATACAGACCTACGCCGACAGAATTGTTCAGTTGCTCAAAGTGCGCGACCCGCTGAGCGAGCGAGTGCATTTGAAGCCGCATGAATTTCTCGGCTACAGCGTCAGTGGCATTGTCGCGGAGTTGACGCGGCGCGTGTTGCGGCGCCCGGCCACAAAGCGGGCGGCTGGCATATGAGCGTTGAAGCCACGACCGATGCGAGTTCCGGAGCGACGGCCTCCGGCAGTTCGTTCTACGCAGCGATGCGCATTCTGCCGCGTGCGCAGCGCGAGGCGATGTTCCAGATTTATACCTTTTGTCGCGCCGTCGACGATATCGCCGATTCCGATGGTCCGCGCGAGCAGCGCCGTGCCGCGCTGGCGCAGTGGCGCAGCGATATCGATGCGTTGTGTGCCGGGCATCCGCCACAACGCGTGCAAAGCTACCTGCCGTCGGTGCGAATGTTCGGGCTGCGTCGCGAGGATTTTCTGGCGATCATCGATGGCATGGAGATGGATGTCCTGGCCGACATTCGCGCGCCCGACGCCGACACGCTCGACCTGTATTGCGATCGCGTCGCCAGCGCGGTCGGCCGCCTGTCGGTGCGGGTGTTTGGATTGCCGGAACATGACGGCGTGCTGCTGGCCTATCATCTCGGCCGCGCGCTGCAATTGACCAACATCCTACGCGATATCGATGAGGATGCCGCGATCGGCCGGCTGTATCTGCCGCGCGAGGCGCTGGTGGCTGCCGGCATTCACAGCGACGATCCCGATGTCGTCGCGCGTGATCCGGCATTGCCGAAGGTCTGCGCGCCATTATTGGTGCAGGCGCGCGAGCATTACGAAAAGTCCGATGCCATCATGGCTCGCAATTCGCGTCGCGCCGTGCGTGCGCCGCGGATCATGTCGAAATACTATCACGCCATTCTCGATCGGCTGGCGGTGCGTGGATTCGCGCCGCCGCGCGCGCCCGTGCGTCTCAACAAGGCCGCCAAGCTGATGATCCTCGCACGCTATGCAGTGATTTGATGTCATCAACCGTTCATATCATCGGTGCTGGAATTTCCGGGCTGTCCGCCGGTGTGCGGCTTGCCGCTGCCGGACGCACCGTTCGGGTTCACGAAGCGACGCAACAGGTCGGCGGCCGCTGCCGTTCGTACTACGATGGCGCGACCGATTTGACGATCGACAACGGCAATCACCTGCTGCTGTCTGGCAATCATCATGCACTGGCCTATGCGCGTCAGGTCGGTAATGAAGCCGGCTTGAAGGGGCCGCCGGATGCGCGGTTCGATTTCGTCGATTTCGCCACCGACGAGCACTGGGTGCTGCGTCTCAACGACAGCCGGATTCCGTTCTGGGTGTTCGATGCAAAGCGCCGCGTTCCCGGCACCGGCGCCTCGGATTACTTTGGTCTGGCGCCGCTGTTATGGGCCAGCACGGCAACGCGTATCGGCGATGCCATCAAGTGCGACGGCACGCTGTATCGGCGTCTGGTGCAACCGCTGTTGCTGGCGGCGCTCAACATCGATCCGCCGAACGGGTCGGCTGGTCTCGCTGGTGCGATCGTTCGCGAAACGTTATTGGCGGGCGGGCAGGCGTGTCGGCCGTTGATCGCCCGGGACGGCTTGAGTTCGGTGCTGATCGATCCGGCGATCCGCTTCATTCGGGAACGCGGCGGCAGCGTCGATATCGGACACGAGGCGAGGAGCTTTAGTTTCGACGGCAATCGCGTCAGCGGACTTTCGCTCGGCGAGCAAGCGATCGCGATTGGCCCCGACGATGCAGTGGTGATGGCGGTGCCGCCGCGTCCGGCGGTGGCGCTGCTGCCGGGGCTAAAGGCGCCCAACAAGTTTTGCGCCATCGTCAACGCGCATTTTCGCTTCGATCCACCGTCGCACCTGCCGCCGATCATGGGCATCGTCAACGGCCTGATCGACTGGCTGTTCGCATTTCCGCAGCGGCTGTCGGTCACCATCAGCGGGGGCGATCATCTGGTGGACCGGCCGCGCGAGGAACTTGCGCAGGCGATCTGGAACGACATCTGCAAGGCGACCGGCATCGAAGCGCCGTTGCCGCCCTGGCAAATCGTTCGCGAGCGCCGCGCGACATTTGAAGCCACACCCGAGCAACACGCTCTGCGCCCCGGTGCGACGACGAACTGGAGCAACCTGTTTCTGGCAGGCGACTGGACCGATACCGGGCTGCCCGCAACTATTGAAGGATCTGTCCGCTCCGGCAATCGCGCGGCCGATCTGATCCTGAAAGGCTGACAAGCAGCTGGAACGCACCAGCACAATTCTTGGAACGCAACACCCAAATGCATAGCAGTTTCACGCCATCCACTATCGAAAAAGATCAGCTCGATCGCAGCATCGCGGCGGCGACCGCCGCGCTGAATGGCCATCAACAGAGCGATGGTCATTGGGTGTTCGAGCTTGAGGCCGATGCAACCATTCCGGCCGAGTACATCCTGTTCCGGCATCAGATCGGCGAACCGGCGAGTGCCGAGATCGAAGCAAAGATCGCCAACTATCTACGCCGCATTCAGGGCAAGCACGGTGGCTGGCCGCTGTTTCAGGATGGTGCGCTGGATATCAGCGCCAGCGTCAAGGCGTACTTCGCGTTGAAGATGATCGGCGACGCGCCGGACGCTCCCCATATGGCACGCGCCCGCGAGGCGATCCGCGCGCATGGCGGCGCGGAGAAGTCGAACGTCTTCACGCGCTTTCTGCTGGCCTTCTTCGGTGTGCTGTCGTGGCGTGCGGTCCCGGTGCTGCCGATCGAAATCATGCTGTTGCCGCGCTGGTCGCCGTTTCATCTGACCAAGATTTCGTATTGGGCGCGCACCACCATGGTGCCGCTGATGGCGTTGGCCGCGCTCAAACCCAAGGCGCAGAACGCGCGCGGCGTCGGCATCGACGAATTGTTCATCGCGCCGCCGTCGCAGATCGGATTTTCGCCGAAGGCGCCGCACCAGAGCCTTGCCTGGTTCCTGTTGTTTCGCAGCATCGATGCGGTGCTGCGCGTCATCGAGCCGATGTTTCCGAAGAAGCTGCGTGCCCGCGCCATGGCCGAGGCGCAAGCCTTCGTCGAGGAACGGCTGAACGGCGAGGATGGCATCGGCGCGATCTTCCCGCCGATGGTCAATACCGTGCTGATGTATGACGCGCTGGGTTATCCCAAGGATCATCCGCCGCGCGCCACGACGTTGCGCGGCATCGACAAGCTGTTGGCGATCCATGACGATGAGGCCTATTGCCAGCCCTGCGTCTCGCCGGTGTGGGACACCGTGCTGACCGGCCACGCGCTGCTGGAAGCGGGCGATGAGGAATCGGTTGCGAGGGCACGCCGCGGCCTGGAATGGCTCAAGCCGCTGCAAGTGCTGGACGTGAAAGGCGACTGGGCCGCCAAGCGCCCCGATGTGCGGCCCGGCGGCTGGGCGTTCCAGTATGCCAATCCTCACTATCCGGACCTCGACGATACCGCCGTCGTGGTGATGGCGATGGACCGCGCCCGCCGTCTCGACGGCGGCAAGGAATACGATGTCGCGATCGCCCGCGCCCGCGAGTGGATCGAGGGGCTGCAAAGCAAGGACGGCGGCTTCGCGGCATTCGATGCCGACAATCTCGAATATTACATCAACAACATCCCGTTCGCGGATCATGGCGCGATGCTCGATCCTCCGACCGAGGACGTCACCGGCCGTTGCGTTTCGATGCTGGCGCAGCTCGGCGAGACCACGGCCTCAAGCCCGGCGATGAAGCGGGGGGTCGACTATCTGATTCGGACCCAGCTCCCGGAAGGATCGTGGTACGGCCGCTGGGGCCTCAACTACATCTATGGCACCTGGTCGGTGATGTGCGCGCTCAATGCGGCGGGCGTCGATCACCAGTCACCGGCGGTTCGCAAGGCGGTCGATTGGCTGGTCAAGATCCAGAACCCGGACGGCGGGTGGGGCGAGGACGGCTCTAGCTACAAGCTGGATTATCAAGGCTATGAGGCGGCACCCAGTACATCGTCGCAGACGGCGTGGGCGTTGCTTGCGCTGATGGCGGCCGGCGAGGCCGACCATCCTGCCGTCCATAGGGGCGTTGTATATTTGTCACAGACACAGAATGAAGCGGGTGAGTGGGACGAGAGCCGCTATACAGCGACCGGTTTTCCGCGTGTATTCTATTTGCGGTACCACGGTTATCGGAAGTTTTTCCCCCTTTGGGCGCTAGCCAGATACCGCAACCTTCATTCGACGAACAGTAGGCTTGTAGGGGTCGGGATGTGACTTTGGGGCTGGGGGGCGAGACCGCGCTCGCAAATACCAATGACTCGCGGCCGGTATTGATTGTCACTGGTCTGGTTCAGGAAGCTCGCATCGCTGCAGGCCCCGGCAAAACCGTGATCTGCAGCAGCAGCAATCCAATGCAGCTCCGCACGCTTTTGGCCGGTTTCGATTCGGCGACGGTGCGCGGCGTCATCAGTTTCGGCGTTGCCGGTGGCCTCGACCCGGTGCTGGAATCGGGCGACGTGGTCGTGGCGACCGAAGTCACGAAAGGCCGTCAAAGCTGGCTGGCCGGCGCCGCGCTCAGCGAGGAACTGATCGACGGGGATGGGCTCTCAGGCCGGCGGATCGTTCGCGGGCGCCTCGAGGGCGTCGAGCAGGTTGTGCCAGCTAGGGCAGCCAAGGCCACATTGCACGGCGAGACCGGGGCGGTGGCCGTTGATATGGAAAGCCACATCGCGGCGGCCTATGCCACCGATGCCGGTCTGCCGTTTGCCGCATTGCGGGTTATCAGCGATCCGGCGACGCGCGCGCTGCCGGCGCTGGCGGTCAACGCCGTGAAGCCGAACGGCAATATCGATCTGGCCGCGGTTCTCCGCGGGATCGTGCGCAACCCGATGGTGCTCGGCGCGCTGATGACGACAGGGCGCGATTTCAATCGGGCCTTGCGCAGCCTGCGCGGTTGCCAGCCGGCCTTGATGCTGCAGCGGTCTTCGACATCGTCGCAAAGTCACCACCTTCGCAATCATGCGGCTGCGCGGCGGCCGGCGGACGCTGGCACCCCCGCTATTTCCGCGATCGGACGTCAGCTCGCCGCCGCTGGTTCATAGAGCGTTTTCGCGCGACGTGGGTACCGGTTCGCGCGCACAGTCTCCAAACCGGGCGTCGGCGGCAAATCGCTTTTGATCGCTATTCTCCGACCAAAATAAAAACCTCGCCTCCAGCAGGAAGCGAGGTTTTGTTTTTCGTTGGGTATGCGGTGAACCCGTCGACCGCTTACGCGGCGGTGGAAGCCTTCTGCTTCGCGGCAGCCTTGGCAGCGGCTTCCGCGGCTTCGTCACGCCGAAGCTCTGTCAACGTCTTCTGGACCTGCTGCGAGAAGATGTACCGCGCCGGGCGCTGATTGGAGAGGTCGATTTCCGGGGCCATCGGACCGCTGGTCCGGACACCGCGCAACGAGACCCAGGCGGCCTTGAGCGGGTTGCGGAATGCCGCATCGGCCGCTGTCGGCTCGTAGCCGCAATGTGCCATGCAGTTGGCGCACTTCTCATACTTGCCGGTACCGTAGGTTTCCCAATCGGTCTCGTCCATCAGCTCCTTGAAGGTCTTGGTATAGCCTTCGCCGAGCAGATAGCAGGGCTTCTGCCAGCCGAAAATGTTGCGCGCGGGCATGCCCCACGGCGTGCATTCGTACGTCTGGTTGCCAGCGAGGAAGTCGAGGAAAAGACCGGAGTGCATGAAGTTCCACTTCTTGCCCTTGCCGAGAGCGAAGACGTCGCGGAACAGCTTCTTGGTCTTGGTGCGGTTGAGGAAGTGTTCCTGATCCGGCGCGCGCTCATAGGCATAGCCAGGCGACATCGAGACACCGACGCCAAGCTCGGTTGTGAAATCGAGGAACTTGGCGATCTCTTCCGCTGGATGGTTGTCGAAGATGGTGGCGTTGACGTTGACGGTGAAGCCGCGCGCCTTGGCGGCCTTGATCGCCGAGACGGCGCGATCGAAAACGCCTTGCTGCGACACCGAGCGGTCATGGTGTTCCCTGAGGCCGTCGAGATGCACCGAGAAGAACAGGTAGGGCGAGGGCTCGAACAGGTCGAGCTTCTTCTCCAGCAACATTGCGTTGGTGCAGAGCGATACGAACTTCTTGCGAGCCACGAGGCCGCGGACGATTTCACCGATTTCCTTGTGGATCAGCGGTTCGCCGCCGGGAATCGCCACCATCGGAGCGCCGCATTCGTCGGCGGCGTCCCAGCACTCCTGCGCCGACATGCGGCGATTGAGGATCGCGTCCGGGTAATCGATCTTGCCGCAGCCCGCGCAGGCCAGATTGCAGCGGAACAGCGGTTCGAGCATCAGCACGAGCGGATAGCGCTTACGGCCCATCAGCTTCTGCTTCATGATGTAGCCGCCGATACGGATTTCTTTCAGAAAAGGTATAGCCATTATCAAGGGTTCTTTCTGGCGGTAGCGCAGTCCATTCGTTCAGGCGACGTCCGCCCGCGTCAGTTCGGCAGGGAGCCGGAATTCGATATTCTCCTCGCGGCCCGGCAATACCGAGACGGTGACGGGGCCTATACGACGTAGGGCCTCGATAACATCGTCCACCAGTACTTCCGGAGCCGAAGCACCCGCAGTGATGCCTACAGCTTTTGCGTGCGCCAGCCAATCGGGATTTAGCTCGCTGCCGTCCGCAATCAGATAACTCGGAACGCCAGCTTCAGCTCCGATTTCCCGCAGGCGGTTCGAGTTGGAACTATTGGTTGCCCCGACCACGAGAATGACATCGACGAGCTTGCTGAGGTCTCTTACCGCAGATTGGCGGTTTTGTGTTGCATAGCAGATATCCCGGGTATCCGGACCCTGAATGTCTATAAATCGCTCCTGGAGCGCCGCAATGATGTCCCGCGTGTCATCGACGCTCAGGGTTGTCTGGGTGATATAGGCCACCGGGACGTCCGGGGAGAGGTCGAGGGCTGCGACGTCCTCGACACTCTGGACCAGCAACACCGGGCCAGGAACCTGTCCCATGGTTCCGACCACCTCGGGGTGTCCCTCATGGCCGATCAGGACAACCACACGTCCTTTGGACATGTAGCGCTTGCCCTGGTTGTGAACCTTCGTAACTAGCGGACAGGTTGCATTGAGAACGGGCAAGTTTCGGCTCGCGGCCTCTTCCTCGACACTTTTGGCCACGCCATGGGCGCTGAAGACCGTCATGGCGTTAGGCGGCACCTCGTCGAGATCTTCAACGAAAATAGCGCCCTTGGCCTTCAGGCTCTCGACAACGTGCTTGTTGTGAACGATCTCGTGGCGGACGTAGACCGGAGGCCCGTACTTTTCCAGGGCCCGTTCGACGATCTCGATGGCTCGTACAACGCCGGCGCAAAATCCACGAGGTTGAGCAAGAAAAATTTCCATAGCGGGACCGTCAACCAAGATGCACCACGCTCATTGGGATTTCTCCGTTCGGATGGGCGAAACTATAAATGTTTGGTCTCTTTCCGCCATATAGGGGTTCAGATGAGAGACGCCAAACCCCGGGACGAGAGGGCTTCAGCGTGTAAGGTAATATTGTAGGGTATCAGGGTCGAATCGATGGGTGCATCACCCGTTCGTCATTTTGCGGCCATCTAATCCTGACCTATCAACCCGCTGACGGCGTACCGGATTTTTCACGCGCCCGAAGGCAACCCGTCCTCGGTTATTTGGATTAAAACTCCGAACCTCGTAATAGGCGTGCGCTACACCCTGGGTGCAGCAGTTGGCTTCAATTTCAGTCGAGTACACCCGCCGCCAAGATCAAGCCGGCCCCGAACTTGGGACGCTAGCTGGTTGCCAGAGAAAGAAAAAACGTGCTGACAAGCCTTGTTGTTTTGATCGTTAGATTTTGCACTCGATTTGCCGTTCTGACTGTGCTCGCCGCTGTCATCGTGACGGCGTTGGCCAGTACCTATGCGGTGCAAAATTTTGGGATCAATACGGACATCAACAAACTGATTTCTCCGGATCTCGACTGGCGGAAGCGCGACATCGCATTCGAGCAGGCATTCGATCAGGAGCGGCTGATTATCGCCGTTGTGGAGGCGCCCACGGCAGAGTTCGCCAGTGCCGCCGGTGCTGCGCTTGAAAAGAAGCTTTCGGAGAATCACACCAATTTCGAGTCGGTGCGACGGTTGGGCGCAGGCCCTTTCTTCGAGAAAAACGGACTGTTGTTCCTGCCGACTGCTGAAGTCGCTCAGTTGACCGGCCAGTTTGAGTCGGCGGCTCCCTTGCTCGAAATCGTGGCCGGCGATCCCAGCCTGCGCGGTTTGACCGGCGCGTTGCAAATCAGCCTGGGCGGTATCAGCCGCGGTCAGTTTACGCTCGACGCTGCCGCGCGGCCGTTCTCCGCTGTCTCCAACACTGTCGAACAGGCCTTGAGCGACAAGCCGGCAACGTTTTCCTGGCGCGAACTGATCAGTGACAAGCCGCTCACCGACGCCGACAAGCGGACCTTCATCGAGGTCAAGCCGATCCTTAATTTCGACGAGCTCGAGCCCGGCAAGTCGGCGACCGATGCCATCCGGCAAGCCGCCAAGGATATCAACCTTGCCGGAGAGTTCGGCGCGCGTGTACGGCTGACCGGGCCGGTTCCAATCGCCAATGAAGAGTTTGCGACCGTGCAGGAAGGCGCGCTCGTCAATGGCATCGGCACGGTGCTCGTCGTGCTGTTCATTCTGTGGATGGCATTGCGATCGCCGAAGATCATTTTTGCCGTCGCGGCAACGCTCGCCATGGGGCTTGCGATCACGACCGCGGCCGGATTGATGATGGTCGGCGCGTTGAATCTGATTTCGATTGCGTTCGCCGTGTTGTTTGTCGGCCTCGGTGTCGATTTCGGTATCCAATACAGCGTCCGCTATCGGTCCGAACGATTCAAAAGCCACGATCTGAATACAGCGCTGCTGAAGGCCGCGAAGAGGTCGGCGGTGCCGCTGTCATTGGCGGCGGTGGCAACCGCCGCGGGCTTCCTGTCGTTTCTGCCGACTGACTACAAGGGCGTTTCAGAGCTCGGCAAAATCGCCGGCATCGGCATGCTGGTGGCGTTTCTCGCCAGCATCACCGTGCTGCCGGCCCTGCTGACATTGCTCAATCCGCCGGGTGAAAAGGATGCCGTGGGGTATGCCTTCCTGGCGCCGGTCGATCACTTCCTCGAGAAGCACCGTGTCCCGATCATCGTCGGCACGCTGCTGCTGGTGATTGCCGGGCTGCCGCTGCTGTATTTCCTGCGGTTCGATTTCAATCCGATTCACCTGCGCAATCCCAAGGTCGAATCGATTGCGACCTATCTGGACTTGCGCAAGGATCCGAACACCGGCGCCAACGCCATCAATGTTTTGGCTCCCAATGAAGGCGCTGCGAAGCAGGTCGAGGCGCGGCTTGAAAAGCTTCCGCAGGTTCTGCGTGTGATGTCGCTGGACAGCTTCGTTCCCGACGATCAGCCAGCCAAGCTGAAGTTGATCGCCGCCGGCGCGCGCGTGCTTGACCCGGCGATCAATCCCGATCAGATCGACGCGGCGCCCACCGACGCGGAGAACGTCTCGGCCTTGAAGCAGACCGCTGCCAGCCTGCGCAAGGTCGCGGGCGACCAGAAGGGGCCCGGCGCACTGGCGTCGCTGCGACTTGCTGATGCGCTATCGAAGCTTGCCGATGCGAATCAAGCCATGCGCGAGAAGGTCCAGACGATTTTTGTCGCCCCCCTTAATGTCGTGCTCGGTCAACTGCGCAGTTCCTTGCAAGCCCAGCCCGTCAGCCTTGAGACGCTGCCGCCCGATCTGGTGAATTCGTGGAAGACCAAGGACGGCAAGGTGCGCGTCGAGGTTTCGCCGCGCGGTGATTCCAACGACAACGAAACCCTGCGTAATTTTGCCGATGCGGTGCTGGTGGCCGAGCCCAATGCAATCGGCGGGCCGGTATCGATCCTGAAATCCGGCGATACCATCGTCAAGGCATTCATCCATGCCGGCATCTGGGCCTTGCTTTCGATCAGCCTGCTGTTGTGGATCGCGCTGCGCCGGGTGACTGACGTACTTCTGACGCTGGTGCCGCTGTTGGTCGCAGGCGCTCTGACGCTCGAAATCTGCGTGCTGATCGGTTTGCCACTCAACTTCGCCAACATCATTGCGTTGCCGCTGTTGCTCGGCGTCGGCGTGGCCTTCAAGATTTACTACGTCGTGGCATGGCGGGCAGGGCAAACCAACCTTCTGCAATCCAGCCTGACCCGCGCGATCTTCTTTAGCGCGCTGACAACGGCTACCGCCTTCGGCAGTCTTTGGCTGTCGAGCCATCCGGGTACTGCCAGTATGGGTAAATTGCTGGCGTTGTCGTTGGTCACGACACTTGCGGCGGTGTTGCTGTTTCAGCCTGCGCTAATGGGTCGTCCGCGCGATACCGGGAAGTAGGCAGATGTCGCCAACGGGATCGGTGGTTTCGCCGGTTTCGGGGGCGTTCTTCTGACCAACCGTCTTCGATGGCGTTTTCGGTGCCGGCTTCGCGCTGTTTTTCGCTGTCGTACTCTTGGCCGGGCCGTTTTTAGGGGCGGTCTCGGTGACGACGTTGGAGGGGCTGCTTGGAATCGGGCCGCTGACGCGCGTCCAGGTCTCCCCGCCACACAGGAATCCGAGGACGCACCCTTCAATCTCGAGTTCGTCGGGATTGTTCAGCGTGATGGTCGAATCGTAGAGCTTGCCGTCTTTGGCGTTGTAGACCTTGCCCTCCCATTGATCGGCGCCGGGTTTCCTTTTCATATCGAGCAGGATAGGCATGCCTAACGTCGGTCGGGATTTTTTGGACGCATCGGGATTGAACTTGTCGCGGCCGCCGGGAGTTTTCTCCCATGCGACTGCCCCCCACATGCTACCATGACACGCCGCGACACGAATGTTCGCGACGCCGTCGGCGACGCGCCAATCACCTGTTGGATCACCGGCATGGGCGGAAGTTATGCTGGCGGCGATGGCGAGACCGCAGTAGACCAAAGTGCGCCGAGCATATCGGGGAAAATGCGACATCGTGGAACCTATGATTTACGCGACCTGCTTGCGATGAAACGGTAACGCCAAAATCGGCTTTTCGTTGACGAGCAGGCCATCAACCGAAGTAGTGAGCAATGGTATATCCAAATCTAGACGTTTCCGGGATGTTCAAGGAGCGGGAATCGCAGCGCAGTTCGTTGCATACCCGCTATCTGAATGAGCAACTCGTTCGAGTTCTTAAGACGATTGGATATGACGTTGGGTTCAAAAAGGGCGAGGGACAATATCTGTTCGATCGCGAGGGCGCGCGTTATCTCGATCTCCTGAGCGGATTTGGTGTATTCGCGATCGGCCGGAACCATCCGGTGTTGCGGAATGCGCTGAAAAGCGTGCTGGACGCCGACCTTCCGAATCTCGTTCAGATGGACGTCTCGACGCTGGCCGGGATTCTCGCGGAACGTCTGCTGGAGCGCGTGCCGTATCTGGATAAAGTTTTCTTCGCCAACTCCGGCACTGAATGTGTCGAAGCCTCGATCAAATTCGCGCGCGGAGCGACCGGCCGCACCGGCATCGTCTATTGCGGTCACGGTTATCACGGCCTGTCCTACGGCTCATTGTCGCTGACCGACGACACCAATTTTCGCGGTGGATTTGGTCCACTGCTACCCGATTGCAGCGTTGTGCCGTTCGACGATCTGGCCGCGCTGGAGCAGGCGCTGTCGTCCCGGCAGGTTGCCGCTTTCATTGTCGAGCCGATCCAGGGCAAGGGCGTCAACATTCCGTCGGACGAATATCTGCCGGCGGCTGCCGCGTTGTGCCGCCGTTACGGCACGCTGTTGGTCGCGGACGAGATTCAGTCCGGCATGGGCCGTACCGGAAAATTTCTCGCCGTCGAGCACTGGAATGTCGAGCCCGATATGGTGCTGCTGTCGAAGTCGTTGTCGGGCGGGCACGTCCCGGTCGGCGCCGTGCTGACGCGCAAGCCGATCTTCGACAAGATATTCAGCCGGATGGATCGTGCGGTCGTGCACGGATCGACGTTCGCGAAGAACGATCTTGCGATGTCGGCCGGCATCGCCACGCTCGAGGTCATGAAGGCGGAGAAGCTGATCGAGAATGCGGCGCAACGCGGCGACGATCTGCGCGCGGCTTTGAATGCGATGATCCCGCGCTATGAGATGTTGAAGGAAGTGCGTGGCAAGGGATTGATGCTGGGTGTCGAATTCGGCCCGCCGAAATCGTTGCGGTTGAAGGCTGCATGGAATTTGCTCGAGAGCGCCAACAAAGGGCTGTTCTGCCAATTGATCACGGTGCCGCTGTTCAAGGATCACAAGATCCTGACGCAGGTGTCCGGCCATGGGAGCCATACGATCAAGCTGTTGCCGTCGCTGACGATCACGCCGGACGATTGCAAGTGGATCGAGACGGCGTTCGAGGCGACGATTGCCGCGAGCCATCAGGTGCCCGGGGCGATCTGGTCGCTGGGCAAGACATTGGTCGATAACGCGGTCCGTAAATCGGCCTGAGGCGACAGCGCGAGAACTCAGTGTCGGGCAAGTACGCCGATACGCCCATAAATGCCATTGCGGCGGAAGCTGTCCTGGACGAGGCCGGCCGCCAACGACCACTCGAGCGCGGCGGTGCGCAAGCCGGTGAGGTGCGCGCCAATCCGATACTGGTCGCTGAACCGATCGGCGGATGCTGAAATCTCCGGGCCGATCCAGAAGGCATCCAGAACGCGCCAGCCGGTTGCGGCGCGGGCATTATAGCCGTTGGCGATCGTCGTCGCCGAGGCTGATGCCGACACCATTGTGAGCGGAGTCGGCTGCCACCAGAGATCAATCATGGCGCGGGCGCCGACGCTGTTACGGCGGGATTTTGCGCCCGGCGTCACCGGCGATAGATCGTCACTCTCGAAATCGGGCCCCCCAAATACCTTGATCTCGAGGTTGCCGCGCTTGAACCGCCAACCGGGAAGAATCGCGGCGCGAAAAATACCTGTGCGATAGTGCGTCGTCGCATCATTGTAATGCTCGACACCATTCGACGCGAAGGCGCTGAGCACGAAGCCGTCGTTGTTTAGCGAGCGCGGAGCCCACTGCGCGCCGACATATCCCGCATAGCCAAAATGCCAGATGTCGAAACCGCTGTAGAAAAGGAACCGCTCAGGTCTCGCTCCGCCGCTCAATCGATCGGATGGTGTTCCGGCCGGTTCAGCGGATGGTGCGGCTATCGAGGCTGCGGGCGTCTGTGCGGAAACGGCTTTGGGCCCGCAGCAGATAATGGCGGCAAGCCAAAGCCATCCCGTTCCCCGAGGTTGTCGCATCGAGCCCCCCGCCCCAACGCCACCTACGTACAACTACGGATGGAATTAGATGCCCCGGGCGCGTTGAGGTCCAGTGTTGGAACCGGAACAATAGCGGAACCCGACGAAAGAATTATTCGGCCGGCAACGACGTGAGGAAGGTGTCGTCAATCGCTCAACCGACCCGTGCGATCAGTTCCATCGCTCCTGCCGGTGCGCGAATTTTTCCTTCGTGAATGACATAGGCGAATACGTCCCGCGGGCTTTTCTTCTGGGAGGAGGTCCCGACGCGCGGCAGGTCGACGGGCTCACCACCGGCAGCCCAGGTCGCGAGCCGTTTCGCCCATGCATCGAGTGCCTTCGGAGGATAGCAGGTCGCGACGTCGTCCTGACCCTTTTGCAGGCGTGCGTAGACGAAATCGCCGGTGATGTCGGCAATTGCCGGGTAAGTCTTGTGTTCGGAAAACACCACCGGGATTGCGAAACGGCGAAGCAGGGCCAGAAACTCGGGCACACAAAAGCTGTCGTGGCGAACTTCCACCACATGCCGTAGTTCGCGACCCTCCAGTCGGCGCGGCAACAACTCAAGAAACGCCCCGAAGTCGGCCTCGTCGAATTTCTTGGTCGGCGCAAACTGCCAGAGCACCGGGCCGAGCCGGTCGCCAAGCTCCAATACGCCCGAATCGTAGAACCGTCTGATCGAGTCGCCGGCTTCGGCCAGCACCCGCCGGTTGGTCGCGAAACGGGGCCCTTTCAGGGAAAAGATGAAGCCGTCGGGAACTTCGCGTGCCCACTTGCGGAAGCTCTCGGGCTTCTGCGAGCCGTAGTAAGTGCCGTTGATCTCGATGGAGGTAAGCTGGCCGGCGGCGTAGCTCAGTTCCTTCGCCTGGGGAAGTTTCTCCGGATAGAACACCCCGCGCCACGGAGCGAACGTCCAGCCGCCGATGCCGAGATAGATTTTGCCAGCCTTTTTGGTCATTTAGTGAAACTCCCTTGCGGAAGGCGGCAGCCGTTCCTACCTACCCGACAACGGCGATGTCGATGCCTGCGGGCTCCATCGCCGAGACGGCCACAGAATAGCATGGGAGACGCCGGATGTACGCGCCCCATGACGTTCGTGGCCGTTGGTGTTTTGGCCCCTGTAGACCTGCTTACACGCATTGGCGCCGCGTGGCGCCGCAAGCCGATACTTGCCTTGGCAGCATCGCATGGCGCGGATATATGCTGGCGCCATGAACCAGATGATCGGGCAGGGGCCCCACAACATAACCCAGGCGGCCGCGACGCCCGAGCTATCCATCATCGTGCCGACATTCAACGAGCGCGACAACGTCGCCGTGCTATTCGAGCGGCTGACGGCCACCCTCGGCGGAATTGCGTGGGAGGTCGTCTTCGTCGATGACAATTCGCCGGACGGGACATGGCAGGTCGTCAAGGCGCTGGCGCAGCGAGATCCCCGCGTCCGGTGCTTGCGTCGCGTCGGCCGGCGCGGATTGTCGGGCGCATGCATCGAAGGCATCCTGGCGTCCAGTGCGCCTAACGTCGCCGTGATGGATGCCGATCTGCAGCACGACGAGACGCAATTGCCGAAGATGCTCCGCCTGCTGCAGGCCGGCGATGCCGAGCTGGTGATCGGCAGCCGTTATATCGAAGGCGGCAGTGCCGACAGCTTCAATAGCGGGCGGCGCGGCATCAGCGAGTTCGCAACCCTGATGGCCAAGCGGCTGTTGCGCGTCAGGATCGCCGATCCGATGAGCGGGTTCTTCATGATCCGCCGCGATCGTTTCGAGGAACTGGCGCCGGAGCTTTCGGTTCAGGGTTTCAAGATATTGCTCGACGTGGTTGCGACCGCGCGCGGCAAGTTGCGCACGGTCGAGGTTCCGTTCGTTTTCGGCTCCCGCACCCATGGCGAGAGCAAACTCGACTCGATGGTGGCGCTCGACTTTCTCGGGCTGTTGCTGGCGAAGCTGACCGGCGACGCCGTCTCATTGCGATTCATCCTGTTCGCGCTGGTCGGCTCCACCGGTCTCTTCATCCATCTGCTGACGCTGGATATCGCCTTCAACCTGTTCGATCAGCCGTTCCCCGAAGCCCAACTGTTCGGCGCCATTGCGGCAATGACCAGCAACTTCGTGCTCAACAACTTTCTGACCTATCGCGACCAGCGTTTGAAAGGCCTCGCGATCCTGCGCGGTCTCCTGGTCTTCTATCTGGTCTGCAGCGTCGGGCTGCTCGCCAATGTCGGCGTCGCATTCTCGGTTTATGGCCAGCAGCCGATCTGGTGGCTGGCCGGTGCCGCAGGCGCGCTGATGGGCGTCGTCTGGAACTACGCGATGTCCGGCCTGTTCGTGTGGCGCAAACGATGATCGCTCCATGACGGCCAGCGAGGCGCGGCTGCGGCGTAATACATGGCTGGCGATTCTGGCGCTGGTGCTGATCCGCCTGGTCTCCGCGGCGTTCACGCCATTGAGCTTCGACGAGGCGTACTACTGGACCTGGTCGAAACATCTGGCCGGCGGCTACTACGATCACCCGCCGATGGCCGCGCTGGTGATCCGCCTCGGCACCATGATTGCCGGTGACACCGAGTTCGGCGTCCGGCTGATCTCCATCCTGCTCGCATTGCCGATGAGTTGGGCGGTGTATGAGACCGCGGCAATCTTGTTCGGCGGCCAGCGTATCGCGGCCACGGCGGCCCTTCTCCTCAACGTCACGTTGATGGCGGCGGTCGGCACCATGATCGTCACGCCGGATGCACCGTTGATGATTGCCTCCAGCTTTGTGCTGTATGGGCTCGCCAAGGTGCTCTCGACCGGGCGCGGCGCATGGTGGCTCGCGGTGGGCGGCGCGGTCGGCCTGGCGCTGCTGTCGAAATATACAGCGCTGTTTTTCGGGCCGGCCATCCTGCTGTGGCTGGTCGTGGTGCCGAAATTGCGCCGTTGGCTGATTTCGCCCTGGCCTTATCTCGGCGGCCTCGTTGCGCTGGCGGTGTTTTCGCCGGTGCTATCGTGGAATGCCGATCATCACTGGGTTTCGTTTATCAAACAACTCGGACGTGCGCGCATCGAGCATTGGTCGTTGCGCTACATCGCGGAAATCATCCCGACGCAATTTCTGTTCGCTTCGCCGCTGGTGTTCATCCTCGGCGCGATGGGGCTGTATGCCTTGCTGACGCGGCGCGGCGGCGCCTATGCGGCGCGGGCGCTACTCAATGCGTTCATCTGGACCATCGTGCTGTACTTCACCTGGCACTCGCTGCACAGCCGGGTCGAGGCGAACTGGTTCAGCCCGATCTATCCCGCTTTCGCTATCGTTGCGGCGGTGGCCGCTCATGCCGTCGACTGGCGCGAGCGATCGCGCCGCCTTGCCGATGTCTCGTTGCGCTGGGCCGCGCCGGTCGGCATCGTGATGTTCGTGGCGCTTGTGGTGCAAGCCAACACCGGCGTGCTGACCGGCTTTCGGCGCGATGCCACGGTGCGCAGCATCGGCGTCGGCTGGACCGAGCTTGCCCGCCAGATCGAGGCTGTGCGGAGCCGCGTCGGTGCGGCATGCGTGCTGGCGGGCGACTATGGCACGACCGGCTGGCTGATGTTCTACCTGCCGAAGGGGACGTGCGTGCTTCAACGCAACGAACGCATCCGCTGGGTCAACATGCCTGAGCCGGACCCCGCCCGGCTTGGCGGCAAGCTGCTGTATGTCGGTGAGCCCAGCGCCGCGACACATGCGATGCTGACGCAGAACTTTTCGCGCGTCGAGAAAGTCGCCGAGTTGTCGCGCATGCGTGGGCCGCTGTTGATCGAAACCTATCAGCTCGATCTGCTCGAGGGCGCGACCGGCGATGTGCTCGACCATTCGCCGCCGCCGGAATTCGGCACGAGCGAAACCGCGCCGAAACGATAACGGCCTCCCGGAGGAGGCCGTTGCGAACAATGCCGTCGTGCGAAGCATGTGAGCGAGACCGCGTCACACGCTTCGGTGTCGTGCCTTAACGGCAGACGCGAACCTTCTTGACGATGCGCTTGCCATGGTGCCCGCGCGATACCATGGTGCGAACGGTGCAGACCTTCCGCGGCGCCATATGGCGGTGGCCATGACGATACTGAACCGTCGTGATGTCCGAGGAATGCGTCGCGATGCCGGGCGCAACCTGCATGGCTGACGCGGGAACGGTCAGGGAAGCCAATCCAAGGGCGAGGGCGGCCGCGAATCCGAGGGCGGTTTTTTTCACGAGTGTTCTCCTTGTTTGTCGGGAACACCGGCTGCGATGTCCCTGCAACACACCATTGCCCGATGTGCATGAACCTCGGATGAATGCTTTCGCGACGCTCCTTTGGCCGCGATACCACATCGTTTCACGCATGAATCGTGGTGGCGCCCGGCACGTCGGGATAATATTGCGGCGCTTCGCGGCGATCGAACATGCCGTAATCGCGAATGATGCGAACGCGGCGCAGCCGCGCGCCTTCCGGCAAATTGGCCTTGGCCTCGAACGCCGCCGCCGCCTGATCGTCGCGCCACGACAGCAGCAGGATGGCGTCGCCCGGAGCGAGGATCGCATCGAACACGTCCCACGCCACCAGCCCGTCGGCCCCCGCATCGCGGCCGAGCCACGCCGCGACGGCTTCGGCGCCGGCGCTCTTGACCCATTCCGCGTCGCGCGACGCGTCGATCAGCGTCACCGTCGTCGCTTTGCCGGCGACGGTGGCGTCGAGCCGTTGGTCGCGCAACTCCTGCCCGGCGGGCAACTGACTGTCGCCGATGATCTCGCCGACGCGCAGGTGATACTCGCCGAACACCTCGAAGCGGCCTTTCTCCTGCACGGTGTGATGCAGCGCATGAGTGCGCCAGCGGATCAGCGCCTTCTCGTCGCGCCAGCCCGACAGCGACACCAGCAATCCCTCGCGCGTCAGGCTGCGATAGCGGACGTTGTCAACGAAGCCGTCGATCTTCTCGATCTCGGGCTTCAGCGCCCGCGCGTAACCGAGATAGGCATCCCACTTGTCGGCTTTCGGCTGCACTTCGAAGATGACGGCGAACATGGCGACTCCCGAAAATTTTTGAATGCTTTTTGTTGCCTTGTTAAACGCCCGCCGGGGGCGGCTGACAAGGGCGGGCTGCTCGCGCACCGCGCAAGCAAACGTGCACGCTCCCGCGATGCGATGCGATGAGATGCGCCGGGCTTTGCGACAAACGGTCTGCCCTCGCAGCGAGAGGGCGCGCGGAACGCCGGACGCCGCTCCACCGCATCCCGCCTCGCGTTCGCGAAAGACTCCTCTTATCGGCGGGGTTGAGGAACCAAATCCTAAGAGGGTGGAATTTGTCCAGGTATTTGAGGGAGATCCGCCTGGCGTCATCCTGAGGTGCGACACGCGAAGCGTGGCGCTTCGAAGGATGGGGCCTTAGCCCTTCGAGGCTGTCGCGGCGCGACAGCGCCTCAGGGTGACGGAGATCTGTAGCTGCTGCGACGTCGAGTCTGTCGCGATCCTGAAACGTCTTGCTTCAAGGCGCGTTAACCTGCGTACTATCAGCCGTCATCACGCTTGTCAGGAGGTCATGATGTCCGCGACCGTAAAGCCCGTTCCGGATGGATTTCACACCGTCACGCCGTATCTCGTCGTCGATGACGCCAAGACGGTGATCGCCTTCATGCAACAGGCGTTCGGAGCGGAGTTCGACCATCGGCCGACGCGGAGGCCGGACGGCAAGCTGATGCACGCGACGCTGCGCGTTGGCGATACGCGGGTGATGATCGGCAGCGCGTCGGAGCGCGCCAAGGCGATGCAAGCGATGCTCTATGTCTATGTGCCGAATGTCGACGAGGTTTACGCCGCCGCGCTCAAGGCCGGCGGCAAGGAGATCATGCCGCCGACGGATATGTTCTACGGCGACCGCTCCGGCGGCGTCACCGATCCCGCCGGCAACCAGTGGTACATCGGCACGCGCATCGAAGAGGTCAGCGAGGCGGAGTTGCACAAGCGCACGGCCGAGATGTTTGCGAAGGGGTAGGGCGAGACTCTCGATTGTGAAGGCTGTGGGATATTGACGGGAGAGTGCCTAATTCGCACTATGCTGCGCTTGATATGAGTTGCGCTGACTTTGGATAAAAAAGGCCATCGGGACGCTCGGTAGATGCTTTTCCGAACTCGACATCAGCAGGAGTCGGTTGACGGTGTTGTCCCGAATACCTTTGGATGGAAAGACGCAGGAAATTCGAGCCTTGTTTACGGGAATACGAGCCTTTTTTACAGCAGTCTGAATAGACTGATGCGCCTTCGCAAAGCGGCCAGTCAATTGCGCTTCACGGTTCGGTTTTGGCCCACGATCGCCGAGGTTTGAAAGATATTTAAAGATGTCCCGAATCAATAGGGGGTAAGCGGTGAAGGTCTTGTCAAAATCCGCCGCCACAATGTCTAAAACATTCTGCGGGAATGCAAATTCAGAGCGCTCAATGTCACGTGCAAGATTAGCCAAACCGGAATATGGCCGCCCCGCTCGTTGCGAGATCGCTCTCTTAACTTCAGTCCAACGAAATTGGCTATCGGTGACTATGCAGGCTCCCGTTGCCTGAGCCAAGTACATGGCCATTTCAAAATTCGGAGCAAGCTTCATCATGTTGAGTAGTCCGTCTTTCTCGCCGGGCAGGCGATCCTCCTGCAAAACGGCCAAAGGGTCACGCTCCTTAAGCTGCTCGATGTAGAGCAGCGCCTCTTCCTGCTTTACTTCGTCTAATCCAGGCACGGCTTTCAGTAGTTGAGAATGCAATATATCTCGCGGCATCGACAAAATACCGCGTTGGAAGTCGTCCCTCATGAGTTGATCAATGCGAGGTTCGGTGCGTCGGTCAATCGTCATCCCGGCTGTCCTCGATTTCGCCATGTACAACATCTCATCGCGCAAATGAGTATTGAAGTTGCAAGGGTCGGGGATCAAATTGACCAAACCGAGATCAACTAATGGCATGACTGTGAGGAAGAAAAGGACCGTCTTGAGAAATTCTTGACGATAAGCCTTGGGATTTTCGACGGGGTTGAACTTCTTATTGATTGTGCCGGCGTGCAGAAAAGGGTTTTCGATAATCAGTTCGCCAAAGTAGAGTGAAGCACCAAGTGCAAACTCAATGATGGTTGTGGGATGGATGGAGCCTGTGTAGACCGCACGGGCATTCCCATCCGGTTTTGGCAGCAGTTGAAGTAGATCGGTTTCGAGCGGCCACAGAGCTTCGTACAGGTGATAAATCTTGCTGATCTGCTCATCGGTCACGTCGCGTCGAACTTGAGTCCAGTCCTTTCCTTCGTCGAGTCGCAGAACATTTACGATCCCGTTTTGCAACATTAGATTTCGTTCGCGGATGCTGCGTTCAGTCCAAGTTGGGCGTAGTGCAATGGGCTTGGGCATACAGCACTCCTTGAAGGATCGTCCGCATCCGCAACCGCATACATCACCGGGCCGCAGTGATCTGATCGGAGGGGCTTTCTTCAGGAAGTCGCGTTGCTTTTCGGTCCTGCCAAACTCATCTTGATAATGAACATGTCCGTCCTCGAATTTCGCAAACATCTCGCCGCCGAAATGCCAGAGTTCGTTTTCTGGCGGCAGAAGAGTGTTGCGTAGCTCGCCCCAAGATTCCGCGACGCTCCTTTCTGGATAAAGCCATTCTTTCCGCCCGGCGGCGATATAGCGGCGCGCTCGCCCCTTTAGGACAAAGTTTATCCGGGTGACTTCTTGGCTTGAGAGTTTTCTTGTTCGGATGAACGCGTCAGTTCGAGCCATTGAGCGCCGGTAGTTACGCGCAAAGGTCCGTTTGTCGAGGGGGCTGGTCGATGGATCGCGCGCATACTCAAGGTTGGTAAGAATTAGGCAGAAATTGCGGGTAAGTGGAAAGATCGTCTGCGAAGCCTTTAAAGCAATTCCAGGATCGTTGGGGTAGATGCAGGTCTGGGCCTCAGGCGGTGCGGCGTGATTGTAAACTGTGGCCGGGTGGTCGCTGATGATAAACTTCACGTCGGAGTCTTCGGCAGAAACGATCTCTCGCACTCCTTCGGCCCAGATAGTGCAATGCATCATACGAATGCCCTGCATCTCAAACATCAATTCGTTCTGAGTGAGATCGGGATACTGGGCCTTTAACCAATCCAGCCCTTTGGGCGTCCGGATTTTTTGAATGTCGATGTACTCAAACAGAGTTTGAAAATGGCGATGCCATTTACTGATATCGGCCCCTGCAAACTCCCTAATGGCATTCGATCCTCTGGCGTCGATTTCGCCAAACAAACGGCGTTCAATCTCGTCGTTGATGGATGTTCCGAAGAACGTTGAATACAAGTCGAATTGTCGAAAGGCGCGCGACGTGGGCGCGTTGAATAGGCCTCTTTCGATGATTAGACGGTCGCCACCGAGATTTTTCTGAGGTGGGTCCATGTCAAGATATGCAAGCGTATTGCGACCTGTTTCGAAGAATCCCGCTTGGTACCATTGTGGCACATAGTGATTGTTTCGCGTTTTTGACATAACTGCATTTATGCAACATTCTATGGCGTTGACCAATAAAAAGCCCGGCGTTTCCGCCGGGCTTTTGCATTTCGTATTCGCTTTTGCTGAGCGAGGATTTGCCCCCACCCCGACCCTCCCCCGCGAGCGGGGGAGGGAGAGGAGAGCTTAGAAATCCATGCCGCCCATGCCGCCGCCCGGAGGCATCGCGGGGCCGCCGGCGTTCTTCTTCGGCAGCTCGGCGATCATCGCCTCGGTGGTGATGAGCAGCGCCGCGACGGACGCCGCGTTCTGGATCGCCGCACGCACCACCTTGGTCGGGTCGATGATGCCCTTGGAGACCAGATTGCCGTATTCGTGGTTCTGGGCGTCGTAGCCGTAGGCGTACTGATCCTTCTCCAGCACCTTGCCGACGATCACCGAGCCATCGTCGCCGGCGTTGATGGCGATCTGGCGGGCAGGCGCGGACAGCGCCTTGCGGACGATCTCGACGCCGGTCTTCTGGTCGTCGTTCTGGGTCCGGAGCCGCTTGAGGCCCTCGACCGCGCGCAGCAGCGCGGTGCCGCCGCCCGGCACAATGCCTTCCTCGACCGCGGCGCGGGTCGCATGCATCGCGTCGTCAACGCGATCCTTGCGCTCCTTCACCTCGACCTCGGTCGCGCCGCCGACGCGGATGACCGCGACGCCGCCCGCGAGCTTTGCCAGACGCTCCTGCAGCTTCTCGCGGTCGTAGTCCGAGGTGGTCTCCTCGATCTGCGCCTTGATCTGCGCCACGCGCGCCTCGATGTCGGCCTTCTTGCCGGCGCCGTTGACGATGGTGGTGTTTTCCTTGTCGATCATCACCTTCTTGGCGCGGCCCAGCATCTGCAGGGTCACGTTCTCAAGCTTGATGCCGAGGTCTTCCGAAATCGCCTGGCCGCCGGTCAGGATCGCGATGTCCTGCAGCATGGCCTTGCGGCGATCGCCGAAGCCCGGCGCCTTGACGGCGGCAACCTTCAGGCCGCCACGCAGGCGGTTGACGACCAGCGTCGCGAGCGCTTCGCCTTCGACGTCTTCCGCGACGATGACCAGCGGCTTGCCGGTCTGCACCACGGCCTCGAGCAGCGGCAGCAGCTCGTTCAGCGAGGACAGCTTCTTCTCGTTGATGAGGACGTAGGCGTCGTCGAACTCGACGCGCATCTTGTCGGCGTTGGTGACGAAGTAGGGCGAGATGTAGCCGCGATCGAACTGCATGCCCTCGACGACGTCGAGTTCGGTGTCGAGCGACTTGGCTTCCTCAACGGTGATGACGCCTTCGT
>Ga0209952_1000398_pt1 | contig 76441 bp, 72 predicted proteins | sample ThiBiot_750_biof_2_FD_183951 | JGI IMG/M metagenome (GOLD analysis project Ga0209952, IMG submission 183951) | Wastewater bioreactor microbial communities from Cape Town, South Africa - Thiocy_cont_750_biof (SPAdes) | ecosystem: Engineered > Bioreactor > Thiocyanate-remediating >...
AACACGCTATTCTGGTGCGCCACGGCGTTGCTCCTCGCTGATGCCTCGATTCGCTGTCACCCGAACCGAAGCCAGTAGAATCAACGCCGTGGTAGAAGTACAGCAAAATCGAACCGGACAGCCGTGGGCTCGACCCGGCCACCCCCACCGGCACATGCCTCGCTTCTCACCCGGCCCCCTCCCGTCATGGCCGGGCTCGACCCGGCCACCCCCACCGGCACGATGCCCCGCTCCGCACCCGAATGACGCCCCATCATCGCTCGGCCGACGGAACGGTCGCCAGCAGAACGCAGCGTGACGGTCCGCCGGATCAGTGCAGCAGCTTCGCCAGCACCCCGGCCGTGAGGGCGATGTTGAAGCCGACCATCCATTTGAGGAGACTCAGGCCACTCTCGACGCCAGCGAGGCGGTTCTCGTAGCCCGCCGCTTCCTCCGCAGCCTTCTGGGCCTTGTCGGCCGGCGCACCGGCCGCCTCGAGCGCATCCCGTAAAGCTCCCAATTGCAGCGCCATCGTCATTCCTCACCCCTGCCCGGTCCGGGGCGGGCAGCGTCGTCTCGCGCAGCTAAAAATGGGTGAATGCGCGTGCAGAATCCAGCGCGCCCTTCCGCCGCGCGCCCTGCCGCCGCGCGCCCTACCGCCGCGCGGCCAGCCCCACGCCCGTCAGCGTCAGCACCAGCCCCAGCACCTGCCGCGGCCCCAGCGTCTCGCCCAGCAGCAGCGCCGATCCGGCGACCCCGATCAGCGGCGACAGCAGCACGGTCGTCGCGGCCGTGGAGGCCGGGACGAGCCGCAGCGCGCGGAACCACGCCAAGTATGACACCGTCATCGGCAGGATCGCGATATAGGCGACCGCCGCCCAACCGAGCGGGGTCATGTGATCGTAGCGGGGCGCCTCGGTGAAGGCCGCGAGCGTGACCGGCATCGACCCGAACAGCGCCTGCCACGCCACCGCGGTGATCGGCGGCATCCCCAGCGGCTTGCGCTTCGCGATCACCGTGCCCAGCCCGAACAGCATCGCCGCCGCCAGCGCCAGCGCGGCACCCGCCAGCTCATGCGGGCCGGCGCTCGGTGCGCCCAGGTTGACCAGCAGCGTGACCCCGGTCAGCCCCAGCACGATCGCCAGCACGCGCAGCGGCGTCGGCCGCTCCCCCAGCATCGGCCAGGCGAAGATCGAGGCCCAGATGGGCAGCGTATAGGTCAGCACGACGGTCTGGGACGCGCTCATCCAGCTCAGCGCCTTGGCGGTCAGCAGGATGAACAGCCCGTAGTTCAGCATGGAGAAGACGAGCAGCCGCCCCCATTGCCCGCGCGGTGGCACCAGCGGCTCTCGGCGCAGCGCCGCCAGCAGGAAGGCGATCGCACAGCCGGCGACCCCGCAGGTCGCGCGCATGCTGAACGGCGGCAGGAGAGAGAGCAGGAACTTCGACTGGGGCCAGGTCAGGCCCCAACTGCAGCCCGTGAACACCAGGAGCGCGAGGCCCTCGGCGCGGCTGCCCAGGAACCCTCGTCGCCCCTCAGCGGACGTAGACACGGACCTGGTTGGCCGTCAGCGCCGGGTCCGACAACAGGCCCAGATGGATCCGCCCGCTCGGCACGCGGTTCGCCATCAGGTTCCGCATGACCCCGGCGGCCTGCACCTGCGCGCCGACCATCTGCTCGGCCGAGGGCGCCAAGGCGACCACGTCGAACTGCACGTTACGGTCGCGCGCCTCCGCGGCGCGGACGGCATAGCCCAGGACGCCCTCATAGTCGGGGTTCGCGGTGGCGTAGTCGATCACCAGCAGCGGGGTGCGCGGATCGATCCGGGGCGCCACCGGCGCGGGAGTGGCCGCGACGACGGGCGCGGCCTCGGGCGCGGGGGCGAAGGTGGTCTGGTCGATCAGCTTGCAGCCGGACAGGGCCAGCAGAAGCACCGGCAGCAGAAGATCCCCCCTCCCCTTGCGGGAGGGGGATGGGGGGAGGGGGATGCGGGAGCATGACCGGGGGAGGGCGATGCAGGAGTGGGGCAGGCGGCCAGCCGCGCGGCCCAGGGGACCGCTCGCGGCACCCCCTCCCTCCAGCCCTCTCCCGCGAGGGGAGCGGGGGCGGAGCGGCGGGGTCACTGGCGGAACTCCGGGCATTCCCGGTCGCAGAGGCGCTTGATGCTCTCGAGATGCAGCTCCGCCGAGGGGCGACCGCCCTCGTGCTTCATCTGCTCGGCCGTGCGTTCCGCGATCTCCCGCGGCACGGGGACCACGCGGCGGCCGGTCGACTCGGCCAGGCGCTGCACCTCGGCGGCGCGCTCCAGGTAGTAGAGGTCGTCCCAGGCCTTGGCGATCGTCGGCCCCAGGATCATCACGCCATGGTGGCGCATGAAGACGATGTCCGCGTCGCCCAGGGCGGCGGCGATGCGGTCGCCCTCGGCCTCGTCCAGCGCGAGGCCCTGGTAGTCCTCGTCCACCTTCGTCCGGCCGTAGAACTTCAGTGAGCTCTGGCCGGCCCAGACCAGCGGCTCGCCCTCCACCATGGTCAGCGCGGTCGCGTTCGGCATGTGGGTGTGGAACGCGGCGCGGGCGCGGGGGACGCGCATGTGCAGGCGGGCGTGGATGAAGAAGGCGGTGTCCTCGGGCTGGCCGTCGCCCGCGATGACGTTGCGATGAAAATCGCAGATCAGCAGGCGGGAGGCGGTGATCTCCGAGAAGGCCCAGCCGTCCGGGTTCACCAGGAACAGGTCGTCCCGCCCCGGCACCATGGCCGAGAAGTGGTTGCAGATGCCTTCGTGCAGGCCGAGCTTGGCGGCCATGCGGAAGCAGGCGGCGAGATCGACGCGTGCTTGCCAGACGGCATTGCGGTCGAGATCGGCGAGATGAGCGAGGGCGGGGGCGTTCATGCGGCGCAGGCTTGCAGGAAGGCCCGCTGCGGGCAAGATGCGGCCCCTCGCTTCAGCCCCTCGCCTCAGTATGGAGTCCCGCCATGTCCGCCCAGACCAATCAGCGCATCGACGGCAAGCGCCTGTGGGACAGCCTGATGAGCTTTGCCGAGATCGGCGCGACCCCCAAGGGCGGCGTCCGCCGGCTGACCTTGACCGACGTGGACAAGCGCGGGCGGGACAAGTTCCGCGCCGAGTGCGAGGCGCTGGGCCTGACCGTCCGGGTGGACGCGATCGGCAACATGTTCGCCCGCCGCGAGGGACGGGATCCGAACCGCCTGCCGGTGCTGTTCGGCAGCCATCTGGACAGCCAGCCGTCGGGCGGCAAGTTCGACGGCGCGCTGGGGGTGATCGCCGGGCTCGAGGTCATGCGCTCGTTGCACGACCTGGGCATCGTCACCGAGGCGCCGCTCGAGCTGATCAACTGGACTGACGAGGAAGGCAGCCGGTTCGGCCACTCGCTGATGGGCTCCGGCGTCTGGTCCGGCATCTACGAGCTGGAGAAGGCCTACGCGCTGACCGACGTGGAGGGGGTGAACGTCGGCACCGCCCTGGACGGCATCGGTTATCGCGGCGCGCTGCCGGCGAAGCCGTTCCCGGCCGACGCGTATTTCGAGCTGCACATCGAGCAGGGGCCAATCCTGGAGAAGGAGACGAAGCAGATCGGCATCGTCACCGGCGCCCAGGCGCAGGTCTGGTACGACGCGGTCACGATCGGCCAGGACAGCCATGCCGGCACGACCCCGCCCTCCACCCGCAAGGACGCGCTGGTCGCGGCGGCGCGGATCATCGATCTGGTCGACCGGCTGATGCGCGCGCGCGGCGAGGACGGGCGCGGCACCGTGGGGCAGCTTCTGGTCTCCCCCAATTCGCGCAACGTGGTGCCGGGGGAGGTGCGGTTCTCGGTCGAGTTCCGCCATCCGGACGCGGCCGAGGTGGACAAGCTCGACGCGGCCTTTACGGCGGAGGCGCCGAAGCTCGCCGAGGCGTGCGGGGTGAAGCTCGAGCTGACGACGCTGTTCAAGATCCCGGCCCAGCCGTTCGATCCGTCCTGCGTCGACCTGGTCCGCCAGGGTGCCGCCAAGCTCGGGTATTCCGCGCGGGAGATCGTCTCGGGCGCCGGGCACGACGCAGTCTACGTGGCGCAGCATGTGCCGACCGCGATGATCTTCACGCCCTGCAAGGACGGGCTGTCGCACAACGAGGCGGAAAGCATCGAGCCGTCGGAAGCCGAGGCCGGCTGCCAGGTGCTGTTCGAGGCCGTGCTCGCCCGCGCCAACCGCACCCTCTAACCCCACCCCGCCCGGCTCCCCCTCCCCCCTCGCGGGGGAGGGCCGGGGTGGGGGGGCATGCCCCGTCGGCCGTGGGGATGACGCGCAGAGCGCAGGAGCGAGCGTGGCGTTGAGCTGCGGTCGCCCCGATCGCCCCCTCACCCCATCCCTCTCCCGCGAGGGGAGAGGGGGTTCTACTGCTTGGTCTCGCTGGCGACCTTCTGGGCGAGGTCGAGCTCGTTCTTCAGCATCGGCAGGTTCTTCTGGGCGTAGTCGCGCACGCCCTGGTTCTTTCCTTCCGACAGCTCGCGCTGGTAGAGCGCGATCTGCTGCTGGTGGCGCTCGACCTCATGCTGCGCATAGGCCTTCTCGAGCGCCGTCCCGTGCTTGTCGCGCAGCTCCGCGGCTTCCTTCTGCTGGTCCACCGCCGGCAGCGGGGGAAGCGAGAAGTTCTCGTTCTGCGCCAGCGTCTGCAGGTCCGCGCTCGCGTTCGTCCGGTTCTTGATGATGAGCTGCGCCAGCCGCTTCACCGGCTGGGAGACGGGGCTCTTCTCGCCCCATTGGGCGTCCTGGATCGACGCGATGTTGGCGCGCTCCGCCTGCGTGACGAAGTCGCGGTCGAACCCCGCCAAGTCCGCGCGCGCCGGTCCGGCGAGGCCGAAGAGCAGAGCGGCGGCAATGGGGAAGGCGGTCAGGACGGGTGACGGTTGCACCGCGGCCGGCAGGCCCGAGGCGGACCGGGCGGAGCGGCTCGTGGGGTTGAGGCGGAAGGTACGCATGCGACTCCCTCGTTCGACTTCCATGTCAACGCCGCCGCGCGGGGCGCGGTTCTTTCCACGCCGGGGTGCGTCACGACCGCGTGATGCCGTCTGCCGTCTTCTCCCTTTCCCGTAAGCTGCCGCGTGCGGGCGACGTCCGGGATGTGCGCCCCAGGATTGGGGGTGAGGCATGCGGGTCCTGACGCTCCTTCGCGCCACTCTGGTCCGCGCGGTCCTGCCGGCGGCGTTCTGCGCAGCCCTGCTGGCGGCCGGTGCAGCCCGCGCGGCGCCACCCCCGGACGCCGATACCGCGCTCGCCCCCTGGTTCCGCTCCCTGCAGCAGCCGCGGACCGGCCTCTCCTGCTGCTCGATCGCCGATTGCCGCCGCGTGGACGCGCGCTTCTCCGACGATCATTACGAGGTGCTGATCGACGGGACCTGGAAGCCGGTGCCGCCGGAGACCGTGCTCGAGCGCAGCGACAACCCGACGGGTCGCGCCATCGTCTGCTACACGCCTGTCCGCGGCATCTTGTGCTTCATCAAGGCACCGGAATCCTGACGCGGCGACGGCACGAGGCGCCTCGTGCCGTGACCCGCCTCGGCCGCTCGCCGGATGCAGCGCCTCTCGCAGCCGTGTTGCACGTCCGCTCCAACCCGCGCGGCGCAGGCGCCGTTGGTTCGATGACCGCCGGCCAGGAGAAACCCCATGCGCGCGCTCTGCTACCACGGCAAGCAAGACATCCGCTGCGACACCGTCCCCGATCCGCGCATCGAGGATCCGCGGGACGCCATCATCAAGGTGACGAGCTGCGCGATCTGCGGCTCCGACCTGCATCTCTATGACGGGTTTATGCCCGGCATGGAGAACGGCGACATCATGGGCCACGAGTTCATGGGCGAGGTGATGGAGGTCGGCCGCGACAACACCCGCCTGAAGGTGGGCGACCGCGTCGTGGTGCCCTTCACCATCATCTGCGGCGAATGCGAGCAGTGCAGACGCGGCAACTACTCGGTCTGCGAACGCTCCAACCGCAACGCCAGCGTGGCGGCGAAGGTGTTCGGCCACGCGACCGCCGGGCTGTTCGGCTACACCCACCTGACCGGCGGCTATCCCGGCGGCCAGGCGGAGTATGTCCGTGTCCCCTACGCCGATGCGAGCGCGGTCAAGGTGCCGTCGACCCTGACCGACGAGCAGGTGCTGTTCCTGGGCGACATCTTTCCGACCGGCTGGCAGGCCGCGGTCGCCTGCGACATCGAGCCCAGCGACACGGTCGCGATCTGGGGCTGCGGCCCGGTCGGGCAGTTCGCCATCCGCGCCGCCATCATGCTGGGGGCGAAACAGGTGGTGGCGATCGACAACGTGCCCGAACGCCTGGTGATGGCCAAGGCCGCCGGTGCGACCGTCATCGACTTCGACCAGGAGAGCGTGGTCGAGCGGCTGAACGAGCTGACCGGGGGCAAGGGCCCCGAGAAATGCATCGACGCGGTCGGCCTGGAATCGCACGCCACACGGTCCGTCGACGCGCTCTACGACCGGGCGAAGCAGGCGGTGATGATGGAGACCGACCGCCCGCACGTGCTGCGCGAGATCATGTATGTCTGCCGGCCCGCCGGCACGATCTCCGTGCCCGGCGTCTATGGCGGCCTGGTCGACAAGATCCCCTTCGGCGCCTTCATGAACAAGGGCCTGACCATGCGCACCGGCCAGACGCACGTGAATCGCTGGACGGACGACCTGCTGCGCCGGATCGAGGAGGGGCAGATCGACCCGTCCTTCGTGATCACCCACCGCGCCAGCCTGGAGGAGGGGCCCGCGCTGTACAAGACCTTCCGCGACAAGCAGGACGGCTGCGTCAAGGTGGTGCTGCGGCCATGAGGACCTTCCTGTCCCGGCATCATGCCGACCCCACCGCGAACACCATCGCCCAGGCGTTGGGCTGGTTCAGCATCGGCCTCGGCGCGCTCGAGATCCTCGCGCCGCGCAAGATGGCGCGGACGTTCGGCATGCCGCGGTCGCGCGGCGTGCTCGCCGGCTACGGCGTGCGGGAGATCGCCTCCGGCGTCGGGCTGCTCTGGGCCAAGGACCGGCGGCCCTGGATCTGGAGCCGGGTGGGCGGCGACGCGCTCGACGTGGCGACGCTCGCCGCGGGAATGGGTCCGAGCAATCCGCGGCGCGGGACCACCGGCCTCGCGATGGCGATGGTGCTGGGGGTCGCGGCGCTGGACATCTTCTGCGCGGCGCGACTGTCCGCGGCGCCCGGGCGGGCCGCCCCGGTGCGGGACTACAGCGCCCGCAGCGGCTGGCCGCGCGGTGCGGCGGCCGCCAGAGGTTCGGCCCGCGACTTCGCCACCCCGCGCGACATGCGGGCGCCGCCGGGGCTGCGCCACCTGAATGGCGGCGAACAGCCCGGCTGACGCGGCGCGGCGCGCGTGAACGCTCGCGCGCCGTCACCCTCTTGCGATCTTCATCATCTCTCCTCGCCCGCGTGCTAGCCTGCGGGAAACGAAGAGCGGGGGAGAGTGCGATGACCGAGACGCATCGTGGCACGTGCTTCTGCGGAAGCATCGAAATCGAAGTGAGCGGCGCGCCCGAGGTGATGGGCTACTGCCACTGCCGATCGTGCCGGTCCTGGTCCGGCGGGCCGGTGAATGCCTTCACCATCTGGCCTGAAACCGCGGTGCGCGTCGTGCGCGGCGCCGAGCACCTGGGGAATTTCGCGAAGACGGAGCTGAGCCATCGGCAGTTCTGCCGGCTCTGCGGCGGTCACCTCATGACGGCTCACCCGCCGCTGGCCGTCGTCGACGTGTTCGCGGCCACGCTGCCCGACCTGACGTTCCAGCCCGCCCTGCACGTGAACTACGCGGAAACGGTCCTCCCCATGCGGGACGGGTTGCCGAAGATGCGCGACTTCCCCGAAGCGTTCGGCGGTTCGGGGGAGACCGTTCCGGAGTAGCGCCGTCCGCTCAACCTCCGATTGTGAGCGATCTCCCCATCGCGTGACCCGCTCGGTGCGGCCCTTCGGCTGCGCCGCTGCGCGTTGCGCCGGCTGCCAACCGATTGATCACGGCAGCGAACAAACGACCAGGGACGCCGAGCGGAGGCGTGATTCCTTGTTCACGGCGGCAATACCGGTGTTATAGCGGTTTCCGAATCGCGGAGATTTGCTTGTGCGTCGCTGCAGTGCACCATTCGTTGCGGTCCTTTTGCTGGCTGCCTGTGCAAAAGCGCCCGAGGCGCCGTCCGCGGCGACCGGGCAGATGCCGCTGCATCCGGCGACGGCGGACTCGGCCTTCGGCGCCGACGGCAACACGCTGGTCTTCCGCGCGAACGACGCCGACTTCAGCCAGTATCGCGCGATCGCCGTGCTGCCGACCAAGGTCTATGACGGCGCCGACACCGACTGGGGCGGGACGTCGCCGCAGGAACGTGCCGAACTCGCGCAGCAGGTGACGACCGACTTCGCCCAGGCGCTGCGCAAGGCCGGGCACCTGGCCGCGCGGCCCGGCCCGCGCGTGCTGGCGCTGCAGCTCACGCTGGCCGGCATTTCCGCGACCCATTCCGCCGCATCGCTGACCCGGCTGACGCCGGTCGGCCTGGGCATGTCGCTGGTCCGGACGGCGGAGGGCGCGCCCGCCGCCTTCACCGGCTCGATCACGCTGGCCGGCAAGCTGACCGATGGCCGGACGGGCGCGGTGCTGGGCGGGTTCCTGACCCGCGAGAGCCCGGCCGCCTTCGACCTGCGATCCTCGGCCGGAACGATGACCACGGCCAGCCTCGCCGCCGCCAAGGCGGCCGACGACTTCGCCCGAGCGGTCGACCGCGCCGTCGCCAAGCTCCACGGCCCGCGCGCCGCCACGCCCTGATCGCCGTCTCCGCCGCCCTTCATGCCGGCCCCTGTTTGCCGAGAGAGAACGATGCCCGCGCTCCGCACCGACACGACCTGGCTTCGCCGCACGAGCCTGATGGCGCTCGCGACTTTCGCTCTCGCGGCCTGCAAGGAAGAGAACAAATACGTCGCGCCGCCGCCGCCCAAGGTGACGGTCGCCCCGCCGACCAAGCAGGAGGTGACGTACTATCTCGAGACGAACGGCAACGTCGTCGCGGTGAACTCGGTCAACCTCGAAGCGCGGGTGCAAGGCTTCCTGACCGAGATCAACTACATCGACGGGCAGGAGGTGAAGGGCGGCACCAACCTCTTCACCATCGAGCCGCAGCCCTTCCTCGCGCAGTTGAACGAGGCGAAGGCGCAGGAGGCGGCGACGCAGGCGCAGCTCCGCCAGGCGCAGGACGAGTACACGCGCCAGTCGACCCTGGGAAAGAGCGACTTCGCCTCCCAGTCCGTGGTCGACCAGGCGCTGGCCAAGCGTGACGCGCTGGCCGCGCAGCTGCAGCAGAACCAGGCGAACACGCAGATCCAGGCGATCAACTACTCCTATACCCATGTCACGGCGCCGTTCGACGGGATGGTGACCGCGCATATCCCCTCGATCGGCGCGCTGGTGGGCGGCGCGTCGCCGACCAAGCTCGCGACGATCGTGCAGCTCGATCCGATCCACGTGACCTTCAGCATCAGCGAGCAGGAGGTGCAGCGGATCCGCGCGAGCCTGAAGGCGCGGCACATCACGATCAACGACGATACCAAGATCCCGGTGGAGGTCGGACTGCAGACCGAGACCGGCTACCCCCACTCCGGCGTCATCGACTACATCGCGCCGCTGGTCGACACCTCCACGGGCACGCTGACCGCGCGCGGGCTGTTCGCCAACAAGGACCGCACCCTGCTGCCCGGCTTCTTCGCGCGAGTGCGCGTGCCGGTGAACAAGGTGCCCGATGCGCTGGTGGTCCCGGACACGGCGCTGGGCGCCGACCAGGGGGGACGCTACCTGCTCGTGGTCGGCAAGGACGACGTGGTCTCCCAGAAGCACGTGGAGACCGGGCCGCTGATCGACGGCGGCATGCGGGTGATCCAGAAGGGCATCGCGGCCGACGACCGGATCGTGGTCGGCGGCATCCAGCGCGCCATTCCCGGCGCCAAGGTCGAGCCGGTGGTGCAAACCGCCAGCGCTCGCTGACGGCCGGGGCACAGCGCCATGATCTCGAAATTCTTCATCGAGCGGCCGGTCCTCGCGAACGTCATCGCCATCCTGATGATCCTGATCGGCGGGGTCGCGCTGTTCGGCCTGCCGATCGCGCAGTACCCGGACGTCGTGCCGCCCACGGTGCAGGTGACGACGCGCTATCCGGGCGCCAGCCCGCAGACCGTGATCGACACGATCGCGCTGCCGATCGAGCAGGAGGTGAACGGCGTCGAAGGCATGATCTACATGCAGTCGACGGCGGCGAGCGACGGCAGCTACACGCTGACGGTCACGTTCAACATCGGCACCGATCTCGATTTCGCCCAGGTTCTGGTGCAGAACAAGGTCTCGGCGGCGCTCGCGCAGCTGCCGACCTCGGTGCAGGCGCAGGGCGTGACCGTGCAGAAGCGGTCGACCTCGATCCTCGAGATCGCGACGCTGAGTTCGGATGACGGCCGCTACGACAGCCTGTTCCTCAGCAACTACGCGACGATCAGCCTGGTCAACGAGCTCTCCCGCCTGCCGGGCGTCGGCAACGTCAACGTCTTCGGCGCCGGCGAATACGCGATGCGGGTCTGGCTCGATCCCAACAAGCTGCAGAGCTTCGGGCTGCAGCCGTCGGACGTGATCTCGGCGATCCAGCAGCAGAGCCAGGAGGTGACGGCGGGGCAGGTCGGCATGCCGCCCGCGCCCAACGACGTCGCCTTCCAGTACACGATCAACGTCGCCGGGCGGCTGGCGGACCCGGACCAGTTCGGCGCGATCATCGTCAAGACCGGCAGCGGACCGGGCGCGCCGATCGTGCGGGTGCGCGACGTCGGCCGGGTCGAGCTGGGGGCGCAGCTCTACAGCCAGATCTTCACCCTGAACGGCAAGCCGGCGGCCGGCATCGCGATCTACCAGACGCCCGGCGCCAACGCGCTGCAGGTGGCGAAGGAGGTCTCGGCGAAGCTGAAGGAATTGTCGACCGCGTTCCCGCCGGGGCTGCAGTACTACATCCCGTTCGACACCACGGCCTTCGTCACCGCCTCGATCGACGAGGTGTACAAGACGCTGTTCGAGGCCGGCATCCTCGTCCTCATCGTCATCCTCGTCTTCCTGCAGGACTGGCGCGCGACGCTGGTGCCGGCGACCACCGTGCCCGTGACGATCATCGGCGCCTTCGCCGCCATGGCCGCGATGGGTTTCACCGTGAACCTGTCGACGCTGTTCGCGATCGTGCTCGCGATCGGCATCGTCGTGGACGACGCGATCGTCGTGGTGGAAGGGGCGGCGAAATACATCGAGCGCGGCATGAGCGGCCACGACTCCGCCATCCGCGCGATGAACGAGCTGTTCGGGCCGATCATCGGCATCACCCTCGTGCTGATGGCGGTGTTCATCCCGGCCTCCTTTCTGCCGGGACTGACCGGCCGGCTCTACGCGCAGTTCGCGCTCGTGATCGCCGCGACCGCGCTGATCAGCGCGGTCAACGCCGCCACGCTGAAGCCGACGCAGTGCGCGATGTGGCTGCGCCAGCCGGTGCCGCCCGAGAAACGCAACGTGTTCTTCCGCTTCTTCAACCGGCTCTACGACCCGGTCGAGCACGGCTATGCGCGGCTGATCACCCGGATGGTGAACCATAGCGGCGTGATGGTGCTGGTCGCGCTGGTCGCGGTGGGCGTCGCATTGTGGGGCTACACTCGCATCCCGACCGGCTTCCTGCCGCTCGAGGACCAGGGCTACGTCATCATCGGCGTGCAGCTTCCGGACGGCGCGTCGCTGGAACGCACCAAGGGAGTGATGGACAAGGTCGACGCGATCGCCCGCAAGGTGCCGGGCGTGGACAACGTCATCGCGATCTCGGGCGTCTCGGTGCTGGACAACAACGCGACCCTGCCGAACGGCGGCGTCGCCTATGTGCCCCTCAAGGATTGGGGCGTGCGCGAGAAGGCCACCGGCCAGGATCTGCGCTCGATCTACGAGAACCTGACGAAGGGGCTGCAGTCGATCGACCAGGCGGAGACCTTCGTGCTGATCCCGCCCGCCATCCAGGGCATCGGCAATGCGGGCGGCTTCACCCTGCAGCTCGAGCTGCGCGACGGGACGTTCGACTTCGGCAAGCTGCAGGGCATGACCCGCACGGTGATCGCCAACGGCTCCACCCAGAGCGAGCTCCAGCGGCTGACCACCTCCTTCCGTTCGGAGACGCCGCAGCTCAGCCTCACGGTCGATCGCGTGAAGGCGGAGGCGCTGCACGTCTCGGTCGGGTCGGTGTTCCAGACCCTGGCCGCCTATCTCGGCTCGTCCTACGTCGACCAGTTCAACAAGTTCGGCCGGACGTTCCAGATCTACGCCCAGGCCGACTCGAACTTCCGCCTGCGTCCGTCCGATATCGACCAGCTCAAGGTGCGGAGCGACACCGGGGACATGGTGCCGCTGGGCACGCTGGTGACGATCCGCCCGTCGGTCGGGCCGGCGCTGATCAGCCTCTACAACCTCTACCCCAGCGCGACCGTGATCGGGTCCCAGGCACCCGGCTTCAGTTCGGGCCAGGCGATGGACCTGATGGAGCAGGTGGCCAAGCAGAGCCTGCCGCCGGGCACCGGCTATGACTGGACGGCCATGTCGTACCAGGAGAAGGCGGTGGGCAACGGGCTGCTCTACGCCTTCGGCCTCGCGATCCTGCTGGTCTACCTGGTGCTCGCCGGCCAGTACGAGAGCTGGTACTCGCCGATCTCGGTGATCCTCGCGGTGCCGCTGTCGCTGCTGGGGCCGGTGATCGTGCTGAACTGGCTCAGCCTCGACAACAACCTCTACACCCAGATCGGCGTCATGCTGCTGATCGCGCTGTCGGCCAAGAACGCGATCCTGATCGTGGAGGTCGCCCGCGAGGAGCGGGTGCTGCACGGCAAGAGCATCATCGAGGCCGCGATCGAAGGCGCGCATTCCCGCTTCCGCCCGATCCTGATGACGTCCTTCGCCTTCATCCTCGGCGTGCTGCCGCTGGTGCTGGCGACCGGCGCCGGGGCGAACGCGCGCAAGTCGATCGGCATCTCGGTGTTCAGCGGGATGCTCGCCTCGACCTGCCTCGCCGTGCTGTTCGTGCCGTCCTTCTTCGTGGTCGTGCAGCGGTTCGAGGAATGGCGCCTCTCCCGCAAGAAGAAGCCCGCCAAGCCGCTGCCCGCCGAGTGACAGGAGACTGACGATGCGACGTCGCGTGCTGCTGGTCTCGTCCGCCTCCGCCCTGGTGATCGGAACGTTCCTCGCGCCGGGGCAGGCGGGGGCACAGGGTGCCGGGCAGGGGGCGCCCCAGGGCGGGGCGCAACCGGTGCCGACCGACTGGCCGCGCAGCTTCACCGCGGGCGGCGAGAAGCTCGAGATCTACCAGCCGCAGATCGACACCTGGGACGGCATCCGGCTGACCGGCCGCGCCGCCTTCGCGATCGGCGCGGCCGACGGCGTGCCGACCTACGGCGTCGCGCGGATCGCGGCCGAGGTGCAGACCGACAACGCGACCCAGGTCGCACTGCTGAAGCCGATCCGCATCACCGCGGTGGAGCTTCCGACCGATCCCGGCAAGACGGAGGCGATCCGCCAGGCGATGCAGGCGCGGCTGCCGGCGCAAGGCATGACGATCGGCCTGCAGCAGCTCACCGCGTCCTACGCGCGCAGCCAGCAGGCGAAGCCCGCGCCGACGGTGGAGGTGAAGAACGAGCCGCCGCGCATCGTCTTCGCCAGCCAGCCCACGGTGCTGCTGCCGATCGACGGCGCCCCGGTGGTGCGCCCGGTCGCTGGAACGCCGTACCAGCGCGTGATCAACACGCCGGCGCTGCTGCTGCAGGACGCGCACGCGACCTACACCACGGTCGCCGGCCGCTGGTATATGGCGCCGTCCCAGAACGGGGCGCCCTCCCTGGACGGGCCGTGGAGCATCCTCGCGACGCCGCCGGCCGCGCTGACCAATGCCGCCGCCGCCGCGGCGAAGCAGCAGCCCTACGACAAGCTCGCGGGCAAGCCCAACACGCCGGCCCCGGCGCTGGTGGTGGGGCAGGGGCCGACCGAACTGGTGCTGACCCAGGGGCCGCCCGAATGGGGCGCCGTCAAGGACACCACCCTGCAGGCGATGCGCAACGCCGATCATGCGGTCCTGATGGAGGGCGCGGGCGGCACCGTCTGGCTGCTGATCTCCGGCCGCTGGTTCGCCGGCCCCGGGCTCGAGGGGCCGTGGCACTACGTCGCCCCCGACGCGCTGCCCGCGGAGTTCCGCAAGATCCCGCCCGGCGACCCGGTCGCCAACGTCCTGGTGTCGGTCCCCGGCACGCCGCAGGCGCGGGAGGCGGTGATCGCCGCCTCCGTGCCGCAGACCGCGACGGTCAAGCGCAGCGCCGCGAAGCTCACCGTCAGCTATGCCGGATCGCCGCAATTCGCGCCGATCACCGGCACCAGCCTGACCTATGCGGTGAACACCGCGACCCCGGTGATCGGGCTGCCGAACGGCGTGTTCTACGCGCTGTCGGGCGGCGTGTGGTTCGTCGCTCCCAAGCCGGCCGGGCCCTGGGCCGTGGCCGACATGGTGCCGAGTGCGATCTACATGATCCCGCCCTCGTCGCCGCTGTACTACGTGACCTATGTGCGGGTTTACCAGGCGACGCCCGAACTGGTCGTGGTGGGCTACACGCCCGGCTACATGGGCGTGGTCGTCTCGCCCGCGGGCACGGTGGTCTACGGCACCGGCTACGTCTATCCGGCCTATGTCGGCACGGTCTGGTACGGCTACCCCCCGACCTACGGCTATGGTGCGGGCTTCGCACTCGGGGCGGCGACCGGCTTCGCGTTCGGCTTTGCCGCCGGCGCGATCTGGGGATCGGCCTGCACGCCGTACTGGGGTCCGTACTACTATCACGGCGGGGCGCGCTGGGGCGCGGTGAACGTCAACCAGGTCAACGTCTACAACCGCTGGGGCGGGGCGGCGAGCGTCACAACCGCCAGCGGCTGGCGCGGCGCCAACACCTGGCAGGCGAGCTCCGTCTCCACCTTCAACCCGTATAACGGCCGGCAGACCGTTTCCCAGCAGGGGCGCGTGTACAACAACGCGACCGGCGCGGAAGCCGCCGGCCATCGCGGCGCCACCTACAACCCGACCACCGGCAACGCCGCCGCCGGCCGCTCCGCCGCCGGCTACAACCCGCAGACCGGCCAGTGGGGAGCCGGCGAGCAGCGCGCCTACAACACCGACAACCGCGCCGGGGCCTCCAGCCGGACCGCGACCGGGACCGCCGGCAGCGGCACCGCCACCACCTCGGGCCGGGGCGTCACCTACAACAAGAACACCGGCAATGCCGTCGGCTGGAACAACGGCAGCGTCTATGCCGGCCATGACGGCAACGTCTACAAGCGCGAGGACGGCAGCTGGGAGCAGCACACCAGCAGCGGCTGGCAGTCGGTCAGCCCCTCGGCCAACACCCAGAACCTCGAACAGCAACGCCAGGCCCGCGAACTCGGCGCCAGCCGCTCCTGGGGCGGCGGTGAACGCGGCGGCTGGCGCAATCGCTGAGCCGCGGCGAACCGCGCCAGCCTCGAACAAGGGGAACCTCATGCACACGAAGACTGTCGTCGCCGCAAGCCTCCTGGGTCTCGGCCTGCTCGTCGGCACCGCGCAGGCACAGGCGCCCGCCTCCCCCGTGGTCGGCGCCACGGCCGACACCGCGGTGCTGGTCGCCCGCGCCAAGATCGTGGAGATCGACGCGAAGAACCGCGTGCTGACCGTGCGCGGCCCGGCCGGCAACACCTTCACCCTCGTCGCCGGCCCCGAGGTGCGCAACTTCGCGCAGATCCACAAGGGCGACGAGATCGTCGCGCGGTTCCGGCGCTCCGTCGCCTACGTGATCACCAAGCCCGGCACCCCGCTTCCCGACGTGGCGGTGATCGACACGGCGGCCCGCGCCCCCGCCGGCCACAAGCCGTTCGGCGCCGTCGGTGAACATGTCGCCCTGACCGGCACGATCGTCGCGATCGACACCGAGGCGCACACGCTGAGCGTCATCAACCGGCAGGGCGGCCCGGTCCGCATCCTGGACGTGCGCGATCCGGAGCGGCAGGCGGCGCTCAAGACGCTGAACGTGGGCGACAACATCACCGTCGTCTTCACCGAGGCGGTGGCCGTCTCGGTCGAGCCCGCCCACCACCGCTGATCCTGGGTGGCGCAGCCCCGCACACCGCACGCGCCGGGTCCGGCGGGACTGCCCGCCGCCTCGCCGCTGCGTGCGCGGTGGGACGAGCGGCTCGCCTTCCTGCTGCTCGCGACGACGACCGGCGTGCTGGTCGTCTCGCCGCTGCTGCCCGATACGATCGGCGGACGGGCGGTGCTGCAGGCGCTCATCACCAGCGTCATCCTGATCGCGGCGCAACTCGAGCGGCACCAGCGCGCCTTCGCCGGCACCGTCGTGCTGATCGCGGCCTGGTTCGGGGCGAGCTGGGCCGCGGTGCTGCATCCGCTCCCGCCGCGCTGGCTGGCGCTGACGGCGCACGTGCTCTCGGTGCTGGTCCTGCTGGTCGGGTTCTGGGGCACGCTGCGCCGGGTCTTCGCCGCGCGGGAGGTGGATGCCTCCAGCGTCGCCGCCGGGATTTGCGGCTACCTGCTGATGGCGCTGGTCTGGACCTCGCTCTACCAGCTCGTCGCCACGGTGGATCCCACCGCGTTCCAGGGCGGGCTCACCGGCTCCACGCTGACCGAAGCCGCGTATTTCAGCCTCGTCACCATCACCACGGTGGGCTACGGCGACATCGTCGCGCACAGCCCCGTCGCGCGGATCTGGAGCGGGCTCGAAGCCGTGGCCGGAAACCTCTACATCGCCGTGCTGATCGCCCGCCTGGTCAGCCGCTGGCAAAGCCGCCCGCACCGGTGACGGCATGAGCACCCAGGACCATCTGCCCTGCCACGAATGCGGCCTGCCGCATCGCCTGCCGGACCTGCCGCGCGGGGCTGCGGCCTATTGCCGGCGCTGCGGCGCGCTGCTGCGCAAGCGGCGCGGCGATCCGTGGCAGCGCACCCTGCCGCTCGCGCTCGCCGCGCTGCCGCTGATCCCGGTCATCGTGCTGCTGCCCTTCGTCGGCCTGAACATCGGTGGCCAGCAGGTGCAGACCTGGATGTTCAGCGGGCCGATCGCGCTCCGCCGCGACGGGTTGTGGGAACTGGCCGGGCTCGTGCTCGCCACGTCCTTCCTCATCCCCGTCGTCAAGCTGCTCTGCCTCGTCTTCGTGCTGGTCGGGCTGCGCCTGAAGCGGCCGCCCCGCGCGGTGGTGCCGCTGTTCCACACGGTCGGTCACCTCGGCCCCTGGGCGATGGTGGAAGTGTTCCTGCTGGGCCTGATCGTCGCCTACACCAAGCTCGCCGGCATGGCGCAGGTGGAGATCGGCCCGGCCGCCTGGGCGGTGGTCGCGCTGATGGTGCTGATGGCGGCGGTCGACACCTCGCTCGACCAGGAGGCGGTGTGGCAGGCGATCGACGAACGCGGCCTCGCCCCGCCGCCGGCGCATCGCCCGCCGGATCCGGCGTCGCTGGAACGCACCTGGGCGCTGCTGATCGCCGCGGCGGTGCTGTACGTGCCGGCCAACCTCTATCCGATCATGCGCTACACGAGCCTCGGGAAGGAGACGCCGGCCACCATCATGGAAGGCGTCGTGGAACTGGCCGACGGTGACACCTGGCCGCTGGCGGTGCTGGTGTTCTTCGCCTCGATCACCGTCCCGACGCTCAAGCTGATCGGGATGGCCTACATGCTGATCGCGACCGGCCGCGGCTCCCGCTCGCGGCTGCGCGACCGTGCGCGGCTGTACCGGATCGTGGAATTCGTCGGTCGCTGGTCGATGATCGATGTCTTCATGATTTCGATCCTGGTATCGCTGGTGAACATGGGGGCCCTGATCACCATCGCGCCCGGCATCGGCGCCGTCGCCTTCGCGGCCGTGGTCATCCTGACCATGCTCGCGGCCCTCGCCTTCGATCCCCGCCTGATGTGGCACAATGCGCAGGAGCGCGGACGGTGAACGACATCACCACGGAGCTGCCGGCCGACCCGGTCGTGCGCCATCGCCGCCGGCTGTCGATCGTCTGGCTGATCCCGATCCTCGCGGTGCTGCTCGCCGGCTTCCTGCTGTGGCGGAGCTGGTCGCAGCAGGGACCGACGATCAACATCAGCTTCCGCACCGCGGAGGGGATCGAGGTCGGCAAGACCAAGGTCAAGCTCAAGGCGGTCGATATCGGCACGGTCTCCGCCGTGCACATCGCACCCGACCGCCGGCACGTGATCGTCTCGGTCGACATGTCGCGGGAGGCGACGGAGGACCTGACCGACCGCGCGCGCTTCTGGCTGGTGAAGGCGCGGATCTCCGCGGGCAGCGTCTCCGGCCTCGATACGCTGCTGTCCGGCTCCTACATCGCGATCGATCCCGGGCCGGCCGGCGGCAAGCCGCAGCGCGACTTCAAGGCATTGGAAACCCCGCCGGTCATCGCCTCCGACGAGCCGGGCCGCAGCTTCCTGCTGCACGCCGCGCGGCTGGGGTCGATCGGGCCGGGCTCGCCGATCTTCTACCACGGGCTCACGGTGGGGGAGATCCTGGGCTACGACCTCGGCCCCAACGCCGACAGCGTCACGCTGCATGCGTTCGTCCGCGCGCCCTACGACCAGTACGTGCACAAGGGATCGCATTTCTGGAACGCGTCGGGGATCACCTTCGCCACCGACCCGGACGGGTTCAAGGTCAAGCTGGAGTCGCTCGCCGCGATCCTCTCGGGCGGCGTCGCGTTCGATACGCCGAAGGAGATGCAGGCCACCGCGGTCGCCGAGGACGGGCAGGACTATCCGCTGTACGAAGACCAGGATTCCGCGCAGGCCGCGGGCTACAGCAAGCACATCAACGTGGTGACGTTCTTCCAGGGATCGGTGCGCGGCCTGTCCGTCGGCTCCCCGGTGGAGCTGTTCGGCATCCGCATCGGCAGCGTGACCGGCATCAGCCTGCATCTCGACCCGATCGCGCAGAAACTCGGCGTCGCCGTGCACCTCGAGGTGCAGCCGGAGCGGTTCAAGGTCGACAATGCCGACCAGGACCGCGACCCGTCGGAAGTTCTCCCCATCCTGCTGCGGGCGGGGCTGCGCACGCAGCTCAAGAGCACCAGCCTGCTGACGGGGCAGCTCGCCGTGGCGCTGGACTTCTTCCCCGACGCGCCGCCCGCGACCCTGCAGATGCAGGGCGACACCTTCGTGCTGCCCAGCGAGGCGGGCGACATCGACAGCATCACGCGATCCGTCAGCGACATCGCCGGCAAGCTCAACCGCCTGCCGCTCGACAAGATCGGCGACTCGCTGCTGCAGACGCTGCAATCCGCCGACGCCCTGGTCGCGAGCCCCGAACTGAAGAGCTCGCTGCAATCGGTCGCACAGGCCGCGGACAGCCTGCGGAGCGTGATGCACAACCTCGACGAAGGCCTCGGCCCGACGCTGAAGAAGCTCCCCGCACTGACCAACAGCCTGCAGCAGGCGACCGATCGCGCGGGCAAGGCGCTGGGCTCGATGAACGACGGCTATGGGACGAATTCCGAGTTCTATCGCGGCATCCAGCGGCTGCTTGGACAGATGACCGACATGACCCGCGCGATCCGCTTCCTGGTGGAGTTCCTCGACGAGCATCCCGAGGCGCTGGTGCGCGGCCGCACCGAGGAGGGACGCAGCCGATGATGCGCCGCACCGCACTCCTCCTGCTGCTGGCCGTCGCCGGCTGCAGCTCGCCCGATCCCGTCCTCTACACGCTGCGCGCCACCGACGGCCCGACGCGGACCCCGGCGACCCGCGCCGTCGTGCTGCGGCGCCCGAGCCTGCCGCGGTATCTGGATCGGAATGCGATCGTGACGGCGATGCCGGGATACAAGGTCGAGACCTCGGGCGGCGAGCGCTGGGCGGAGCCGATCGGCAGCATGTTCGCGCGTGTGCTGGTGCAGGATCTCGCGCAGCGCCTGCCGCGGACCACGGTGCTGAACGACCAGACGGCGGTCAGTGTCCCGAACGCGACGGGGATCGACCTCGACGTGCAGGAATTCGGGCCGGATGGAACGGGCGCCGTGGTGCTTCGGGCGCAGGCGGCGATCGATCCCGCGCGCGGGCCGGCCCCGCCGGTGCTGCCGGTGCGGATCGTGGTGCGCCCGGCCGGGACGACCACCGCCGATCTGGTGGGGGCCATGAGCGAGGCGACCGGCCGGCTCGCCGACGCCTTGGCGACCGCGTTGCGCTAGCAAGACAAGGGAAACGATCATGCAAGGACTGGATTTGGGGCGCCGCGGCTTCGGCCTCGTGCTGCTGGGCGGGCTCGCGGCGTGCAGCAAGCCGTCGGTGCAGACGACGCAGGCCTACATGGGCGGCCGCCTGCCGCGCCCCGAACGGGTGCTGGTGGAAGCGTTCGCCGTCACGCCCGACGAGGTGAAGCTCGACCAGGGCGTCGCCGCGCGGATGCAGCGCGCCAACAGCGACGTGCCGCTGTCCGTGCAGCAGATGCAGGTCGCGCGGGAGGCGCAGTCGACCCTCGCCGACACCATGGTCAGGAAGCTGATGGACTATGGCCTGCCCTCGGCGCGGGTGTGGGGCGAGCAGCTTCCGCCCGCCGGACGCTACCTGCTCGTGCAGGGGCAGATCGTCGCGGTGGACCAGGGCAACCGCACGCGCCGCACGCTGGTCGGCTTCGGCGCGGGCAAGAGCGAGATCGCGGCCGACATGCAGCTCTACTTCGCCGAGGGCGAGCGGCGGCCGGTGTTCCTGACGGCGTATGACGGCAGCGATGGCAGCGGCCGTGGTCCCGGCATGGCGGAGACGATGGGGGTCGGCGGGGCCGCCGGCAATCTGCTCGCCTCCACCGCGATCGGCTCCGCCCTGCATCTCGGCACCGAGAGCCGCCGCGCCAACAGCCAGTCCGAGGCGACGCGGCTGGGGGAGATCCTGGCGAAGCAGGTCGCGATGTTCGCCGTGTCCCAGGGCTGGCTGCCGCCGAACGCGGTGTCCTGACCCCCAAGATCCCCGCCGCTCATCGGCGCAAGCGGCAAGGCCGGCCGGGCGGCGATGGCGGGGCGGGGACGCTCGGGCGGGGACGTTCGGGCGGGCGTGGTCGAGCCCGCCCGGCCGTCATGCCGCGCGGCGGCGCATCGGGTGCCGGTCGAGCCGGATGCCATGCGCCTCGTAGCGCCGGCTGAGCTCCGCCGCCCGCTGCGTGATCATCTCCGCGAACCAGTCGTCGTAGGCGCTGCGGGCGGCTGCGGTGGGACCGTCACCCTGCAGGCACAACCCGGCGGCGTGGGCCGCGCGCGCGCCACTGGCCAGCGCGTCGGACAGGCCGCTGCCGCCCGCCGGATCGATCCGCCCGCCCGCATCGCCCGCGATCAGCCAGCCATCGCCGGCAACGGGACGGGTCAGTTGCCATCCGACCGCGGCATGGCTGGTCCGGATCGTCTCCGGCAGCAACGCGACCGATCCAGGCGCCTCGGGGTGCTGGCCGTCCGTGCACAGCACCGTCCATGACACCAGCCCGTCATGCGCAATCATCAGCGTCCAGCCGCTCGGGTGCGGGGTGAAGCGCATGCCGTCGGCGCCGAGGAAGGGCAGCACGCCACGGACCTGACCGCGCGCGGCGATCAGCGGGTCCGACAGCGCGGTGCGGCGCAGGCCGAGCGACCGCCGGAGCCAAGCGGCGCTGCCGCTCGCGTCGATCAGCACGCGGCTGCGCACCAGGCCACCGGCGCAGACCACGCCGCCGATGCGGCCGTTCTCCTGGATGGGAGCCTCGGGCATCTCGTGGCGGAGCCGCGCGCCGCTGCGCACCGCCGCCCGCAGCAGCAGCAGGTCGAGCTGCACCCGGTCCACGTGCCAGCCCGCCAGCGTATCGCGTCCCGCCGCGCTGAAGTGGCCCTGCCGGCAGAGGCTGCGGTGACGCACCCCGATCCGCGCCAGGGCGCTCGTGAAGCCGGCCGGAACCATCTCCGCCGGCGTCGGCACGATCGGGCGCCGCGGCGCCATCATGACCGTGGAGAGCCCGAGGCGGGTGGCGGTCAGCGCGGCGGCGCTTGCGGCGGGGCCACGGCCGAGGATCAGTACGTCGCAGCACTGGACCTGATCCGTCGCCGAGGTTTGGTCCGCCTTGGCGGACGACGCGGCTTTCCGTGGAGTTCGGGAGGCAGGCACCCGGCCGATCGAGGTGATCTCGGTCAGTCGCGCGTCGAACGCGCTGGAGCCTTTGAGCGATTCGGTCATGCCTACCACCCCTGTCTTGCGGCCATGGGCCGGGTCTTCCTGCCGGTACCGGCGGGACGCCGGACGTGGCAGCAGGGGCGATAAAGCAGGAGGCGCGTCAGCGCGGCTGCGAAGGAACCGTCAAAAACCGGCCGGCACGCGGCGGTGCAGCATGAAAACCGGCGTCAAAGCGCGATCGTCGCCGATTTGACGCCCAGGACCGGGGCGCGCGCCGGTTGAAAAGTGCCGGCCGGCGTCACGAAGCGGCGCGCAGCCGCTGCTGGTCGCTCCATGACTCCTGCTGCAGATAGGAGAGGAAAACCGTGCAGTACTGCTTCGCCGTGGTGTTCCAGACGGATTCGCGGAGCGCCTGCCAGCGCTGCTGCCGCTCCTCCAGCCCCATGGTCAGGCCGCGATGGATCGCAGCCGCCACCTCCTCCGCGTCGAACGGATTGACGATCAGGGCGTCCTGCATCGAATCCGCCGCCCCGGCGAAGCGGGAGAGGATGAGCACGCCGGGATCGGCCGGATCCTGGGCCGCCACGTATTCCTTGGCGACGAGGTTCATGCCGTCGCGCAGCGGCGTCACGATGGCGAGCCGCGCGATGCGGAAGAACCCGGCGAGCGTGGTGCGGCGCACCGCGCGGGTCATGTAGCGCAGCGGCACCCAGTCGAACTCGGAGTAGCGCCCGTTGGTGTCGCCGACGATCCGGTCGAGCTCGCGGCGCAGGCGCTGGTAGTCGCCCTGTTCCTCCCGCGAGCGGGCGGCAATCTGCAGGAAGCTCATGCCGCGGCGGTGTTCGGGGTAGTGGGCGAAGAGCCGCCCGATCGCCTCGAACCGGCTCAACAGGCCCTTGGAATAGTCCAGCCGGTCGACGCCGATCCCCAGCGCGCGGCCGGCCAGGCTCTCCCGCAGCTGGCGCGCTTCGATGCTCTGGGCCGCCTGCTCGGCGCAGGTGCGGAAGCCGTCCGCGTCGATGCCGACGGGGTCGACCACCGCCTGGACCGGACGGCCCTGCCAGAGGAACCGGCCGTCGGCGTCGGGCCGGCCGCCCAGCATCTCCCGCACGCAGTCCAGGAAGGCCTGCTGGTACCCGGCGGTATGGAAGCCGGTCACGTCATAGGCGCACAACGCCTCCAGCAACTCGTTGGCGCGGGGCAGCGCCTGCATGATGGCCGGCGGCACGAAGGGGGTATGGAGGAAGAAGCCGATCCGGTTGCGCACGCCGAGGGCGCGCAGTTCCGCGGCGAGCGGGATGAGGTGGTAGTCGTGGACCCAGATCAGGTCGTCGGGCCGGAGCAGGGGGGCGAGGGTGGCGGCGAAGCGCCGGTTGACCGCGCGGTAGGCGGCGTAGTCCTCGCTGCGGAAGGTCATCAGGCCGAGCCGGAAGTGCAGCAGGGGCCAGAGGACGCCATTGGCGAAATGGACGTAGAAGCCGCGATGTTCGGTCTCGGTCAGGTCGATCGTCGCGTAGCTGATGCCGTCGCCCTGCTGGATCGAGGGATCGCCGGCATGTCCGCGCTTGCCGCTCCAGCCGAACCAGAGGCTGCCGGGCCGGAGCGCATCCGCCAGTGCGACCGCGAGCCCTCCCGCGCGAGGTCCGCGTTCGGAGGGAAGCGGAACACGGTTGGATACGACCACCAGTCGCGACATGCGGGTACCTCCTCATCGGCGCCGCCTGCGCGGACGCAGACGGAGCCCTAGCGGTTGATGGAACGCGCAACGGATCGGGTTCGTTTGGGCGGGTCCACACAACTGGCCGTGACCGCCGTCATTTGCCCGAATGCCGTCATATCGCGCCGCAAAAAAACCCGATCCACCCGCGAGCATCCTACCAGACGTCGGGAGCCATCGACATGCGTATTGCCCAGATAGCCCCACTCACGGAGTCGGTTCCCCCCAAGCTATACGGTGGGACCGAACGGGTGGTGTCATTTCTGACTGAGGAGCTGGTGGAAATGGGTCACGACGTGACCCTGTTCGCCAGCGCCGATTCCGAGACGAGCGCGCAACTCGCGCCGCAGTGGCCGTCCGCGCTGCGGTTCGATCCCGGCCTGCGGGATGCCTATGCGCCGGTGATGCGCATGATCGAGGAAGTGGCGCGGCGGTCCGACGAGTTCGACGTGCTGCATTGCCATCTCGATTACTGGACCTTCTCGGTGTTCAGCCGGCTGCACACGCCCTTCGTGACGACACTGCACGGGCGCCTGGATTTGCCGGAACTGTCGCCGATCTACGACTCGTTCCCGCACGTGCCGCTGGTGTCGATCTCCGACGCCCAGCGCGCGCCGCTGCCGCGGGCGAACTTCATCGCAACGGTGCAGCACGGCCTGCCGCAGGACCTGCTGCAGCCGAAGCCGGTGAAGCAGGACTACCTCGCGTTCCTGGGCCGGATCTGCCCGGAGAAGCGTCCCGACCGTGCGATCCGCATCGCCCGCGATTCCGGCATGAAGCTGAAGATCGCGGCCAAGGTGGACCGCGTCGACCAGACCTACTGGGAGGAGGAAATCCGCCCGCTGGTCGACGGACGCCAGATCGAGATGATCGGCGAGATCGGCGACCATGAGAAGGCCGACTTCCTGAGCGCCGCGCATGCGCTGCTGCTGCCGATCGACTGGCCGGAGCCGTTCGGCCTGGTGATGATCGAGGCGATGGCCTGCGGCACGCCCGTGATCGCCTTCCCGGCCGGGTCGGTGCCCGAGATCGTGGAGCACGGGCGCACCGGCTTCATCGTCCGCAACGAGGCCGAGGCGGTGGCGGCGCTGGGCCGTCTCGACACGCTGTCCCGTCCGGCGATCCGCCAGCGCTTCGAGGAGCGCTTCACCGCGCGGCGCATGGCCGAGGACTACCTGGCCCTGTATCGCCGCCTGGCGGTCCGTCAGCGCCCAGCGCTTCGGGTCGTCACCTGAGTTCGGCCGGCCGGTCCCGCGGGACCGGCCGGTCTGCCCCGGTCCGACGGGACCGGCCGGTCTGCCCCGGTCCGACGGGACCGGCCGGTCTGCCCCGGTCCGACGGGACCGGCCGGTCTGCCCCGGTCCGACGGGACCGGCCGGTCTGCCCCGGTCCGACGGGACCGGCCCTTGGGCTGCTCAGTGAAACGCCGAGAAGTCCGGCTTGCGCTTCTCCATGAAGGCTGCGAACGCCTCGCCCGCCTCGGGGGAGCGCAGCCGCTCCCGGAACAGCGTCAGCTCCTCGGCGATCCGCCCCGGCACGTCGGTCTTGCCGTTCTTGATCAGCTCCTTGGTCTGACGCACGGCCTGCGGCGGCAGGGCGGCCAGCCGTGCCGCGAGTGCCTGCGCCGTCTCCATCAGCGCGGCGTCCTCCACCACCTGGTTGACGAACCCCCACTCCCGCGCGGTCTCCGCGTCGATCGGCTCGCCCAGCAGCAGCATGGCGCTGGCGCGCTGGTGGCCGAACAGGCGCGGGAACAGCAGCGAGCTCGCCGCCTCGGGCACCAGGCCCAGGCTGGTGAAGGGCATGACGAAGCGGGCCGACTTCGCCGCGATCACCAGGTCGCAATGCGCGAGCATCGTCGTGCCGACCCCGATCGCCGGTCCGTTGACGGCACCGACCAGCGGCTTCTTCAAGGAGGACAGGGCGGTCAGGAAGGGCGAGCCGTCCCGTTGCTCGTTGCCGGACGCGCGGCGTTGGAAGTCGGAGATGTCGTTGCCGGAGGTGAAGTAGCTCCCGGTTCCGGTGAGCAGGACGACGCGCACCGCGGCATCGGTGTCCGCGCCCTCGAGCGCCTCCACCACGCGCGCGTACATCGCGCGGCTGAGGGCATTGCGCTTCTCCGGCCGGTCGAAGCGGATCTCGAGCGTGCTGCCCTGCCCCGTGACGGCGACGTTGTCCTGGCTCATCGGTTCCTCCGGTTCTTGCTGCGGCGATTACAGCATCAAACCGGCGGCCTGCTCCACATGGCGGACGCGGTTGGTCCAGCCAGTGCCGAACGTCGCCCACCCGGGCAGCGAGCGGTAGTAGTCGATGCGGGCAGAGGCGAGGGCGCGGACCAGTCCGGCGGCATCGGCCCGCCGCAAGGCCGCGAGCGTGACCGGTCCGACCGACCCGTCCTCCGGCACGCCCAGCAGCCGTTGCAGCATGCGCACCGCGGTGCGGGGGCCGGCATTGACGCCGCAATCGAACACCATCAGGTCGATCCCGGCCGGCATGTCGCCGCAGCGCGCCGGGAGCCAGTAGTTCGCTCGGTAGATCTCGACCGCCTCCTCGCGCGGTAGGGCGCGCACCTCGTCCTTGCCGACCTCCTGCCCGCGCCAGGCGCTGAGTGTGGCGCGCGTGATCCCGAGATTCGTGGCTCCGCCCGGGTCGCGCGGGTCGTCGACGTAGCCGCCTTCCTGCGAGAGCGTCACCGCGACGCAGCGCGCGAACGCATCGGTGGCGGGGGCGGACGGCTGCGTGCCGGGGCTGGCCGCGACCGACCGCAGGGCGTCGATGGCGGTGCGGGTCTGCTCCACATGCGATTGCTGCACGGCCTGCAGCGTCTGCAGCAGCTGGTCGGTGTGGCCGGCCTGGGTGGTCTGCAGCCGCAGCACCGCGCCATCCTTGTCGCGCGAGCCCGAGGACGAGCCGAGCCAGAAGTTCACGACGGTGGCGAAGGCGGTGCCGAGGACGCCGAGGGTGAGATTGACGACGCTGGTCGTGTTGGCGTCGGCGTTCGGCAGCCCGTTCAGCATCAGCAGGGTCAGGACGACGAAGAAGCCGCCGCTGACCAGCACGGAGACGGTGGGGGCGGCGAGGGCGAGGGGGGAATGGGCCGCGCTGAGCCCGGCCAGGAGCCCACGCGCCCCGGCGGTATCGGCGAGCGCGGCGCGGAAGCTGGCGAGTTCGTCCTGCCGCTGGCGGTCGGCGGCGGCGGCCTGGAGGCGCGCGGCTTCCAGTGCCAGTTCGGCAAGTCTCTGCTGCAGGGCGGCGGCGATTTGTGGATCGGCATCGAGCGCCTTGCGCGCGGCGACCGGATCGGTCGCTCCGGTGACGTCCTGGACCGTCTGGACGACCCGATTGGCGATGGTGCCGGCGCGATCTCCGGCGAGAAGCTTGATGAGGTCGGGCAGGAAGGTCGCGGCGAGGGCGATCAGGGGTGGCATGCGCAACTCCGGGCGGGGATGCGCGAACGTCACTATATCTAACAATCGCGTCAACCTCGACCGCGTCATGGCCGGCGCAGGCCGGCCATCCACGACGTCGAGAGTGCGCTTTGTCTGTCCGTGTCAGGTACGCTGTCGCTCGGACACTCACGACCGGCACCGGTGCACGCAGTCGTGGATGGCCGGCCTGCGCCGGCCATGACACGGAAGGGCCCGCGCCGACCGCACGCCGACCGGCACCGTCGCCGCCCGCACGCCGCCGGGCACCGCTGCCCGTGCCGCCCGCACGCCTCCGGCACCGTCGCCGCCCGGCACCGCCGCCGGCCGCCGCCGGGCACCGCTGCCCGTGCCGCCCGGTACTGCCGTCGCCCGCCCCCGCGCGAGCGTTCAACTCAGCCCGGCAGGTGGCGCGCGATGTAGGGAGGGAGGTTGAATGCGCCGGTGTGGATCTCGGGCGTCCAATACTGCGTCTGGCCCAGGATCCCCGCCGCGGCCGCGCGCGCGCGGATGGTCTCGACCGGCACGGAACTCGACGAGCCGTCCTTCGCCGACCAGCCCAGGGTCATGAAGCCGCCGACATAGGTGGGCACCGCAGCCACGTACGCCGTCACGTGCGGGAAGAAACGGCGCCGTCGCACGCTTGTGTCACGCAGTTCGTCCGCCTGCATGAACGGCACGCCGCATTGGTTCACCACCAGCCCGCGCGGCGTCAGGATGCGTGCACAGTTCTCGTAGAACGCGTCGGTGAACAGCACCTCACCCACGCCGATCGGATCGGTCGAATCCACGATGATCACGTCGAACGCCGCATCCGGCGCGCGCTTCACGTAGTCGATGCCGTCGCCGACGATCACCTCGGCCCGCGGATCGGTCCACGCATCGCCCGCGATCCCCGGCAGGAATTCCTTCGCGAGCCGGATCACCTCGCCGTCGATCTCCACCATCACCGCGCGCTGCACGGTCGGATGCTGCAGCACGCGCCGCAGCACGCCGCCGTCGCCCGCGCCGATGATCAGCACGTTCGCCGCGGCGCCATGCGCGAGCAGCGGCACGTGCGTCAGCATCTCCTGGTAGACGAACTCGTCGCCCTCGGTGATCTGGATCACGCCATCCAGCACCATCACGCGGCCATGGGAGGTGCTCTCGAAGATCGCGATGTCCTGGAAGTCGCTCTGCACGCGCGCAAGCTCGCGCTTCACCAGGAAACGCTGGCCCCAATCGGGATAGAGCGTCTCGTTGATCCAGCTATCGGTCGCCATTTCCGTCTCCAGCCAGACGAATCTCCAGACAGACGAATGGGCTCGGACGGCGGGTCCGAGCCCATGGTCCACGCGATAGGCGGGCGGGTCAGACGACCAGGCCGCGCCGCTGCTCGCCCAGGTTGATGGAGGCCGGGGTGAAGGCGGCCTTCAGCGCTGGGATGCCGTGATACGGATTGCAGGCGCCGCACATGAAGATGTCGATCGCCGCGAAGTCACGCTCCGGCCAGGTGTGGATGGAGATGTGGCTCTCCGCCAGCACCAGCACGCCGCTCACGCCGCCATTCGGCGAGAAGTGGTGGAAATGCCCGTGCAGGATCGTGGCGCCGGCCGCCTCGGCGGCTTCGCGCAGCGCACGGTCGATGTGCGCGGGATCGGCCAGGTTGCTGGCGCCCCACAGATCGACCAGCAGATGCGTGCCGGCGAACTTCACCCCGTCCTTCTCGACGAAGTAATCCTTCTGCTCCTCGGGCTGCCCCGCAGTCTCGAGTTCGGTCTGGTTGCTGCTCGGGAGTTCCGAGACCATCCCCAGTGGGCTGAGTGCGTTCATCGCGTACCCCATTCCTACCAGTAGACGGCCTGTTGGACGGTACAAGCGCTGCCGCGCCCGCGCCGTCCCCTGGGGCCAAGGCGGCGGAACATGAGGAAGAGGGGGGCGAGGTGCAAGTGGTTTTCCGCCCCGCCGCCCGCATAAAACGCATGCCCGCGTCGCGAGGGGGACGCGGTGGCGGTCCATCGCGCCGGAGACGCATGGAGGGGTCAGGGAGCGGTGGGGCCTTTGGGCCGGAACGCATCCAGATCGCGCGGCAGGGAGCGGACCAGGCCTGCCTCCATCCCGGCCCGGGGCAGGTCGCCCGTGCCGCGGACCGATTCGGCCGTGAGCAGGCGGAACAGGTCGGTGAGCGGGCCCGGCGCCATGCGCGGCTCCATGCCGGTGCGCAACGCCGCCAACGTCGCCTCGTCGCCTGCTCGTGCGGCCGCCGTGGCGAGGCGCAGCAGGACGCGCTGCTGCGTCTCCGCCAGCGGGCCCGCGCCGGGGATCGTCTTGCCCACGTAATCCCGAAGCGCCGCGGTTGCCGCCGGCCAGTCCTGCGCGCGCTCCAGGATCGTGGCGCGCTTCTCGTCGGCTTCCTGGGTGCCGAGTGCCGCGAGGGCGGCGGTGGCGGCGCCGATCGACCCGGTCTGCGCGGAGGCATCGGCGAACAGCATGGTGCGGCGCGCGGCGAGATCGGGGGGCAGGTCGGGCGAGTCGGACTGGTCGAGCGCCGCGAGGGCGCCCTTCGGATCACCCTCCCGCAGGCGCAGCGCCGCCAGCCTTTGTCCGAAACCCGCGCGGCCGACCCCGGTCGGGGCCGCGCCCATCAGCTTGGCCAGCAGCGGGTCGGCACGCTTCGGCAGGTCGAGCGCCAGCAGCCGGTCGGCCAGATGCGCCTCCAGCACCTCTCCCTCCGGGGTCGCGGGCAGCAGGTCCGCATTCGTATCGGCCAGGGTGACGAGATCGAGCGGCGACATGCGGTCGGCCGCATCCTCCCGCAGCAGGGCCGCGAACGTCTCCAACAGGCGTGCGTGCGTCGCGGGAGCAATGTCGGGGAAGTCGGCCTCGGTGTTGCGCAGGATCGCGAGCGCCTTCGCCCATTCGCCGGCCTGCTGCCGCAATGTGGCGAGGCGGTCGCGGATCCCGAGTTCCAGCGCGTCGCCGCGCCACGCGTAGAGCAGGCGGTCGAGGCGTTCGGCGGCCTCGTGCGGGGTGATCAGGCCCTGCGCGAGACGGAGTTCCACTGCGCGCACGGCGGCGCGGCTGCGGTCGCGCTGGTCCCGGCCGGCGGCCAGCACGTCGTACTCGACGAGGGCCCCCGCCGCATCCCCCTGCGCCTGCTTCAGCAGCGCCCGTGCGAAGGCGAGATGCGGGTCCTCCGGTCGCGCCTTCAGCAGGGCCGCCGCGGCGCCGGCTTCCCCGCCCAGGATCATGGTCTCGGCGATCAGCGGCAGGATGCGGTCGCGGATCGGATCCGGGTAGGTGAGCGCCAGCCGGCTGGTGGCGGCCATCACCGCCGCGGCTCGTGGAGAGCCTTCCTGACGCATGGCGCCGCGGATCGCGCGCCAGAGCGCGATCTCGTCCGTGCCGGACAGGCGCGGGTCGGACAGGCCGCCGGCGTCGTCGATCCGTCCGGCCAGCAGCGCCGCCACGCCGGACAGGCCGGCGAACTCGGCCGACAGCCCCGTGCGCGGCGCCTGTTCGGCGGCGAGCTGGAGCATCGCGCCGGCTTCCGCCGCCATGCCCAGCGCCAGCATGCTGCGGGCGGCGACGAGGCGCCGCGGGCCGCGGGCCTGGAGCGGCACGGAAGCGATTTCGGTCATCTGTTCGGCGAGGTGCCGCGCCAGCACCTCGGTCGGCATGTGCGGAAAGTGGAACCGGCGGGTGAGGGCGATCGCATCCGCGAGCAGCTCCGCCCCCTCGGACCCCGGGGAGAGCGCGAGACCGCCGGGTTCGCCGACCAGCATGAACCCGTTCGGCGCGACCCGCAGCCCGACCCGATCGGCAAGCGGCTCCGCGACGACGCCCTGGCCGGTGAGGAGCAGGTCGAATTCGGCGCCGCGCCGCGGCGTGAGCACCGCCTGCCCGCCGCGGCGCTGGGTGCCCACCAGCAGCGTGGCGCCGCTGTCCGGATCCGGGATCGAGACCACCTGGCCGGGCGCATCCGCCGCCAGCGTGATCCGTCCCTCACCGCTGGTGGGGACGATCGGGGCGAGGCGGGGCGGGGTGGGGACCAGGGAGATGCGCCACCCCTGGGCCGTCTGTGCGAGCGTCGCCACCCGGTCCGGCGCGACCGGAAGCCGGATCAGCGTCGCGGTCGGCAGCAGCACGACGGAAGCGGCGCCGAACGCGCGATCGCCCCGCAGGCCGGCCATGTCGATCGGGCGGCGTTCGTCGAACACGAGGTAGGTGGTGCCGCCGCGGCTGAACATGGCGGCGCCGGTCCGCAGACCGAACGGCACGATCATCGCGGCACCCGCGACACCGGGCGGAACCGCGGTGCGACGGGCGGTGATGGCAGGCGGGCCGTCGAGGAGCTCGCGTCCGGTCAGACGCGCCGGCGGCAGGGGTTCGAGGAACCCGGTCCCGTTCAGGGGCGGGCCGGCGGGCGTGTCGTCGGCTGGCGTCGCCGGAAGGCTTGAAGCAGGGGACGGCGCTGGCGGCGCGGGGGGCAGTGGACTGGCGGGTGGTGTGGGCGGGGTAGGCGCGCCGGCCGCCGAAGCGTGACGTCCCTTCGGCGCGACGGGTTGCGTGACCGTCCCCGGCGGTGGAGGTCCCCCCGATGACGCAGCCGGCGAGGCGGCGGGCTGTGACGCGGCCCCCGGCAGCGACGCCCCGAAGGCGCCCGCGCCGGGAGCCGCGCCGGTCAGATGCGCCACGGGCCCGGCCGCGATCCCGTCGGCATAGGCGAGGTCGCCGGCGCCGGCCCGTCCCGCCGGCGCCGTGAGCAGCAGAAGAACCGCGATCCGGACGCCGACCCGCCGCACGCGACGGACCGGCGCCGCCCGTGGGGTCACTCGAAACTGGCCAGCAGCTTGTCGATGTCCGACTGGTCCATGGCGTGATGCGGCAGCTGCGGGCCGTTCAGCAGGTCCGCCTCGCCCGACGCTCCCGCATCGCCGGCCGGCGTGGTCGCGGGCCGCGGCGCCGCGTGCTCCCCGAACGTCGCGACGATATGGGCCACCTTGACCTCGATCGTCTTCAGGGTCGCGACCACCTTGGTGATGCGCTGCCCGGTGATGTCCTGGAAACTGCACGCCTCGTAGATCTTGGTCGTGGCATCCTGCAGCTTCGTCGCGTCCGCGCCCTGGAGGCTCTCGGCCACCGCGTCCAGCGTCTCGCAGCTCTCGAGGATGCTGTGCGTCGCCGAGGCCGTGTGCTGCACGATCGCATCCAGCTCGTCCGTCGCGAACGGGATGTGGCTGTCGGTGATGTCGTCCACCTTCAGCGCGGCGATCTCCTGCTTGGCGGTCGCGATCGTGCGGCCCAGCTCCTCGACCTCCGCGAGGAGGGACACTTCCTTGGGGTTCAGATCCCCGCTCATCGTCGTCAACACGGCTCTGACAACCTCCGCGACCATTTCGGGTTCGGCTTGCGGCTTGCGGGCCTGCAGCTCCGCGAGGCGTTCACGCAGCTCCGGCGAGAACGGGTCCGATGCGCGATCTCGGTGTGCGGCTCCCGTCTCATGCATGGCCGAGGACCTTTTCGATCTTGTCCCGCAGCGTCTCGGCGTTGAACGGCTTGACGATGTAGTTCGAGACGCCGGCCTGCTTGGCGGCGACGACGTTCTCGGTCTTGCTCTCCGCCGTGACCATGATGAACGGCATGCCCTTCAGCTTGGCGTCGGCGCGGACTTCCTGCAGCAACTGCAGGCCGGTCATCGGCTGCATGTTCCAGTCGCTGATGACGAGGCCGAAATTCCCGCTGCGCAGCTTGGCCAGCGCCTCCGCTCCGTCGGTCGCCTCCTCGACGTTGTGGAATTCGATCTGCTTCAGCAGGTTCCGGATGATCCGCAACATCGTCTTGTAGTCGTCGACGATGAGGACGTTCATGGACTTGTCGATGGGCATGGGACGGGTCCTTTCAAGCGCAACCAGGGCGCTCAGCCTGGCGTCTTCGAAGCTTTCTGGGCGGTGGCCTGGGCGCCGGTCTCGGCGGATTGCGGGGCGGGCGGTGGCGAGGGCGGCCGAGCGGCCTGCATCGCGGCAATGGCGGCCGCGACCGAGGCCGCCAGAGGGGTCGGCTTGCCGCTGCGGGGCGCGGTGACGCCGGCAGGCGGCGGAGCGCCGTCCGGCGTCTCGGCTCCGCCGGCTCCACTCCCGCTTGCGCCAGACGTCGTCGCGACGATTGATCGTGTGGTTGTGGTCGCGGGGGCCGCGGCGGTCGCGGTGGTTGCGGCGGGCGCGGACGGAGCCGCCACGACCGGTGCAACCGGCGGCTTCGGCGCCGTCGGGGATGCGACCATGCCCGCCGATCGCGGCGGTTCGCCCGCGCCGGTCGGGGAAGCCGCGGGCGCCGGTCGCGGTACTTGCAGCAGGACTGCCGGCGACGTGTCGGCCCGCTGCGTCGCCGATGCGGCGGCGGCCGTCGAACCGGCGCGGGCTTGCGGCACCGGCGGCACGGTCGCAGCCACGGGTGGGGTGCTGCTCAGGCTGCCCGTCGGACCGGGCTGGCCCGCGGCGGGCTTCGACCCGGATCCGGAATGCGGAGCCGCCCCCGCGGGTGCCGCCGCGTTCCCCGCCCCCGTTGGCGCGGCCGCTTGGCCCGGTCTTGCCCCGGCTGGCGCGGCCACGGCACCAGCGCCGGCCGGTGCCGGAACGCCGCCGGCCCCCAGCGCCCCTGGTGCCCCCGCGCCGCTCGGACCCGTCGCACCCGCCGCCGCCACACCGTTCGGACCCGTCGCACCCGCTGCCGGCGCGCCCGCCGGTGCGCCTGCCAGCGGATCGGCCGACCCGGTCGAGCCCCCCGCCTGTGCGCCGGTCAGGCCGTTCGGCATGCCAGCCGAGGGTCCAGCTCCGCCGCCGGCGGGGGCGGGCGCCGCGTTGCGCGCGCTGCGCAGTTGCGCCAGTTGCGTCGTCGCCTCCCGCGCGCGATCCGGATTCATCGCGGCCAGCACCAGGGCCGCCTTCGAATCCTTCATCCGGTCCAGCACGTTCAGCAGCACGTCCTTCTCGAGATCGTTGAAGATCGTCGCCGCGTCGCGCGGCTTCATCGTCTCGTAGACCTTCACGAGACCCTGCCAGCTCGCCTCTTCCCGCTGGGCGCGACCGGTCTCCAGCGCCTCGAGCCGTTTCTGCAGCGCCGTCAACTCCCCCACGCGCGCGGCGAGCTTCTGTTCCGCCGCGGTCAGCATCGATTCCCGAGCCGCCAGCGCGGCGTCGCGGGCGTCGAGCTCCTGCCGGCGTTGACGCAGTTCCAGCAGCACGGCGCGTTCGGCCGGGCTGACCGGTGGGTCGGACGGCTCGGGCGGGGCGGTCGGTGCGGGTGCCGCCTCCTCCTTCGTCGCGCCGTGCTTGGCATCGGCCGGCTTCGCGGGCTTCTCCGCGCTCTTCTCCGCCGGTTTGCTCGGCCCGTGACCGGCCGCCTGGGCGGTCGCGATCATCGTCGCCTGTGGCGCCGGGGGACCGGACACGACGCTGCGCACGAGCGCCACCGACTTCGTGGCGAGCAGCGCGCCCATCAATGCGATCGTCGGCGGCAGCAGCCGGGTGGAGGGCAGGGCGCGCATCACCGCGTCATCCGCAAGGCGCGCAGCAGGTCGCGTTCCGCCTGGCTGCGCACACGGGGCGCCGGCGCTTCGGCCGCACCATCATCCCCGGCCGCGGCGTAGGCGGGTTCGGCAGACCCGAACCGATCCGTGGGTGCGAGCCGGTCCGCCCGAGCGGGACCGTCCGTCGCCAGCGGGCGCGCCGCACGTACCAGCGCGTCGAGGCGATCGGCGAGACGTTCACCCCGTTCCATCAAAAAGCTCAGGTCGTCCTTCAGCGACAGGCCGCCTTCGATCTGTCGTGCGATCTGCCGGCCGGCCCCCTCGGTCGCGTGGCGCAACTGCTCCACGCCCTGTTCGGCCTGGCGGGTGCTGGCGTTGAACGCGTCCACCAGTTCCTGCAACGCGGCGCGATCGCGTTTCAGCACGCCCAGGGCACGCTCCAGCCGGACGGCGTGGAACAGCGTGGCCGCCAGCATCAGCACGAGGACGGCTTCGAGGATCCATTCCATGCCGCCGAGTGTGCGCCCGGGCCCGTTAGCAATGTGTCAACGCGCGCGGGGCAGGTTGCGCGGCATTGCGAGGACGCGGGATCGGCGTGCGCACGGCACCGGCGTGCGGGTCAGCCCCGCTCGCTCTGGGGCGCGCGGGGGACGTCGCGCTCGATCCTGACCGCGACGCGGCTCTTGCGCCGGCCGACGCGGGCCTCGAACAGCGTCACCGTGCCGCAGCGTACCTGCACCGGCGCGCCCGCATTGGTGTTCAGCACGATCTTCGAGCCGGGCTGCAGCGCGACCACGTCCGACAGCCGCATGGTCTGCTCGTCGAGCACGACGTGCAGGTCGACGTCCGTGTGCCACAGCTCCTCGGCCAGGTGCGTCTCCCAGATCGAGTCGCGGCCGAACTTCTCGCCCATGAACTGCTGCAGCAGCAGCTCGCGCACGGGCTCGAGCGTCGCGTAGGGCAGCAGCAGCTCGAGCCGTCCGCCGCGATCCTCCATGTCGATGCGCAGCCGCGCGAGCACGGCGGCGTTCGACAGGCGGGAGATGGTGGCGAATCGCGGGTTCACCTCCAGCCGCTCGAAGCGGAAGGTGACGGGGCAGAGCGGATCGAAGCTCGCGGACAGGTCGGCCAGCACGACCTGGATCAGCCGCTCGACCAGCGTGCGCTCGATCGTGGTGTAGGGCCGCCCCTCGATGCGCATGGCCGCGGTGCCGCGCCGGCCGCCCAGCAGCACGTCGACGATCGAGTAGATCATCGCGGAGTCGACGACCATCAGCCCGTAATTGTCCCACTCCTCCGCCTTGAAGACGGCCAGCATCGCGGGCAGCGGGATCGAGTTCAGGTAGTCGCCGAACCGCAGCGAGAGGATGTTGTCGATCCCCACCTCAACATTGTCGGAGGTGAAGTTGCGCAGGCTGGTCGACATGATCCGCACCAGCCGGTCGAACACGATCTCCAGCATCGGGAGCCGCTCGTACGAGACGAGCCCCGAACTGATGATCCGCTGCATGCCCGTGCGGGCTTCGCCGCCTGCCGGGCCTTCGTCGAAGCCGAGGAGGCTGTCGATCTCCGCCTGATTCAGCACGCGCGCGGGCTGCGTGGGTGTGCCGCCTTCCTCCGCTTCCTCCGTCTCGGCGCCCCAGGCGGCGGCGAGATCCTCGTCGGATTGTTGCTCCGTCTCGCTCATGCGCCGCTACTGGATCAGCATCTGGGTGAACAGCACGTCGACCACCTTCGCCGGTGCGGCCGCGACGTTGGCGCGCACGATCAGCTCCTCCCGAAGGCGGTAGGTGCCGGCCGACCCGCGCAGCTCCTCGGGCCGCATCTCGCGCAGGTATGTTTGGAACATGTCCTGCAGCCGCGGCATGGCGGCCTTGATGCGCTCCGCATCCTCGGCTTTCGCAAGTTCCAGCCTGGCCTGCAGCTTCAGGTAGCTCTGGCGATGGGCGCCGCCGTTCAGGTTGGCGACGATCTCGGGCAGGTCGACGAAGACCGGGGGTGGCGCGGGCTTCGGCGCCTCCGCCTCCGCCGCGGCGTGACCCTCCTCATGCCCGCCAAGCCCCAGCAGGCCAGGCAGGATGCCGGTGAACCAGAGCCCCGCGAGGATGCCGGCCAGCAGCAGCGGAACCGCGAGCAGGATCAGCTTGCCCTTGCCGGACTTCTTCTTCTCGGGCGCCGCCTCGGCGGTGCCTGCGGGCGCGGCGGCGGCCGGTGCTGAGCTCATGCCGCGCAGGCTGACAGCGCTGCGTTAACGAAACCTTGCCCGCGCGGCAGGCTTCACCCGGCACGATCGGGGAGGGCGGCAATTCCTGCCGTGCCCACCGACCGCGACACGAGCCGGCGGCCGCGCTCCGCCGCGATTTCTCCGCTGGTACGGGACTTGCTGTCCGGATCGGTGCCGGACCAGTCGGCGCCAGGAGCAGGCCGCATGAACCTCTCGACCAACATCGCCACGTCCCGCCTGATCGCGCAGCAGCGTGCGATCGACGTCGCGGCCAACAACATGGCGAACGCCAACACGCCCGGGTTTAAGGTCGAGCGCATGCTGTTCAGCGACTGGCTGAGCCGGCAGCGCAACGTCGATCCCCCCGCGGGCGGGCGCGTGATCGCGTATACGCAGGATCGTGCGACCTGGCGGGAAGACCAGTCCGGCACCATCACCCATACGGCGAACCCGTTCGACCTCGCGCTCACCGGCGACGGGTTCTTCACGGTGCAGACGCCGCAGGGGCCGCGGCTCACGCGTGACGGCCGGTTCGGCCTCAAGCCCGACGGGACGCTGGCGGACAGCGCCGGCTTCGCCGTGCTCGACGCGAACGGGCGGCCGATCCAGCTCTCGCCCGCCGACACCCGCGTCACCGTCGCCGGCGACGGCACCATCTCCAGCGAGAATGGCCAGCTCGGCCGCATCGGCGTGGTGCGCGTGACCGACAAGATGCGGATGACCGCCGAGGGCAACACGAATTTCCGCGCCGACGCGCCGACCGCGCCACTGCCCGCCCCGGGCATCGTGCAGGGGGCGATGGAGGACAGCAACGTCAAGCCCGTCGTCGAGATGACGCGGATGATGGCGGAGCTGCGGGAATTCCAGCTGGTCACGCAGTTCGTCCAGGCGGAGTCCGACCGCCAGAAGGACGCGATCGACAAGATCCTGACCCCGCGCGGCTGACGCGTGGCTGATCCAACCCCGTCCCCCGACCCACCCGAGACCAGGAGCACGCCATGCGCTCGCTCGACATCGCCGGCACCGGGATGCAGGCGCAGCAGACCAACGTCGAGGTCATCTCGAACAACATCGCCAACATGTCGACCACCGGCTTCAAGCGGCGGCGGGCGGAGTTCCAGGACCTGATCTACCAGAACCTCCGCCGCGTGGGGTCGAACAGCTCCGACACCGGCACGCTGGTTCCCTCAGGCGCGCAGGTCGGCCTCGGCGTGAAGACCGCGGCGATCTACCGGATCAACGCGCAGGGCAACCTGCAGCAGACCGGCAACACGCTCGACATGGCGATCCAGGGCAACGGGTATTTCCAGGTGACCCTCCCCTCGGGCGACACGGCCTATACGCGGGACGGCACGTTCGGGCTCGCCGCCGACGGCACGATCGTCACGGCGGACGGCTACACGGTGCAGCCCGGCCTGCAGATCCCGTCCAACGCCACGGGTGTCACGGTGAACGGCTCCGGCCAGGTGCAGGTGACGCTGCAGGGACAGACCGCGCCGCAGACGGTCGGCCAGCTCCAGCTCACGGTCTTTCCGAACGAGGCGGGGCTCGAGGCGCAGGGCGACAACCTGTTCCTGGAGACCGCGGCCTCCGGCGCACCCGTCTCGGGCAACCCCGCCACGCAGGGCTTCGGGTCGGTGATGCAGGGCTTCGTCGAGACCTCCAACGTCAACATCGTCACCGAGATCACCAACCTGATCACCGCGCAACGGGCCTACGAGATGAACAGCCGGGTGATCACCACCAGCGACGAGATGATGTCCACCCTGACCAACCTGCGGTGACCGCCATGCGCGCCTTGTTCCTGCTTCCGCTGCTGCTCGCCGCCGCCGGCGCGGACGCGGCCACGCTGCGGCCGGCGACCACGCTGCACGGGCCCCTCGTGCTGCTGCGCGACCTGTTCGACGATGCCGGTCCGAATGCCGGCCGCGTGCTGGGGCCGGGGCCCGCGCCGGGCGGGCGGATCGTGGTGGAGGCGCCCCAGCTCGCGGCGATCGCGCGGCAGTTCGGCGTCGCCTGGCGCCCGGTCTCGAAGGGCGACCGCGCGGTGCTGGAATGGCCGGGCCGGCCGCTGCCGCGGCAGGAGGTGGTGGCCGCGGTGCGCCTCGCGCTCGTCGCGTCCGGCGCCGCGGAGGACTGCCTGATCGAGCTGCCCGGCTTCAACCCGCCGCTGGTGCCGCTCGAGGCGGCGCCGCGCGCCGACGTCACGCAACTCGACTACGAGTCCGGCACCGGGCGCTTCACCGCGGTCCTGAGCGTGCTCGCGCCCGGCATGGAGCCGGTGAACACGCGGGTGTCCGGACGCGTGGAGGACACGATCGAGCTGCCGGTGACCACGACGCGGCTGAACGCGGGCACCGTCCTGCGGCCGGAGGACGTCCACCTCGCCCGCATCCCGGCGACGCTCGCGCGCGGCGAGGTGGTGCACGACGTGGCGGACGCGGTGGGCATGCAGATCAAGCGCTCCGTCGCGGCCGGCCAGCCGCTGACCACCGCCGATCTGGCGCGCCCCGTCACGGTCGTGCGCGGCGCCACGGTGCAGATGCGGCTGCAGTCGCCGGGGCTCGAGCTGACCGGCCAGGGCGTGGCGATGGAGGCCGGCGCGACGGGCGAGCGGATCCGGGTGCTGAACCCGACCTCCCGCGCCGTGCTGGAGGCCGAGGTGCTGGGTCCGAACCTGGTGCGCATCGCCCCGAACGCGCCGGTGCGGCTGGCGCGCGGCGCCGGGGCCGGGGTGCGCGTGCCATGAGGCGGCGTCGCCAGGCGGTTCGGCTGCTCGCGGCCGGGCTGTGTCTCGCAACCGGGGGCTGCGGCGCGTTGAGCCGGCTGTCCAACCTGGGACGGCCGCCGGAGATGAGCGCGACCGCCGATCCGACCAAGCAGGAGACGTGGCGGCCGGTCAGCATGCCGATGCCCGCGCGGGAAGCGGCGCCCAACGAGGCCAACGCGCTATGGCGCCAGGGCGCGCGCGCGTTCTTCAAGGACCAGCGGGCGGCCGCGGTGGGCGACGTGGTGACGATCATCGTCAGCATGAACGACACCGCGAACATGAAGAACGTGTCCTCGGCCGACCGCACGAGCAAGGAGGCGATGGGCATTCCGAACATGTTCGGGATGGAGAACCTGCTGCCCAAGACGATCACCGACCCGTCCAAGCTGTTCACCGCCAACAGCAACAACAACAACACCGGGACCGGCCAGATCCAGCGCAACGAGGCGGTGCTGCTGCGGCTTGCCGGCGTGGTCACGCAGGTGCTGCCGAACGGCAACCTGGTGGTGGTGGCGCGGCAGGAGTTCCGGGTGAACAGCGAGCTGCGGGAGCTGCAGGTCACCGGCGTGATCCGGCCGCAGGACATCGCGTCCAACAACACGGTGATGCACGACCGGATGGCGGAGGCGCGGATTTCCTATGGCGGGCGCGGTCAGCTGACCGAGGTGCAGACCGGCCGCTGGGGCCAGCAGCTCGCGGACATCCTGCTGCCGTTCTGACGCGCTCGGAAGCCAGGGCGGACGCCTTCGTGGTCGGTGCCGGTCGCTTTCGGCGGGGCTGGAGCGGTCCTCGGGGGGCGCTTTCCCGGCGCGGCCGGTCGCTCTCCTCGTCCTCGCCGAGCGCTCTCCTCGTCCTCGCCGGGCGCTCTCCTCGTCCTCGCCGGGCGCTTCCCTCGTCCTCGCCGGGCCCCGACCCGGCGATCCCTGCCGGCACATGTCGACGGCACCTGGAGCTGTGTGCCGGTGGGGGTCCGCGGGTCGAGCCCGCGGATGACGGGAGTGGGGTGGCGCGAGCCGGCAGGTGACGGGTGTGGGGTGGCGCGAGCCCGCGGATGACGGGAGTGGGGTGGCGCTCCGGCCCCACGCCCCCGCCCCACCGCCGCTCCACCCCTCGCTTGACCCGCCCGCGTGGCCGGCGCATCTCTCGCGCGCTGCCAGACGGCCGGACGACCGCTGCCCCAGGGTCACCCCCCGGGGTGGAGGAAAGTCCGGGCTCCACGGGAACACGGTGCCGGCCAACAGCCGGCGGGGGCGACCCCAGGGACAGTGCCACAGAAAGCAAACCGCCCGCGCAAGAGGGTCGTGACGCCGGCCGGCGAGGTCACCCCTCCACGGCCGGCCGGATCGGCCGCTCCCGCGGGCAAGGGCGAAACGGTGCGGCAAGAGCGCACCGCGCCCCTGGCAACAGGGGCGGCAGGGTAAACCCCACCGGGAGCAAGACCGAATAGGAGCGGCCGCCCTCGCAAGAGGGCAGGGGCGTTCCCGCCTCGCCGTTCGGGTTGGTCGCGTGAGGCGCGTCGCGAGACGCGTCCCAGAGGAATGGTCGTCCCGCACCGCGAGGTGCGGACAGAACCCGGCTTACAGGCCGTCTGGCAGCGCTTTCATTCCGTTCAAAGCACGTTCCGAGACGCTTCCGAAAGGAACAAATCGTGAAAGTAGAGCGGGCGCGGAATTCCGTTGGGGTGACTCGGCAGCGCGCTCGATAAGTCGTTGATCGAGGCCCCAAAAATCCGAGTCGTCCCATCCCGGGGGGAGACGAAACGCTTTGACGCCCATGAAAGCCCATGGTATCCCATGCTCACCCAAGACGAGGGGGCGAGCCGGGGAAACGCGCCGGCGCAGACGCCCTCGCCGCGGGAAAGGCCAAAGCGGGTTGAACAGGCAGGCAGCCCGCTTCCGCCGACCATCACCGGACGGTCCTGCCGCCCACCAGCGAGGCTCCCAGCGAGAAAGGCGGTCGGGTCCGGATGGCCCATTTCCTCGGCACCCACCAGAACAGGCTGGACGCCAAGGGCCGCGTTTCCGTCCCGGCGCCGTTCCGCGCCCTGCTGAAAGCGCAGAGCAGCAGCCAGGGTCCGGGGATTTCGCTCGTGCTGCGACCGTCGCATCAGCACCCCTGCATCGAGGCCTGGCCGGAACGGGCATTCCAGGCGCTGGCCGAACCGCTCGAGCGGCTCGACCATTTCAGCGAGGAGCACGACGACCTGGCCGCCGCCCTGTATGCCGACGCCTATCCGGTGGAGACCGACAAGGAGGGACGCATCGTGCTGCCCGATAGCCTGGTCGGACATGCCGGCCTGACCGAAGCGGTCGTGTTCATGGGCCTCGGCAAGACCTTCCAGATCTGGGAGCCGCAGGCGGCCGAACGCCGCCGCGCCGAGGCGCGCGAGCGGGCCCGCGAGCGCCGCTTCACCCTGCCGGGAAGCGCGCCCCTGCCGGGAAGCGCGTCATGAGCGGCGCCATGCAGCCCCCGGCCTCCCGCGGCGCCGCGCGTCCCGGCCATATCCCGGTCATGCTGCCCGAAGTGCTGGAGGCGCTCGCGCCTCGCGCGGAGGGTGTCTATCTCGACGGCACGTTCGGCGGCGGCGGCTACGGCGCGGCGATCCTGCAGGCGGCCCCCTGCACGCTGTGGGCGATCGATCGCGATCCGGCGGCGATCGCGCGCGGCGCGAGCCTGGCCGCCCGCTTCCCCGGCCGCCTGCATCTGATCCAGGGCCAGTTCGGCGACATGCTCGACCTGCTGGCCGCCCGCGGCGTCACCGCGCTCGACGGCGTGGTGCTCGACCTCGGCGTCTCCTCCTACCAGATCGACGATCCGGCACGCGGCTTCTCCTTCCGCGCGGATGGGCCGCTCGACATGCGCATGGGCGATCATGGGACGACCGCGGCCGACCTGGTGAACGGGCTGCCCGAGAAGGCGCTCGCCGACCTGCTCTACGAGCTGGGGGAGGAGCGTGCCTCCCGCCGCATCGCCCGCGCGATCGTCGCCGCTCGTGCCGAGGCCCCCGTCACCACCACCGGCCGGCTCGCCGCGATCATCCGCTCCGTCCTGCCGCCCGACCGCTCCGGCATCGACCCCGCGACCCGCAGCTTCCAGGCGCTGCGCATCCGGGTGAACGACGAGCTGGGCGAGATCGAGCGCGCGCTGGACCAGGCCGCCCGCCTGCTCGCGCCCGGCGGCCGGCTCGTCGTCGTCTCGTTCCACTCGCTGGAAGACCGCATCGTGAAGCGCTTCATGATCGAGGCCGCCGGCCGCACGCCCGCCCCCTCGCGGCACGATCCGCGCGGGTTGATGGCGCGTTCGGCCGCCGGGTTCCGCCTGCTGACCGCCAAGGCGCAACGCCCGTCGCGCGCCGAGACGGAGGCCAATCCCCGCGCCCGCAGCGCGCGCCTGCGCGCGCTCGAACGCCTCCATGCTGCCGCCATCGTCGAGGAGAGGACGGCGCCATGATCCGCCCGATCACCTGCATCTGCTTCGCCATGGCCTTCGGGTCCGGCCTCTATCTCTACCAGTCCAAGCACGCCGCCCAGGTGCTCGACCGCAAGATCGAGCGCACGGTGCGCGAGACGGAGGCGATCCGCGACCAGACCCGCGGCCTCGTCACCGAGTGGACGCTGCTGAACGATCCGGAACGGCTGCGCCAGCTCGCGGAGCAGTATCTGCCGAACCTGCGGCCGGTGGCGCCCAGCCAGTTCACCTCGATGGCGGACCTGGACAGCCGCCTGCCCGCGCCGCGCCCGGTCGTGCCCGAACCCTCGCCCGTGCCGGTCGCCTCGGCCGATCCCGCCGCCTCCGGCGCCGTGGCCGATGCCGGCGCCGAGGCCGCGGATCCGAACGCCTCGAGCCTCGCCTCGGCGGATGGCGGTGGAGATCTGCTGCCGGTTCCGCCGCTGCCGCCCGCGGCCCCGCCCGCGCCGGTGGCGGTCGCCGCCGCGTCCGTTCCCGCCCCCATCCAGGCGCGGCCGGTGGAGCGCAGGCCTGCGCCGGTGCCCGCGCCCGTCGCGGCCGCCACGCCGACGGTGCGCGCCGTCCAGACCGTCGCGCTGGTCCAGCCGGTCGCCCCGCGCGTGCCCGCGCCCGAACCGCGCGCCGAACCCCGGGTGGCCGAGACGCGCCCGGTGGAGAACCGCCCCATCGAGCTCCGCCCCGCCGAGTTCCGCCCCGCGCCGTCCCGTCCGGCCGAAGCGCGGGCGCAGGACCTGCGCGCGACCGAGAGCCGGGTCGCCGCCGCGGTGCCGGTGCGCGCGATGACGCCGGCGCCCGCGCCGATGGCGCGACCGGCCGCCCAGCCCGCGATCCAGCCGGTCCGCGCGGTGCCGGTCGCCGCCCCGGTGCCGGCGGCCCCCGCTCCCGTCGGCGGCGGCTCCCTCCTCGGCATGGCGCATGGCGGCGGGGCCGCACCGCCGCCGCTGCCCGTCCCGGTGCCGCGGCCCACCCCGGTGAGCGCCTGGTCCAACCAATGGGGCACGGGCGGCTAGGCACGGCATGAACGACGATCGCGAAAACCCGCCCTCCCCGGACTCGCCGCCATTGAACGGCGCCGGGTTCGGCCGTCCGGCCCGCCGCCGCGGCGCCGCGCGCGCCGATGCGGTCCCCATGATGGAGACCGTGCGGGTCACCGAACCGGACCTGAAGCGCCGCGCCGCGATGGAGAAGACGCGCGGGCGGCTGGTGATCGCCGCCGCCGGCTTCGCGGTGCTGTTCCTGGCCGTGGTGGGGCGCCTCGCCGACGCGACCATCCTCCGCCCGCTCGCGCCGCATCGGCCGGAGCGGCCGATCGCCGCGCTCGCCCCGTCCGCGAAGCCCGCCGAAGCCACCACCATGATCGGCGAGCGGGCGATGATCGTGGACCGGAACAACCAGATCCTCGCGGTCTCGATGCCGACCGTGTCGCTGTTCGCCGATCCGCGCCAGATCATCGATCCCGCCGAGGCGGCCCATAAGCTCAAGCAGGCGCTGCCGCGGCTCGACGAGGATCGCGCCCGCGCCCGCCTGTCCGAGTCGAAGCGCTACTTCGTCTACCTCGAGCGGCAGATCACCCCGCGCGAGGAGCTGGCGATCAACAACCTGGGCATCCCCGGGATCGACTTCCGCCCCACCGAACAGCGGCGCTACCCGATGGGCCGCGCCGCGGCGCACGTGCTGGGCGGCGTCGACGTGGACGAGAACGGCGTCGCGGGCGTCGAGAAATACTTCGACCAGCGGCTGCGCGACGACCGCAACCCGCTCCGCCTCTCGCTCGACGTGCGCGTCCAGGCCGTGGTGCGCGAGGAACTGCTCGCCGCCATGGAGAAGTTCGACGCGATCGGCGCCGCCGGCATCGTGATGGACGTCAACACCGGGGAGCTGCTCGCGCTCGTCAGCCTGCCCGACTACGACGCCAACAACTACCGGACCGCGACCGAGGAAGAGAAGCGCAACCGCGCCATCAAGGAACGCTACGAGCCGGGCAGCACGTTCAAGCTGCAGACCGCCTCGATGGCGCTCGACAGCGGCCTCGTCCACATCTGGGACGAGTTCGACGCCTCCAAGCCGATCCATATCGGCCGCTTCACCATCACCGATTTCGAGGGCAAGCATCGCTGGCTCTACCTGCCCGAGGTGCTGGCCTACTCCTCCAACCTGGGCGCGGCGCATATCGGGCAGCTCATGGGCGCCGACCGGCAGCGCGCCTGGCTCAAGGGCATGGGCATGTTCGGGCGCACCGGCGTGGAACTGCCGGAAGCCGGCATGCCGATCATCCAGTCCGCCTCGGCCTGGAAGGAGGTCGTCACCATGACGGTCGCCTTCGGCCACGGCATCTCGGTGACGCCGCTGCACGTCGTGCGCGGCACCGCGGCGATCGCCAATGGCGGCGTGCTGATGCGGCCCACCATCCTCGCCGTGCCGCCGGGCGACCACCCCGAAGGCGTGCGGGTCATGCAGCAATCCACCTCCGACATCATGCGCAAGCTGATGCGGCTCGTGGTCACCGACGGGTTCGGCAAGAGCGCGGAGGTCGCCGGCTACTATCCCGGCGGCAAGACCGGCACCGCCGAGAAGGCGAGCATTCACGGCTATCGCAAGAAGGCGAACGTCTCCGCCTTCATGAGCGTCTTCCCGATGAACGCACCGCGCTACGCCGTCTACATGATGTTGGACGAGCCGCACGGGAACAAGAGCACCTACGGCTACGCCACCGCCGGCTGGGTCGCCGCCCCCGCCGCCGGCAAGGTCATCGCCCGCATCGGCCCCATGCTCGGTCTCCTGCCGGACATCCAGGACGCGCCCGCGATCAACGCCTCGCTCTACATCCCGCTGCAGCCGGGCCGCCCGCCCGGCGCGCCGGCCCGCGGCCCGATGAGCGTCAACGCGCAGACGTCGGGCGGCCCCCGGACGGAGGGACGGCCGGCGTTGACCGTGCCCGCGACCGTATTGCCGCCCGCGCGTTTGCGGCCGCAAGCGACGGAAGGGCGGCGCGAGACCAGGGCCACGCCAGCCCCTGTCGAGGCTCCGGTCGCGCCGGCCATGTCCCGCACCCCGGTGCCCTCCGTTGCGGCTCGCTGACGTGATGCGCGCGCTCCAGGGCTTCGGCGCCGCGACGCCGCCCGTCTTCGCCGCCGCCTGGCAGGACGCGGCCGCGCTCGACATCGCCGGCATCACCGCCGACAGCCGCCAGGTCGTTCCCGGCGACCTCTTCGCCGCGATCCCCGGCACGCGCAGCGACGGGCGCGCGTTCATCGCCGAGGCGGTGGCGCGGGGCGCGGTCGCCGTGCTCGCGCCCGACGGGACCATCTGGCCGGACGGCGTGCCGTCCCGCCCGCTGCTGCTCGATGCCGAACCGCGCCGCCGGCTCGCACAGATCGCCGCCGTGATCGCCGGGCCGCAGCCCGAGACGCTGGTCGCGGTCACCGGCACCAACGGCAAGACCAGTTCGGTGGAGTTCCTCCGCCAGATCTGGGCCCTGGGCGGCCATCGCGCCGCCAGCCTCGGCACGCTGGGGGTGATCGCGCCGAACTTCCCGCCCGGCCCCGGCCTGACCACGCCCGATCCGGTGAGCCTCGCCGAGATCCTCGCCGGGCTCGCGCGCGTCGGCGTCCGCAGCGCGGCGATGGAGGCCTCCTCGCATGGCCTGCATCAGTATCGGCTCGACGGCGTCCAGCTCGCGGCGGCCGGCTTCACCAATCTCACCCGCGACCATCTGGACTATCACGGCACGCTCGACGCCTATCGCCGATCCAAGCTGCGGCTGTTCACCGACCTGCTGCCGGCCGGCGCGCCGGCCGTCGCCCATGCCGACATGGACCCGGCCACGCTCGACGCGCTGCGGACGGTCGCGGCGGAGCGGCGGCTGCGCCTGCTGACGGTGGGCGAGACCGGCGCCCATCTGCGCCTGCTGGCCGTGACGCCGCGGCCGGATGGCCAGGACCTGCGGGTCGAGCAGGCCGGCACCACCCGCACCATCCCGCTGCCGCTGCCGGGCCGGTTCCAGGCCGACAACGCCCTGCTCGCCGCCGCCCTGGCCGAGGTGGCGGGCGAGCAGGATCCGCTGGCGCGGCTGCCCGGCCTGACCGGCGTGCGCGGCCGGCTGGAGCGCGCCGCCGTGCTGCCGAACGGCGCGACCGTCTATGTGGATTACGCCCATACGCCCGATGCGCTGGTCCGGCTGCTGACCGCGCTCCGGCCGCATACGCAGGGCCGGCTGCACGTCGTGTTCGGGGCGGGCGGTGACCGCGACCGCGGCAAGCGCCCGCTGATGGGCGAGGCCGCCGCACGCCATGCCGATGTCGCCATCGTCACCGACGACAACCCGCGCAGCGAGGACCCCGCCGCGATCCGCGCGGCCGTGCTCGCCGGCTGCCCCGGCGGGCGCGAGATCGGCGACCGCGCGCATGCCATCGAGGCCGCGCTGGACGGGCTCGGGGCGGGCGACGTACTGGTCGTGGCGGGCAAGGGGCACGAGCAGGGCCAGACGATCGGCGGCACCGTGATCCCGTTCGACGACGTGGGCGTCGTGCGCGCGCTGGTCGGGGGCGCGGCGTCGTGACGGCACTCTGGACCGCGCAGGACTTCGTCGAGGCGACCGGCGGCACGCTGACGGCCCCGTTCGACGCCTCCGGCGTGTCGATCGACACGCGCACCGTGCAGCCAGGCGACCTGTTCGTCGCGCTGCGCGGGGAGGGCAGGGACGGCCATGCCTTCGTGCCGGAGGCGCTGGCCAAGGGCGCGGCCGGCGCCATGGTGCATCGGCCGATGCCCAATACTGGCCCGCTGCTGCAGGTGGACGACACGCTGGCCGCGCTCGCGCGGCTGGGCGGCTTCGCGCGCGCCCGCAGCGCCGCCCGCGTGGTCGCGGTCACCGGCAGCGTCGGCAAGACGACGACCAAGGAGATGCTGCGCACCGCACTCTCCGCGATGGGGCCGACCCATGCCGCCGTCGCCTCCTACAACAACCATTGGGGCCTGCCGCTGACGCTCGCGCGGCTGCCCGCCGCCGCGGCGTTCTGCATCGCCGAGATCGGCATGAACCATGCCGGCGAGATCGCCCCGCTCGCGCGCCTCGCCCGGCCGCACGTGGCGGTCATCACGGCGATCGAGAAGGCGCATGTCGGGCATCTCGGCAGCATCGAGGCGATCGCCGACGAGAAGGCCAGCATTATGGCCGGGATGGAGCCGGATGGGGTCGCGGTGCTGCCGGCGGATTCGCCGCAGTTCGGACGGCTCCGCACGGTGGCGGGTGAGCGCGCGGTGCTGACCTTCGGCGCCGGCGCGGCCGCCGACGCCCGGCTGCTCGCGGTCGATCCCGATGCGGACGGTTCCGTGGTGCAGGCCGACATCGTCGGCGTCGGGCTGCGTTTCCGCCTGCACGCGCCGGGGGCGCACATGGCGCTCAATGCCGTCGCCGCCCTCGCCGCCGTGGCCGCGCTGGGCCTCGATCCCGTGGCGGCCGCCCATGCGCTCGAGGATTTCGCGCCGATCGCCGGCCGCGGGCTGCGCCGCCCGCTGCCGCTGACGGCGGGCAACGCGCTGCTGCTCGACGAGAGCTACAACGGCAACGGCGCCTCGATGCGCGCGGCGCTCGAGGTGCTGCGGCTGCAGCCCGCGCGGCGGCGCATCGCGGTTCTCGGCGACATGCTGGAGCTGGGCGAGGCCGGTCCGTCCGAACATGCGGCGCTCGCGCCCGAGGTGCTGCGCTCCGCCGACCTCGTGTTCGCCTGCGGCCCGCTGATGCGGACGCTGTGGGATGCGGTGCCGGCAGACCGGCGTGCGGCGCATGCGCCTGATTCCGCCGCGCTGGCGCCGCTCGTTGCCGCCGCGGTCCGTCCCGGCGACGCGATCCTGGTGAAGGGCAGCCTCGGCAGCCGCATGAAGACCGTGGTGCAGGCGCTCGAGGCGCTGGCGCCGCCCACGACCGAGGCCGGAGCCGCCTGATGCTGTACAACCTGCTCCGTCCCCTGGCCGACCAGTTCATCCTGTTCAACCTGGTCCGCTACATCACTTTCCGCGCCGGGGCCGCCTGCCTGACCGCGCTTATCGTGGCCTTCGTCCTGGGCCCGGCGGTGATCCGCTGGCTGCGCAGCGTGCAGCGCCAGGGCCAGCCGATCCGCGCCGACGGGCCGGAGCGGCACCTCGTCGAGAAGAAGGGCACGCCCACCATGGGCGGCCTGCTGATCCTGTTCGCCCTGACCATCTCCACCCTGCTCTGGGTGGACCTGAAGAACGGCTTCGTCTGGGCGACGTTGTTCGTCACGCTGGGCTATGGCGCGCTGGGCTTCGCCGACGACTACCTGAAGGTGACCAAGCTCAACACGCGCGGCGTGCCGGGGCGGGTGAAGCTGATCGTCCAGGCGGTGGTGGGCCTGATCGCCGCGGTCTGGATCACCTGGCTTGCCCCCGGCCCGCTCGCCACCGCCCTGACCTTCCCGGTGTTCAAGGAGGTCGCGCTCCAACTCGGCTGGTTCTTCCCGGTCTTCGGGATGCTGGTGATGATGGGCGCGTCCAACGCCGTGAACCTGACGGACGGGCTGGACGGGCTCGCCATCGTGCCGACGATGATCACGGCGGCGGTGTTCACCCTGATCGCCTACCTGGTCGGCAACCGCATCTTCGCCGACTACCTCCAGCTCAACGCCGTGGCGGGGGTGGGGGAGCTCGCGGTGTTCTGCTCCGCGCTGATCGGGGCGGGCATGGGCTTCCTGTGGTTCAACGCCCCGCCGGCCAAGGTGTTCATGGGCGATATCGGCGCGCTCGCCCTGGGCGGGGCGCTGGGCGCGGTCGCCATGGCGACCAAGCACGAGATCGTCCTGATGATCGTGGGCGGCCTGTTCGTCGTGGAGACGGTGTCCGTGATGATCCAGGTCTTCTGGTACAAGCGCACCGGCCACCGCGTGTTCCTGATGGCGCCGCTGCACCATCATTTCGAGAAGAAGGGCTGGGCCGAACCGACCATCGTCATCCGCTTCTGGATCATCTCGATGATCCTGGCGCTGGTCGGGCTGGCGACCCTGAAGATCCGATGAGCACGTTCCCCCATGACCTGTTCGCCGGCCAGCGCTTCGCCGTGGTGGGGCTGGGCAAGAACGGGCTTCCCGCCGCGCAGGCCCTGCGCGCCATGGGCGCCGAGGTCACCGCCTGGGACGACCAGCCGGCGAGCCGCGCTGCCGCGCAGGCCGCGGAGATCGACCTGCCGCTGCGCGACCTGCGGGAGGGCGCGTTCGCGTTCGATGCGCTGGTGCTGTCGCCGGGGATCCCGCATCTGCTGCCCACGCCGCATCCGATCGCCCAGCGGGCGCGCGAGGCGGGGGTGCCGATCCTGTCGGATGCGGAGCTGCTGTTCCGTGCGGTGCGCGCCGCCGGGTCGCGGGCGCGGTTCGTGGGGATCACGGGCACGAACGGGAAGTCGACCACGACGGCGCTGCTCGCGCATGTGCTGGCCGAGGCCGGGGTGCCGGTGGCGGCCGGCGGGAATCTCGGACCGGCGGCGTTGTCGCTGCCGCTGCTGCCACATGATGGAGTGTACGTCCTTGAGATGTCCTCCTACATGTTGGAGCGAATCGCGACGATGCGGTTCGATGCCGCGGCGATGCTCAACCTCAGCGCCGACCATCTCGATCGCCATGGCGACATGACCGGGTACGCCCGCGCGAAGCGGGCGATCTTCGACCGGCAGACGGACGCGGATCTCGCGGTGATCGGCGTGGACGACGCGCTGTCGCGGGAGATGGCGGCGGCACTGCGGGCGGGACCGGCGCGGGTGGTGAGGGTGTCGGGGGTGGCGCAGGCGGCGCAGTCCCACGCCGGCCCGGCCCTGGATGTCTCGTCATGGCCGAGCTCGACCCGGCCATCCCTGAGGCAGGGTGCCGCAGGGGATGGCCGGGTCGAGCCCGGCCATGACGATGGCAATGCCGACATCCACCCCGTGGCCGGCATCCTCCAGGACGCAGCCGGACCGCTGTTCCGGCTCGCCGACGCCCAGGCGTTGCCGGGCGCGCACAACGCCCAGAACGCCGCCGCCGTCGCGGCCATGGCGCTGTTCCTCGGCATCTCTCGGACCGACCTCGCGCATGGGCTCGCCACCTATCCCGGCCTGCCGCACCGGCAGCAGCTCGTCGCCACGATCGACGGCGTGCGCTTCATCAACGACTCGAAGGCGACCAACGCCGATGCCACCGAACGCGCGCTGGTCTGCTACGACCGGCTGGTCTGGATCGCCGGCGGCATGGCGAAGGAGGGCGGCATCGCCCCGCTCGTCCCGCTCTTTCCCCGCATCGCCCGGGCCCTGCTGATCGGCCGCGACGCGCCGGTCCTGGCCGAGACCCTCGCCGCGAACGGCGTGCCGCACGAGACCGTGGGCACGCTGGAGGCCGCCGTGCCCGCCGCCTTCGCCGCCGCGCGCACGCTCGCGGCACACGTCGTCCTGCTCTCGCCCGCCTGCGCGAGCTGGGACCAGTTCACCGGCTACGACCAGCGCGGCGACCGTTTCGCCGACTTGGCCCGCGGCCTTTCCTCGGGGAGGGCCGCCTGATGCCCACACTCTCCCGCGCCGACAACTCCATGCTGGGCCGCTGGTGGTGGACGGTCGACCGCTGGACGCTGGGCGCGATCGGCGTGCTGATCGGCTTCGGCTACATCATGATGCTGGCGGCGAGCCCCGCCGTCGCCGAACGCATCGGCCAGTCGCGCGACCTGTTCATCTTCAAGCAGGTGTTCTTCCTGGCGCTCGCCAGCGCGATCGTGATCGGCGTCTCGCTGCTGTCGCCTCGCGACGTCCGCCGCCTCGCCATCCTCGGCTGCGTCATCGCGTTGCTGCTGACCGCGGCCACGATGGTGATCGGCGTCGAGATCAAGGGCGCGCGGCGCTGGATCGCGCTGCCGGGCATGTCGATCCAGCCGTCGGAATTCCTCAAGCCCTGCTTCGCCGTCACCGCCGCCTGGCTGATCGCCGAGGGCAAGCGTACGCGCGGCTTCCCCGGCACGCTGATCGCCTGCGGCGTGTTCGGCCTGATCCTGATCCTGCTGAAGTCGCAGCCGGATATCGGCATGCTCGCGGTCATTACCGCGGTGTTCCTGGCCCAGCTCTACATCGCGGGCATGAACCTGTTCCTGGTCTTCGCCGCCCTCGGCGTGGTCGCCGGCGGGTCGGTGATGGCCTACGTCATCTTCCCGCACGTGCAGAGCCGCGTGGAGCGGTTCCTGCACCCCGAATCCGGCGACACCTACCAGATCACCACCGCGCTCGAGGCGTTCGGCAATGGCGGCCTGCTGGGCCGTGGCCCCGGCGAGGGCCGTGTGAAGGACGTGCTGCCAGACGCGCATGCCGACTTCGTCTTCGCCGTCGCCGGCGAGGAGTTCGGGATGCTGATCTGCCTGGTCATCCTGGCGGTCTTCGCGTTCATCGTGCTGCGCGGCCTGCTGCGCCTGCTGAAGGAGCAGGACCTGTTCATCGTGCTGTCCTGCACCGGGCTGATCACCGGCTTCGGCCTGCAGGCCTTCATCAACATGGCGTCCACGCTGAAGCTCATCCCGACCAAGGGCATGACCCTGCCGTTCATTTCCTATGGCGGGTCGTCGGCCATGGCGGTCGCGCTGGGCATGGGCATGCTGCTGGCGCTGACCCGCCGGCGGCATCGCGGAGACGAGTTGTGAGGGGCCCCGCGGTGCAGCCGATCGTCATCGCCGCCGGCGGGACCGGCGGACATTTCTTTCCGGCCGAGGCGCTCGCCGCCGAACTGGTCGCGCGCGGCCACCGCATCGCCCTGATGACCGACGCCCGGTCGGGCGGCCTGCAGAGTGCCGTCTTCGCTGGCCGCGAGCAGTTCGTCATCAAGGGCGCCGGCATCGCCGGCCGCGGCGCGGTGCGCGGCATGCGCGCCGGCGCCGCGCTCGCGGCAGGCGCCTGGCAGGCGCGCGGCATCCTGGCCCGTCTCGGTGCCGCCGCGGTGGTGGGCTTCGGCGGGTATCCCTCGGTCGCACCGGTGCTGGGCTCGCGCCTGCTGCGCCGCCGGCCGGCGGTGATCCTGCACGAGCAGAACGCCGTGCTGGGCCGCGCCAACCGCTTCCTGGCCTCCCGCGCCGACCGGCTCGCCCTGAGCTTCGCCGCCACCGCGCGCGTGCCGAACGGCATCGCCACCGTGGTGACCGGCAACCCGGTGCGGCCGGCGATCGGCGGCCTGGGCCAGTCCGGCTATCTCGCTCCCACCGACCGCCTCCGGCTCCTGGTCCTCGGCGGATCGCTCGGGGCCCGCGTGTTCTCCGACGTGGTGCCCGGCGCCCTGGCCGCGCTGCCCGACGCCCTGCGCGCGCGACTCGTGGTGACGCAGCAATGCCGGACGGAGGACCTGGAGCGGGTCCGCAGCGCCTACGCGGCCTCCGGGATCGCCGCGGAGCTCGCGCCGTTCTTCTCCGACGTCGCCGCACGCCTGCTGGCGGCGCATCTGGTGATCGCGCGCGCCGGCGCATCCACCGTGGCGGAACTCGCCGTCGCCGGCCGGCCGGCGATCCTGGTGCCGCTGCCGCACGCGATCGACGACCACCAGACGGCGAACGCCCGCGCGCTGGCGGAGGCCGGGGGCGCCTGGGTCATGGCGCAGCCGGACTTCACGCCCGCGGCACTGACCGCACAGCTCGCGACGCTGCTCGCCGATCCCGCGGGACTGACCCGCGCCGCGGTGGGCGCGCGCTCACAGGCGCAGGCCGGGGCGGCGGCGAAGCTCGCGGATCTCGTCGAATCTCTCATGCGCCAGGAGGTCAGGCCATGAGGGCTCTGCCGCTTTCGATCGGAACCATCCACTTCGTCGGCATCGGCGGCATCGGCATGTCGGGGATCGCCGAGGTGCTGCACAACCTCGGCTATTCCGTGCAGGGCAGCGACATCTCCGAATCGGGCAACGTGCTGCGGCTGCGCCAGGCCGGCATCCCGGTGACGATCGGCCACGACGCGGCGAACCTGGGGGGCGCGCAAGTCGTGGTCGTCTCGACCGCGGTCAAGCGCGACAACCCCGAAGTGGTCGCGGCGCGCACGCGGCTGATCCCCGTCGTGCGGCGGGCCGAGATGCTGGCCGAACTGATGCGGCTGAAATGGTCGATCGCGGTCGGCGGCACGCATGGCAAGACCACGACCACGAGTCTGGTCGCGGCGGTGCTGGAAGCGGCCAAGATGGATCCGACCGTGATCAACGGCGGCATCATCAACGCCTACGGCACCAACACGCGTCTCGGCGACGGCGAGTGGATGGTGGTGGAGGCCGACGAATCCGACGGCTCCTTCCTGCGCCTGCCCGCGGTGATCGCGGTCGTGACCAACATGGACCCGGAGCACCTGGATCACTGGGGCACGCCCGAGGCGATGGTGGCGGGCTACGACCAGTTCGTCGCCAACGTACCGTTCTACGGGTTCGCCGTGCTGTGCATCGACCATCCCGGCGTGCAGCAGATGATCCCGCGCCTGTCGGATCACCGGATCATCACCTACGGGCTGTCGCAGCAGGCGGATGTGCGCGCCGAACGCATCATGCCGGACAAGTCGGGCTCCACCTTCGAGGTGGTGGTCACCGACCGCGCCCGCGGCCGCACCCGGCGCATGGGTCCGTTCCGGCTGCAGATGCTGGGACAGCACAACGTGCAGAACGCGCTGGCCGCGATCGCGGTGGGCGTGGAGATGGAGATCGACAACGAGACGCTGCGCAGCGCGTTGTTGAGTTTCAAGGGCGTCAAGCGCCGCTTCACCAAGACGGGCGAGGCGAACGGCATCACGGTGATCGACGATTACGGCCACCATCCCGTCGAGATCGCCGCCGTGCTGAAGGCGGCGCGGCAGGCGGGCGCGCGCGACGTGATCGCGGTGGTGCAGCCGCATCGTTTCAGCCGGCTGCAATCGCTGTTCGACGAGTTCTGCACCTGCATGAACGATGCGGGCACGGTGATCGTGGCCGACGTCTATGCCGCGGGCGAGCAGCCGATCGCGGGCGTGGACCGTGACGCGCTGGTCGAGGGGCTGCGTGCGCGGGGCCATCGCAGCGTGGTGCCGTTGCCCAGCCCGGGACGGCTGGCGGAGATGGTCCATGCGATCGCGAAGCCGGGCGATTTCGTCGTGTGCCTCGGCGCGGGGTCCATCACGCAATGGGCGGCCGCGCTGCCGAACGATCTGCTGACCCTGCAGGCCGGCAGTGGCCGCCGCGCGGCCGGAGGGGCGGCATGAGCGGGGTGGTCGCCTTGCGCGCCGCGTCATGGCCGGCGGAGGCGTCTCTGGCGTCATGGCCGGCGCAGGCCGGCCATCCACGACTTTCCTTCGCTCCACGCAAGAGAGTCGTGGATGGCCGGGCCAAGCCCGGCCATGACACGGGCGCCGGCGGCACGGCCCTCGCCGGTCACCGCATCGAGGCCCGCCCATGATGGCCGCCATGCGCATCCCCGGGCTGGCCGACCTGCTGCCGCCGCTGCGCGGGCGGGTGCAGTTCGATGCGCCGCTTGCGCCGTTCACCTGGTTCCGGGTGGGCGGCAAGGCGGAGGTGCTGGTGCGTCCGGCCGATGCCGAGGATCTCGCGCAGTTCCTGCACGCCCTCCCGCGCGAGGTGCCGGTCCACGTCATCGGCGCGGCCTCCAACCTGATCGTGCGCGACGGCGGCCTGCCGGGGGTGACGATCCGCCTGGCACGCGGCTTCTCCGCGATCGTTGCCGATGAAACCGGGCTCGTCGCCGGCGCCGCCGCGCTGGACGTGACCGTGGCGGAGCACGCCGCCGCCGCCGCCTTGTCGGGGCTCGAGTTCCTCTCGGGCATTCCGGGCACGATCGGCGGTGCCGTCGCGATGAATGCCGGGGCCTACGGCGGCGACGTTGCGGGTGTGCTCGATTGGGCGGAAGTCGTGACGCGCACGGGTGAGCAGCGCCGCATGAGCGTGGCCGACCTCGCCTTCGCCTACCGCCATGCGGCACTGCCGCCCGGAGCCGTCGTCGTGCGCGCCCGCCTGCGTGCGCGGGCCGGCGCGCCGGGGCAGATCGCGGCGCGCATGGCGGAGATCCGCGCGAACCGCGAGGCCTCCCAGCCCGTGCGCGCGCGCACCGGTGGTTCCACCTTCCGCAATCCCGCGGGCATGAAGGCCTGGGAGCTGATCGACGCCGCAGGCTGCCGCGGCCTGGCGCGTGGCGGCGCGCAGGTGTCCGAGAAGCACTGCAACTTCCTGATCAACACCGGGTCCGCCACGGCCGCCGACGTGGAAGGTCTCGGCGAGGAAGTGCGCCGCCGCGTGCACGCCGCGACCGGCGTGACGCTGGAGTGGGAGATCCGCCGGATCGGCGTTCCGAACGGCAAACCGGAGCCCGTCGCATGAGCCGCCCGAACCGCGTCGCCGTCCTGTATGGCGGCATCTCCACCGAACGCGAGGTGAGCCTGTCGTCCGGGCTGCAGGTAATCGCGGCGTTGCGGGAAGCCGGGTTCGACGTGACCCCGGTCGAGGTCGGGGACGACCTGGGCGCCGTGATCGCCGCGCTCGAACCGAGGCCGGATGCGGTGTTCAACGCGCTGCACGGCCGCTTCGGCGAGGATGGCGCAATCCAGGGCGTGCTCGACTGGCTGAACATCCCCTACACGCATTCCGGCGTCCGCGCGTCCGCGCTTGCGATGGACAAGGTCGCGGCAAAGGCGCTGTTCGCCGCTGCGGGTTTGCCGGTGCCGCGTGGCCGGACCGTGGACATCGCGGAGCTCGAGGCCGGCGATCCGCTGCCGCTGCCCTATGTGGTGAAGCCGGTCTCCGAAGGCTCGTCCGTCGGGGTCGAGATCATTCGCTCCGGCGACAACCGCCGCGCCGAGGTGGCGCGCGCCTGGAAATTCGGCCGCGCCGCGCTGGTGGAGGAGTACATCCCCGGCCGCGAGCTGACGGTCGGCGTGATGGGCGATCGCGCGCTGGCTGTCACCGAGATCATGGCCGATGCCGGCGTGTTCTACGACTACGAGTCGAAATACGCCGAGGGCGGGTCACGTCACGTGATCCCCGCTTCGGTGCATCCCGACGTCTATGCGCGCGCGCTGGACGTGGCGGTCGGCGCGCATCGTGCGCTGGGCTGCCGCGGCGCGACGCGTTGCGACTTCCGCTACGACGACACGGCGGGCGAGCCGGGCCGCCTGGTGCTGCTGGAGATCAACACGCAGCCGGGGCTCACGCCCACCTCGCTGCTGCCGGAGCAGGCGGCGCATCACGGGGTGAGTTTCCCGCAGCTATGCGCGTGGATGGTGGAGAACGCCGCATGCCGGGTGTGATGGCAATCGTGCCCGGCCGGGTAGGCGCCCGCCTCGTCATGGCCGGGCTCGACCCGGCCACCCCCACCGGCACGGGCCGTGCGTCGCTCGTCATGGCCGGGCTCGACCCGGCCATCTGTCGCGGCAGGGTGCCGGTCGGGATGGCCGGCACGGTGGCCGGCCATGACGAGGGGGGCGTCCGTGCGCCCGCCCGTAACGCCTCCGCCCTTGGCGCCATCAGCGGCGCAACCACCCCCCACGGAGCGCTCGCCCACGGAGCGCTCGCCCACCAAGGACCCGCTGGCGGAAAACCCGCCCGCGCAGCGACGCCTCACCGAACGACGCTCCCCGGAGCGAGCCGATGAGCCGCTCCCGTCGCGCGGCGACGCCGCGGAACTCCGTGCAGGATCGGCCGACGCGGCTCAAGCTGCTGCTGCGGCGACAGCGCAAGCTGCTGCGGCCCGCCGGCTGGATCACCTTCGCCGGGATCGTCTGCCTGCTGGGCGTCGTCGTCCTGCAATCGGCCAAGCCCGGCGGCACCATCGCCACCATGCGTGAGCGGTTCGGCGCCGCCACCGGCACCGCCGGGCTGCGCGTCACCGACGTGGTGATCGAAGGCCGCGCCAACACGCCCGAACCGCTGCTGCGCGCCGCGATCGGCGTGTCCAAGGGCGACCCGATCCTCGGCTTCTCCGTCGAGGAAGCGCGCGCCCGCATCGAGACGCTCTCCTGGGTGGAGCACGCGACCGTGGAACGCCGGTTGCCCGGCACGGTGGTCGTCTCCCTGCAGGAGCGGCGCCCTTTCGCCATCTGGCAGCACCAGGGCAAGTTCGTCCTGGTGGATCGCGCCGGCCAGGTGGTCACGAACCAGGAAGTGGCGCAGTTCCGGACCCTGCCGCTGATCGTCGGCGCGGGCGCCCCCGCCGCCGCGGCGCCGCTGCTGGATGCGCTGACCGACCGCCCCGCGCTGCAGGCGCGCATCGTCGCGGCGGTGCGCGTGGGGGAACGGCGCTGGAACCTGCGGATGGATTCCGGCGCCGACGTCATGCTGCCGGAAGGGCATGAGACCGCGGCGCTCGACCGCCTGGCGCAGCTCCAGCAGCAGCATGCGCTGCTCGACCGCCCGCTCGCGGCGATCGACCTGCGTCTGCCCGACCGGCTTCTGTTGCGCCCGAAACCGGATGCCGACGGCGCGCCTGCCGCTGCGGCGAAGAAACCCACCTGACGGAGCGCCCGATGAACGAAATCTCGCGTCGCGGCCTGTCGCCTCCGCCCGTCATTACCGGGCCGAACGAGCCCGAACGGCCGCGCGCGCATCGGGCCGGGCCGTTCGGTGTGCTCGATATCGGCACGACGAAGATCGCCTGCCTGATCGGCCGCACCGAGAGCGACGGCACGCTGCGCGTCCTAGGGTTCGGCTGGCACAAGGGACGCGGCGTGCGCGGCGGCAGCGTGGTCGACCTGGAGGAGGCGGAGAAGGCGATCCGCGCCTGCGTCGGCCAGGCGGAGGACATGGCCGATACGCGCCTCCGGTCGGTGACGGTGAACCTCACCTGCGGCCAGCCCGAATCGAAGCTGTTCAACGTGCAGTGGCCGGTCGGCGGCCGCGCCGTCGACGAGTCGGATATCCGCGCCGTGGTGCGGGAGGGGCGCTTGCGGTCGGCAGCCGAAGGGCGCGAGCCGATCCATGCCATGCCGCTGCACTTCTCGGTCGACGACACGGATCGCGTGGTCGATCCGCGCGGCCTCTACTGCACGACGCTGACCTCCCGCCTGCACCTGATCGATGCCGCCTCCACCGCGCTGCGCTCACTCGGCGCCTGCATCGCGCGCTGTGACCTGGAGATCGAGGAACTCGTCTCCGCGCCGATGGCCGCCGGCCTGTCCACCCTCGTCGCCGACGAACGCGAACTCGGCGTCACCGTCATCGACATGGGCGGCGGCACGACGGGCATGGCAGTGTTCGCGGAAGGCCAGCTGCTGCACACCGCGCAACTGCCGGTCGGCGGCGTGCACGTCACGAAGGACCTCGCGGCCGGACTGTCCACGCCGATCGGCCATGCCGAACGGCTGAAGACGCTGTTCGGCAACGTGCAGTCGAGTCCCGACGACGAGAAGGAACTGCTGCCGGTGCCGCTGGTCGGCGAGGATGAAGGCCAGCTTGCACAAATTCCGCGCATCATGGTGGTGAACATCATCCGCCCGCGAATCGAGGAAACCTTCGAGCTGGTGAAGGAGCGACTCGACAGTTCGGGCATGGCGCGCGCCGCGGGCAACCGCGTCGTGCTGACCGGCGGCGCCTGCCAGTTGCCCGGCGTCCGCGACCTCGCCGCCCGCATGCTCGGCAAGCAGGTACGGCTCGCGCGGCCCACGGCGTTGCGCGGCCTTCCCGAACTCGCCTCGGGTCCCGCCTTCGCGACCGCGGCCGGCCTGCTGCATTGGGCAGCCGGTGCGGGCCGCACCTTCCACGACGTCGACTTCGAGGTCGAACGTCCCGCCGGCCTGTTCCGGCGCATCGTGAATTTCCTGAAGGAGCGCGTGTAATGCCGCGCAGAAGATTCCAAGGCCGGTGCGGCGATCAAATTTCGCCGGCGCCGGCGTACGCTCCCGCGAATCGACCGCTCTGACGTAACTAGTTCCTCTCGCCGCCCGCAGCCCCCGGGGAGACTTCCACAATGACCTTGAACCTCATGATTCCTCAGACCCACCATACCGACTTCACGCCGCGCATCACGGTGATCGGCGTCGGCGGCGGCGGCACGAACGCGGTCGACAACATGATCGCCGCGAACCTGCAGGGCGTGGAGTTCGTCGTCGCCAACACCGACGCGCAGCAGCTGATGCACAGCCGCGCCGATCGCCGCATCCAGTTGGGCCCGCACATCACGCAGGGCCTGGGCGCGGGCGCGAAACCCGAGATCGGGCGCGCGGCGGCGGAAGAGGCGGCGGACGAGCTGTACCGTCACCTCGACGGGGCGCACATGGTGTTCATCACCGCCGGCATGGGCGGCGGCACCGGCACCGGCGCGGCGCCGGTCATCGCGCGCATGGCGCGGGAGCGGAACATCCTGACGGTCGGCGTGGTGACGAAGCCGTTCGGCTTCGAGGGCGTGCGCCGTGGCCGCGCGGCCGAACAGGGGATCGAGGAACTTCAGCAGTACGTCGACACGCTGATCGTGATCCCCAACCAGAACCTGTTCCTGATGGCCAACGAACGCACCACCTGGAAGGATGCGTTCAAGATGGCCGACCAGGTGCTCTACATGGGCGTCCGCGGCGTCACCGACCTGATGATGGTGCACGGGCTGGTCAATCTCGACTTCGCCGACATCCGCACGGTCATGGCGGAGATGGGCAAGGCGATGATGGGCACCGGCGAGGCGGAGGGCGAGAACCGCGCCATCCGCGCGGCCGAGGCGGCGATCAACAACCCGCTGCTCGAGGACACGTCGATGTCCGGCGCGCGGGGCCTGCTCATCAACATCACCGGTGGCGAGGATCTGACGCTGTTCGAGGTCGACCAGGCCGCGAACCGCATCCGCGAGGAAGTCGACGAGGAAGCCAACGTGATCTTCGGCTCCGCGGTCGACGAGTCGCTGACGGGGCGGATCCGCGTGTCCGTGGTCGCGACGGGCATCGATTCCCCGAAGGCCGAAGCGGCGCGTCCGAAGCTGGTCGCGGTGGGTGGCGGTGCGATGCCCGCCCCCGCGCCGATCCCCGTCCCGGGTGGCATGCCGGCGGCGATGACGGTGCCGGCCGCGACCCCGTCGGTCTCCGCGATGCCGCTGCGCCAGGCCTCCCCGGCGCTCGCCCCGGCCCCCGCGCCGATCCCGCAGGCGGCCCCGGCCGAGGCGGTCGCGGTGCAGGGCGCCGAACCGATGTCGATGGCCACCCAGCCGGCCGGCCAGCCGATGTCGAGCGCGCACGTGATGCCGCTGCGCCAGCCGGCCGCCCAGCCGATGGCGCCTGCCGCGCGCGGTGGCCTGTTCGCCGAGGCGCCGCGCCCCACGGCGACGCCGGCCAATCCCGTCGCGGCGCCCGCCCCCAGCATGGAGCCGGTGCGGCCCAGCCTGTTCAGCCAGGTGACGGGCGCGTTCCGGCGCCGCCCGATGATGGCGCCGGGCGGCGAGATGCAGCCGCAGCCGCAGCGCCAGGAGCCGGTGGCGACGCCGGTGCGCGCGGAGGCACCGCAGGCGACCTCTCGCGCGGTCGGCGGCGACGAGGTGGGGCTCGACATCCCCGCGTTCCTGCGCCGCCAGACTTCGTGAGCGGCGCAGCAAATGCCGTGAAAACAAAGGGTTGTTGAGAAACACTCGGCAACAATGATTGACTGGCAGCGGCAGTCCCGCCCCCGTAGGGTGAGACTGCCGCTGGTGCTTTTGCCGGCCGGCACCGATCGTCACCCTCGTCGATCGTCACCCTCGGGGAACCGGACGGAATGGACGGACTGCCGCAGACCATGGAGCTGGAACAGGCCCCCGCCTCGCGTGAGGCCGTCTGGCAGCGTACGTTGAAGGCGCCGATCGACTGCGTCGGGGTCGGCGTGCATTCGGGTGCCCGAGTGCAGATGACGATCCACCCGGCCGGACCCGACAGCGGCATCGTCTTCCACCGCACCGACCTGGACCGCACGCTGCCCGCGCGGTTCGACAACGTCGTGGATACGCGGCTCTGCACCGTCCTGGGCGTTCCCGGCGATCCGACGCTGCGCGTCGGCACGGTCGAGCACCTGATGGCGGCGCTCGCGGCCAAGGGCATCGACAATGCGCTGGTCACGCTGGACGGCCCGGAAGTGCCGATCCTGGACGGCTCCGCCGCGCCGATCCTGTTCCTGCTCGATTGCGCCGGCGCCGTGGAGCAGGCCGTGCCGCGGCGCGGCATCGAGATTCTGCAGCCGGTGCGCGTGAGCGACGGCGCCGCCTTCGCCGAATTGCGTCCGAACCGGTTCGGGCCGTGCGGCCTCGGGATGGCCATGTCGATCGATTTCGCCGCGGCGGCGATCGGCCGGCAGGCCTATGAACTCCAGCTCTCGGAGGCCAGCTTCCGGCACGAGTTGGCGGGCGCTCGCACCTTCGCGATGGCGGAGGAGGTCGAGCAGCTCCGCGCGATGGGCCTCGCCCGCGGCGGCAGCCTCGATAACGCCCTGGTGGTCGAAGGCGCGCGCGTGCTGAACCCGGGCGGGTTGCGCATGGAGGGCGAGTTCGTCCGCCACAAGCTGCTGGACGCGGTGGGCGACCTGGCCCTGGCCGGCCAGCCGCTGCATGGCCGGTTCGTCGCCCACAGGTCCGGGCACGCGCTCAACAACAAGCTGCTGCGGGCCCTGTTCGCCGACCGTTCGGCCTGGCGGCCGCTGCCCGCGCCGCCCGCACTCGCCGCGGCCTGAACGCCCGCTCTCGACCCTGCGTCATGGCCGGCCTTGGGCCGGCCATCCACGATTTCGCCGCGTGAGGCGCGGTCAGTCCATGGGTCACCGTCAGTCGTGGATGGCCGGGGGCGGGTGGCCCCCCGGCCGGTTCTTGCCTCAGCCCTCGTTCGACTTGTCGAGGACCGGCTGGAACGCCGCCGTCGCCTTCTTCAGCTCCGTCGCGACGTCGGCACCGCCCACGATGTTGGTCAGCGCAACCCCGATCGTGTCGCGGAACTCGGTCACCGGCACGATCACCGGCAGGCCGGACCGCGCCAGCTTCAGGCTGGTCTCGGTCGTGTCGAACCACTCCTTCGGGAAGGTGCTGTTCTTCTGGATGTCGGTCCGCGCATAGACGGACAGGCGGGCCGGCGTGCCCGCGCCGGTGCGGAGCTGTTCGGCCTGCATGTCCTTGCCGGTGATCCACTGCAGCCACAGCCAGGCGGCCTTCTTGTTCTTCGCCGTCGCGGGGATGCCCATGCCGTCGATGAAGGTGGCGCAGTTATGCGCCTTCGGGCCGGCGGGGACGGGGGCGAAGCCGACCTTGTCGACCACCTTCGACTTGGTCTTGTCGAGCAGCGGGGCGGAGAAGCCGATGCCGTCCCACCACATCGCCGCGCGGCCCTGCATGAACGTCGTCTGGCACTCGTTCCAGTTGAAACCGATGTTCCCCGGCGGACCATACTGCTTCATGATCTGCTGGTACCACTTGCCGGCCTCGATCGCCGCCGGCGTGTCGGTCAGCAGCTTCTTGCCGTCCGGCGTCACCGTCTCCTGGTCCCAGCCCAGCAGGATGCTGTCGTACAGCACCACGTTGGCGTTCTTCACGCCGCGGCCCACGAAACCGTAGACCTGCTTCGAGGGATCGGTCAGCGCCTTCGCCATCGACATCATCTCGTCGAAGGTCTTGGGCGGCTCCTTGAAGCCTTTCGCCGCCAGCAGCTCCTTGTTGTAGAAGACGATGAACAGGTCCTGGTTGAGCGGCAGGACGTTGATCTTGCCGTCCTCGCCGGTGGCCACCGCCATCGAGGGCTTGCTGAAGTCGGCCAGGTCGAAGTCCGGGTTGGTCAGGCTCTTGTCGGCGATGTAGGGACGCAGGTCCTCCATCCACTTGGCCTTCTCGATCAGTCGCTTCTGCACGTGCATCGCGACGTTGAGCGCGTCGAAGCTGGGATGGCCGGTCGCCATCTCCATGGCGGCCTTGGGACGCTGCTGCTGTTCGGGGATCTGCTCGAAGCCGACCTTGATGCCGGTCAGTTCCTCGAATTTCTTCAGGTTGTTCTTCGCCAGGTCGCCGCGCGGCGAGAGCTGGAAGTTCACCTCGATGCTCTGGCCCTTGCACTGCTTCCAGTCGAAGGCCGACTGGGCGTTGGCGCGCTCGACGATGGCGGGGGCTGCCAGCGGAGCAGCCGCGAAGGCGGCGGACGCCTGCAAGAGGCGACGGCGACGGATCATTTGTTTCCTCCTTGAAGCCACCCGGCGGCACGGGACGGCAGGCGTCGGTGACCGCAAGGCTACCCCGGATGGGGCGGTCGGATCATAGAAGCGGTGCGGATGGGGCGGAAGATGTGACCGCTACCGCGGTGCTCGGCGGCGAAGCGCCGTCGCGGAGGCCGCGTGCGCCTCAGTGCGGCTGGAGGACGGCGTCCGCCTCGACGGTCGCGGTGACCGCGACGTCCTCGGGCGTCGCGTTCGGCGGCGGGGCGGCGGCCATCGCCATCGGCGCGGCCGCGCGCAGCATCGCCGGATGCGGGGACGCCTCGTCGAGCCGGACGCTGCGGAACGAGTCGAAGCGCAGCTCGAGCAGCTTCGCCGCCTCCTCCATCCGGCCGCGCAGGCCGGCGATCGCACGGCGGGTGGCCTCCTCCTGCGCGCGCTTGGCAGCCGCACGCGACAGGCGCCACCCCAGGCTGGTGACCGCGAGCCCGCGTTGCTGGAGCTCTCCGACCAGCTTCAGCAGCACCGTCCCCTCATGCCCGCTCAGGTTCACCGTCTGCACCGCCTGCCAGCGTTCGGTGCGCTCCTGCGGCGTCAGGCCGGTGCGCCAGACGCCATAGCCGCCGGTCGAGACCGTCACGCCCGCGACGCCCCGCGCGCGCGTCAGCGCCTCCTGCACCAGCGCGTTCACCCGCGCCTGCGCATCCGCGGCCGAGGGGCTGGTCGCCTCCGCTCGCACCGCCGCCGCAAGCTCGTCGGGTTCGGCCATCACCGTCGCGGTCTCCGCCAGATGCAGCATCGTCTCGGCGCGGGCCGGCGCGGTCCCGAACAGGAGAACGGCGGCGAGCGGGGCGGCGGAGAGGGCGGACCGTGAGAGCATGCGACGACCTCTGCTGGGGCGCGCGCACCCTGCCCGCTTGGCGGGAGGCGGGCAAGCCGGGGATGCTTCCGGTTGCATTTCTAACATTGTTAGTATATCAGACAGACGTCACGTCCACCGCCGGAGACCCGCATGATCCTCGTCCCGCCCGCCGACCGCGCGACCGACCGGACGGCCGACCTGTCGCTGCACTGCCGACAGCTTCGGCGGGCGGCGGCGGCCGTGGTGCGGGATCGGGGAATGCTGCGCGCCACCCCGCGCGCGATCACGGCGGCCGCGCGCCTGCCCCGGAGCAGCTTCGAGTCCTGCTATCCGAACCGGGCGGCGCTGCTGGCGGCGGTGATGCGGCGGCATCTCGATGCGCTGACCTGCTGGGTGCTGGCCGCGCGGGAGGCCGCCGCGACCGAGGAGGCGGCGGCGCGGCTGGAGGCGATGATCGGCGCCTATCTCGCCTCCGCGCTCGCGGAACGCGACGCGCACCGCATGCTCCTCCGCTGTGCCGACGAACCCGCTCGGGCGGACCGGGACGCGGTGCGCCGCCGGGGGCGGGGGCTTGCCGAGATGTTCGGGGCGGTGCTCGCCGAAGCCGTTCCCAGCGCCGATCCGGCGCAGGTGGCGCTCGTCGCGCGCAGCCTGTGCAGCGCGATGAGCGGTGCCGTGCTGTGGTTCGATCCGGACGGCGTCCTGGACCTGCGCGCCTTCGCGCGGATGCTGGCGGCGATGGCGCTGGAGGGCATCACGCCCACGCCGTGACCTCGACGCTGTTGCTGTTGTAGGTCGTGGCGCCGCACGGGGCGGAGCGGTCGAGGGTCAGCGCGTTGGCGCACCCCGCGCCGTCCGTGCCCGCGGCATCCGGCGAGAACCACGCGCCTTCCTTGATCGAGACGACGCCGGGCGCGATGCGGTCGGTGATCTCCAGCGGCAGTACCGTGGCGCCCGCGGCGCTCACCACCCGCACGCGCGCGCCATGCCGCAGGCCCCGAACGGCGGCATCGTCGGGGTGCATCCAGACCGTGTCGGGATCGACGCGCGCCAGTTGCGACTGGTTGCCGTGGATCGAATGCGTGCGCGCCCGCGACTTCGGCGTGCACAGCAGGAGCGGGAAGCGCTCGTCGGTCTCCGGCATGCCCATCCAGGTCGGCACCGGCGGGATGCGCCCAAGCCCGTACGGATCGGGGTTGGCGGCGAGCACCGTCGAATAGACCTCGATCCTGCCGGAGGGCGTGGGGAACCGGTGGCGGTCCGGGTCGCGGATCTGGGCCGCGAAGGCGACCGGCTCCGCGGGCGGCGGGAAGCGCGCCACGCCCGCTTCGGCGAACCGGTCGAAATCGTCGACCGCGTCGCGGGTGAGTTCGCGCAGCCACGCCTCCTCGGTCTTGTCGTTGTAGGCGTTGAGCCCGACCCGGCGCGAGAGTTCGTCGAAGATGTCGATGTCGTTGCGGCACTCGTACATCGGCGCGATCGCCTGGCGCATGTAGATCGCGTAGTGGCCGGCGCCCGCCCATGGCGTGTGGACGTCGTTCCGCTCCCAGAAGGTGGTGGCCGGCAGAACGATGTCGGCATGCTGTGCGGTCGGCGTCAGGAAATGGTCCTGCACGACGATGAACTCCACGCCGTCGAGCGAGGCCGCGATCTTGGCGGCGTTCGGGCACTGGTTGAACAGGTCGCCGCCCGCCGAGTAGATCAGTTTCACGTCCGCCGGATAGCCGCCCGCCCGCCCGCGCGCGAGCAGGTCGGCGAGCAGCGGCGAGGCGACGCGCGCGTCGACTGGGTTCTTGCCGATGGGCAGGCTGCGGATGCCGGCCCGCCCGGTCGCGCCGTTGCTCACTCCGGAGCTGCCGCCGGCGATGCCCACGTTGCCGGTGATGGCCGCGAGCGCGTAGGCGGCGCGATGGAACTGCTCCCCGTACAGCGTGCGGCCGGGCGCGTAGCCGCATTGCAGGGCCGCGGGCTTCGTGGTGGCGAAGTCGATCGCGAGCCGGCGCAGCGTGGCGGCGGGGATGCCGGTGATCGCCTCGGCCCACTCCGGCGTCTTCGGCTGGCCGTCATGCTCGCCCAGCAGGTAGCTGCGCCAGGAGGAGCCGGCGGGCGCGCCCTCGGGCAGATGCGCCTCGTCGAAGCCCAGCACGTGGCGGTCGCAATAGGCCTGGTCGTGCAGCCCCTCGCTCACGATCACATGGGCCATCGCGACCAGCGCCGCGGTGTCGGAGGACGGACGCAGGAAGACGTGCTCGTCGGCGAGCTGGCGGCTGGTGGCGGTCTGCCGCGGATCGACGCAGACGATGCGCGTGCCCTGCTTCTTCGCGTGCCTGAGCCAGGCCATGGTGCCGGTGCCGAACGTGCCGTCCCCGGGACTCCAGCCCCACATCACGATCAGCTTCGAATTCGCGTAATCGGTCGGCTCGCGGCCGGCGGATTTGTAGTCGGGGCTGCCATAGGTCATCCGGACCGAGAACACCTCGGCCTCGGCCGACATGTTCGACCACAGGTCGGTGCAGCCGCCGAACATGTAGAGGAAGCGCTGCGCCGCGACGCGGCCGTGCAGCATGGATTGGCTGCCGGTGCGCGAGGCATCCAGGATCGCCGCGTTGCCATAGGTGTCCCGCACCCGCAGCATCTCGCGCGCCACGGTGTCGAGCGCCTCGTCCCAGGAGATCCGCTCGAACTGGCCCGACCCGCGCGGGCCAACGCGGCGCATCGGATATTGCAGCCGGTCGGGATGGTAGGTGCGCTCGATCTGGCCGACGCCGCGCGCGCAGGCCGGCAGCGGCGGATGATCGGGGTTCCAGCGGCGCTGGTCGGTGGAGATGTGCACGATCCGCCCGTCGCGGACATGCGCGTTGACCACGCAGCGGCCGCCGCAATTGTGCCCGCAGGTGCTGGTGACGACGGTTTCGCCGTCCCGCCCGGCGATCCGCGGCGCCTCGTAGATCGTTTCGGCCTGCATCGCGCACACTCCCCTGTCGGGGACGACTGTAGCAGGGGAGGCGCGCAGGGCCAGGACCGACGCTTCCGCGCGCGCCGAACCGTGCCGGACGCGGGTGACGCTCCGTGCCGCGGTGGTCAGGCGGTGACGGCCAGCGCCTCGCCGGGGACGAGGCGCGGGGAGGCCTTCAGTCGGATCACCGGGCCGTCCGCCATGACCAGCTCCACGATCAGCGGCAAGCCATCGGGATCGGGCGGGATGTCCGGAAAGGACAGCCGCTCGTCCACGCCGCAGCAGAGTGAGGTCCAGTTCGGGAACGCACCCGCCGCATTGACCGCCGCATGGGCATCCGGACGCGGGATCCAGAGCGGCGCGCTGCGGGCGTGGGGGCCGATGCGGACGCGGACCCAGCTCACCTCCGCATTGGCGATGCACCAGCCGGACAGCGCGACCGCCGTGCCGTTCCCCTCCGCCTCGGCGAGGAGGCGAAGCGAGAACCGGGGCGGCAGGCCGCCGGCGGGTTCGGGCGCGCGCTGGGTGAACGCTTCCCCGTCGCGGTCCTCGGGCGGGGGGCTGAACCGCGCCGGGCGAGGGCCGACGCTCTTCTCGAACCACAGCACGAAGGAGGGCGAGAGGTCGCGGTCGGCCAGGAGCGGAAGGTAGCGCGCGGCATGGGCCGGCATCATGCCGACCACCTGGTCCCGCAGCGCCTCGGAGAGATCGAGCTGGGCGCAGAGCGAGGAGACCATCGAGGCGCCCGAACGGAACAGGCCGGTCGGCAGCGCCTCCGCCACCGCGAAGCCGGCGGCGCGGCCGGTGCGCTCGATCTCCTCGGCGACGAAGACGTGCTTGTCCTCGAGACCGGCGAGATAGGGCAGGTCGCCCTGGTGCATCATCGCCCGCCGCGTGCTGGCGAGCAGATTGAACAGCTTCTGCCGCCCCGGCGAGGGCGCGGGATCGCGGGCCATGAGCTGCGCGACGACATCGGCCAGCGCCTGCATCACCGCGCGGTGGTAGCGTGCGTTCGGCTCGAGGAAGAAGGCGCGGCCGCCCGGCCGCAACAGGCGGAACACGCGCTGCAGGAAACCTGGCACGTCCAGGATGTGGTGCAGCACCGACGTTCCGGCGCAGGTGTCGAACCCGCCTTCCCGGAACGCCGCCTCCTCCCCGGAATGGGTCGCGAACAGCAGCGGCACGTGGCCCACCAGCCCGCCGGCCTGCAGGGCGGTGCGGCAGGTCGCCAGCATGCCGGTCGAGACGTCGGTCAGCAGGAGGGCGCCGACATCGCCGTGGCCCAGCAGGGCGCGGGAGAGGAGGCCGGTGCCGCAGCCGACCTCGAGGGTGGTGCCGAGGGTGGCGGGCCAGCGATCCCCGGCGGCGTCGCGGATCTCGCGGTAGTGCTGCTCGACGCGGCCGGGGTCGATCGCGTGTTCGGCGTCGTAGGCCTCGTGCGAGAGGATCGTGCCCAGGCGCCCCTGCACGAAGTCGATGATGCCGTCCTGCACCGGCACGCCCGCGTCGCAGCGGTTGCAGCGCAGCGCCTCGGACCCGACGGCCCGCAGCGAGGCGCCGCAGGCCGGGCATTGCAGCCGATCCAGCAGCATCACGCCGGCAGCTTCTCCGGCTTGTTGCGCACGGACCGGGTGGGGACGTCGCGGAACAGCGACATGTGGGTGTGCTGGGCGACGAAGGGTGCGTCGGGCGCGGCGCGTACCAGCACGACGGTGGTGCGGCCGGGCCGGTCGTAGGACGTGCCGTCGGCGTGATAGCCGGTGCTGTCGAACACGCCCATGCCGACGGCCTGCAGCCGGTCCGGCGAGACGATCGCGCGGATGTCGTCGCGGAAGCGGAAATCGTCGATGTGATGCCAGACGCTGCGCCATTGCTGCGCCTCGGCGACCGGCTGGCCGACCATGAAGTCGGTGACGGTGCCGAAGGCGATCATGTCGGGCGCGAAGATCGCCCGCGCGCCGGCGAAATCCACCGCCTGGACATGGGCGGCGAGCGTCTGGAACCAGTGCCGCACGGCAGCGAGGTCCTGGGCGGCTGCGTCGTCCGGCGTGTCGGCGGGCTGCGTCGGCGCGAGGGTCATCCTGGTCTCCGTCAGCGGCCGCGGAAACGCGGCTTGCGCTTTTCCTTGAACGCCGCGATGCCTTCCTGCAAGTCCTCCGATTGGCGGACATGGGTCAGCAGGCGGCTCGTCCCCACCATCTGCTCGACCGGCCCGACCGGCATCACCTGGTTCACCAGGCGCTTGAGGGCGGCGAGCACCAGCGGCGCGGAGTCGACCAGCTCCTGCGCCATCTCCAGCGCCTCGGCCTCATGCTGGCCGTTCGGCACCACGCGGTTGACGAACCCGACCTCATAGGCGCGGCGCGCGGGGACCTTGCTGCCCAGCAGCATGACCTCCATGGCGAGCTTGTGCGGCATGCGCCCGACCAGGGAGCTGATGCCGCCGGCCGTCGTGCCCAGCTTGGCCTCGGGGTAGTAGAAGGTGGTGCTTTCGGTCGAAACCATCAGGTCGCACATCATCACCATGACGATGCCGCCGCCGACCACCCAGCCGGTGGTCGCCGCGATGATCGGCTTCTCGGTCTGGAAGCCGACGTTCGGGATGGCGCGCCAGAGTTCCGGCAGGTCGGACACGTCGGCGCCCGAACTGAAGGCGCGATCGCCCGCGGCGCTCAGGATGGCGACGCGTTTCTCGGGATCGGCGTCGAATTCCTGGAAGGCGCGCTGCATTTCGACCGCGACCGCGCTGTTGATCGCGTTCAGCTTCTCCGGCCGGTTGATGCGGATGATCGAGATCGGACCGCGGTCCTCGACGGTGACGGCAGACATGTGGCGTTTCCCCTTCTCGTTGTCCTGATGTTCCTTGCCGCTGCGAAGCGGCGGTGCGGGTCGGACCCCGTATCAGACCGGCGCCTCGTACGCGGCCCAGGCGCTGGGCGCCTCCCGCAGCAGCACCTTGAGCGCGGTGACGGCGCGCCCGCCCTCCCCCAGGCGCCCGTCCTGGCAGGCGGCGGCGAGCAGGCCGTGGAGGTGGAAGGCCATGTATTCGGTGGTGGTGTTGATGCCGGCGAAGGCCGGATTGTCGTCGAGGTTGGTGTAGTCGACCGTGTCCAGCACCTGGCGCAGCACCGTCTTGGCGAGGCCAATATCGACCAGCAGCTGGTGCGCATCCAGTTCGGGCGCGCGGAACTCCGCCTCGACCGCGAAGGTGGCGCCGTGCAGGCGCTGCGCCGGCCCGAACTCCTCGCCCTGGAAGCTGTGCGCGATCATGATGTGGTCGCAGACGGTCAGGCTGAACATTCAGAGCTCCGCATAGTCGATCACCTGGCACAGGCTGCCGGGTGCGAGCAGGACCGGCATCGCCTCCGGCAGGTCGCGGAAGCGGGTCGGCCCCTGCAACAACCCGTCATAGGCCGGATCGGCCAGCAGATCGAGGGCGAGCGCCAGCCGCTCCGCATGGGTGCGGCGGCCGCGCATGGCGGGCGCGACCATGCCCACCTGGGTCGCGACCAGGCGCAGGCGGCGGGCGTGGAACGCCTCCCCTAGCGGCACGGCGGTGGCGCGGTCGCCATACCAGCTCGCCTCGACGATGCGTCCCTCGACCGCGGCGGAGGCGAGGGCGGTCCGCAGCCCCGCCTCGCTCGCGGAAGCATGCACGACCAGCTCCTGCTCCCGCGGGGCCGCATCGGGGTGGGCGAAGCGGCAGCCGAGGCGTTCCGCCAGGGCCGCGCGGGAGGGGTCGAGGTCGACCACGGTCACCGTGGTCGCCGGCACGCGTGCCAGCAGCGAGGCCGCGAGCAGCCCGACGACGCCGGCGCCGATCACCAGCACGCGCTCCCCGGCCAGCGGGATCGCGTCCCATGTCAGGTTCAGGGCGGTTTCCATGTTCGCCGCCAGCACCGCCCGCCTGGTCGGCACCGCGTCGGGCACCGGGATGCACATCGCGCGCGGCGCGACGAACGCCTCCTGGTGCGGGTGGAGGACGAAGACGCGGCGGCCCTCGGCCTCGCCCACCGTGGCGTAGCCGTATTTCACCGGGAAGGGGAATGCGCCCTCCATCAGCGGCGCGCGCATCGCGGCCCACTGGCTTTCGGGCACGCGGCCGGCGAAGACCAGCGCCTCCGTCCCGCGCGAGATGCCGCTCGCCAGGGTGCGGACGACGACCTCCCCGGTCTCCGGCGCCCGCAGATGCGCGGGGCGGAGCTCGCCCTTGCCGGACGCCACGACCCAGAAGGCGCGCGGCGGGTTCACCCCGGCCCCAGCGCGATGTCGAGCAGGATGTCGCGTCCGATCGGGTGTACCGCCCAGGCGTAGCGCGGCGCCTCCCCCAGGCTGTCGATCGGTGGCAGCGGGAAGGCGGGGATGCCGCCGCCCATCAGCATGGGCGCGACGGTCACGTGCAGCCGGTCGAGCACGCCGGCGGCGAGGAAGCGCGCCACCGTCTTGCCCCCGCCCTCGACGAACAGCCGCCGTAGGCCACGGGCCCGCAGCGCGGCGCGCAGGGCCGCCAGGTCGAGGGCGTTCCGCGTGCCGGGGATGCGCAGCACCTCCGCCGCGCCGATCCGGGCCGTCGCGGGCGCCGTCTCCGCCGCCACGACCAGGGTGGGCACCGTGCCGTCGAACACGCGATGGGTGGGGGACAGGCTCAGGCCGGGGTCGAGCACGACCCGCACCGGGCTGGGGCCTTCGCAGAGCCGGGTGGTGAGCTGCGGATCATCGGCGCGGACGGTGCCTGCCCCGACCACGACGGCGTCGGAGAGGGCGCGCACCCGATGGGTATGGGCGATGTCTTCCGGACCGCTGATCCATTGGGAGCGCCCGTCGGGCAGGGCGATGTAGCCGTCGAGGGATTGCGCCAGCCGGCCGAGGGCGAACGCGTCGGCAGCCAGCAGGGGGCCGTAGAGCGGCACGTCGGCGCAGGCCGGCGGGCGACGCAGCAGCCGGCGCCACGTCTCCGGTGTCAGCTCCTCCATGGCCCCGCAGTATCATGCCACGACCGTAGCGGGTAGTTCAGGCGCGGGCCGATAGCGCGAATGCGATCGGGCTTCGTGTCGCGGGCGGGGCTCCGCCGGCGCGATAGCCGGGCGCGGCGGTGACCGGAAGGGCGCGCGCCACCAGCCCCATGATCCGCGTCTGCACGGTCATCGCGCGTTCCAGCAGGCGGCGGTTCTCGGCCGCGAGGGCGGCGAGTTGCGCCGCGTCCGGGCGCAGCCGTTCGGCGGTTCGTGCGCCCTCCGCCGCGGCGCGGGCCGCCGTGAGCGCCGCGGTCGCCGCCTGTTTCTCGGGCAACAGCGCGCCGATCGCGGGGAGGTCGAGCGCGGCGAGGGCCGCGTTTTCCTGCGCCAGCACGGCGGCGAGCCGTGTGACGGCGGCGGCGAGGTCGTCGGTCATGGCTGCCTCGCCTCCTGCATGCGGAGCATCTCCCGTTCGACCGCGGCGGCGAGGCCGAACCCGCCCGCGGCCGCGATCTTGTCGGCGACGGCGTCGACGAGCATGGGTTTCCAGGCCTCCTCGCCCGCGCCGCCGCCGAACGGCCCGTGCGCGGTGTCGACGGTCGCGAAGATCGGTTCGAGCATCTGGCCGATGAACACCGCCTCGAACTTGCGGGCGGCGGCCGCGACCGCGGCGGGGTCCGGGTGGCTCGCGAGAGGGAGGGGGGTGGCCCGTGCCGCGCCGGGCTGCGCGGCCGGTGAAGCGGCGGCGATCGGCGTGATCGCGCGGATCGTGGCGCCCGCGTCCATCAGCGCACCACCAGGTCGGCCTGCAGCGCGCCCGCGGTCTTGATCGCCTGCAGGATGCTGATCAGGTCGCGCGGCCCGACGCCCAGGGCGTTCAGGCTGGCGACGAGATCGCGCAAGGTCACGCCGGAACTCAGGATTCCCAGCTTGCGGTCGTGCTGATCGTCGATCTGGATGTTGGTGCGGGGCACGACCACGGTCTGTCCGTTGGAGAGCGGGCCGGGCTGGCTGACCTCGGGCGTCTCGGTGACGCGGATGGTCAGGTTCCCCTGCGCGATCGCCACCGTGCTGATCCGGACGTTGGCGCCCATGACGACGGTGCCGCTCGCTTCCTCGATCACCACGACGGCGGCGTTGTCCGGCTCGACCCGCAGGTCCTCGAGCGCGGCCAGCGCCTCGATCGGATCGCGGCCGCCCAGGTTGAGCGCGACGGTCCGCGGATCGAGCGCGCGGCTGACCGGTCCCAGCACGCGGTTGATCGCCTGGGCGATGCGGCGGGCGGTGGTGAGATCGGGATTGCGCAGGCCGAGCCGCAGGGCGTCACGGCGGTCGAGGCGGAAGGGGACCTCGCGCTCGACGGTGGCACCGTTGGCGATGCGGCCGGAGGTGGGCACGCCGCGGCTCACCGACTGGGCCGCCCCGCGCGCCGCGATGGCCCCGGTGGCGAGCGCCCCCTGCGCGACGGCGTAGACCTCCCCGTCGGCGGCCAGCAGCGGAGTGACGAGCAGCGTGCCGCCGGTGAGGTTGGTCGCGTCGCCCAGGGCGGAGATCGCCACGTCGATCCGGCTGCCGCTGCGAGCAAAGGCCGGCAGGTCGGCGGTGACCATCACCGCGGCGATGTTCTTGGTGGAGAGCTTGGTGACCTGGTCGCGGGTGTTGACGCCGAGCCGCTCGAGCATGCCGACGAGGGATTCGCGGGTGAACACGGCGTTGTCGAGCTTGTCGCCGGTGCCGTTCAGGCCGACCACCAGGCCGTAGCCGATGAGCTGGTTGCTGCGGACGCCCTCCACGTCGGCGATATCCTTGATGCGCACCTGCGCCGTGGCCGGGACGACCGGAGCGGTGAGGGTGGCGAGGCAGAGCAACAGCAGGGCGAGCAGGCGTCGCACGGCGCACCTCGGTAGCAAGGCCGAAAGGATTTGGCGTCAGTCTGCCGTGCTCAGGGCAAGCGGCATGCCAGCCCGCGCGCCACGGTCGCGACGGGCTTTCCGGTGCGTCGGGGCGGCAGGATCTGCCGGGTGACCGGGTTGGCTGGGTAGAAGGAGCCGGGCAGTGGGCACGATCGACGGAGTTGGCGGAACCGGGCCGGCGCGGGCCGGCTGGGCGCGGCCGTCGCAATCCGGGGGGCAGGGTGGGGCTGGGTTCGCGGTTCCGGCCTCGGCGCCATCCCCGTCATCCGCCGGCGCCGCGCCGCTGCCGCTGGGCGGAGTGCTCGAGACGATGCTGGCGCTGCAGGCGGTCGCCACGCCCGAGGAGCGGAACCGGACCGCGCTGCGGCGTGGGCAGGCGTTGCTGGGTGAGCTCTCGCGGTTGCAGGCGGCGCTGCTGCGGGGTGGGGAGGGGGCCGAGGCGGCCAGGGCGGCGTTGGGTTCGTTGGCGGCGCCGATCGAGGAGCCGGCGGATCCGGTCCTGGCGTCGCTCCTCAGGTCCATACGCCTGCGTGCGCAGGTGGAATTGGAACGGCTGCGTCAGTGATCTGCGCGCGTCCGCGATGAGTTGCCTGGGTGACGCTTTGTTGAGCAGGCTTGGCGTAACCGGATGGCGCCGCTATAAGCCCGCGCGTTCACGACCCGGAATGGGCCGGGGGGATGTCGCCAGACTCCCGACGGGGGCGGGCGAAGAACGCGAGAGAGCAGGACCGGCGCACATGATGGTAACGCTGCCCCCCGATTATCGCCCATCCGAGGACGAGGAGTTCATGAACCCCGTCCAGGTCGAATATTTCCGGCAGAAGCTGCTGCGCTGGCGCGCGGATCTGCTGAAGGAGGCGGACGGGACGCTGGCCAGCCTGTCCGAGGGCGGCATCCACGAGGCCGACATCACCGACCGGGCGAGCGTCGAGACCGACCGCGCGCTGGAGCTGCGGACCCGGGACCGGGCGCGCAAGCTGATCGCCAAGATCGACCAGGCGCTGGGCCGGATCGAGGCCGGAACCTACGGCTACTGCGAGGAGACGGGTGAGCCGATCGGCCTGCGCCGTCTGGAGGCCCGCCCGATCGCGACCTTGTCGATCGAGGCGCAGGAGCGCCACGAGCGCATGGAACGCGTGCACCGCGACGACTGACCGGCGCACCGTGTCATGGATGGCCGGCGCAGGAGGCCATCCGCGACCTCAAAGGCCGCGAGCAAAGTCATGGATGGCCGGCCTGCGCCGGCCATGACACGGGTGGGCCCGCGCCACCCCTGACACCGGCGCGCCCCCACCCCGCCCCGCACCACCCCGCCCCGCACCACCCCGCCCCCGCATC
>Ga0209952_1000402_pt1 | contig 74855 bp, 66 predicted proteins | sample ThiBiot_750_biof_2_FD_183951 | JGI IMG/M metagenome (GOLD analysis project Ga0209952, IMG submission 183951) | Wastewater bioreactor microbial communities from Cape Town, South Africa - Thiocy_cont_750_biof (SPAdes) | ecosystem: Engineered > Bioreactor > Thiocyanate-remediating >...
CCCGCCATGATGGTGCCGTAAACCGACAGCGACGAGATCGCGAACAGATAGAGGATGCCGACGTTGATGTCGGAGATCACCCAGCCGAGATTGACCGGAATCACCGCCCAGCCGGCCAGCGCCAGCACGCAGGTCACAAGCGGCGCCAGCAGGAAGATCACCTTGTTGGCTCCGGCGGGAATCACCGGTTCCTTGAACACAAACTTCAGGAGGTCGGCGAAGGACTGAAATAGCCCCCATGGCCCGACCACGTTCGGTCCACGACGGATCTGCACCGCCGCCCAGATCTTGCGATCGGCCAGCAGGATGTAGGCCACCGCGACCAACAGCAGCACAAGCAGCAACAGGCTCTGCGCGACCATCACGATCAGCGGCCACAAATACATGGTCCAGAATTCAGCCATCGATCCCGCTCACTCCGCTGCCGTCAGGACTTGCCCGGAGGCCAGACGCGAACACTCCGCCATCACCGCGGAAGCCCGCGCGATCGGGTTCGTCAGATAATAACTTGCGAACGCCGCCTTGAAGGGCGTCGCGTCCGCCTTGCCGCCACGTTGCGCCAAGGTCCGCACCGCCGAGGCGTCGGCCGGCTCGATCTGGTCGAGCCGCATCAGATGCGGCACCGCCTTGAAGATCGCCTGCCGCAGCCCGCTCAATGAATCGAACGGCAGCCTGTGTCCAAGCGTATCCGACAGCGCCCGCAGGATCGCCCAGTCTTCACGCGCTTCGCCCGGCGGGAATCCCGCCCGGTTGGCCATCTGCACCCGACCTTCGGTGTTGACGTAAAGGCCGGACTTTTCGGTGTAGGCCGCACCCGGCAGGATGACGTCAGCACGATGCGCGCCGCGGTCGCCATGGGTGCCGATGTAAATCACAAACGCGCCGGGAGCGACATCAACCTCATCGGCGCCCAGCGAGAACAGGACGTCGACGCCGTTGGGCGCGATCATCTGGGCCGCAGTCAACCCGCCCCCACCTGGAGCAAAGCCGATGTCGAGCGCACCGACGCCGGATGCCGTGGCGTGCAGCACGCCGAAACCATTCCAGCCATCCTTGATCGCACCGATATCGACGGCGAGTTTCGCTGCCTGAGCCAGGATCGCCGCACCGTCCGGCCGCGACGTCGCAGCGGCACCGACCAGCACGATGGGGTTCTGCGCACTCTTCAGGATTTCCGCGAAAGAATGCTTGCCGCTTGCGACATCGTTCAGGGTCTCGATACCGGCGCCAAGATACTCGACGGGATAGCTGAGGTCGGCATTCGCGCCAATCAGCCCAACCTTCAACTTGCCACTGCGCCAGCGCTTGCGAATGCGGGCGTTGAGAATGGGCCCCTCATGCCGCGGATTGGACCCAACGATCAACAGGGCATCGGCCTGCTCGATACCGACGATGGTCGGATTGAAAATATACGAAGCGCGGCCGGCGCCGGCGTCGAAAGCGTGGCCGCCCTGAACCGCAAGGTTGGCCGAGCCGAGGCTGGTCATCAACTGCTTGAGCGCGAACATCTCCTCGACCGCGGCAAGATCGCCGGCAATCGCGCCAACGCGCTTGCCGTTCACGCCACGCACCTTGGCGGCGATCGCAGCAAAAACTTCCGGCCACGATGCCGCGCGCAACTTGCCGTTCTCGCGCAGGTAGGGCCGGTCGAGCCGCTGCGTCCGCAAGCCATCGACGATGTGGCGCGTCTTGTCGGCAATCCACTCCTCGTTGATCGCATCGTTGACGCGCGGCAGGATGCGCATCACTTCCCGGCCGCGGGTATCGACCCGGATCGCCGAGCCGACGCCGTCCATCACATCGATCGACTGCGTCTTGCCAAGCTCCCACGGCCGCGCGGCGAAAGCATACGGCTTCGAGGTCAGTGCGCCGACCGGACAGATATCGACGAGGTTGCCCTGCAACTCGGAGGTCAGCGCGCTCTCGAGATACGTCGTGATCTCCATGTCCTCGCCGCGACCGATAGCCCCCATTTCCGGCGCGCCGGCGACCTCGGCTGCAAAGCGGATGCACCGAGTGCACTGGATGCATCGGGTCATCACCGTTTTGATCAGCGGCCCAAAATACTTGTCTTCAACCGCGCGCTTGTTCTCGGCGAAGCGGCTTGAATCGACGCCGTAGCCCATCGCCTGGTCCTGCAGGTCGCACTCGCCGCCCTGGTCGCAGATCGGGCAATCCAGCGGATGGTTGATGAGCAGGAACTCCATCACGCCTTCGCGCGCCTTCTTCACCATCGGCGAACGGGTCGAGATTTCCGGCGGCTCCCCCTTGGGACCGGGACGACAATCGCGCACGCCCCAGGCGCAACTCGCGACCGGCTTCGGGCCACCCTTCACCTCGACCAGGCACATCCGGCAATTGCCGGCGATCGACAACCGCTCATGATAGCAAAAGCGTGGAATCTCGGCGCCCGCGGCCTCGCACGCCTGCAGAAGCGTGTATTCGGCCGGCACATCGATCTCTTTGCCATCGATAATGAGTTTGGTCATGGCTTCAAGTCTTCCTCAACGTGCATTCGGTGCAACATGCGCGCGACATCGCCCTACTCCGCCGCAATCATGTGGTCCGGATCGAGGATGCCCTGATCGTCCAGCGTTGACTTGCGGGTGAACTCATCGATGCGCCGCTCGATCTCTGGACGGAACGCGCGGATCAAACCCTGCACCGGCCACGCCGCCGCGTCGCCCAGCGCGCAGATGGTGTGACCTTCGACCTGCTTGGTGACTTCCAGCAGCATGTCGATCTCGCGCTTGTGCGCACGCCCCTCGACCATCCGGGTCAGCACCCGCCACATCCAGCCGGTACCCTCGCGGCACGGCGTACACTGGCCGCAGCTCTCATGCTTGAAGAAGTAGCTGATGCGGGCGATCGCGGCGACAATGTCGGTGGACTTGTCCATGACGATGACGCCGGCGGTGCCGAAGCTCGACTTCACCGCGCGGGTGCCGTCGAAATCCATGATGAGTTCTTCGCAATCATGCGCCGGGATCAGCGGACACGACGCGCCGCCCGGAATGATCGCCAGCAGATTGTCCCAGCCGCCGCGAATGCCGCCGCCATGCTTCTCGATCAATTCCTTGAACGGAATGCTCATGGCCTCCTCGACGACGCACGGCGTATTGACGTGGCCGGAGATGCCGTAAAGCTTGGTGCCAACATTGTTGGCGCGACCGATGGACGCGAACCACGCCGCGCCGCGCCGCAAGATGTCCGGCGCAACCGCGATCGACTCCACGTTGTTGACGGTGGTCGGGCAACCGAACAGGCCGACGTTGGCCGGGAATGGCGGCTTCAGACGCGGCTGGCCCTTCTTGCCTTCGAGGCTCTCGAGCAGCGCGGTTTCCTCGCCGCAGATGTAAGCGCCGGCGCCGTGTGCCACGTAGAGATCGAACGGCCAACCGTGAACGTTGTCCTTGCCGATCAGCTTTGCCTCGTAGGCCTGATCGACTGCCGCCTGCAAATGCTCGCGTTCACGGATGAATTCGCCGCGCACGTAGATGTAACAGGCATGCGCGCCCATCGCGAAGCTGGCGAGCAGACAGCCCTCGACGAGCAGATGCGGATCGTGCCGCATGATCTCCCGGTCCTTGCAGGTGCCGGGTTCGGACTCGTCGGCATTGACGACAAGATAGCTCGGACGCCCGTCGGTGGAGTCCTTTGGCATGAAGGACCACTTCATGCCGGTCGGGAAACCGGCGCCGCCACGGCCGCGCAGTCCGGACGCCTTCATTTCCGCAACGATCCAGTCGCGGCCCTTGTCGATGATCGCCCTGGTGCCATCCCAACCGCCGCGCCGACGCGCACCGGCAAGGCCCCAGTCATCGAGGCCATAGAGATTGCGGAAGATGCGGTCCTTGTCGTCGAGCATCACACGTTGCCCTTCTTCGTCGCGTCACCGGCGGCAGCCGTCTCCTTCAACACGCGCGGACCGCCGACCGGCGCGGCGTTCTGGCGGTCGATTTGCGGGCCGGGCTTGGGCGGATTGCCGGAAGCGAAACCGTCCAGCACCTTGTTGAAAGAGTCCTTCGTGAGGTCCTCGTAAGTATCCTTCCAGATCATCACCATCGGCGCATTCACGCAGGCGCCAAGGCACTCGACCTCCTCCCACGAGAAGTTGCCGTCTTCCGAGACATGCCCGGGATCGTGATGGATGCGGTGCTTGCAGACATCGATCAGGTCGCCGGCGCCACGCAACATGCATGGCGTGGTGCCGCAGACCTGCACATGCGCCTTCTTCCCGACTGGGGAGAGCTGGAACATGGTGTAGAAGGTCGCGATCTCCAGCACACGGATGTACGGCATCGACAACAGATCGGCGACGGCCCGGATCGCCGCTTCCGATACCCAGCCCTCATGATCCTCCTGCACCCGCCACAGGATCGCGATGCAAGCCGACGCCTGCCGCCCTTCGGGATACTTCGCGATCTGCTGCTTTGCGAAAGCGAGCGTTTCCTCACGAAACGCGAAACTCGCGGGCTGCAATTCCTTGGGTGCCAGACGACGAACGGACATGGTGCTTCGGTCTCTCAGTGAACGCGCCGCGAGGCGCTCGCGTTCAGGCGGTGAATACGGTCTTCCCAGAATGCACTGGCGGTTCCGAACACGTTGTAGCCAACATGCGTCGACGCCTTGATGCGATCGAGGAGCGAAAGCTCGGTCAATCTCTCGAAACGATTGCTGACCGGATCGTGCACGATTAATTTGAGCGGGGTCTGCTCCAGAATATATCGCGACACCGTGTGGGCGCGATCGCTGCCGTGCTCCTCGCACAGAATCACGCTGTCGCCTTGCAACAGCCGCGTGCCGCCCTTGATCGCCTCGATCTCGACCCCTTCGACATCGAGCTTGATCAGGTATTTGCCGGCCGGCGAAAGCTTGCCGTCATCGAGCAGATCGTCCAGCGCCATCACCGCGACCTCCTCGCCACCGTCACCAGCGGCGCCAGCAATGCTGAAAGCTTCGTGCTTGCTGCCTGACAACCGTGCGGTGCCACGCACCGCGCCAATAGCGCAATGCATCGTCTCGAAACGACCGCCATTGATCCTTGCGTTGGTCGCGAGCTTGGCGAAATTTTTCGACGACGGTTCGATCGCGATCGCGTGGTGGGCACCGAACGGACGGCTCGATACCAGCACCGACCAGTAACCGTAGTTGGCGCCGCAATCGAGCAAGGTGTAATCGACGTCGACCGAATGACGAAACAGCAGTTCGAGTTCGTTTTCGTATCTGAAGCTGCGATTGAGCAGCTTGCTCCAGTATCCGTCCCCATAGGGGAATGCGAAGGTCGCGTCATCGTTTAGCTTGATGGCGATATCGCGCTCGGGCAGCGTCTTGCGCAACAGGTTGGCGCACAGATTGTAGCCGCGATGCGAAAACAGCGATGACACCTTGGAGCCGGTCAGCAATGCAAGCGCGGCCGCGCGCTCCCAGGCACCTGCGCCCGACAGCACGCCGGTTGTCCGGTCAAACTGAATGGGCGGCAGCACGCTCACCGATCCACCTCGCCAAACACGATATCGAGCGAGCCGAGAATTGCGGAGACGTCGGCCAGGAGGTGGCCCTTGCAGATAAAATCCATCGCCTGGAGGTGGGCGAAGCCGGGCGCGCGGATCTTGCACTTGTAAGGCTTGTTGCTGCCGTCAGCGACAAGGAACACTCCGAATTCCCCCTTCGGCGCTTCGACCGCGGCATAAACCTCGCCGGCCGGGACATGGAAGCCCTCGGTGTAGAGCTTGAAGTGATGGATCAGCGCTTCCATCGAACGCTTCATCTCACCGCGGCGCGGCGGGAAAATCTTGTTGTCCTCGATTGCGACCGGCCCCTGCCCGTCCGGCGCCCTCAGCTTGGCGATGCACTGCTTCATGATCCGCACCGACTGGTGCATTTCCTCGATCCGGATGCAGTAACGATCGTAGCAGTCGCCGTTCTTGCCGACCGGGATATCGAATTCCATCTCGTCGTAGCACTCGTAGGGCTGCGCCTTGCGCAGATCCCACGCCGCGCCCGAACCCCGAACCATGACGCCGGAGAATCCCCACTCCCACGCCTGCTCCAGTGTCACCACGCCGATATCGACGTTGCGTTGCTTGAAAATGCGGTTGTCGGTCAGCAGCACTTCGAGGTCATCGACTTTCGCCGGGAAGGCGTCGCACCAGACATCGATATCATCGATCAGCTTCGGCGGCAGGTCCTGGTGCACGCCGCCGACGCGGAAGAACGCTGCATGCATGCGCGAGCCGGACGCGCGCTCATAGAACACCATCAGCTTTTCGCGTTCCTCGAAACCCCACAACGGCGGCGTCAGCGCACCGACGTCCATCGCCTGCGTGGTCACGTTCAAGAGATGCGACAGGATGCGGCCGATCTCGCAGTAGAGCACGCGGATCAATTGCGCCCGCCGCGGCACCTTGATGCCGAGCAGCTTTTCCGCGGCGAGACAGAATGCGTGTTCCTGATTCATCGGCGCGACATAGTCGAGCCGGTCGAAATACGGGATCGCCTGCAAATAGGTCTTGGTCTCGATCAGCTTCTCGGTGCCGCGATGCAAAAGTCCGATATGCGGATCGACACGTTCGACGACTTCGCCGTCAAGCTCCAGCACCAGGCGCAGCACGCCGTGCGCGGCCGGATGCTGCGGGCCGAAGTTGATGGTGAAATTTCGCATTCCCGGGACTTCGGTCATCAGCTACCTGCCTTCGGCGCCGGTTTGGCTTCGGCCTTCTCATCCCCCGGCAGCGGATAGTCCGCGCCCTCCCACGGCGAGAGAAAATCGAATCGGCGGAATTCCTGATTCAAATGTACCGGCTCATAGACCACCCGCTTCTCGGAATCGTCGTAACGGACCTCGACGAAACCGGTGGTGGGAAAATCCTTGCGCAGCGGATGACCGTCGAAGCCGTAATCGGTCAGAAGCCGGCGCATATCGGGATGACCGGTGAAGATCACCCCATAAAGATCGTAAGCCTCGCGCTCAAACCAGTCGGCGCCGGGAAACACGCCAATGATCGACGGCACCTGGGTGGTCTCGTCGGCCACACCCTTGACGCGGATGCGCTCATTCAGCGTCGGCGACAGCAAATGATAGACGATATCAAAGCGCTGCTCGCGCGCCGGATAGTCGACCGCCGTGGCATCGATGAAGCTGACGAAGCGGTAACGCGCATCCTCGCGCAGGAAGCGCATCGCCTCGACGATTTTGGCGATATCCACGGAGAGGGTCAGTTGGCCGAAAGCAACGGCATGGCCGGTCACCACGCCCGGCAATGCAGCGGCTATCGTTTGACCCAGCGTGTCGAGCCGTGTGTCGTCCATTATTCAGCCCTAGCGTTCGATGGTTCCGGTTCGCCGGATCTTCTTCTGCAGCAGCAGGACGCCGTAAAGCAACGCTTCCGCGGTCGGCGGGCACCCCGGCACGTAGATATCGATGGGAACGATGCGATCACAGCCGCGCACCACCGAATAGGAGTAGTGGTAGTAGCCGCCGCCATTGGCGCATGAGCCCATCGAGATAACGTAGCGCGGTTCCGGCATCTGGTCGTAGACCTTGCGCAACGCCGGCGCCATCTTGTTGGTCAGCGTCCCCGCCACGATCATCACGTCGGACTGACGCGGCGAGGCACGCGGCGCGAAGCCGAATCGCTCGACGTCGTAGCGCGGCATCGAGACCTGCATCATTTCCACGGCGCAGCAGGCCAGCCCGAAGGTCATCCACATCAGCGAGCCGGTGCGCGCCCAGGTAATCAGATCGTCGGCGGCGGCGACAAAGAACCCCTTGTCGGACAGCTCGTTATTGACCTCAAGGAAATAGCGATCATCGGCGCCGACCGGCTTGCCGGTGCGCGGATCGAGAATACCGGTCGGGGCCTGAGCCACGGCCGGACGCGGTTGCGCGTGAGTTGGGCTCAGTCCCATTCGAGCGCACCTTTCTTCCATTCATAGATAAAGCCGATCGTCAGCACGCCGAGAAACACCATCATCGACCAGAAGCCGGTGGCGCCGAGCTTCGCGAAAGCCACCGCCCATGGAAACAGGAACGCGACCTCCAGATCGAAGATGATGAACAGGATCGCGACCAGATAAAAACGGACGTCGAACTTCATGCGGGCGTCGTCAAACGCGTTGAAACCGCACTCGTAGGCGGACAGTTTCTCCGGGTCAGGCTGCTGGAAGGCAACAATAAATGGGGCCACCAACAATGCCAGCCCGATCACGGCTGCAATGCCGATAAACACCACCAGAGGCAGATAGTCTTGCAAGATGCCGTTCATCGGCGATCCTTGGTTTTTGGGGCAATCCGGCCGACAGATTCGGCCACCTTGGAATTATTCTGAGCCTTTAGCGCAGTGCACCAAGAGTGGCAAGACAAGCTATGTTGACAGTTATGGGCAGTGCGCAAGTGCCCTTCCGGCAGCGCATGATGAAATGCCCCTCCGTTACCCGTCACGGCACCGAGGCCCCACCCTGCTTTGATCGCCAGCCGGCCATTTGAGAAAACCGGGCGGCCTTTCGCGCCGTGACCTTGCACGGGTTCCGGATGATTGCCGCCCGGAAGATGGGTGACATCCGCCGGTAGAGATTCAAGGCGTTACAAGCGGAGCGGATACCGGTTCGCGCCAGCCCGGCAATCCCGGGGAAACGCCAGATTAGGACCGAAATCCTTAAAACGCAGAGACCGGGTCAAGGAGCGCAGCCGGATCGGCCGCGGGCAAGGCACAGGATCTAGTGCGGCTCATTAATATGCTTGCGGCGGATTCTCCGCACGACCCACCAGATCGCCAGCGCCGCGATCGGGACGAAACCGGCGCTGAGATAGACCGTGTCGATGGAAATAATGTGTGCCTCGTGCACCGCCTTGGCCAGATAGCCGAAAAGGCCGACCACGTAATAGGTAATGGCGGCGACCGAAAGTCCCTCCACCGTCGTCTGCAACCGCAATTGCAACCGTGTGCGCTCGTTCATCGAACTGAGCAGTTGTTGATTTTGTTGCTGGCGTTCGACGTCGACGCGGGTGCGCAGCAGGTTGGCCGCACGGGTCAACTTTTCCGATAGCGCCGTCTGCCGCGCCTCGGTCGCCAAGCAAGTGCGCAGCGCCGGCGCCATGCGGCGGGCGAGAAACGACGACCATGTCGGCAAGGTGCCAATCGCGCGCTCGCCGATGCTCTGCAACCGCTGCGTGACGATTTCGTCGTAGGCACGGCTCGCCCCGAACCGAAACAAGCTGGCGGCGCCGCCGGCTTCGACCTCGGCTGCGAGCGCCATCAATTCATCCAGCAAGTGGTGATTGTCGGACAGGTCGCGTGCGCCACGCATGGTCTCCGTGACTTCGGCAAGCCGTTTCTCGGCTTTGGCGATGGAGGGGGCGAGCCGTTGGGCCTCGGGCAGGCCGAGCAGCGCAAAGGTCCGATAGGTCTCGATGTCGATGATGTGCTGGATCAATGTCCCGGTGCGCTCGCCGCTCATGCCGCCGTCGGTGACCAGAATACGGACATAGCCCCCGGCGTCGAGCTGGAAGTCAGTGGCATAGGTGGCAAGCGTGTCGCCGGTCTCGGCCGCGGCGAGGCTGGCACGGTCGAACAACTGCTCCAGCGTGGTTCGGCCCGGACTGTCAGGCAGCAGATGCAGGTCGATGGCGACCAGCACCGGCCCCGGCTGGCTGACCTGCCGCATCGGCGCTGCCAGGCTCTCGGCCGATGGATGGAACGGCGGCATGTCGCCTTCGGACGGAAACTCCCACGTATAGGTGGTGAATTCCGAATGCTGCTCCCAGCGCAGCACTGTGGCGCCAAGCGTGACGCGCAAGTGCTTCTCGGACTGCCGTGGCGCGGCGAGCCCACGCGCCGCACAAAATGCCACGAGTTGAGCGCGATCGGCCGCGGCGCGCTCCCCTGTCGTATCGAAGGCAAAATGCAGGATACGCACCGGCACGGCGATCGCCGTCACCGGCCGGGCATGGACCTCACCGAGCACGACTGTGCGCAAAGGATGCGGCGCAAGCTGCGCCGCCTGACTGTCGCCGATCGAAACTGCCGCGCTCATTGTTGGTGCCTGCCCCGCCGCCCTCCTGAAAGCTTTAGCATCCGCGCCTCTGTAGCGCCAAGATGGCTCAGGTCACGGAAAGGCTCACCGGTGCCGCCGGCGATGGCTCAAGGAAGCAAGGCACTGACATCACGGCCGACCTCGGCGACCTCGCCCAGATCGAAGGAGAGGCAGGGGATCTCGGCCTCCCGCCCCGAAACGATGAGCCTGCGAGAACCTGAGCCTCGGGAGCCTGGGCCTTGGGAGCATCTGCCTTGGGGGGCCTGTGCCGGGGGAGCCTGAAGCCAGCTCCGGCAGGCTGACACCACTTATCTGAAGATCACTGGCTTGGGCTGTACCATCCACCGACGATATTCGATGACGCTTCGCGCTACAGGCGGGATGACGTGTCCGATCGCCTGTCTGTAGGTGCTGCACAGGACGACTTTGCGAAAGCATTCCCGCGCCCCGGTATGCTAGCCAGGCCACAGAACCGTCTTCTCGACGTAAGCCTGCAATGTTTTCAGATCCTCACCTTCCACCGGACGATATGGCGGAAACGGATCACCAATTCGCATGCCCAAATGCGCAGATGCCGCTTTCATAACCGCCGCAAGACCAAACGACATCCAGCGGGCCGGAAAGATCGCGAACTGTTTCTGAAGTTTGATGGCTCGTTCAAGCTCACCGGCCTCATAGGCGTCGATTACGAGCCTTGCGATCTCGGCTGCAGGTGGAGGCAGCGTCACTCCCGATCCGCCAAGCTGGAGCGAAATCAGGAGCATCTGCATTGTCGTGAAGTAACGCGCGTGGCCACAATGCTCGATCTCAGTGATTAAACGCGAAACACGCGTAAGATCGCGCGAGCTTTCCTTCACGAACTTGATTTGATCAAGCCGCACCAGTTCAAGAGCGGCGGGGACCGAAACATCCGCGCCTGGCCCCGAATTGAGGTAGAGCATGATAGGCAACCTGGTTTCCCGCGCCACCAACTCGAAGTAACGAACGAGTTCTGCCGTTGTGGGTTGGCCGCCCGTGGGCTTCAACGGTGCAAGCATCTGCACGGCAGCCGCACCGAGAGACTCGGCAAAATGGGCAAGCTCGATTGCCGTTCTAAATGACGGATGCGACACACCAACTACAACCGGACGGCGGCCGCCCACTGCTTGGATGGTTGCCTTGATCAGCGCCTTACGCTCATCGAAAGACAGATACTGATATTCTTGCGCCTCTACACCCGCCGCGACCACCATCTCAGCTCGACAGCGTTCCACCACGTAATCTATGCCAACGCGTAGAGCGTCATAATCGACCTTCAGATCCTCCGTGAAGGGCGTTAGCGGAGGGACAATCGTTCCGAAGTTCATGTCTGCATCCCTTTGCAAGCATCGATCAATAGACGCGCCGTAGCTTTTGAGATGCCCGGGCGTCGTCACGCAGCAGATTCACTAAACCTCGATAGCCGGGTGCGAAAGCGAGAATGCGCGCGCCACATTCATGGACTCGAATTGCTTGACTTCAGCAAACAATTCGGCTGCCTGAGAGCCAAGAAACGGTTCGGCAAGACCCAGAAACTTACGCCGAAGTTCGCTGTCAGTGACAAAGTTATCAGGCTCGCCCTTAGGACTTCGAACGAAGCTTTCTAGGCTGCGACCGTCCGTAGTCGTTATAACCACGCGTCCCGCGAAACGATCGGGGAAGTTGGCTTCTACCTCGAGGTCGTGTTCAACGGACACTTTTTGCATGGCTTGGCCAACGTCGTCGTTGCCGAGATTCCGCCCATAACTGTCCCAGTCCATCCCGCCCTCAATAAGAGAGACAATCGCAGTGAACGGCATCGAGAATTGTGCCGCAGCCGTTGTTGAAACGCGCCTCTTGGCTTCGATTGGATGACCAACCAAATCGATGGCTTTGCGAGACAGGCCACAAACAATTTGTCTCACCTGATCAAGTTTCAGCTCATGATCATTTCTTAGCTGGATGATCGCATCCATTGCTGCGTGAGCGAACCGGCAAGCGGGATACGGCTTGATCGCGATCTGCTGGGTCTCCCAAACCACCCCCAGATCGGCGACCGCATCCTGCGCAACGGCTGCCGGCGCGTATGATTTAAGGAAGCCGTTCGCGCCCTCAATAGCCCTCGAAGCTCCCAGATAATTTTCCCTGGCAAGGGTGGCAGCCAGCAGGCCGGCGGCGGCCGCGTTGCCTACCTGGAAACGTTTGGTCCATCCCCCGTTATCCAGGAACTGCATCGAGCCGGAGGTCTGGCTGAGTACGATTCCGAAAGCGTTGATCACCTGAGATGATGATAACTTCATGATGCGGCTTGCCGCCGCAGCGGCGCCGAACGCTCCGCAAGTCGCGGTTGGATGGAAGCCGCGATCATAATGGTCAGCAGGTCGCAGCGACTTGCTCAGACGGATCGTTACCTCAAGGCCCGCAACAACGGCGGCAATCAGATCCTCCCCTGACGCCTTTTCCATTTCGGCGGCTGTCAGCGCGGCCGCTAACACTGTGGCGGACGGATGGAGAGCGGCGGCGGCATGGGTATCGTCGAAATCGAGCGAGTGAATCAGCGTTCCATTGATGAGGCTCGCACCAAAGGGCGTATAGGATTCACGATCACCAAATACAGAACAGGTGCCTCCCGAAAGGCCGATCGCCTTGACCGCCCGGATCAAATGGGACGTCGACTCGACATCGAGCCGCGCCCTCACCGCGATCGCAATGGCATCGGCAGCCAACAGGCCTACCCTGTCACGCACCTCACGCGGCAAATCTGATGCGCGAAGCCCAGCCACGAAGTCCGCAAGTCTCGCAGTGACATCTAGCACGCCGGACTCCTGAGCTCGCTCATGATCCATCTTCTTCATTCTGGTTTGATAACGACGCGCCAAACAGAACGCCGCATGATGACGTCAAGGCAGTCCATCAGGAATTCAGGAGCCTGCTTTAAGAGACCTTGCGACGATGCGAGCCGGGGCACCATCACCCCCGATGATGTTGAGACCCATACACAGTATCTCCACCGTCTGACCGTCCAGACCCGAAAGATTCGTAAGGTGCTCCGCTATCATCACGCCCTGCGACAGCAACCGCCTGTGAATCGGATAGTCGAAACCGTCCGGCCGCTTCGCTACCGGTAAATCGGGCGTTGGAAAGTCCAATCCGACAAGCTTTACGCCGCGAGAAACGATCCAATCGGCCGTGGCAAGACTTAGCGCCGGATGCTCATCATCATATTTTGGGCTGCCCACAAACTGATGCCAGCCGGTGTTGATGACGAGAATGTCACCGGCCTCCAGTATGGACTCAAGCCCTGCCAAATGGAGGGGCTCCACGAGGTGTCCCTCGGCAAGGCGGACAGGCCAGACGATCCCGCGGCCGCATAATCGCTCGACCGGGATATCCTCGAGCGCAGGACCATCAACGAAGAAGTGACGAGGCGAGTCAATGTGCGTGCCGATGTGGACGATCATATCCATTCTGGTCACGTTCAAGGGCTTATCGGGAATCCGATAGACCGCCTCAAACGTCGGCCGAGGAAAAAATGAAACCCGCGGCGCATCGCCATCAAGAGGATGAGATAGATCATGCCACGCACCGTGCCCGCTTGCAGCGACGAATGGCGGTAGCGGGCGCCAGCCCTTCCATCCCAAACCTCTCCTCAAGTCGCAATCGCACATCAGCCCCGCTCCCTCTTAGGCCCTGCTGTGATCTCGCAGGCGAAGCATCAGCTCGGACAAATCAGGCAGATCCGAGAGATTCTCGATCATCTGAATCAGTTCGTCCGACTTCTTTCCTGGAGCCAGATCGGCGACATTCGCTCTGAATTTATCGCGAAGTTCGTCATCGCTCAGTGGATTGCCGGGATCGCCCTTCGGATAATACATCTCGCTCGTATATATCGAGCCGTTATCCATTGTGACGGAGACCTGGGCCGGGAATTTTTCAGGATAGAGTTTGCTAAGCTCCGCATCGGCAACAATCTCGACCTTGTTCAGGACGGCCCGCACGAGCGCATCACGGTAGCGATCCGATTGAAACTGTCGTTGCGTCACAACACCGTCAACGAGAGCGATGGCGACGCAGTACGGTACGGAAAGCCGTGCAGCCATCGTGGTATCGACGGCTTTGCTGGAGAAATGGGACTTCACCGTCCCGTAGGTCTTCACCGTGACTGCAGCGATGTGGGACGGATCCGGCGAATGCGCCTTGGAAATGTTCAGCGCCGCCCCGATCGGAGAATGACTCGCCAATATTGATGGATAGAATTTGAAACCGTTTTCCAGAATACTCCAGCGCGAGCCCAGCCCGTCCGAAAGAATTTCGCGATCAGGGCCGTCACTGAACGCGGCGAGATAACCCTTTGGGTGCCCCAGAATATCCGGAGGACTGGTTGCGCCTATCGCAGCCAGTCGCGCACTGAGAACGCCATTAAATCCGGCCTTACCGGGATGGAGGCTCTTGGTGTCATCACCACTTTCGAAAAATGCATTGAGACCGGCTGCCTGCGTACCTGCGAAACCAAACGCGGTATTCATTTGAACCTCATCGAGGTTCATGCTGCGGCCCGCTGCAGCCGCGGCTCCGAATGTGCCATTCGTTGCCGTCGAATGCCAAAACCGATAGTGCGTTGGCATCACGGCCATACCGACGCGCGCCGTTACCTCATAACCCGCAACAAGCGCTTCGATCAGTTGACGACCACCACCTCCGCGACTCTCCGTTACGGCGAGAGCCGCCGGCACAACAACTGATCCGACATGCGCGAGCGCCCGCTTATGCGTATCATCGTTGTCTGCCGCATTAATCAGGATACCGTTGGCAAGCGCTGCGAGTGCGGGGTGCGACCGGCCCGCGCCAATGATACTGGAGCCACCTGACGCCTGAAACTCCTCGACGACATCGCGGGCAATCTTTGCCTTGCGCTCATCCTCGCGCCACGCCGCAACTGCACACCCTACCGCATCAAGGAAAAAGCGACTGGCTTGTCGCACCACATCGGTCGGAAGATCCTCATACCTGACCTTAGCAGCAAACGACGAGAGTTTCTCCGTTGCATTGAAAATTCGGCTCAAGAAGCGTCCCTCCTATTGGAATCGGGACGTTATTCGACACCCATCTCAAGATCGAATGCCGTTTTTGCCTAGCAGCAATAACCGGATCGCTGCCTTGTGCTCGAGCGGCGGAACAGGGCTTTCGCGACTATGGGTTCATCGGAGGTTATCTATTGCCTCCCAAAACGCGGGAGCGGCCCGCCCCTCAGAAGAACCCAAGCTGATGGCCCGTCGATGCAGCGATCGAGTGAAATTCATCGGAGAATATATCCTGGACCGCTCGAACGGCTTTACCTGCGGGGCGATCAGTCAGCGTTGCAACTACGAGCGTTCTTTGAATGTCAGGCTGCGTCAGCCGTGCTGCCCAGAAAGCTCCAGCTTCCAACTCCCTTGAAATGTTGGCGAGTGGAAGGATTGCGACGCCTTCGCCCCGAAGCACCAATTCTTTGATCGCTGTGATCGAGTCGAGTTCATGCACGGGTTTGATCTCGACTGCGGCCTCGATCGCGGCCTCCTCGATCAGTTTGCGCAATGCGCTTGAGCGCGTCGGCAATATGACCGGCAATCCGGCGAGCGAATGGAAAGGAAGCTCCCTGGCGGATTGGCTCACTCTGCAATCTTCAGATCCGCCCGTGTTTCCGATGACGTAAAGTCGATCTTTGGCCACATGCGTGATTTTATACCGACCAAGATCCGATGCCCGGCTATTCAGGATTGCAAGGTCGACTGCTCCTGAGAGGAGCCATTCCTGTAGATATCCATTAAATCCCTCCAATAGCCGAATGTTTATGAGCGGATGCAGGCGCCGGCAATGCGCAAGCAGACCCGGCATCAAGGCAAAGAACGAGGGCGGAACACCAAGCACGACATCTCCGCTGACAGCCCCGGCGAAGCTAACGATTTCCTTTTTTGTTTCCTCGACAATCTGAAATATCTGACTGGCTCTCTCCTTGAGATGTACACCTGCATTCGTCAATTTGACGCCCCGACCATTCCGTTCGAATAGCGCCACGCCAAGTTCGTCCTCCAGCGCCTTAATGGTGCGACTGATCGCGGGCTGTGTTACGTGCAGAAAAGCAGAAGCGTGGGTAACGCTTCCGAGGTCGGCAACATAAAAGAAGCACCTGAGTTGTCGGATATCCATCAGCAATGCGCTCCGATTAAGACACTATGATTTGTGCAGATCGCACCCTATTCATCAACAAGAACTCAAAAAGACGATTCCGCATTTTGGCGATTGGGCATGAGCAACTCCTATCCTTCTTCCGATGGCAAAACCCTCTGGACCACTGGGACGCTCACGACCGGGCACGCAACGTTTCGATCTGATTGGACTATCAATTCAGAGCGGGTAATGTCCGAACCATCATGTATCCAGACCAATCTGCGCCTGTCGCCACGCGTCGTTTAATGAGGGGTAAATAAAGTGAGCCGTTTCTGGAGCAGATTGACGCATGACTTGAATCCCTACGTACCGGGAGAACAGCCTCGGATACCGAATTTGGTGAAGCTCAACACCAATGAAAGTCCGCTTGGTCCATCCTCTGGCGTGTTGGAAGCAATTCACCTCGAGGCAACTGAGTCACTTCGACTATATCCGGACCCGCAGGCCACCGCGTTGCGGGCTGCCTTGGCCGCGTATCATCACGTAGATCCCGAACAAGTGTTCCTTGGCAATGGCTCGGACGAGGTTCTGGCCCACACCTTCGCGGCGTTGCTGAAACATGAGGCGCCGCTACTGTTTCCCGATATCACTTATAGTTTCTATCCCGTCTACTGCCGCCTATTCGGCATCGAATACGAGACCGTGCCGCTCAATCAGGCCTTGCGCATCAATGTCGCTGACTATCGTCGGCGGGCTGGCGCGCTTATCGTGGCCAATCCAAATGCGCCGACGGGGATTGCGCTGTCTCTGACCGAGATCGAGACTTTATTGAATGACCATCCCGATGCTCCTGTTGTAATCGATGAGGCGTATGTTGACTTCGGCGCCGAGACAGCGATTCCGCTGGTCGCTTCCCACCCCAATCTTTTAGTCGTTCAAACAATGTCCAAGTCCCGCGCATTGGCTGGATTACGTGTTGGATATGCGGTTGGTAACGCTGATCTTATCGAAGCGCTCACGCGAGTTAAGGACAGCTTTAACTCCTATCCTCTTGGGCGGCCCGCCCAAGCCGGCGCCATCGCATCGCTGAAGGATGAAGCGCATTTTCAGCGTATCCGGGCTCTCGTGATCAAGGGCCGGGAGCGGCTCAACCGCGAACTTGGCGAGCTCGGCTTTGACGTTCTGCCATCTTCTGCAAACTTTGTCTTCGCGCGACATCCTGCCATGGACGGCGCGACGCTGGCTGCTGCACTTCGCGAAAGAGCAGTAATCGTCCGCCATTTTCCAGCTCCCCGGATCTCGGACTATTTGCGGATAACTGTCGGGACCGACACCCAGATTGACGAGTTGCTGTCGGCCCTATCGGACATATTGGATAGGAAGCCCCCTTTTTCGACGAAAGAATGATGACGCGATTGAGGTGAGCGAACAGCTTTCCTTAGTCCGATCTCGCATTTGCTCTTATGAACAACATCAGCTCAACGCCCCAATTGATCGACTCGAGATCGCTGAAATTTGCCGCGCATCGCGTCGCGCGCGTCAACATTACCTGATCATGAAAGCCTCAGGATTTGACGGCGGATGGAAAGCGCGGCTCGCGCTTCTCCTTAACCGCAGCCAGCCCTTCCTTGATATCGTTGCCCATGAAGCACAACATCTCAAGTGCAAGCGACGCGTCAAAGGCTGGCTGCGAGGCCCGCATCCAGTTATTCAGCGAACGCTTGGTATAGCGTATCGCATGCTGACTTCCATTTGCCAGCTTGTTCGCGACGGCCATGGCCTTGTCGAGCAGTTGAGCACGCGGCACACACAAGCTGACAAGTCCAATTCGTTCGGCTTCCTTGCCATCAACGAACTCGGCGGTCATCAGGTAATACTTCGCCTTGGCCATTCCACACAGCAGCGGCCACGAAATAACGGCGTGATCACCCGCAGATACGCCGATCCTGACGTGACCATCGGTAATCTTGGCTTCCTCAGCCATGATGCTGATATCCGCCATCAGGGCGACGGCAAGTCCGGCGCCTACCGCGACGCCGTTGATCGCCGAAACGATCGGCTTTTCGCAGGCAAGCATATTGAAGACGATATCGCCCGCTTCCTTGAGATTTTCAGCGACCCGGTCCGGATGGCCGGCGGTTTCGGATATCCATGACAGATCGCCGCCCGCCGAAAATGCACGATCGCCCGCGCCCGTCACCACGATAACCCGCACCTCCGGATCGTGATTCATCACGTCCCAGATTTTGGTCAACTCCCAATGTAACCGAGCGTTGGTTGCATTCATGACCTCCGGACGGTTGAGTGTCATAAGCAGAACGCCATCCGGATTCAGGTCGAATTTCAGGTGCTGGAAATCACTGTAGTCCATGGCTGGCCTCGTTTTGAGTTTGTTGTCTGGTGTTACTGTCGATTCTTGTCTGCGGCCAAATCTTTCGCTTCCGCCTGCTTGGATGCGATCCGCGCGCGACGCGGCGGCGCGAACGCCGACGTCCCGAATGCATCGAACAACTCCTTGCTGACACGATAGTAGGAAGCGAGACCGCCGCGAACAACGCGCTCGATCGGGCCATCCGGATAACCAAGACCCAGCTTGCAGGTCAGGTCCATATCGGTTTGGGTCGCCAGCCCTTCGTCGAGGAAGCGCAGCGCCGCGTTGTACTTGGGAACGACCAGCCGACTGATGATGCGCCCGGCCTGGTCGTTGCATAGCGAAACCTCAAGGCCTCCAGCCGCGAAAACTTCGCGCGCCGCAGCAACCGCTGCATCGCTTGTCTTCGAATGCCGAACCAGTTCGATCAGCCGCGAGGGCGGATCGTCGCCATTGCGATAGCGCGCGAACCCAAGAACATTCGCATGTTCGGGGTTATCCTCGTTGATATGTTCTCCGAGGCATTCCTGGCCAAGCTCGATCAATATCGCGGCCTTGCGAGAATCCGCCGTGAACCGCTCTCCGCTGCAAATCACAACATCGGCCTGATCGCGACCGACCCGACCATTCAGGAAAGCATCCCCCTCGGGAAACGAGCGGCTCTCTCCGGCGGTCTCGAATGCATACTTCATGGTCGTTACGCTCCGAACATCGCATTGCCTTGATAGTCGAAGAAGCCACGCCCGGATTTGCGTCCCAGCAGGCCGGCGGCGACCATCCGACGCAACAATGGCGGCGTCGCCGCGCGCGGGTCGAGCGTGATTGGATAGAACGCCTCACACAGACGCACCTGCGTATCGAGCCCAATCAGGTCGAGCAACTCCAGCGGACCCATCTTGTAGCCGAGACCGGCCTTGATGGCACGATCGATGTCGGCGGGCTCGGCAACGCCGGCTTCGACCGCACGGATGGCATCATTGTTGAACGGCACCAGCAGCGCGTTAAGAATGAAACCCGGCTTGTCCTGTGTCTTCACCGGCATCTGGCCGCAGGCTTCAGTCCATTGCCACGCCGTCCTGAATGTCTCTTCCGAGGTCAGGATCCCCGGCGACATCTCGATCAATTTCATCAGTTGCGCCGGCAAGCAGAAGTGCATCCCAACCACGCGTTCCGGATGCCTGGAGCCGGATGCGATTTCGGTGATGGACAGCGTCGAAGTATTCGATGCGAAAATCGCGTCCTCGGCGCACGCACCATCCAGCCGGCCCAGCAGATCGCGCTTGATCGAGAGGTCCTCGAATACGGCCTCGATCACCAGATCGCAGTCCCGAAGCCCGTCGATACTGGTTGTGCGCGACATCGCGGCAACGATTTCATCACGCTTGTCGCGGTTCAATTTGCCGCGCGCGACCGACTTGTCGAGAAAATCGGACGATTGCCCGGCCGCTTTCTCGAGCGCGGCGTCCGACTTGTCGAAGGAGATGGTTTTGAAGCCGGCGCGTGCCGCCACCAGCGCGATGCCCGCACCCATGGTGCCGCCCGCGCCGCAGACGCCGACAGTCTTGATCGCTCTTGTCATTTGGTCGCGAAGCTCCGTCCGATGAGTTGACGATGAACCTGGTTCGTTCCTTCCCAGATCTGGGTGATCTTGGCATCGCGCATCAGCCGCTCCACACGGAAATCGCTGCAATAGCCGTATCCGCCGTGCATCTGCACCGCCTCTGTGACAATACGGTTGGCAATATCGGACGCACGCATCTTTGCCATCGATGCTTCGATGCCGAAATCCGTCGCGCCGGCATCGATCCGGCCGGCGAGATGATCGAGCCAGAGTTCGGCCATCGCGAGGTCGGTGGCTATATCCGCCATAAGGAACTGGTTGGCCTGGAAATCGATGATGCGCCGGCCTGATTGCTTGCGCTCGTTCATGTAGGCTGTCATGTCCTTGAACGCCGCCGTTGCAATACCGATGGCGTGCGCGGCGACGCTCGGACGCGAGCGGTTGAGCGATGCCAGCAGAATGGCAAGGCCGTCACCCGGCCGACCGATCAGGTTCGCGGCCGGCACGCGACAACCGTCAAAGCGCAATGCCGCGGTCGACGATCCCCGATGCCCCATCTTCTTTTCAAGGCCGAGCACCTCCAAGCCGGGCGTGCCCTTCTCGACAACGAGCACAGAGATCGCCCGGCGAGGGTCTTCAATTTCGGAATACTTGCCAAACAAAAGAATGCGGTCGGCGACATCGCCGTTGGTGATGAATATCTTCGCGCCGTCGATCACGATCTCGTCGCCGTCGGGCTGGAAGCGGGTTTTCATCCCGGTGGCGTCCGAGCCCGCGCTTTCCTCGGTGATCGCCAGCGCCGCCAGGCCGCCCTCCGCGATGCGCGGCAACAGCCGCGCCTTCTGCTCCTCCGAGCCGAATTCGATCAGGGGCTTCATCGCGTGAAAGTTGGTCGCGTAGATGATGCCGGTGGACGCACACGCCTCGGCAATGCGGCGCACAACAGCGAGATAGAGCCGGAACGACATCGGCGCGCCGCCATAGGCTTCCGGAATGAAGATCGCGTTGAGGCCGAGGCGATTGATCACCTCGATGTTGTCCCACGGAAATGCAGCGGTTTCATCGATTCTGGCGGCGTTGGGTGCGATCACCTCAGTTGCCAACCGATCGACCTGATCGAGGAGAAGACGTTCGTCCTCGCTCCAGTTTCGGTCCTGTTCCAGCACATCGAATATCTTCATCAGAGGTTGCTCCCCTGCCCGCCGTCGATATAGATCGTCTCGCCCGTGAGGAAGGCGATGTTTTCGGAGAATAGCGCGCCGACCAAACGCGCGACTTCGTCCGCACGGCCGGCGCGGCCGACCGGAACGCGGCGCTTGAGCCAGTTTTTAGTTTTCTCGCTGGCAAGGAAATCGCGATTGAGATCAGTTTCGATATAACCCGGCGCCACGTCGAGCACACGGATGCCATCCCGCGCCCACTCGGATGCAAGGCAACGCGTGATGGCAGCGACCGCAGCCTTGGAAGCGCAGTAAGACAAGTTCTCCGCCACGGCCAGACGATCGAAGAACGAACCGATGTTGACGATCAAGCCGTCACCCGACTGGCGAAGATAGGGATAAGCCTCCCGGCTCGCCACCAAGACCGCCGATGCATTCAAGCGCATCGCCGCCTCGAACTCCACCAGAGAGAGTTCGGCGCTCGGTTTAGCTTCGTGCGCGCCGGCGTTGTTGACGAGACCGATGATCGGCCCTCGCGCGCCGACATTGGCTATCGCCTCGGCGATCGAATGCTCGGCGGTCATATCGCAAACCATGCCCCGACCCGCGGATGCTTGCCCGCTGCGCGACAGCGCAACGACATCGAAGCCGCGCCGATCAAGCTCCCGCACGATAGCGTCGCCTATGCCCCGGCTTCCGCCGGTAACGATGACCTGTCCTTTACTCATCGGTGAAAACCGCCTTACGCTTTTCGGAGAATGCCGCCATGCCTTCGGCAGCGTCAGAGGTGCCGAACGCCAGCGTCGAGAGATCGGCCTCGATCTTCAATCCTTCGTGAATCGGAACGTCCAGCGCCCGCGTCACGGCATCGCGCGCGAAACCAAGCGCAAGCAGGCTATAGGTCGAGAACTCCCGCACCAGCGCCACGGCACCCTCCACCGCGTTTCCCGAAACGATACGGTGAACAAGTCCGATGCGCTCGGCCTCCTCGGCGCCGACGGTTCGCCCGAGGAGAATCATGTCGAGTGCGCGCGCCTCGCCGATCAGGCGCGGCAGGCGCTGCGTTCCGCCATACCCGGGGATCAGGCCAAGCTTGATTTCCGGCAACCCGAGTTTCACGTTCGGCGTCGCCACCCGGAACGTACAGGCCAGCGCCAGTTCAAGGCCGCCACCGAACGCAAAACCGTTGATCGCCGCAACCGACGGGAACGGAAGCCGCTCCAGCTTGGCGAATACCGCCTGCCCGAACTCGGCACCGCGCTTGCATTCGATCATCGGACGGCCGCGCAATTCCTTGATGTCGGCACCGGCGCAGAAGGCTTTGTCGCCGGCGCCGGTGACGACGAGCGCGCGCACCTTCCAGGTCGCGACCTCGTCAAGCGCCGCGCCGATATCGCGCAGGATTGCGAACGACAGTGCGTTCAGCGCCTCAGGCCGGTTGAGCCGCAGCAACGCGTAGTCGTCAACCTTGGAGAGTTCGACTACCATCGTGCTACTTCCCGAACTTCGCGCTATCCGGCCTGCGCTTGGCGGCGAAGGATGCGGACAGTTCGTGGCTTTCTTCTGTGTCGAGGTAGGGCCGCAGCAACAGGTCATGCGCCACTCGCGCGAGGCCGGAGACCCCGCCATGGCGCGCATTGAATGCGGCCTTGATCGAAGCCAGCGCGAAGGGGCCGCGATCCGCGATCTCGAGCGCGAACTTGCGTGTCTCTTCCTTCAGCTTGTCGTCAGGGACGACCTTGTTGATGAGACCCATCTCCAGCGCTTCTTGCGATGAGATTTTGGGATTGCGATACCACATCTCCTTGGCGCGCTTCTTGCCGATCAGATCCTCAAGATACCAGGTGCCGTAACCGGCATCGAACGACCCCATCATTGGGCCGACCTGCCGAAACACCGCGCTTTCCTTGGCAATCGTCAGATCGCAAACGACATGCAGCACCTGACCGCCGCCAACCGCATAGCCGTTGACGCTGGCGATAACCGGCTTTTGCAGGCGATCGATCGATTCATACATTTCGAGGGTCGGGAGAACGCCGGCATAGAGCGTGGTCTTCTCCATGCCTTCCTTGCGACCGCCGATGCAGAAGAACTTCTCGCCTGCGCCGGTGATCACGATCACCCGCGTGCGCGTTTCGCGCCGGATCGCGTTGATGCAGTCGCGAATTTCATGACACATCTCCACCGTGAACATGTTGCCGTCGTCCGGCCGGTTCAGGGTAATGGTGCCGATGGGACCATCCTCCTCATAGATGATCGTATTGAAGCTCATGTTTTTTCCTCTCGTATGATATTCCGATCGGCAAGAGCGCGGCGATCCCCGGCGCTCAGGCCGAGCCATTCACCAAGCACTTCGGCTGTGTGTTCACCATGCAAGGGCGGCGCGCTTCGCGCGATTCCCGGCTCACCGTCCACAACGATACCGGATCCGACTTGCGGCACGACGCGCCCGTCAGCGGAGGCAAGCCGATAGAACATGCCACGCGCCAGCATTGCCTCGTCGGTTACGACCTGGCCGAGATTGTTGATCGGCCCCGCCGGAACACGTGCTTCTCGAAGCACCTCAAGCCAGTGACTTCGCGGCTTGCCGCGCAATAACATCGCGATCCGATCGACAACCTCGGGGCGACGTTCGCGCCGTTCGGCGTTGCTTTGCAAGCCGGACGATCGAGCGTAGTCGGGATCGCCCACCGCAGACCAGAAGCGCTGCCAGAGGTTGTCATTGCCAAGACCCAGCACGATCGGATCATCAGCCGTCTCGAATGCCTGATAGATCGCGATGACGCTGTCGGTGCCGCCGGAACGTGTCGGGAGTTCGCCCGAGCCGAGATAGGACATGAGGCGACACGACAACAGACGCGTCATCGAATCGACCAATGCGATGTCGATTACATGACCCTTGCCCGTTGTGCGGCGGTCATACAACGCGGCCACGGCGGCGAACGCGGCGTCCTGGCCTGCGAGCATGTCGGCGGCTGGAGCCCCGATCTTCTGCGGATCGCCGCCGGCGGCGCCGGTGACGTCCATGATCCCGGAATAACCTTCGGCGATCAGGTCATAGCAGGTCCAGTCGGCGCGCTCGCCAGTCAGGCCGAAACCGGTGATCGACACATAGATGAGATCGGGGCGCACCTGCCGCAGCGTGTCCGCATCCACCTTCAGCTTGCGCGCAACACGTGGCGGCAGATTGACGAAGACCACATCGGCCTGCCGGATCAGGTCGTAAAGCAGCCTCAGGCCGGCCGCGTCGGAGAAATCCAGCGCGACGCTTTTCTTGCTGCGGTTGACCGCTGCAAACCAGAGCGATTCACCGGCGAGAAACGGCGGCCCCCACGAGCGCGCATCATCTCCACCCGACGGGCGCTCGATCTTGACGACCTCCGCGCCCATGTCCGCCAGCAACATGGTGCTGGAAGGTCCAGCAACCGACGTGGTGAGGTCGACCACGCGAACGCCAGCCAGCAACTGAAGCCCGGCGGAGGGATTCTTCAACGGCAATGCGTCGCACGGCAACGCCGGCCGCGCGGCCTCTAACGGAAGCGCTTGAGATTGCGAAGCCATCTTATGAGGCATCCCCGACAATGATTGCAGCCTTGCCCCGAATGCGCCCCTTCTCGATGAGTTCGAGCGCCGCAGGGAGTTCTTCCAACGGAAAGGTTCGCGTGACGGGTGGCTGCACCGCGCCGCTGCGCCAAAGCCGAAAGATTTCCGCTTGAGCCTCGGCCATTCGCTGTGGCATCCGCTCGCGATAGTCGCTCCATTGCAGACCGCTGACGCTGATGTTTTTCACCAGCAGATAGTTGGCTTTGACGGAGGGAATGTCACCGCCGGCAAAGCCGATGACGACCAGCCGCCCGCACCACGCCAGCGCGCGCAGCGCTGCGTTGAAGAATTCGCCGCCGACCGGATCGATGATCACATCGACGCCGCGGTTATCCGTCGCCGCCAGCACCTGCGCGCGCAAATCGTCCCACAGGTTGGCGCCCCCGACATCGATCACTGCATCGGCGCCATTTGCGCGAACGAATTCGACCTGATCCGGCTTGCGAACAGCGGCCAGCACGCGCGCGCCGAATGCCTTGGCCAGTTGCATCGACGCGATCCCGACCCCACCGGCCGCGCCGCCGACAAGCACCGTCTCGCCGGGGCGCAAATTCGCGCGGTCATGCAGCGCGAAATAGGCCGTTTGGTAGACGAGACCCAGCGCCGTTGCATCGGCAAACCCCAGCCCCTCGGGCAGATGAAATGCATCCGCGGAATTCACAACGGCCTGCTCGGCAAACGCCCCATGTTCGAGTTGACCCAACACCCGGTCCCCCGGCGCGAAGTCGGTTACGCCCGCGCCCACCGCGCGCACGGTGCCAGCCAGTTCCTTACCGGGGACGAACGGGCGAGGCGGCAGAATTTGGTAGCGTCCCGACACGACCAACGTATCGGGGAAATTGATCCCGGCCGCCGCGACATCGACGACGATCTGGCCTTTGCCCGGCACGAGATCGTCGACTTCTTTCAATTGAAGGGCAGACGGCGGTCCGAATTCGACGACCTGATATGCGCGCATCAGATCGTCCCCTTGTTCAGCCAGCTATCGGTTTGCGCGCCGAGTTGCGGTGCCGCCGGCGCGGTTGGGCTACGGAAGCATGCCGCGATCGCGGACGGCAGCGCGGGCACCGAGGCCCCTTCTATTTCGATCTTGCGCGAGAACACACCACGCGCAGCGAAATGCGGATCGGCGACTGCCTCCTGCAAACTGGCGACGATGGAACAACAGACATCGTGCCCCCTGAACGTCTCCATCCAGGAGTCGGCGGAACGTCCCGCAATAATGCCCGAAACAGCGCGTGTCACCGCAGCGGGATCGGCCTTCGGATCACGCAGCGCGGGTGCAAGCCCGATCAACTCGCAGAAATTATGCCAGAAGCGTTCCTCGATCGGCGCAGCCGCAAGATACCGCTCGTCCGCCGTGCGATAGATCTGGTAACGCGGACTGCCGCCGGTTACCAACGCATCACCGCCTCGCGGCCATTGCCCGGCGACGAACCCGTCTCCAAGCCCCCAGTAGGCAAGCGGAAGCAGATTCTCACCCATCGCGATATCGAGACAAGCGCCCTCGCCGGTCCGGTCGCGATGAATAATGGCGAGAAGGATATTGACGGCCGCCGGATACGCGCCACCCGCAAGATCGGCGACCAGCACCGGAGGCACCACCGGCGCACCATCGTTGCCGCAACTCAGACCCAGCAAGCCCGCGTCCGCCATGTAATTGAGATCATGCGCCGCGACGGTCGATTTCGGGCCGCTCTGCCCCCATCCGGTGATCGCACAATAGATCAGCTTCGGATTGATGGCGCGCAGGGCGTTATAGCCGAACCCCAAACGGTCCATGACGCCGGGGCGGAACTGTTCGACCACGACATCGGCCTTCGCAATCAATGGCTTCATCCGCTCGAACGCATCCTTGGCCTTCAAGTCGACGACGATGCTGTCCTTGCCGGCATTCAAAAGCTGGAAGTTCATGCTGTCGGCGCCGAGCTTGGGCTCGTAGCTGCGCATTTCGTCGCCGCGTCCGGCTCGCTCGACCTTGATCACCGTGGCTCCCGCCTCCGCCAGCATCAAGGTGGCGAAAGGGCCTGGTAGCAACGTGCTGAAATCCAGCACGAGGATGCCTTTCAGAGGCAATTGCGTCATTTCCGCCGCTCCTAACGCGCAGTCGCGATTGGACCCCGAATGGGCAGCGGCACCAGTTCTCCGCGACGCACCCACAGGGTCAATTCCCGCTTGAGAATCTTTCCGCTCGCCGTGAGCGGAAATTCGGCGACCCTGACAAAATATTCCGGCATGTCGTATTTCGAGATTCCCTGCTCCCGCAAATGTTTCAGCAGTTCGTCCGGTTCGATCGTCCCGGACACCGCGATGCAGACCCGTTCGCCCAGACGATCATCGGGCACCGGGAATGCGGCGACCCGTCCGGCATCCTTGTGGCGCACCGCCACTGCTTCGATATGGGAGGGATAGATATTGTGGCCGCCACGGATGATCAAATCCTTCAGGCGGCCCTCGATGCGAAGATTACCCGCCTCGTCCAGAACGCCGAGATCGCCGGACAGGAACCAGCCATCCTTGTTGAAACTGGATTCGGTTGCGCTCTGATTGCCGAAGTATCCCAGCATCAGTGCGGCGCCGCGTCCCGCGATCTGTCCGACCACGCCGGCCTTCACCTCTTTGTCCGAATCCGCCGGATCGAACAGCCGAACCTCATAAGCGGGCCCGCCGCGACCACAGGTCTGGACGATGACATCGGCGGAGTCATCCGGATGGGTATATTGATGCGATGAATTCTCCGTCATGCCGTAGATATTCTGCGGCTTGATACCCTGCTCGAGAAATGCGGAGGCGGTGACGGGCGGGATCGGCGATCCGGCCATGTAAAAAACGGAGACATCGCCAAGCCGCTGACCTGTCTTTTGCTGTTCGGCAAGAACATCCATCGCGTGCGTCGGAACGCCAAGAACATAGGTCGCACCCGTCGCCTGGATCCAGTCGATGCGGCTCATATTGGCCGGCGGATCGTCAGTGACGAAGCGTCCACCAGTCACAAGCCATTGCGCGATTCCGACCCAGGCAATGTGATGCGACAGCGGCGACAGCGACAACAGCACGGTATCCGGCCCATGCCGCCAGTCAGCCACCAGATCGCGGGCATTCGCTAGCAAGGTATTGTCAGAATGCATGACGCACTTCGGCAGACCGGTGGTCCCCGACGTGAACGCCAGATACACAACCTTGTCCGGATCGGTGCATGGCGGTTCGGCGTTGATGGCGGGCCCAAGCAGGGTCTCCGGCGTATAGACCATCTTCAAATGCGGCAGTTTCACCAGCATCGCATCGAGATCGACGCGCGAGCGGTCCGCACCCCAGCCCGCCTCCGTCAGCAGCGCGCGGGCCGACAGGGACGACAGCAATTCGACAATGTCGGCACAGGTAAAGGTCTTGTGAAGCGAGGGATTACAGGCGATGCCTTCCCGCGCACAGGCAAGGAACATAACGATCGCCTCAATGCGATTGGACATCCAGATCGATACCCGATCTCCGCCGGTCAGTCCGAACTCACGCAAATTGCCAGCGACGCCGTTCACCCAGTCGCGCAACTCGGACCACGTCGCCGAACGGCGCCCATCCTGAAGCGCGACGTCGCCGGGGCGCTCATCGGCGTGCCTGCTCAGAAGGCCGTAGAGAGTTTCGTCCTTCCAGAGCCCTTGCTGATAGTAGCGCCGCGCGTCTGCCGGGGAGTGAAGCGTTAGAAATGGTCGCATGTCGATCTCATTGGATATCGCATCGCGCTGCGATGCCTGATTTGAGATACGCAACTTGTGTGCCAAATGCCGTCATCGATATCACCGGCGCAAATCGCCCGGTTTCAAGGGAAACAAGGTGGCATCCGGGCGGAAAGTGTATTTCCGCGACGATTGATGTCCTTGCATCCAACATACGGCCATGCTGAAGTGTCCTCAATGCGGACACAAGAATTATCGACCGAACCTCACATCGCAGGCTTAGCTTTCCTCAACAGCGAAGGACAAGCTGTCTTCTCGACCGGCCTTGGTTCTGATCCCCGGATCAGGGCACTGGCCGCCGATCGCGTGTGGATGGGCGGACTTCGGGAGACTCGCCTGACGACACTCAACCTGGATCGTCGCGCTTACGCTATTCTGCTCGCGGCGACGGAAGCGGGAGAGCTGATCGTCATCAGCCGCGCGCCGGGCGACTCGCTGCTGCATTTCATTGGAAGCGTCAGCTTTGCATGGGACATCATTCAGTATCTGCTGACCGATCCCTTCGACGCCATGACAATTGTCGATAACGAAGCCCGCCTCGTTTACATATCGCCAATTCATGAGGCGTTTTTCGGCCTCAAGCTCGGTGAAGGAAACGGCCAGCCGGTCGAGCAGGTCATCGAGAACACCCGTCTTCACGAGGTTGTCGCAAGCGGAAGAGCTGAAGTCGGTGCCATTCAACGCATGCTGGGTGCTGAACGCGTCGTCTCACGAGTGCCAATCAAGCGAAACGGGCGCGTACTTGGAGCCATCGGACGCGTGATGTTCAAGGGGCCGCAACAGCTCGAAGCCCTGAGCCAACGCATCAAGATGCTTGAAGGCGAGCTGGAATTCTACAAACGCGAAACGGCAACGCTTCGCGCCCGCGACTACGGACTTGAGCAGATCATCGGGCAAAGCGCCGCGGTCCAGCGGCTGCGTGCGCAGATCGTCAAGGTCGCGCCGCTCGAGATTCCGGTCCTGATCCGCGGCGAGAGCGGCACCGGCAAGGAACTGGTCGCGCACGCGCTGCATCAGCTCAGTCCACGCCGCGACCGGCCGATGATCAATGTCAATGCGGCGGCGCTGCCACCCAATCTTGTTGAATCGGAATTGTTCGGCTACGAGCCCGGCGCCTTCACCGGCGCCGACAAGAAAGGGCGAAGGGGCAAGTTCGAACAGGCCGAAGGCGGCACGATCTTCCTCGACGAGATCGGCGATATGCCGCTCGACGTTCAGGCGAAACTGTTGCGCGTGGTGCAGGATAAGATCATCGAACGGATCGGCGGCGATCGCTCGCGCCCCGTCGATTTTCGTCTGGTCTCAGCCACCAACAAAGACTTGCAGTCGATGGTGGAGAATGGCGGCTTTCGCCTCGACCTGTTCTATCGCCTCTCGCCCATCGTTATCGAAGTCCCTCCGCTCCGCGAACGGATCGACGATATTCCGCTGCTGGTCGACAAGTTTCTTCACGAGATTGCCTATCGGCACGCCCGACCGACGCCACAGATCAGCGCCGCCGCGTTGACGGAACTGGCCGACCGCGCATGGCCCGGCAACATTCGGCAGTTGCAACACGAGATCGAGCGCGCATTCGTGTTCTCGGACGGGATTACAATCGGCGTCCAGGATCTATCGGAAACACCGCGACGCTCCGAGAAACCTCTCGGGCCCGCGGTCGCGGCTCCGGTGCCCTCCTCGCGAGACCTGAAGAAAGTCATCTCCGACGTTCAGGACGAACAGATCAGGGATGCGATCACAGCCTGCGGCGGCAACAAGAAGAAAGCCGCCGCACGCCTCGGTATTTCGCGCTCGTTTCTTTACAAGAAGCTGGCCGCAATCGAGAATGCAGAGCAAACCTGACCGCGACGGATGATCTCCTCGATCTTCCGCCGCGGCGCCCGCCTCTACTTCTTGATCCGCGGACACTCGCTTTCGGAAAGCGGCCGGAACGCGTCATCGGCGGGAATGGTTGCGACGACCTTCATCAGATCCCATTCTCCCTTCGATTCCGAAGGCTTCTTGGCCTCAAGCAAGTACATATCCCGCATCATGCGTCCGTCGTCCCGGATGCTACCGTTCTTGGTCATGAAGTCATTGACGGGGATTTTCTTCATCTCCGCGATAACCGTCTTGGCTTCGTCGGAGCCGGCCGCCTTGATGGCCTTCAGGTAATGCGTGACGGCGCTGTAAATGCCGGCCTGGAACATCGTCGGCGGCTTGCCACCGTGCCGTTCGGCAAACCGTTTGGCGAAAGCCCGCGTTTCGTCGTTCTGATCCCAATAGTAGGCTTCGGTAAACGTCAGTCCTTGAGCCGTTTTCAGACCGAGAGCATGAATATCGGTGATCAACACCAGAAGGCCCGCAAGCTTTTGACCGCCGGCAATAAGACCGAAGTCCGCTGCGGTCTTGATCGAATTGATGGCATCGGCGCCCGCAACCGCTAGCCCGATAACCTGAGCCTTCGACGCCTGAGCCTGAAGTATGAAAGATGAATAGTCGGGGCTGTTGACCGGAGCTCGAACGTTTCCGGCGACCTTGCCACCGTTCTTCTTGACGATGTCGGCTGTGTCTTGCTCCAGAGCATGACCGAAAGCATAGTCAGCTGTGAGGAAGAACCAGCTATCCGCACCGCCCTGCTTCATCATTGCAGTCGCGGTTCCTTTGGCGAGTGCGTAAGTGTCGTAGACCCAATGAATTCCGTTGGGCGAACAGGCTTTTCCCGTCAAAGCCGTCGATCCGACCGACGTCGCGATCGAAACCTTGTTCTTCTCCTGAGCGATGGCCTGAACGGCGAGAGCAACTGCCGAGGTCCCAAGGCCAAAAACAGCATCTACTTTTTCGGTATCGAACCAGCGACGCGCAATCGCGCCGCCGACGTCGGCCTTCAACTGCACGTCTGCGGACACCACCTCGATCGGCTTGCCGTTGACGTTGCCGCCGAAATCCTCGACCGCCATTTTGGTTGCGACCACGTCGCCCGGCCCCTGAATATCGGCATAGGGCCCGGACATGTCGCCCAGAACGCCGATCTTCACGACGTCATCCGATACTTGAGCGTGAACGGCCGCCGCCGATCCTAGCAAGACTGCAATGGCTAATACGGCTGTGAGATTTCTTGGCATATACGCCTCCCTCATTTGCACTGGAGCTTGCGTAGCAACTTGAATGCCAAAGCCGTTTGCGACCGATTCCGGGTCGATTCAGTCTAAAATCAGCATCTGATTGATCTTGCCGAGGACACATTGTCCTCGAAATCAACATGGGCGCACCTTTCCGGCATTCATCCCTGATCTATTCCGATCGGTAGATCCGGGAACGGATGGCGCATGGTCTACGGCACTGGAGATTGTGTCGCCGCGCTGTTACCAGGACAGCGCTGAACATTGGTCCTATCACATCTCACCCGTGCGGAATTCGCAGCAAAGCCTCTGCCATTCAACGCATCGGTTTCCTGGCCTTTTCGTATTCCGACGATGCGCGCCATGGGATCGCAAATCGTCGCTTGTTGCCACGATGACCTCTCCGAATGAGCGATCGCTTAAGTCATGGGAAGAACGATACCAGCGACCATATAGAGGGCTGAACAAACCGCCCGCTCGCTTCCTTCCAGTTGGAAGCGTCGGTGATGATTTCGAGTGGCAAGACTGGACTTCGACCTGCTCGACATTGCTCCGATTTTCCGGACCAAGGGCTTCAAACCAAAGAGCAAGGGTGGCCATCCCCGTCTGCCCGTGCCTTACACCAAGAATTCCTTGATTGACGATTTTGCCGACCTCCGGCGGACGGTATCCGGCCAGAGCGGAAATCGCCGTCTGATGAAAGCCGTCGAGGCGAACGCCGGCTGAGCATCCGTCGAGGCTGTCTCCGCGAGGATGGCGAACCGCATCGGCCAGAACCGCAAGAAACCTACATGCCCGTGAGCATCGCGGCCCTACGAGCCGCAGATGAAGCCCGGAAGGCTGTCCGGAGGCGGCTGGCCCCGGAACAGAACGGGTTCAAAAGTTGAAACTCGGGGGGAAAAGTTGAAACGCGATCAACTGCATACTGCTAAGCCATTGAAAACAATGGCGCGAGAGACGGGGCTCGAACCCGCGACCTCCGGCGTGACAGGCCGGCACTCTAACCAACTGAGCTACTCCCGCATGGATCGTGACCAATCCACTTGTGAGGCTGGGACTTAAAGGGGCGCCTTCACCAAGTCAAGGTCATTGAAATCCCCTTGTATAACGGCAACCTTCGCCACCCCGACACAAATAACGGGCTATTCACGGGCCAAACGGCGTAGTCAGCGCCCACCCGAATCAACTAATGCCTGATACGTCGTCAGTTTTTGAATCATAGCCATGAGGAGGCCTTAAATGGCGAAGAAAGCAGCAACCCCGGCCACCGTCACGCTCAAACACCTGGCAGCCGCACTGGCCGAAGAACACGAATTGTCGAAGAAGCAGGCCGAGGCCATCCTCGGCGATCTGGTGACCCGCATCACCAAGCACCTGAAGAAGGGCGAACGCATCCGCATCGTCGGCCTTGGCATTCTTCAGGTTCGCAAGCGCGCCGCCCGCATGGGCCGCAATCCTGCCACTGGCGAACAAATTCAGATCAAGGCCAGCAAGAAAGTCGCGTTCCGCGCCGCCAAGGAGCTCAAGGAAGCTGTCTGATCGGCTGGAGTTCGCATCTCATCCGGGCTCGCGCCTGTGCGCCTGCTTGCAACTCTCGGTTTGCATATTACGTCATCCCGGGCTGCCGTCCGACGGCCGCGCGGGGTGACGTTTCCATTTTGAGCAGGTTTATCCGTGACTTCTCCTGTTGAATTCAGCCACGACGTCGTCGCACGTTTTCTGCGCTACGCGGTCATCGATACGCAATCCGACCCCTCGTCGCCAACTTGCCCCTCTACGGCCAAGCAGAAAGACCTCGGCAACCTGCTCGCTCGAGAGTTGCGCGAGATGGGCATTGCCGACGCGCATCTCGACGAACACGGCTATGTCTATGGCACCCTGCCCGCCAACAGCGCCAGGCAGGTGCCCGTCATCTGCTTCTGCTCGCACATGGACACGTCGCCGGATTGCTCCGGAGCCAACGTCAAACCGCAGATCGTGCGCAATTATCGTGGCGGCGACATCGTGCTGCCGGGCAATCCTTCCGAAGTCATCCGAATCAGCAACAATCCGGCGCTCAAGGATCAGATCGGCAACGACATCATTACGTCCGACGGCACGACGCTACTCGGCGCCGACAACAAGGCCGGTGTCGCCGAGATCATGGATGCCATACAATTCCTGATCGCCAATCCACAGATCAAGCACGGCACCATCAAGATTCTGTTCACGCCGGACGAGGAAATCGGCCGCGGCGTCGACAAGGTCGATCTCAAGAAGCTCGGCGCCGACTTCGGCTACACCATTGACGGAGAAACCGCCGGTCATCTGGAAGATGAAACCTTCTCTGCCGACGCCGCAGTGGTGACGATCAATGGCGTCAGCGTGCATCCCGGCTTTGCCAAGGGCAAGATGGAGCATGCGATCAAGATCGCGGCCCGCATCATTGAGTGGTTGCCGCAGGATACATGCTCGCCGGAAACCACCGAGGGGCGCGAAGGCTTCCTGCATCCGATCGGCATCAGCGGCGCACTGGAGCAGGCCATCCTGGGCTTCATCGTGCGGGACTTCAGCGACGAGGGCCTGCACGAAAAGGAGACCCTGCTCGAGGCGACGGTGAAAGACGTGATGCGGGATTTTCCGCATTCGTCCTACAGCATCGAGATCAAGCCGCAGTATCGCAACATGAAGCAGGTAATCGACGCTCATCCGCAGGTCGTCGACAATGCGCTGGAAGCTATTCGCCGCGCGGGGCTGAAGCCGGTGCGAAGCAGCATACGCGGTGGCACCGATGGCTCGCGGCTATCGTTCATGGGGCTGCCCTGCCCCAATATCTTCGCGGGGGAGCACGCATTTCACTCCCGCACCGAGTGGGTCAGCGTGCAGGATATGGAGAAGGCCGTGCAGACCATCGTATATCTGGCAATGGTCTGGGAAGAGCGGGCTTAAGCTCTCCGCCGAATTGCCCCGATGCGTCGCCCGTGACGGCATCGGCTCTCACCATTGACAGCGAACGCCGCGGGCTCTCAGAACCGCATGCGCAGGCCCGCACCACCATGCAGCTTGCTACCGATCCCATCCTTGCCGTTGATGCCACTAGCGAACACGTCCAGCGTCATCATGTCGGTGAGACGATATCCGAGACGAACGCCGTATTCGAACCAGTCGAGATTGCTATCGAGGCTCGAGGTGATCGTGCCGAACGGCAGGACATAGGCGGAAATGTCGGAGCGGTGGTTGAAGCCGTGCGCCCATGCGCCATAAACCGTGGCATCGAAGCGCGTATCGAAGGTGTGCGATGCCTGTGCGCGCGCCTTGAAAAGATGCATTGACAGCCCAAGCTCAAATCGCAAGATACTTCTGCATGATCCCGTCCTGCGAGATCTCATCCGGCAGCCCGCTGGCGACGATCGTGCCCTTCTCCAGAATGATGCAGCGCTGAGCCATGCTCATCACCATCGGCACGTTCTGCTCCACGACGATGATCGTCATTCCCTCGCGTCGGTTGATCTCGGCCAGGGTCACAGCAATCTGTTGAACCAACAGCGGCATAATGCCATCCGATGGTTCGTCGAGCAGCATGATCTTCGGATCCGTCATCAGACCACGACCGATGGCCAGCATCTGCTGCTCGCCACCGCTCATCGAGCCGCTGGCTTGATCGAGCCGTTCGGCGAGGCGAGGAAAATATGACAACACCTCATCGAGACGATTGCGTGTGCCGCGCCCTGATGCGATCCGGCCCATTTCGAGGCTTTCGCGCACCGTCATTTTGGGGAACATGCCACGCCCCTGCACGATCGTGGTCAAACCGGCACGGGCACGGGCATGGACAGGCCAGGCCGTGACATCTTCACCGTCGAGCCAGATCGATCCCTTGGTCGCAGGAATGATGCCGGAGATTGCGCGGATCAAGGTACTCTTGCCCATGCCGTTGCGGCCGAGCACGCCAAGAATTTCTCCGCTGGCCACGGAGAGAGATACGTTCCGCAATACTTCGATGCCGCCGTAACCGGCATGTAATCCATCAACCTTGATCGTCATGTATCGGTTCCGAGATAGACCGATCGGACTGTGGGGTTCGACGCCACCTCGTCGAACGATCCCTCCATGAGGACTTTTCCCAAGTGCAGCACGGTCACCGGCGAGTGCAAATCGCGAATGAAGTGGATGTCATGCTCGATGATGATGATCGTCAAGCCATGCTCGTCGGCAAGCCTGCGGATCAACCGCCCCGTCGCGGCGGTCTCCTCGTTCGTCATCCCCGCCGTCGGCTCGTCCAGCAACAGGAGACGCGACTCGTTGCCGAGCAACAGCCCGATCTCGAGCCATTGCCTTTGTCCGTGCGACAGCTCCCGCGCCGGCGTGGATCGCTGATCGTTCAGGCGTACAGCGTCCAGCACCTTATCGAGCTTCCGTCCGCGTGCGATGTTGTCCGGCTCGATACGCAGGATCGACAGCTCAATGTTTTCATACACGGTAAGGTTGTCGAACACCGTCGGCGTCTGGAATTTGCGGCCGATCCCGATCTTCGCGCGCTCGACAACGGAAAGGCCGGTAATATCGCGGCTGTCATAGGTGATGCGGCCCGCGGTCGGCGCCTGATGCCCCGACAACATGCTGAGAAAGGTAGTTTTACCGGCGCCGTTCGGCCCGATCACACATCGCACCGCGCCGACATCGATACGGAAATCGATGTCCGAATTGGCCGTTAATCCGCGAAAGCGTTTGGTCAGCCCTTCGGTTCTCAGCAGCTCAACCATTGGACGCCTCCCCGCGCGCTTCCGGGACCGAGCGATCCGCGCTAGCCCGCCGCGAAAAGCGATTCGTGACGGACGCGAATGCGCCTGCAAGACCGTCGCGCGAGAACATGATCACAAGGATGAAGACAAAACCCAAGACCAACTGCCAGTACTGCGGAGAAATCGAACTTAGATAGTTGGACAGCGCCGATACCAGCACGCCGCCGATCAGCGCGCCAGGCAGCGACAGCCGCCCGCCGATCGCAACCCAGACCACGACCTCAGTCGAGAAATTCACGCCGGCCAACGATGGCGAGACGAAACCTGCATGCGTTGCGTAAAGCGAACCGGCAAAACCCGCCAAGGCGCCCGAGAGTGAAAAAACAACCGTCTTGTAGAAGGAGACATTGTAGCCAAGCGCTGTCATCCGATCTTCATTTTCACGAATGCCGACGAGCACCTTGCCGAACGACGATCGTGTCAGCGCCAACAACCCGAAATAAAGCAGCGGGACCACCACGAGGACCGCGTAATAACTAGCGAGGTCGCCGGTCAGCGGCACCTCACCAAGCGGACCGAAAGCCAGCATCATCCGGTCAACAAACAGACCGTTGTAGCCGCCGGTGATCTCGGACTGGCTCACGGCCAGTTGCTCGACGATGATCGACAAGGCCAGTGTGATCAACACGAAGTAAGTAGACTTCACACCTGCGCTGAACAGGAAATACCCGGCGATTGCGGCCAATAAGCCGCCGGCAATCGCGCCACAGATGATGCCCGCATAGCCGCCCCAGCTTCCAAGCCCGGCCTGCATGGCGAGACCCATGCCATAAGCGCCGATGGCGAAAAATGCAGCCTGGCCGAAGCTGACGATGCTAGCCCAGCCCCACAACAGGCCGAGCGACATCGCCAGCACGCCGAACAGCAGATACTGCGGCAGAATATAGATCGGGTATCCGTCGATGATCCCGGGGACGAGAGCGAGCAAGGCGAACAGCGCAAGCGCAACGGCCTTCTCGCCGCGAAGCATGCTAGCGAACTGAGTTTTCACGATGGCCTCACTTCTCGCCCAAAAGGCCTTGCGGGCGGAACCGCAGGATCAAAATCGCGATGAAGAACACCGCCACCTGGGCCACGACCTGTGAGGACACGAGAGCAAGGATCGTTTCACTCCCGCCGATGAAGAAGCCTCCGAGCAGCGTTCCGCCAAGAATCTGTCCGATGCCGCCCACGATGACAACGAAGAAGGAGCGGATGAGAAACACATTGCCGATATAGGGATCGATGCTGAGCATCGGTGCAAGGAGAGCGCCGGCAAGCCCGGCCATCGCACAGCCAAAGCCGAAGACCATTTTATAGGTCGCGGCGATATTCAGGCCGAGCAGGCTTGCCATCTCGCGGTTCTGGATCAGTGCGCGGATCTTGATGCCGATCGAGGTCTTCAACAGTACGAATGCCGTTGCCAGCAACAGAGCTATCGTCACGCCCGCGACAAACGTCTTGTAGGCCGGAAAATCATAGAAACTCGTATGGATCGCCGAGGGAAACGGACTCGGCACGTTCCTGAACGACGTCCCGAACACGATCTTGATGACCTCTGTGGAAATCAGGAAAAAGCCCCATGTGAGCAGCAACGTATCGAACGGCCGATGGTAGAAATGCCGGATTACGAGGTGCTCGAAAAGGAGGCCAATCAATCCTACGCCCGCCGCAGCGAAAAGAACGGCGGCAAAAAATGGCACACCGCTCTCCACCGCGTACCACGATAGATACGCGCCCAGCGTCAGCATCGCGCCATGGCCAAGGTTGATAACACCAACGAGGCCATAGATGATGGCCAGCCCGAACGCCGCCAGCGCAAGCGAAAAAGTTATAAGCGCGGCGTCAATACCTACGCTTATGGCGATCTGCATCAATTGCACTCTCTCAGGAGATGGTGAAGTGGTCCGCGCCTGTGACGCGGACCGTATCACTTACAGGGGAAGATCGCAGCGGGCATCGAGCGGAACCGCGCGATCCAGCGACTGAACCTTCTCGAACATATCGTTTACGCCCGTCCAGTTGTCACGCACTTTCATCAAGTAAGACGGGACGATCGCCTGATTGTCGTTCTCGCGCATGGTGATCGATCCCTGCGGAGCCTTGTCGAAGGTCAAGCCCTTCAGATTAGCCCGCAGCGACTTGGTGCTAACGTCACCCGCCTTGGCAATCGCCATCGCCGCCATATGGGCCGCGTTGTACATTCCGACACCAACGGTATTCACCAACGCATCCTGTCCGAACTTCGCCTTGAACTTCTCGAGGAACGCCTTGTTGTTGGGCGTGTCGATCGACATGAAATAGTCGAAGCTGACATAGGTGTTGGCCGAGACCTTCGGCCCAAGACCCGAGGTGACGACTTCCTCGTCGTCGACGGTCCAGATCACGAAATCCTTCTGCATGCCGGCAGCCGCGAATTGCTGGCGGAAGTTGACGGTATCGCTGCCGGTCAGCGAATGGAAAATAATATTGGCGCCAGAGCTGCGAATATCACGCAGCACCGATTCATACTGCGGCGTGTTGAACGGAATATAGACCTCGCCGACGACCTCACCACCCAGCTCCTTGAGCTTCTGCTTGGTGACCTCGTTGGTCACGCGCGGCCACGCATAGTCCGACCCGATCATGAAAAGCTTCTTGCCGTACTTCTTGGTCATGTACTCGAGGTGTGGCCAGACCTGCTGCGTCGGCTCCGGCCCGAACATGAAAATATTGGAATTGCACACGCCCGGCGCGTACTTCTTCTCTTGGCCCTCGTACCACGTTGGATACAGCAGAATTTTATCCGCAGCCTTCACCACGGGGCCTGCGGCGTTTCGTTCAGCGCTCGAGAACGTCCCGGCGAGGAAATCGACGCGCTCCTGGCGGATCAGCCTGTTGGCCTGCTCCACAACGATACGCGGTTCGGTTTTGGAATCGCCGATGACCAGTTCCATCTTGCGGCCGAGGACGCCGCCCGCGGCGTTGATCTCATCAACGGCAAGCTGAAAGCCGGAAATGTGCGCCTTGCCGTACACCGTCCACGCCCCCGTCAGCGGAGAAATAATGCCGACGCGGATCGGCGCTGCAGCGAACGCCGAACGAACGAATGCTGGCGACGCCAGTGCTACGGTACCCGCTCCCGCCACCTTCAGAAATGAGCGACGCGACGGGTTCTTGCTGTCGGTCTTCTTGTCGATGTTGTTCATTATTACCTCACTTGGCTCCCTGATATTTACTCGGCGATCAGGTCATCCCGATCGCCGTTGTGATCCGTATTTCAATCAAGCACAGGCGCCCGCCGATGGTGGGTCGCCTGCTCGTAGGCATAGGCATATGCTAGGAGGTCGGCCTCGCTCCATTGCCGCCCGACCACGATCAGGCAAAACGGCGAACCAGAAGCGTAATACCCGGCGGGGACCGTCACGCCCGGCAGGCCCGCGATGTTGATCTCGCAAACGGTTGTCTCAAGGATCGGGTCCGACCCGAATATGGGGGCGAGTTCGCTGCGCATCTGCGGGAAAATCAGCGCATCGAGCTTCTCGAGATCCATCACCTGATTGAAGATTTCAAGGTAGGCTTCGCGCGCGGCGACGAAATCGTTCAAACGTGGAGGTCGGGTAGGATCGGCCACGCACGCCCTGAAGTCCGGCAGGTTCGGCATGTATTGCAGCACGCCGCCCTTGGCGAACGGGTCCTGCGCCTTGGTTGCCTCTGCGAACTCGGGGAAATTCTTGAGCGCGGCGTTCGGCCCCAAACGGCGCAGATACTGATCGATGTCGTAGGGAACCGATTCCATTCCGCGCGCATCGAATTCCTTCAGCGGCGGCGTCGGCTGGCGCAAGGCGGCAAAACCGGAGCCCTTGAAGGGATCTTCGACAAGGACAGCGCCGAGTTGCTTCAGTTCGTCCTGCGCACCGCGATAGAGTTGCGTTGCTTCGTCAGAAAGCGGCAGGCTGCGCCAGCCGAGTCCGTAAAGCCCGATCCGCTTCCCGGAAAGGGCATCCTTGCTCAGCCGGGATGTATAGCCGCCCTTCGGGCGATGACCGACGCCCGCGATCGTCTTCGGGTCTTCCGCCGTATAGCCCGCCAATACGTCGAGCGTCAGCGCGACGTCCCGCACACAGTGCGCGATTGGCCCGACCACGTCACGGTTGCTCGATAGCGGCACCACACCCACATTCGGCACCAGCGCGAATGTGGGCTTGACGCTGGGGAGACCTTGAGCAGAGGCTGGATTTTGAATCGATCCGCCGGTTTCCTCGGCCAGACCCAGAACAGCGAAGCTGGCGCCGACCGCGGTTGCGGTGCCGGCGCTGCTGCCACCAGGAAGAAGTTTGCGATCCACGGAATTGAAGGTCGGACCTGCCCAACTGTCGTTGGCATGGCTGCCGGTGTGGCTGAGGCTCGGCACGTTGGTCTTGCCCAGGATCACCGTGCCTGCCGCCTTCATCCGCGCCACCACCGGTGAATCGGTGGCCGGCATCAAGTCGATGCCACCCGTCTTCGAGTGAAGAAGCGTCCAACCTGCGGTGGTAGGAAATCCCACCATGTCCAGCGTTTCCTTGACGACGACCGGAACACCGTCGAGCGGCCCGAGCGCCTTGCCCGCGGAGCGGCGTTGATCGCTGGCGCGCGCATCGGCCAAGGCATCGGGGTTGAGAAAGACGATCGAATTGTAGCGCGGATCGATCTGCGCGATCCGATCAAGAAACGCCTGTGTCAGTGCCTCCGACGTTACCGCGCCCTTCGCAAAGGCGTCTTGAACCTGCTCGACGGTTAACTCGATGAGATCGTTGGACAATGATGCTTCCTCTCGCCAAATAGCCACGCCGGCGCTTTCCGCGCCCTGGGCCAGCCACGATGAAGGCATTGAGCCCACGCGTACGCCGTGCGCGCCATCGCAGGAGCCAGCCATTCCAACTATTAGAAACGGAAATATTTTCGTTTTCAAGTATTATTTCGGGACGACTTCAAAACGTCTTCACCACTCGAAATTCTATGCCGTCCGCTTGCGAGAGATAGATCGGCATCTCTGCATGTCCGCGGCAAAGGGTAATGGGGCCTCGTCCACCACGATAGACGAGATGGTCGGCGGCCGCCAACAGAGGGTTCGGTGCGAGCGAGCCTGCGCACCGCGCGGCCTCCTCCAGAAACCGCAATCCTTCGTAGTTCGATTGACCCACCGAGCCGGCCGGTGGAGCACTACGGCCGAACGCCGCTTCGTAACGTGAAACGAAAGCCTCGGTTTCCGATGAATGCACGCAATTGAAATAGCCCGATGCACAGAATAGATTTTCGGTATTGTCCGGGCCTATCCCCAGCAACACCGTCTCGTCGAACGCACTGGCCAACCTCAACATCCTCGGTGCCAAACCGTGTTCGGCGAACGATCGGTTGAACGTGATACTGTCAGCCCCGATCAAGGAAACGAGAACCACATCAGGGGCCGCCGCGCGAATGCGCGCCACATGCGATTCATAGTCGTCCTCTCCGACAGGGACGAACTCCTCGCCGACCACTTGTCCGCCGCTCTCGGCGATATATTGCTTCATCGCCTGATGTGAGAGCCACGGCCACACATAGTCGGATCCTATCAGATACCAGCGTGACGCCTTCTTCACGTCAGCCAGCCAATGGATGGCCGGGCGTGATTGATTGCGCGGTGTCTCGCCGATCGCGATGACACCCGGCGTGCGCTCGCCCCCCTCGTAAACGGTCGTGTAGATGTAAGGTATTCGTCCCGCGATGTGCTCGCGCAAGGCGACGCGTACCGCGCTGGTGTGGGACCCTACAATGACGTCCACCTCGTCAAACGAAATGACGTCCTTCACCCGGCGCGCGGTTTCCCTTGCTGTTCCGCTCGCGTCCAGAAAAAGCACTTCGATCTCGCGGCCCAGAATGCCGCCAGCAACGTACTATTCATGGCCGAGGGTGCCCAGATGCCGGGCGAGCCGGAAAGTGCAACGAAGTTTGCGACCCGCAACTTTCGACGGTCGCCGTTGCGCTTTGGCAGATTACCTGCTTCCGTGCCGAGCGCCGACACCAATGCCCGACCTGCAAAACCGTCCAAAGCCTGCCACGGCATCGGCGGCAATGCGGCAGGCATGCATTCAGCGATCGAGAGCAATTTTCTTCCCCATCGTTTTCCGGGTCAGCGTCGCACCGTCCGCCGATCTGTCCACAGCCAGATATTTTAAGACAAAATATTGAATTTTCAACTTTTCACATGCATCATGATCGGGTCTGCCAGACTCTGTCCAGAATTAGAGACCCCCAACCGTGGCCAAATCAGCCCCAAGCGACCTGCCCATCACCGAGCAACTCGCCTATCTCCTTGCGCGGGCAAATCGCGAGATTTCGCGTCAATTGGACGAGCGCCTGCGGCAGGAGGGCGTGCCTGTCGAGCAATGGCGCATCCTGACGATCCTCGCGAATGGCAAGGGCCGCTCGATGGGAGAACTTGCAGAAATCGTTCTCCTCAACCATCCAACCCTCACGAAAATTATAGATCGGATGGTTTCAGACGCGCTGGTTTATCGCGCGCATGACCTGAAAGACCGGCGCAAGGTTTTGCTCTTTCTGTCCGACAGGGGGAAAACTTTAGCCAAACGGTTGAAGCCGTTGGCAGAAAGCTATGAAGCACGGATCATTCAGAGTTACGGTTACAGATCAACCAGCGAGCTGAAACGCCTTTTGGGCTCTCTTATCGAGAGGGCGACGTCAACATAGGCCCGGGCCAGCGTTGCCGACATCGTCGACCTTATCAGCGGCTGGAGCACCCGCAGCTTACGGTCCTATTCTCGCCGAAGCTTGTACATCCCGATCACCCTTGCTGCCACTGAGGCTCAAAAGAAAGGGTGTCTCGCAAGACTGTAGTTGCCCGCAATCCACCGTCGAGCGATAGGTCCCAACCGCATCAGGCGAATGAAGGCTGCGCGCAACGTCCAGCCAAAAGAATAGTCCCTGACCCGCGAGCGCACCCACCTCATTCCTTCAGAAACTTTTCCCATGCGTGGATTCGTATTTGCGTTTCCAATTGGTGATCGAGCTTATCAAGTACCTGCCCCAGGGTTTGCCGCTCATCCTCGCTGAGGGTCGCCGTCAGTTGAGACTCGACCCTCACCACGAATCTCTCGACGTCCCTGTAAATCTTCCGGCCGTCAGCCGTGAGCTTCAGGTTAGCGCGCCGCCGGTCGGCTTTATCGACGTCGCGTCGGATCAAGCCACGACGAACCAGCAGTTCGATCGACCGCGCAACCTTGAAGGCATCCGACGACGTCAGCATACCGAGCTGTTTCGCCGTCAACGGCTGATAGCGAGCAATAACGGCAAGGCTGCGCCAGGCCGGCAAGCTCAGATCGTGACGACTCCCGTACATCTGCGCGACGAATTCACCAAGCCGGGCTGAAATGACAGAGAAGCGGTACCCTACCCAGTTCTCAAGCGGAATATGTGTGGCTTTCGAGCATTTCATGTGAGCCCAAGAATACCCAAGAATAGGTGTTGCGACCAATAGCATGACGATAGCGGGTCGCCCGACGCCGTTCAACGCCCGACAATCCGCGCCGCTCATTCGCTGTTTCGTTGACGGCAGATTATAATACTTGCATAATGCAATCATTCTAAAAAGACAGCGCAATGCCTCCCGACTGCCGTGTTGCGCTGCAAGAAAACAACGGAGGATCAGACATGTCCAAGGCGACGTCCAAAGGCACTACGTCGAAAGCGGCTGATGGTTATGACCTCACGCGTGTCGGGCCAGGAACGATCATGGGCGAGATGATGCGGCAGTACTGGATTCCGGCTGCTGCGTCCTCGGAATTGAAACCTGATGGCGATCCGATGCGGCTGATGCTGCTCGGCGAAGCTTTGATTGCTTTCCGCGACAGCTCCGGCCGCGTCGGCGTGCTGGACCATCAGTGTCCGCACCGCTGCGCGTCGCTGTTCCTCGGCCGAAACGAGCAGAACGGAATTCGCTGCGTCTATCACGGTTGGAAATTCGATGTCGACGGCAAGTGCCTTGAAATGCCGAACGTGCCGCCGCCGCAAGACTTCAAGGAAAAGGTTCGCGCCAAAAGCTATCGGGTGCGCGAGCAGGCCGGCCTGATCTGGGTCTATATGGGCTCACGCACCGAAGCCCCGCCGCTGCCAATGCACGAAGCATTGTTCGTCCCGGAAGAGGATCTGACCGTCACACTGCTGATGCGCGAAGCCAACTGGCTGCAGGGCCTGGAGGGCGATATCGACACATCGCATTTCGGTTTCCTCCATGCCGGCCACATCAATCCGAACGATTTCGAAGAAGGCCATCCCGCGCGGCACACCGTATTGAACCGGGCGCCGGAATACAAAGTCAGCGATACCGAATGGGGCACGATGTACGGCGCGTTCCGGTCCGAGCCCGGCGGCAAGATGCACTGGCGCATGGCACATTTCAGTCTGCCGTTCTGGACCCAGACACCAAATGCCGACTTCGCTGATCACGTGGTCGCCAAGGCGTGGGTGCCGATGGATGACGAACATACGATGCTGATCTCGATTTACGGGGGCCGCGCCAAGGGCGCTACCTATTCCTCGTCGAAGCTGAAATCGGGTGATGGCATTCCGGGCGCCGACAAGCTCGATTATCTTCCCAACAGCACCGACTGGTTCGGCCGCTGGCGGGCGGCGCAGAATCCTCGCAACGATTGGGAGATCGATCGCACCGCCCAGCGCGAGAACCGCATCTACACCGGTATCCGCAACATCGTAATCCAGGATCAGGCGGTGACCGAGAGCATGGGACCGATCGTCGATCACACCAAGGAACACCTCGCGCCGAGCGACATCATGATTTCGCGCACGCGGCGACGCTTGCTTATGACCGCCCGAGCCTTCGCGGAGAAAGGCACGATACCTCCCGGCGTCGACGATGCAGATATATTCTGGAAGGCTCGCGCCGGCTCATTCTACACTGACGACAAGACGGACTGGCAGGACGCCTACAAACAGCAGTTGAAGAATGCAATCCGTTGGCCAGCTCCCGGCCAGCAAGCCGCGGAGTAAACCGATGTCGAACAACAATGCCACCAGGCACGGATCGATTACGCGACGCAGTGCCTTGCTCGGATTGGCCGGCTCAGCGCTCCTCACCGCGTCGGAGATGGCGCGCGCTCAGGATCAATGGAGCACGATCGTCGCTGCGGCGAAAAAAGAAGGTCACGTTGTAATCTATAGTGCCTTCGTCGGCCTCGCTGCTCATCAGGACCTCAAGAAGGATTTTGCCTCAAAATTCGGGATCACGGTCGACATCCTGGAAGCGCGCGCGAGCGAAGTCCGCGAACGCATCCGCGTCGAGCATGCCGCCGGCCGATATGCCGCGGACGTATCGGAAAACGGCAGGACGACCACCACTCTCCAGATTTCGGAGGATAAGGTCTTCGACCCGTTCGGACCTTTGCCAAAGCTCGGCAACCTGAAGCCCGAATTTAGCAGCGACGGCATGAGGCTCCCGATCTTTGCGATCATCTACGGCATTCTCGCGAATAGCCAACTCGTCAAGCCGGCGGACGAGCCCAAGAGCTGGGCGGACCTCACCGACCCGCGCTGGAAGGGCAAGATCCTCAGCGACGATTTCCGTGCACTCGGAGGCGGCGGTGTTCTGTTTTCAGTTCTCGAAGATCATTTCGGCCAGGACTTCCATAAGAAGCTCGCCCAGCAGGATATCAAGTTCAGTCGGGAAATTCCGGCGAACGAACGGCGCATCGCGCGCGGCGAGTACCCGATCTATATACCCGACAGCCTGACCGCGGCGCCGACGCTCAAGGGCCTCCCAGTCAAATTCCTCGTACCGAAGGAAGGCTTGCCTTACGTCGGCTATGATCTTGCTCTCGTTAAAAATGCACCGCACCCCAACGCCGCACGCGTGCTGATGAACTACTATTTGGATAAGCACATGCAGGAGGTCTTTGCCAGGCTCGGGCTGCTACCGGTAACAACCGAAACGCTGACCAATATCGATCCCACGATAGCCGAGATACAAAAGAGCAAGTTGCTCGGAACCACCGATCCGACGCGCATGAACCAGATGCTCAGCCTCGCAAAACAGATCTATCAATGACCTGTGCTGATTTGCATCGTTATCGATTGACCGCGGTGGCGCGCAACGCCCCCGCAGGCAAAGACGTTGCCGGGATTCATTGACCGCCTGACACAGATTACGCTACCGCCCAAGCGGCGCGCGGCGATACCATGACTTTGACGTTGTCGCCGACCGCGTAGTCGCCGAATGGCGGCGCGTCTACATTCAGGCTGCCGTCGTCAGTCTGCACGATGATCGACCTCGTTGGTCCACGGAAAATCGTATGCGCGATCCGCCCGGACCATGTCAGCTGATCTCGTTCCACCTCGCTACCGTATGCCGAGATACGAGCATCCTCCGGCCGTACCATTACGGTGACGTGGCTACCCCGCGTTTTTTCGCTCGCTGTTTCACAAGAGCCTCGCCAGCCCTTCCCGATCACCTGCAGCCGAAAACGGAGATTGTCGATTCGCTCACACAACTCGACAATCGCCTCAAGCAAGTTCGGCGTCCCAAAGAAGCCGGCGACGATTCGGTTCGCCGGATATCGATAGATATCCTCCGGCGAGCCGATCTGCTGGATACTGCCGCGATCCATGACTACCACGCGATCGGAGAGCGCCATCGCTTCAGCCTGATCATGCGTGACATAGAGGCTTGTCATACCAAGTCTCTTTTGAATTGAGCGGAATTCGTCACCCATCTGCAAGCGAAGCTTGGCGTCCAAATTGCTCAAGGGTTCGTCGAGCAGCAACACGGTCGGTTCAAATACAAGCGCGCGTGCAATAGCCACACGCTGTTGCTGACCTCCTGACAAGGCGGGCGCCGGACGCTCCGCGAACGCCTCCATCTCAACGAGGCGCAACGCCCGCGTCACCAATTCCCTGATTTCGGACGCCGGCCGGCGCCGGACGCGCAGGGGATAAGCCACGTTGTCGAATACAGTCATGTGCGGCCAGATGGCATAAGACTGAAACACCATCCCAAGCCGACGCCGTTCTGACGGTACGTACAGACCTCGCGCCGCATCGTTAACCAACTCGTTGCCGATGCTTATGCGCCCGCCGGTGTTCTGCTCCAGCCCCGCCACCATGCGCAGCGTCGTCGTCTTGCCGCAACCCGATGGACCGAGCAACGTGACGAACTCGCCCTCGTTCACACGAAGATCGACGGAATCGACGGCAACGAATTGACCGAAACTCCGGCTCACCTTTTCAAGAATCACGTTCGACATGGCGTTCCCAGGTCCGGTTAAAGAGCGTTGATGCGGCTCTTGATGACCTTGAGCTGCACCCATCGAAATACCATCACCATCACTATCATGAGCAGCCCGATGACGCTGACCTGCTCCGCATTCCCGTTCGTCCAGAGCTTCAGCAATACAACCGACAGAACTTCCGAGCCGACGGAATACAATAGAACCGAAGCGCTCAACTCACGCATGATGCCGAAGAAGATCAGAACCCAGCCGACCGCAAACGACGGCCACGCCAGCGCGATCATGATATGCCACATGGTCTGCAGCCAGCTTGCGCCGTGAACGCGGGAGCATTCCTCGAGATCAAACGCGAGCTGCGCGTAGGCACTGGACATGACACGCACGGACAGCGGCGTACCCAGAGAGATATAAGCCAGCAAAAGCGCCCAGATCGTGCCGTAGATGGGAATCGCGTGAGGCAGAAGCGCAAAACCCCAGAGAAATCCGACGCCGAGAACGATACCCGGCATCATCCAGGGTAGCCACGCCATCGCGTCGATCAGAACTCGGCCGCGCCATTTGGTGCGTACCGAAATGTAGGCAACCGCGCCGCCCAGCAACATCGTCAGGGTGGCGCCGAAGAAACCAAGCAGCATGGTATTTCCGAACCCGCGCCAAAAATCGTTGCTGGCAAAAACCTCCCGGTAGTGATCGAGCGTCAGCATGTCGCGCTGATAGAAGCCAAAAAACTTGAAGAACGATCCAATCAGGAGCTGCCCGACGGGCAGTACGACGGTGACGAAGAAAAACAGAATGCAAAAACCGAACGTCACCCATCGCCATTTTCCAAGCTTCATGACGGTCGGCGAATAACCCTTCCCCGTCACGGTCTGGAAACTGCGGCCGCGGAGAATCCGCCATTGCAGCAGTACGATCAGAAACAATAGCGCCATGATGACGAAACTGATGGCAGTAGCGTACTGGTATTCCGGCGGCGAGCGTTGGTTGATCGAATCGTAGATGTCCGTGGTGATCACACGGATACCAGCCGGCGTTCCGAAAAACAGTGGAGACTCGAAATTCTCGATACCGCGAATGAAGCTTAGAATCGTCGCGCCGGTCAACGCGGGCAACACAAGTTGCATCGTAATCGTACAGAATGTCCGCAGCCGCGAGGCGCCGCACATACGCGCGGCCTCCTCGAGGCTTTGGTCCATCGCGCGGAATGCATCAACAATCAGCAGAAACAGAAATGGCACCGAATATTGCACCATGTGCCAGATCACGCCGCCGTACGAATAGACGTTGATCGGCGCGGTATCGGACCCTGTCACCCATTGATAGGCCTGGTTGAGCAATCCGACCTGTGGATTGCCGAGCATACCCCACGCCATTGCCGTGAGAATCGGCGGAATAAAGAACGGCAACGTGATCAGAGCTTCCAGCGTTCCCCGGCAGGGCGTGTCCGTCCGCGCCAAAATCCAGGCCAGCAGGACAGCCAAGACGAGCGAAGGAATCGTCTTGGCCAACGATATCCCGACAGTGTTGAGCAGCGTAACCACGCTTTGTTGCGTGAAGGCCTCACGGTAGCCCTCGAGCGTAAACGTACCCGCGATGCCCGGGGGCGTCGAATGCAAGCTGCCGTATAACAGCATTGAGAGCGGATAGATCGAAAGAAACGCCAACAGCAGGGCCAGGAGCGTTATGCAAACGATCCTCCCCGCCGGCAACGCTTGCAACTGCCGGGGGATGCCGAAGAGTCCCGCCCCCGGCACCGTGCCCCGACTGTCCACCCGATCTTCCGCTGAAACGGTCATTCCGGCGATTAAGGATAGAGCTTCTTCGCCCGCGCCATCATTGATGGCCGGTCGGCAAGCTTAGCGGGCCCGAGCAACTTCGCATGGACGAATGGCTGCGCGTCGGGATTAGCGAGATCTGCCGCAGCGCCTACCACCGGCAACATCCAGGCATTGGCGTAGACCGTCTGCGATTCGACACTCAGGAAGTGATTGATGAAGAGACGCGCGGCGTTCGGATGCGGCGCATTCTTGAGAACGGCGAGATCCATTTCAGCCGTCGGAGCCCCCTCCTTGGGAATGATCACCTTCACGGGAAGCCCCTTAAGGTCAGATGTAAAGGCGAAAATCTGAGGGATGTAGATCGGATACTCGCCACGGGCGACCCGCCGCGCATCGTTGCGCATATCGCGGCTGAAGGATGGCTTCTGCTCGGCCAACTTCTCGTTGTATTCCTTGCCCATGACCTTTTCGAGAATCGAGAACATGGCGTTGCCACTGCCAAGCGGCCGCATGTCGTCGGACAGGATCTTGCCCTTCCACTTCGGATTGTTGAGATCGTCCCAGCTCTCTGGAATGTCACCATCCTTGACCATGCGCGTATTGATCAAGATACCCATCGGCTGGTTGAATGCCGGCACGCTGAACTCGGTCGCCTTGAACTGAGCGCTCAAATTGGCGATGTTCGGAATTGGCGGGAGCTTCTGGATAAAGTCGCCTTTCTCGAGCTGTTCCTCAATCATGGTCGAGGAGATCATTTCGACATCGCCGAGATAGCGGTCGGCCGCCTGTTCGGTACGAATCCGTTCGGCGAGTTCGCTGGCACGCAAATCGAGACTCTCAACGGGAATACCGTACTTGGTCTCGAACGATTTCATGACGGTCTTGAAGTAGGGTGCGCCCAGCGTCATGTTGTAAACGACGACTTTCCCCTCCTTCTTGGCGGCGGCGACAACCGCATCCCACGACGAATCCTCTGCGTGTGCAGGCATAACAATGCCGGCGAGGCACGCCACAAGTACAGCCTTGGCCAATCCTAGCTTATTCAACATGTCCTCCCTCCCTCAAACCGCACCTTTTATTCCGGGCGGTTTCGATGTGGCTAGATTTCAACGACCACGTATTGCTTCTCGATCAATACCGGAAACGTTTCGGCCCGCAACTCCCCTTCGACCAGCGCACCGCCCGATTCAACCTTCAGATCGTAGCGACGCACCTTCGTGCGGTCCGGCTCGCACCAGGATTTTCCTGTCCTCAGATCGAATTCCCAGCCATGCCAGGGGCAGCGAATGAGCTCACCCTGTCGGCTGTATTGATAGTCACCCGGCTCCGTCGCTTCGACAAGCCCGACAACGCGGCCCTTGCAAAGTGACGCCCCCTCATGCGGGCAACGATTGCTGACGGCGAAATACTCACCGTCAACATTGAAAATCGCGATCTCGCGACCATCCAGTTTCACGACCATGCGCTGGCCGGCGGGTATCTCGTCAACGGTTGCAACGATATGGCGCGCCATCGCCTATAGCCCATAGAATTTGCGGGAGTTGTCGTAAAGCAATTGCTCGCGTTGCGCTTCGCTCAAGTTGGCCTTGAATGCATATCGCGGATCGTCGAAGTCCCAGTGCGGATAGTCGGTCGAAAATAGTAACCGGTCCCATCCGATCTGGTCGAAGAGATCGATTAGCTCGGCAGCGCTTCCGGGCTCTTCCATCGGCTGCGTACTGAACCAAACCTGCTCGCCAATATATTCTGACGGCGAGCGCTTCACGTGAGGCACTTCGCTACGCAAGCGGGACCAATGCTTGTCCATGCGAGCCTTGATCGATGGAATCCAGCCTAGCCCTCCCTCCATGATCACGACGCGAAGCGCCGGAAACCGCTCGAAGACACCTTCGAAAACGAAGCTTGTCAAAACCGCCTGCATGGTCTGCGCGACGGAATGATGCTCCTCCATGTAATAGGAGGGCCAGCCACCCCCGGTGGATGGATGACCGTTTGTACCGCCGACATGAATCGTGATCGGCAGGTTGTTGCGTACTGCGGCTTCGTAGATCGGCCAATAGCGGCGGCGGCCGAGCGGCTCGTCGGTCCGCGGCAGGATCAGAATTTGCGTGAAGTTCGGATCGCCGCCGCGGGCATCGATTTCCGCCACTGAAGCAATGCTGTCTTCCTGCGCCACTAGCACAGACGCACGAAGGCGAGGCTCCTGCTTGACCCAGCGCTCAATCTGCCAGGTATTCATCGCGCGCGTCAGCGCTGCACCGAAATCGAGATTGCGTTGGCTGCCCGGATTCCAGCGCAGTGGGATCAACATGCCAACCTCGATCCCGTTGGGATCGAGATGCTGGCTCCGCATCAGACTGAGACTCGATCCCGGAGGCCCACCCTCCTCGGGGTAAGCGTCTATCCGCGCCGCGTCCGGCGACATGCGCGGATGCGAGAGAGCTTCGGAGAAGGCATGCCGCAAATGGCTCCCGTAGACCGACAGATGATCGATCCACTGTTTCTCCAAATACGGGTGAACCTCGGTCCATGACGTCATCGCGGGATGAATGTCGCAATCGATCACCCTCAGCTTGCGTCTCGCCTTTGAACTCCGCTCCAACTCAACGATGCTCATTGCTCAACCTCCAGCACATGGTTGACCTTGTTCAGCCTGGGATAGATGGCGATGGCGTTTTCGCTGACGATCTTGCTGAACAGGCGATCCGGCAGACCTTCCGGCAAGGCCGCATCGCCATCGAACTGCCAGTGCGGATAGTCGGTGGAAAACAGCAACAGCTCATCCGATTTCAAATGATCGGTCAGCCGCAGGATCGCCTCACACTCGTCTGGCGCATCAATCGGCTGCACAGTGAAGCGAACGTGATTGCGGATGATCTCCGACGGCGCACTCTTGACCCACGGTACTTCTGCGCGGACGCCTTTCCATGTCTTGTCGGCGCGCCAGATGAATCCACTAAGCCACGTCAGGCCGGATTCGATCGCAACTACTTTCAGGCCGGGAAATTTCGCAAACACACCTTCCGAAATCATGCTCTGCAGCTGGCTTTCAAACGCACCCGATTGAGCAATATAGTCTTCGACATAGTAAGAAGGCCAGCCAGCGGCGGTCGGCGCGTACCGATAGGCGCTGCCAGCGTGGATACCGATCGGAAGTCCTAGACGTTCCGCGGCCTGGTAGATCGGCCAGAGCCGACGCCGACCGAGAGTTGTCTCGCCGGACACCAGCATCAGGATTTGCACGAAACGATAGTCATCGGCGCGCCGCTCAATTTCCGCGACAGCCAGTTCGACATTGTTAGCAGGAATCATGATGGAGGCGCGTAACCGCGGATCGCGGTTCAGCCATTCATCCCGGATCCAGTCATTGGCGGCTCGACAGAACACCGCGGCCATGTCTTCGCTATGAAAGACCTGAGCACCGTATAGACAATTGAGAATGCCGTACCGCAACTGGCAGGGATTCAAGACGTGCGCCTGCATCGCCTCTAGCGACGACCCCGGCTTGCGCCCCTGGTCGAGTGCCCACTCGGGACGGCACGAAAGCGGGGCATTCTGCGGATAACTGGTCAGATTCAGATTGAGGCGATCAAGTGCGCGGACCACAACCATTTCGCGCCAATAGTCGTCGAGATAAGGAATGAGGGCGTGCATCCCCGGCACCGCGGGATGCAGATCGCAATCGATAGCTCCTGGATATGACCTGACAGCACCGCTAAGCGCTTCTTGGCTGCTCCCCACCATAAGCTCTCCATGTGATTGATGCTGGTTGTCTTGGAGATTTCATTTAGGTTGACGCGTCAATAAATGATTTGTCAAATAAAATTTCGCCGAGAAGGACTCACTTCAATTCTGTATAGAAAAGCGTCGCTCTCGCGCTCCGAGTTTGCCTAGAGATTTGCATGGCCACACATAAGGAATTCGCAGATCAAAACAGTGAGCCCGACCGTCCACGTTCGGTTGGACTATTGGCACAGGAACAAATCGCGGTTCTGGTATCGATTCTCGGTGCTCGCTTCAGCCGCGGCGCGACGGCCTACTACCGCTCCTCTTGGGATATCAGCACGGTGGAATGGCGCCTGTTGTTAACGCTTCTCCGTACTGACTCACTCAATGTCGGCGAACTATCCGACGCTGCCGACGTAGACAAAGCAGCGGCAAGCCGCAGCCTCACACTGCTTCAGGAGCGCAAACTGGTCTCCGTCGAGCAAACGCGCTCGCGCGGCCGAGCTGCGATCGCCAAACTCACGCCTGAAGGGCGAAAATTGGCGTCGAAGCTTGCACAGGCCTCGCGTGAGCGTGAAGCGCGATTGCTCAGAGATTTTTCCGCCACAGAGAGAGCGTGTCTGAACGACCTCCTGCTGCGACTGTCGCGAGCATTGGATAGCGATGACTGGAAATATTGACGAAAGATATTCATGAAACCAGCACCAGCGGCGGATTTGTGTTGTGGTGCGGGGTCTCTACCATGATCGACTTGCGGACCTCATTATCTTGATCGTGAACCTAGGAAACGCAGATCGTTCCATCGGCCAGGATGATCCTTCCCTGACCATCTGTTACCTGGTAACGAGAAGTTGTTTCCGTCGCCGGTTCAACAGCTAGGAACAAATCCGTTCCCACGGGAGCCTGTCCCGCAAAACGCCCGCCGAGCCTACGGAGGCGCGTTGGGTCTCCATCCGCCAAAAGATCAATTAACGCGCGACCGGCGGCAGCCCAGGTACATGTCCCATGTAATAACGTGTCGGCGAGACCAGCCTGCTTGGCGCGCGCGCGTTCGGTATGGATCGGATTCCAGATAGCCGACGCCTCGGTGTAGAGGTGGGGTAAAGCTCGATCGACTTTCAACATCGGTTGTGGCGGCGCTGTTATAGTTCCCTTGAGCAATTCCGGCGGATGCTCGACGGCGCAATCGGGACCGTTTGGCAAACGGTTGAGAAAAATGCCAGAGAACCAGCTCTCCGCAATTTGAGCGTTCGTCCGTACGCATCGTGTGGTCAACCGTGTTGCAACATGGGTACCAATCCGCGTCCGTCGCACCGAACAAATTTCGCCGGAGGTGGCAATTCGCATTCCAGGACGCATCGGTTGAAAGAACACACTGTCTTGTTGAACGTGCAGGCACGCCCACATGCCCGCATCGTCCATTCCGACCGCCGTTCGATAGCCTTCCCCATTTACGATCTTCCATTCCGGAACGACGATAAATGGCGGCAAGCCAATAATGCCGCCGGACCGGAGATCATCCATGTAGACGTCGTCGGTCGCGCCGAGCGCTGCCGCATACCCAAGGAGCGCACGAGGCGTCAGATCCATTTCGATCGGTCCCAAACGGACGCCGCAGCAATTGGCGTCGATCGCAGGGAAACTGCCGCTCATCTCACTCTCCTTGGCTACTCGCCGTGCGGTCGAACTGTTCATTTGCCGGTGAACCGCGCGGGGCGTCGCTCGAGGAAGTGCGCTACGCCCTCCTTGAAGTCCTCGCTCTGAATGCTGAGGTACATCTCGCGGTTGGCGTCGGCGATGGCCTCTCCAAGACCGATGAACGGTGCATCCCAAAGCTGCCGCTTCATGACGCGAACGGAACGAGGCGACACGTCCGTCGCCAGCGTCGTCGCAAGCTCGATGGCGGCAGGCATCAGCCCCTCCGGCGGTAAAACCCGAGACACGAGACCCATTGCCAAGGCTTCAGCGGCATCGATCTTGCGAGACGTGAGCAACAGATCGATCGCATTGGCGTGGCCGACCACGCGCGGCAGAATCCAGGAGATGCCGTGTTCTGCGATAAGGCCACGCTTGGCGAATGCAGTCGCAAACACAGCCTTCTCCGAAGCCAGTCGGAAATCGCTGTACAGCGCTACGATCAATCCGAGACCGGCTGCGGCACCGTTAATGGCGCTGATAATCGGCTTGCTTGCGCCCGGGAAATAGGCATATCGCGCCTGGAAGTCAGAACGGCGGTTCATATCGTATGGACGCGAAGAGTCCGTGCGCATGATGTCGTCGGGCGGCAGAACCTCGAGTTCTTCCATGTCGTACCCGGCGCAGAATGCACGTCCCTCTCCTGTCAGGATGATCGCACGCACCAGATCATCTGCAACCGCTTGATCGATTGCCGAGCGCAACTCGTTTTCCAACACCTTTGTCAAAGCGTTCATACGATCCGGACGATTAAACCGGATAGTAGCGATCGCACCTTCTACGCGGTACGAAATTTGAGTGTAAGTCATTCTGCTCCCACTGTGCTCAGCCTTACGAGAAGCGCTTCGCGATCTATCGATGCGATCGCAGCCTCTATGGTTATCAACGTCGCTTCCTGATGCCTTCCGATAACGGCTTGTCCCGGCTTACCGCTTTCCAGAACAACGCCGTCATGCCCTCGGCCCGATCGGTCAGTCGCCACTTCTTGCCGCGGTAGAACCACAACTGAACCTCGCGCGTGCAAAGCATGAAAACGAGAGAGACAACCATCGACGAACTGATCGAACGATCTATCTCTCCAGCCTTCTGCTGTTGAACGGCGAGCTTCTGCAGAAAGTCGGCAGGGCCGAAAGTCGCCCATGAGCCCTCGGAAATCCATGCCTTGGTGGGCACCGTGATAAAGTAGACGGTCGCCCAGTCCTGGTTGTCATCGTAACTATGCATCAGCCCTTTGAAGGCGGCTGCCCACTGCTCCCTTGCTGTTCGAGCCGCGGCCACCTCCTTTTGGACACCGAGATCGGCCTCCGCGAGTTGCCGCTTCAGGATGGCGAACAGCAGCGCCTCCTTTGAGCCGAAGTACTTGTAGATCGTGGCCGTGCTGACACCGGACGCCGCACAAATGTCGCGCATTCCAACTTCGTGAAAATCGCGCTTTGCAAATGTTTCGATTGCCGCCGGAAACAGTCGGTCCGCGACGTCATCGGGAACACGAGTTGTCTTTGGGACCTTCTTGAGTGCTTTCGGCATTGATCTTTCCGTCCTGGTACGATTCGGACGAAAATAGCGCATCCTTTTCACCGGCGTCAGGGAGAAAGCGGTTGCTTCAGCCACAGAACGGCCGCTCTGCCGCGCAGGCCGGTTCACGACTGGAATTCCGCGCGCAATGCCATCCGATCGATCTTGCCAACGCCCAGCATGGGCAAGCCATCGCGTACGACAAATCGCTTCGGAATCTTGTAGTTCGCGAGCCTTTCCCGGCAGAACGCCGACAGTTCGGCGGCATCAAGGCCTTCCCCCGAAGCTGGAACGACAAATGCGACGCCGACCTCCTGGAATACGGGATCCGGTTCGGCCAGCACGCACGCCATCGCGACCTTGGGGTGCGATTCCAGGGCGATCTCGATCTCGCGAGGATAGATGTTAAATCCGCCCGAAATGTACATATCCTTCTTGCGGCCGACGAGGGTAACGTAACCGCGCTCATCCACGAGGCCGAGATCGCCGGTGTAGTACCAGCCGCCGGGATCAATGGCCTCAGCGGTAGCGTCCGGCCGATTCCAGTATCCCTTCATCAGCATCGCCCCTCGGAGCGCAATCTCTCCCCTTTCACCAGCGCCGACTGGCCGATGGTCATCATCCACGATACGCAATTCGAATGCAGGGTCGATTGCGCCGACGGTGTCCATGAGGTCTTCGTCGCTATCTCCATGACTGGTATAGGTTACGAAGCCGCAGGCTTCCGTCATTCCGTAGCCTGTGACTCTGTCGGCGTTCGGAATGCGTCGACGCATCGTATCGACCATTTCGCGCGGAGCAGCCGACCCGGCCCAAAAGAGCTTTCGCAACGAAGACAAATCGTCGTCGGTCACGGAAGGATTATTGAACAACATGACGTACAGCGTCGGGATTTGAAGGAGAGATGTAACCCGATGCCGTTTGATCGCCTGCGCGAGTTGCGCGGCATCGAACTCCGGAAGCAGAACCAACGTGCAACCGACGTAGAGACCACCAACCATCATTTCGATGTTGCCGGCGACATGGTTCGTCGGCAAATGCAACATAAAGCGGTCCTCCGGAACGAGACCGAAGCGACGGACCTGAACCGCGATATTCTCGATGATCGCGCGATTGGTCAGGACCGCTCCCTTCGGACGACCGGTAGATCCGGACGTGTAGACGATCAGCGCCGCGCCGTTGGGCTGAACGGCGGCGGCTCTCTCATCAAGGAGTCGATCAAGGTCCGCCGACGCCGCCACCGTCATGCTTGCCGGAACACCGTCGTCACCGACGACATGTAACGTCGACACAAAATCGTAGTCGCCGCTCAGCCGCCCAAAAAGAGACGCGAAGTCGCGCTCGCCCACCCGCTCCCGCACAACCAGGGTGGTCGGCTGCGCGTCCTCAAGAAGATAGCGAATCTCGGATTCCGTGTAGCGAGTGTTGATGCCGAGCCATATCGCACCGACCATAGTGGTAGCGATGTAGACGAGCGCGAAAGCTTCCTCGGGCGGCGTCAGCATCGCGACACGGTCGCCTTGAACGACTCCGCGAGAAATCAGTCCGCGCGCAATCGCGCGCACCGCGCTCCACGCCTGCGCGTACGACATACTACCGCGGTCCGACAGCAGGAACGTCTGATTTGGTGTCAGCGCGGCGTGTCGTTCGAGGATGCGCCAGAGCACGCAGACAGGTAAGGATCCTCCGCACTGAACGGATGCTCCGCCTTCCGCTTGACCCTCGACCATCGTCGTTCCCCACGCACTGCCAGCTTGCAACCTCATCGCAGAGGCGGCGACCGAGGTGCCAAAAACAATGTTTCTTGACGGACTAAAAACAATGTTTTAGGTGATGTCAAGTTCAATAAACGGGAAGGAAGGAAAGAATGCGCAAGGTGATAACAGCTGCGCTGGCCGTCTGTGCAAGCGGTCTCGCGCTCTCGTCGGCGGCCTATGCCGACAGCAACAAATTGAAAATCGGCGTGCTCACCGATATGAGCGGTCTGTTCGCGGACATGACGGGCCCGGGAACCGTCTACTCGGTGGAGAAGGCCAAAGCCGAGGTCGGCGGCAAAGTGAACGGCAAGGACATCGAGATTGTCTTCGCGGATCACCAGAACAAGGCTGACGTCGCATCCGGAATTGCACGGAAATGGTTTTCATCGGAAGGCGTGGACGTAATCGTCAACGCGGCAGGTTCGGCTGTCGCGCTCTCGATCGTGCCGCTGGCGAAGCAGTACAATAAAACCCTGCTCGTGACCGGCGCTCTTTCTGCGCAGTTCTCCAACGAGGCCTGCAGTCCCAACAGCGTTCATTACGGTCTCGACACCTATGCACTCGCCAACGGCTTCGTAAGAGCCACGATCGCTCAGGGGAAAAAGTCGTTCTTCTTCATCGCGACTGACTACGCCTTCGGCAAGGCACTGGTGAAGGACTCCGAAGGGTTCATCGCGAAAGCAGGCGGAACGACCAAGGGTGCGGTCTACCACCCTCTGAATTCGACCGATTTTTCCTCATATCTCCTTCAGGCCCAGGCATCCGGTGCGGAAGTCATCGCTCTCGCCAATGGCGCCACGGATACGGCCAACACAGTCTCCCAGGCAGCGGAATTCAATATCGGACGGGGCAAACAGTCCTTGGCGGCCCTTTCATTGTTCATAACCGACATCCATGCGATGAGCACCGAAAAGGCCCAAGGCATGACAGTCGTCGACGGGTTTTACTGGAACCGCGACGATGAAAGCCGCGCTTTCTCGAACGACTTCTTCGCGAAAATCAAGCATATGCCCACCCTCTATCAGGCGGCTGATTATTCGGCGACCAAGCTGTTCCTGCAAACCGCGCAACACGTCAATTGGACCGACGGTGCCGCAATGGTTGCAGAAATGAAGAAGCATCCGATCAACGACTTCTTCGCTCGCGGCGGCCAAATTCGCGAGGACGGCTTGTTGGTCCACGATCTCATCCTCGCCCAGGTCAAGAAGCCCGCCGAGGTGAAGACGCCGTGGGATTACTACAACATCCTGGCGTCAATCCAAGGCAACACCGCGTTTCAACCGCTGTCGGAATCTCGTTGTCCGCTAGTCAAGAAATGAAGTAGTCCGATGTCTCCGGAGCGACGCCGGCTCCGGAGACGTCTACAAATGCTCTGCCCCGGTGAGGCACGATCATTGTCACGAACCACCGGGGCGATGCAGATTCTCGCGAGTCCGCCGTCAGGTGCTCTGAGACCAATCAAGGTTTCTCGAAAGAAAGCCCTAGCTCATCAGGAGTTGGAGGCCAGGCGGCATGCGGTCGATGCTGCAAGCGGCGGCGCGCGATGGCGATGGCGATGGCAGCGAGCTTGACACCGCGACGCTGGACCAGGTTGCGACCGGGAAAAGCGTACCTACGGCCGGGGTTCTCAGCTCGGTACGCAAATGGCGCGCTCGGAGAGATTCGAACTCCCGACCCTCGGAATCGAAATCCGATGCTCTATCCAGCTGAGCTACGAGCGCGTGCACGGTGGCCCTCCGATTACCAGAGATATCGCTGGAGGGCTACTGTCCGATGGTAATATCCATCGGCAGGCCGGCGTTATTTTTCGCCACCGGACAGTGGCTTGAAGCTGGCGAAATTTTCCTGCGGACGCTTTCGCGCCTGCAGGACGGCCTGCTCGAAATCGTCGGCATCGAACCAGTCGAACTCCCGCAGCGGTGCCGCGAGGCCCTCTTCTCCTACGCGCGCTAGCTCGACGTCATATTGCCCCTGTCGTTTTTGATCGATGGCCTGAATACCGAATCCGGTGACGGCCCACTGCCGCCCGAGCCAGTAGATGTCCGGGTGTAAGGTCATTCTTTCTTTTTACCGTGATTCTCCATTAGCGAGGCCACCTAACCTGAAAGTCGATCGGGATGGCGCGCCACTATCACAGCACCTCCCGGCGCGCCGCACCCATTCCGGAACCTTGCGCGCTGTCATAGACTTGTTGTTCCACGTTCATGTTTTGACTGCTGAACGAACCCCCATCCGCCACCAGCGGTCGCAGCCGCTTTATCTTTACCGGCACCTCAAATACCATACGGCCATCGCCGACACCCGTCGGTTCAAAGGAGATACGAATGCGCCAGTGGATTTTAGCAACAGCGACAACGTTTTCTCTCGCGGTGTTCGGTGCGCTTGCGCCGGCCAACGCCCTCCCCGTCAATCCTGGACTCATCGCGCCGAATGACGTCCAGCAAGCTCAGTTCGTCTTTGGCGGCAGGAACTACTGCTTCTACAACAACGGATGGAACGGCCCCGGCTTCTATTGGTGCGGATATGCCTTCAGGCGCGGCCTCGGTTACGGCGGCCGCTCCGGATGGCACGGCTGGGATCACCGCGGCCCCCGTCTCGATCGACGGCCCGGCAATCGCCCCCATATGGGAGGCCGTCCGGGCGGACGCCCGAGCATGGGACACCCCGGAGGTGGGCGGCCGGGCGGCGGACGTCCGGGTGGCGGCGGTCACGGCTTCGGCCACCGCTAAAGTAAAGGTCTAACGAGAAGCCCGGCTCAAACCGGGCTTCTTGCATTTCGCGACCGGCAACATATCGGCTGAGATGACATCAAATGCCGCGTTGACGGCGGCGGACGGGCTTTGGCATAACCGTTGTTGGATGGCGCAACTGCAATAGCATCGGGGCACGATGAAGAACGGGCTATACTCGGTCCACGTCGACTTGCTCGACGGCCGGACCGGCAAGGGGAGCGGCGTGGTTGTTTTCCGCGACGGGACAATTCTCGGCGGCGACGCTTACTTGTTCTACGTTGGCAACTACACCATCACCGGCTCGATCTTCAAAGGCGAATTGCAGATCAATCAGCATACCCCCAGCACCGACGCCAACCCGATCTTCGGGGGGCAGCAACAGCCTGTCGGCGTGGGCGTGTCCGGCACATTTACGGATGTCGGCGGCACGATGAACGGGACCGCTCTTGTCGGCAAGGCAAGCCTCATTTTCACGGCCACTTTGCGCAAGCTGGCTGAAACCGATTAGATCGCCTCGCCGTTTCGAGGACTTCCGCCGATCAGCCGCCGCTATCCAGCCCAGTTAGTTCGGGCGGCGCGACACGCGGTAGAATCATCTGCACTTGCGTGCCTTTGCCGGCTTCGGACTGGAGGTGGATCTGCCCGCCCAGGCGACTGGTGACGATGCTGTACACGATGTGCAGTCCCAGGCCGGTGCCGCCATCGTTTCGTCGTGTCGTAAAAAACGGATCGAACGCACGCTTGCGTATGTCCGACGTCATGCCGCTCCCATTATCGGCAAACAGAACCTCGACGTGATCGTCGCCGTGTTCATGAACCTTGATACTTACCTCGCCGGCAACTCCGCCGGGAAATGCATGAGCCACCGAATTGAGGAAGAGATTGGTCAGCACCTGCCCATAAGGCCCCGGGTAACTATCCATAACCAGATTGGGCTGGCATTCCACGGTCAAGGTCAGGTTTTGCTTCCGGATGCCGGGGCGCAAGCTCATCACCACCTGGTCGGTCAGGTCGGCGAGATTGAAAGTCCGTTGATCGGAATAACTGCGGTCGGCGGCCACTTGCTTGAATGACTGGATAAGCTCGGCCGCACGATTGAGATTGCCGACCAGCTGCGCCGCGGCGCTGCGACTGGTCTCGACGAACTCATTCAGACTGGAGCGCCGGAGATCGCCGCGCGCGACCTCTTCGGCAAACATCGCAGTCTTGCGCTCCAATGAAGATGCCACGGTCAAGCTGATGCCGACAGGATTGTTGACCTCGTGGGCAACACCGGCCACCAGACGGCCGAGCGCGGCGAGCTTCTCCGCCTCGATCAGAGAATTTTGCGTTTCCCTCAAATGTCGAAGTGCGGCCTCCGCGGCATCGCGCGCCTTGCGCATCTCCAGCTCGTTGCGTTTGCGTTCGCCGATATCGAGCGCCACGGTAACGATATGCTTGACTTCGCCATCCGAGCCACGAAGCGGCAGCTTGTTGACCAGCCATTGCCGCATCGTTCCCGACGAATCGACGTATTCTTCCTCATAGAAGCCAAGCTCCTTGCCGGCTGCCAGAACACGCTGATCGTTTTCATCGGTTTTCTGGGCGCCGTAGCGCGACATCACATCCGTGGTCGTGCGTCCGATGGCATCCTCGGGTTCAATATTGAAGATGCTCGCCATATAGCGATTCATCAACACGTAGCGCAGTTGCATGTCCTTGACGTTGATGACGGCGGGAACGGTATCGATCACCTCCTGAAGGCGGCGACGGCCTTCGGCAACCTCGTCCTCGGCGCGCCTCTGATTGGTGATGTCGCGAACAGCCCCCTCGTATCGGATAACCTTGCCAGATTCATCCCTGACCGCGCTGGCGCTGTCGGACAACCAGAGGACCGAGCCGTCGCGTTGGCGTGCCTGATACTCGAATTCGCGAACGATCCCATCTTGCTCCATGCGCGACTTGTATTCGGCCCGCACATTCGGATCGACATAGATTCTGTTGGCAACGTCAGTAACATTCCGGATCAGATCCCGCGGCGAATCGTAACCCATCATCCGCGCCAGAGCGGGATTGGCATTGAGCAGCAGACCGTCCGGCGTGGTAACGTAAATGCCATCGATCGAACTATCGAACAATTTTCGATAACTCTCTTCGGCTTCCGCAAAGCGTTGTTCGGCCAGCGAGCGCCGCTCCGCTTCGCTGGCATCGCCGATGCCACCGGTGGGGCGGCGGCGGAATGTCAAGGCCGCGGCATAGCCAAGACCTGCCCCCACCAGTCCGGCCAGTGCCGCGACCACGGCAACGGCACCGAAATCCGTCAGATCAATCGCCAGTTGCGAGAACAGCACAGCAGCTTTGCTCCGGTAAAATAAATCTGCTTCGAGCAGATATACCATCACTCGCAATAGACACCCGCGCGCTCATGTCGCGGCAAGATAGAACTAGCCCTACGCCGCACTTTTACACATCATGGCGCGCCTGCCGGATGGGCAGGCGCGCCATGATGCCAGACAGTACCGCCAGATGTGACAACCATGCCAGCGGTTTAGAATATTATTTCTTCGGGCGAATGGCGTCCGCCGTTCCCTGAATGAAGGCCTGTATCTGGACAACATCGGCTTCTTTGAGCTTGCCCGTGAAATCAGGCATGCCTTTGTCCATGAAAGGCCCCTTGAAAACGATATCCTTCAAATTGGCGATGGTCTCCGTGGATGAATAGCCTAGGTTCTTGATGTTGCCGCCTTTGTCGACGCCCGGCACGCCATGACAGAATGCACAGTTGGTGATGTATAATAGCGTACCCGGTCCGACATTGGCCGGATCGTACTTGACGCCCTCCAGCAACCCCGCCAGTTGCAGTTTGGTAAATTCGGGCGGCTTGGCCTTACCGCCGATGGCAAAGGTATAGACGGTGCCGGGCGCCTCCGTGTCGGAGGCCCGCTGCGTTTCGCCGAACACGCCACCCCAGCCGACCGCAATCGAGACGTATTGCATGCCGTCAACCATATAGGTCGCCGGCCCCGCAACAATGCCGGTGCCAGTCGATTGCTCCCAGAGTTTCTCGCCGGTCTTGGCATTGTAGGCAACGAAGCGGCCGTCCGCAGTCCCCTGGAAAACCAGATTACCCGCCGTCGTCAGCGTGCCGCCATTCCACGGCGAGACGTAATCCTGTTTCCAGACCTGCTCCTGCTTGACGGGATCCCATGCAATAAGCCTCCCGAACGGCTGGCTCTTCGGCGGCGTCGCATTGACCGAGAAGCCAAGATTCCAGCCGATCCCGCTCATCGGTTTGCCGGGCACGACCTCATCATGCGTGAAGGTTTTCTCTGCCGTGAGATTGAGCGGCACATGTTGCGCCGGCAGATAGACCAGGCCGGTTTGCGGATTGAACGACATCGGATGCCAGTTGTGCGCGCCGAATGGACCCGGGATCGCATCGAAAGCCTTGTCGCCTCGCGCTTCCGCCACTTCCATTGGGCGGCCGTCCTTGTCGTAGCCGGTTGCCCAGTTCACATCGACGAAATTCTTCGCCGAAATGAATTTCCCGTTGGTCCGATCGATGACAAAGAAGAACCCGTTTTTCGGCGCATGCAGGATAACCTTGCGCGGCTGACCATCTATGGTCAGGTCGGCGAGGATCATCGGCTGCGTCGAGGTGTAGTCCCAGTTGTCGCCCGGAGTTTCCTGATAGTGCCAGACATATTTTCCGGTATCGGGATTGAGGGCGACGATGGAAGCCAGATAGAGGTTATCGCCGCCGGACGGACTGCGGAGATTGCGATTCCACGGCGCACCGTTACCGGTCCCGATGTAAAGCAGGTTCAACTGCGGATCATAGGCCATGGTGTCCCAAGGCGTTCCGCCGCCGCCATTGATCCAGTATTTACCTGATGGATCCCACGTCTTGGCGGCCTTCTCCATCGACTCGTCTTCAAATGGTTTGGATGGATCGCCCGGCACGGTGAACCAGCGCCATGCTTGCGCACCAGTCTCGGCATCGTATGCAGTCACATAGCCACGCACACCATATTCGGCACCGCCGTTACCGATGATGACCTTGCCATTCACGACGCGCGGCGCGCCCGTGATGGTGTAGGAATGAGCGTGATCGATGATCGTGTCTGTTTCCCAAACCTTCTTGCCGGTCGCCGCATCGAGCGCAACCAACCGGCCATCAAATGCACCGACGAAAACCTTGCCCTTGTACAGCGCGACACCACGATTTACGACATCGCAGCAACCGCGATAACCCTTCGAGCGATCGACGCCGGGATCAAAACTCCATATCCGCTTGCCGGTGCGAACATCCACCGCATGCACCACGCTCCATGACGCGGTGACGTACATGATGCCGTCCACCACGAGAGGGGTTGCCTCCACGCCGCGGATGGATTCAAGATTATAGGTCCACATCAAACCGAGATCTTTGACGTTGCTGTCGTTGATCTTGTCGAGTTTGCTGAAGCGGGTCTCAGCGTAATCAAGCCCGTAGCTCAACCAGTCGTTCGTCGTCGTCGCGTTGGCTTCGATCGCCTTGCTATCGATGGCTGAAGTCACCGCCTTGATATGTTCGGCGGATGCGTTCGCATCCTGTGCCGATGCAGGAGCACTCCCAAGCGACCCAGCAAGCGCCATGGCGATGACAGAACATAACAAATGATTTCGAAGATCAGTCTTGCGAGAAAAATCAGTCTTGCGAGTTAAGTCAGTCTTGCGAGAAAATTGAACGAACCGTCGATATGCGTCGCCAAGCGAAACAGCAAATTGTTGCATGCCGTCCTCCCTGATGGCCTCTCACGGGCTCACACAAAGGCTAGGCCTGCGCCGGGAGCGCTGTCAACAGATTGAGAAATCCAATCGCGTTTCGAGCAAATGAAGGCTTGGCCGGTCGGGCTGCAAACAATGAGGTCATGCCGAAGATGTAAACGACGCACATGATTCATCGGCAGCGCATCACATCTCGAACGCCGATGCGAAGAAGCGGATACCGCCAGACATCTCTACTGCAGCGAAACCGCAAGCCGATACGAGCGCCACGCCGATCGGCACCAACCAGATCGATTGAACTCACATTGCCTTTGGAAACTCGAACACCTCGCCGTCGTAGCCGGCTTCGGCCGGTATTCGGAGGCGGTGTGTTCCGCCATCCTTCATTACCTCCGGCATCACCGTCACCACCGATGATCGTCTGGCATCCTCCAGCGCCGCATCGACGCTGTGTTGTTTGGAAAGCTTGATCAGATTTCGTGTCGTAGGGAATGGCAACTTGAAGCGTCCACTTTCACCGCCGTCCAAAGCTTCACGCGGGGAAACCCAAACCGAGTCCGTCGACTCCCTGCCGTCATGCACGCCGATCTGTTCCGGCGGCGCCTTGGCCAGAAAGAAGTGCGTGTCGAAGCGCTTCGGTTGCCCGATTGGGGTAATCCAGTGTGCGTAGTGCACCAGCCGGTCGAGCGCCAGCACGAGACCATTGTCAGTAACGATTTGACTAAACGGGATCTTGCCCTCGCACAGATCCGTGCGATACGACGCGGCAATCTCGCTCGCCCTCGTCCCCACGATCAGTTCCCGCGATCCCTGCTGGCGAGCCAGCAGTATCCCGCTTTCCTCGAAAGTTTCCCGGATCGCAGCAATCCTGAACTGCAAGGTTGCGGCGTCCAGGCCGTCGCCGTTGTCATAAAGATCGGATCGATCGACGATGTCCCGGTCGCCGGGATCGACGCTTCCGCCGGGAAAGACCAGCGCACCGGAAGCAAACTCGATCTGATAATGCCGCACCATCATGAACACTTCGATGGCGCTTTTGCCGCTGCGCATCAGCAGGATCGTGGAGGCGGGACGCGCGGTAACAGGTTGACCTGTAGACATGTTGGCAATTCCCCGAACTAACCGGCCGCGTTGGAATGTTGGCGAACGTCGGCCCGTTTATCAACGCGCGCCACGCGCGACAGCAGATAGTCCACTTCGGCTTTGGCCAGCGCGGTGAGCGACGATCCCGGCTTGCGTTGCGCGGTCGACGCAATGATACCGCGCTTGTGCAGAACGTATTTGCGGACGGCAAGGCCGACGCCGGGCTGTTGCTCGTAGCGGATCAGCGGCAGATGAGCATCAAACAAATCATGTGCGGCATCGCGCTTGCCCTCTTTCGACAATCGCACGACATCGATCAGGAGTTCCGGAAAGGCGTATCCGGTCATGGCGCCGTCAGCGCCGCGTTCCATCTCGAAATCAAGGAAGGTACCGCCGTTGCCGGTGAGAATTGCCAGCGGACGCAGCGAACCGTCCTTCTGAAAGCCGCGCAACGCGGAAATCTTTTCCAGCCCCGGCCAATCCTCGTGTTTGAGCATGACGCAGGAGGGACTCTCCATGACGATCTTGCGGATCACCGACGGCGTCATGACCACGCTGAGCGTTAACGGATAATCCTGCAGCACCCATGGAATGTCGTCACCGATCGCCTCGACCGCCTGCTTGAAATAGGTGGTGATCTGATCGTCGGTACGCAGGTTCGATGTCGGCGCGATCATCACCGCCGCAGCGCCGGCATCCATCGACGCGCGCGCCAGTCCGCGCATCGCAGCGAAGCCTGGCGCCGAGACGCCGACCACCGTCTGCAGCGTCTTCGCGCGCTTGATGAACCGCGTCGCCACGGCGGCGGCTTCCGCGCTGTCCATCTTCGGTGCTTCTCCGAGGATGCCGAGCACGGTTACGCCATTGCAGCCCACCTCCGTGTAGAAATCCACCAGTCGATCGATCGAGGCTTCATCGAGGCGACCGTCCGGATGAAACGGCGTCGGCGCGATCGCGAAAGTTCCTTCGGCCTTATGTGTCAGCTTCATCATGTCTCTCTCAGAACCGCCGTGCGGCCATCTTGTCGTCGGAGAAGAATATCTCCTTGGCATGGGTTACGATATCCTCGGCGCTCCAGCCAGTGTGCGGCGGCTTCCAGCCTTCCATCTCGAGCATCTTCATTTCGCGCACGCCGCGCGGGCCGGAAACGCCCAGCACCTTGCCGGTCTGATCGCCGGACAGTTCGCTCACCATGTAGAGTACCGCCGGCGCGATACCGTCCGGCCGCAAGGCGGCGTCCGGATTGTCGATGTAACGTTGCAGATCGGATGTCATCCTCGTCAGCGCGCCCGGCGCCAGTGTCCAGACCCGGATGTTATACTTGCGGCCCTCGATAGCCAGCACATTGCTGAGGCCCCAGATGCCGCCCTTGGCCGCGCCGTAGTTGCTTTGGCCGAAATTGCCGATCAGTCCCGATGTCGACGAGGTGTTGACGATGACGCCGCCACCGTTGTCCTTCATCCAGCGGAACACCGGGGAGGTGACGCAGAACGTCCCCTTGAGATGCACCTTCAGGCACCTGTCCCAATCCGCTTCGTTCATCTTGACGAAGCTGTGGTCGAGCAGGATGCCGGCGTTGTTGACGAGAATATCGGCGCGGCCGAAATGCGCGATGGCATCATCGAACACCGATTGGCCGCCGGCGATGGTGGAAATATCGGCACCGTTGGCAACCGCACGCCCACCCGCGGCCTTGATCGAGTCCACGACCTTCTCGGCCATCGACATGTCGGAGCCGCTGCCGTCGCGCGGCCCGCCAAGATCGTTGACGACGACTGCAGCCCCTTCGCGGGCGAACAGTCTGGCATAGGCTTCACCAAGACCGCCGCCCGCCCCGGTGATCAACGCGACTTTGCCGTCAAGCAACCTCATGAGCTTCTCCTTTTGGTCACTGCCGGGCATAGCCGCTCGAAGAACGGCGTCGCTTCCGCTTGCCTATGCCCGGCCATCCATTTTTCGATGACGGATGCCGGATCAAGCCGGGGCATGATGACCGTTCGCAACTGACGCTTGCCGCTTCACCTCAACTCGGTCCTGCCGCTCTTGATGACGGTGACGCCACGCTCCTTCACCTTCGCCTCGAACGAGATCACATTGCCGTCCTTCCACAAATCCATCGACACGGTCTCACCGGGATAGACCGGCGAGGAGAACCGCACCGCGTGCCGCGCAAATGCTGACGGATCGTAATCGGCATAGGTTTGCAGCACGCCACGACAGGTCAGGCCGTAAGTGCACATGCCGTGCAAGATCGGTCGCGGAAACCCGGCGCGCTTGGCGAACTCAGGATCGCTATGCAGCGGGTTTCGATCGCCGCACAGCCGATAGGTCAACGCCTGATCCGGCCGCGTCCTGATATCCACTGTCCTGTCGGGTGCGCGGTCCGGCATCTGATGCGGCTCGGGCTGCCCTTCCGACGAGCGTCCAATGCCGCCGTCCCCGCGCGCAAAGCGCGAGGACACCAGCGTTGCCAGCGGTTCACCTTGCGCATTCTTCAGAACGGTCTGGTGCCGGATCACCAGGCCCTTGTCTTTTCCTTTATCGAACACGCCGAGCACATTGGAATCGGCGGTCATGTCGGCGGCGACCGGCAGCGGCTGGTGGAAGGTGATGTCGCGCTCGCCATCGACCACCATGACCTTGTTGAGGCCCATCTCGCCGGGACCTGCACCCCATGCGGCTACGGACGCGAAAGTCGGAACGACTTTAAGCGGACGCTCGGAAAAATAAGCCTCGTTGACGAAGGCCAGTTCCTTCTCATCCATCGGATCGGCACCCATGCCGATGCCGACAGCGTAGAGCATCACCTCGCGATCGCTGTAGCTGTATCTCTGGCCGAGATTCTTCATCGCCATGAGTTGATCGAAACTGAGCGTCATGCGTTTTCCCCTGCGTTCTTGTGGCTTCTTGTTCTGCGCCCTCTTCCCTTCCGGGAGAGGGCATCGCGATCGCCAATTCATATTGCTGCCGGGTGAGCGATGTCGCGCACCGCCAATCCCTCATCCGGCTCGCATCTTTCGATACCCGCCACCCTCTGCCGCGAGGGAGAGGGTGAAAATCGCTCCGTCGCGGCAATCAGATCGGCGTGAAGAACGGCAGTGGCGCGCCGTCTGTCGGCTTGAACACCACCTTGACCTTTTGCCCGATCTTGAGCGCGCCTAGGTCGCAATCGACGAAGTTGGTCTGCACTGCCGGGCCTTCCTTCAGCTTGACGTAGCCGATGGCGTAGGGTCCGGTCGCCGATTTGCGCATCAGGCTGAAAGTGTAAATCTCGCCCTCGCCCGAACTCTCCTCCCACACCGTCTTGTCGGAAAAACAGAACGGGCAGATCGAACGCGGAAAATAATGCGCTTCGCCGCAAGCGGTGCAACGCTTGATCAGGAATTTGCCCTGTTTCGCCGCATCCCAGAAGGCTTGCGTCTCCGGATTGCCTTGCGGCGCGGCATATTTCTTGTCTTGAGTTTTAGCTTCGCTCATCACACACGCTCCAGAATGGCCGTCGAGGCGGCGTGGCGCACGCCGAGCAGTCCGCCCGTGCCGTGAACCACCGCGAGATCGCAATTCGGCACCTGCACCTTCGGATGCGCTTCACCGCGCAACTGCCGAACAGCTTCCAGTATTTTCGTCATGCCGCCACGATTGACCGGATGGTTGCTGCACAGCCCGCCGCCATCGGTATTGAAGGGCAGCTTGCCGACACCCGAAATCAGATTGCCATCGGCGACGAACTTGCCGCCCTCGCCTTTCTTGCAGAAGCCGAGATCCTCGAGTTGCATCAGGACGGTGATGGTGAAGCTGTCATAGATCGAGGCGTACTTGATATCTTTCGGTGTCACCCCCGCTTCCGCGAAGGCGCGCGGGCCGGACCACACGCCAGCCGAATAGGTCAGGTCGAGGTCTTTTCCGCCGCGCGGCCCTTTCATCGCCTCGCCATGGCCGATCAACCGCACCAGCGGCTTCTTCAGGCTCTTGGCGATCTCCGCCGTGGTGACGATGAATGCACCGCCACCGTCGGTGACGACGCAGCAATCCATTCGATGCAGCGGATCGGAAATCATCGGCGAGTTGATCACGTCTTCGACGGTGACCACGTCCTTGAGCATCGCATGCGGATTGTATTGGGCGTGATGCGAGGCCGCGACCTTGATCCAGGCGAGTTGCTCGCTGGTGGTCCCGTAGTCGTGCATATGACGCATGGCACACATGCCGTAAGCATTGTGTGTCGTCGCGCCGTAGGCGGCCTCAAAATCGGCTTCGGCGCCGGCGGCGCGCGGCGACATCGCGCTTGTACGCGGCTTACCGGCAAGAGTTACCAGCGCGATCGAGCATTTTCCGGCGGCGATGGCTTCGGCGGCATGGCCGATATGAATGATGTACGAGCATCCGCCGGTCTCGGTGGAATCGATATGACGAAGTTGCTTCGTGGTGAGGCCAAGATAGTCAACCATCGGCCAGGCGCCGCCCGGTGCGTCGCCGGCACAAAAATAGCCGTCGACGTCGGTAATCGACAGTCCGGCATCTTCCAGCGCGCCTTTTGCAACTTCGGCATGCAACTGAGCGGTGGATTTGTCGGGTGCGTGCCGGGTCGGATGTTCATAGATCCCGGCGATGTAGGCTGTGCCCTTGATAGTCAAAAAACTCTCCGCTGGTGGTGCTTCCCCAGCGGATTTTTTGGCCTTTCGCGGCAGCCTTGGCAAGCGTGTAAATATTCCGCGCCGTGAGATTGAATCGGATATCGTCGCCCCGAGGAACGACCGTAAGCGTGCCGCGAAGGGTGCGGCCGCGCCCCTTCGAGGGTGACGGCAAGAACCGCTCACCCTCCGAATGCCGCCGCCGGGTAGAGGGCGCTATTCCGCCGCTATCTGCCGCGTCACCGGCGGCGGATTGACAAGGTCCTTCGCCAATTGCTCGTAACGCGCCTTGGCATCCCGGATCGACTTGTCCTTAACCGGTCCATAGCCGCGGATGCGATCCGGCAGCGACAGCAATTCGACGGCGATATCGGCGTTGGCGGCCGACAACAACCGCAGCGCCGTCTCGACGTCGCGCTCGTAGCCCGCGATCAACTCCCGCTCGATCTTGCGGTCCTTGTTGTAGCCAAAGATGTCGAACGCCGTGCCGCGCAGCCCCTTCATCTTCGCCAGCATGCGAAACAACGGAATGATCCAGGGCCCGAACTGCCGCTTCTGCGGCCGCCCCAGCGCGTCCATCTCGGACGACAGGATTGGCGGCGCCAGATTGAAGCTGATCTTGAAGTCACCCTCAAACTGCTCGCGCAGCAGCTTGTCGAAGCTGCCATCGGTAAACAACCGCGCCACCTCGTATTCATCCTTGTAAGCAAGCAGCTTGGCGTAGTTGATCGCGACCGCCCGCGGCAGCGCGTCGCCGTAGCCGCCGCTGGCCGCCGCCTGACGCACCCGGCCGACCAAATCTCGATATCGCGTGGCAAGTGCGGCGTTCTGGTAATTCGTCAGCAGATCGCTGCGATGGGCGATGATCTCATCGAGCGACATCGCATCGATCGTCTTCGGCGCGGAAGCCTCGTCCTGACCTTTGATCATCTGCGCCAGCCGGGCGGGATCCGCGGCCGCGAGACGTCCCAACTGGAACGCCTGGGTGTTCATTTTAATCGCCACCCCGTTGACCTCGATCGCCTGCAACAGCGCCCGCGACGACAACGGCAGCCGCCCCTGCTGATAGGCATAGCCCATCATCATCATATTGGTCGCGATCGCGTCGCCCAGCAGCGCTTCGGCGACCTTGGTGAAATCCATGAACGCCGAATCCTTGGTCAGCGCGCCCTGCAACACGCTATTGACCTTGCCGTTCTGGAAGTCGAAATCGCGATTGCGGATGAAATCGGCAATCGGAATGAGGTGAGTATTCACCACGCCATGAGTTCGTGCGGGATCGCACAGCGAGATGGTTTCCTTGGAGATCGCCATCACTTCGTCGGCCGCGATCAGAAGATCGGCGGAGCCGGTGACGATCCGCGAGGTTTTCACGTCGTCGGTGTTCCGCGATAGCCGCACATGGCTGAGCACCGCGCCGCCCTTCTGCGCGAGGCCGGACATGTCGAGAATCATGCTGGCGTTGCCCTCAATATGGGCGGCCATACCGAGCAGCGCGCCGATGGTGAGCACGCCGGTGCCGCCGACGCCGCCGACCGCGATATTGTAGGGCTTGTCGAGCGAGGGACTCGAGACCGGTTCAGGCAATTCGCCGACCAGCGAACTGACATCGACGGCCGCGCGCTTGCGCGGAATGCCGCCCTCGACATTCACAAACGACGGGCAGAAGCCTTTGACGCAGGAATAATCCTTGTTGCAACTCGACTGATTGATGGTCCGCTTGCGCCCGAGTTCGGTCTCCAGCGGCTCCACGGAAATACAGTTCGACTGCACCGAGCAATCGCCGCAGCCTTCGCACACCGCCGGATTGATCATCACCCGTCGCGCCGGGTCTTCCATGATGCCGCGCTTGCGGCGGCGACGCTTCTCGGCCGCGCAGGTCTGCACGAATACGATAGCCGAGCAGCCGGACGTCTCGCGCAGCGTCTTCATCACGCCGTCAAGGTCGTCGCGGTGAGCGGTCCGGGTACCCGGTGCGATCGAGGACGGTGGATAGGAGTCGGGATTTTCCGACACCAGGTAGATGTTGCGCACGCCCTCGCTATGAAGCTGGAACGTAATCTGCTGCGGCAACAGATCGCCGTCGTGGCGCTGCCCGCCCGTCATCGCGACGGCGTCGTTGTAGAGAATCTTGTAGGTGATGTTGGCTTTCGAGGCTACGGCCTGCCGGATCGCAAGACTTCCGGAATGGAAGTAAGTGCCGTCGCCGAGATTGGCGAAGATGTGCTTCTCGTCGGTGAACGGCGCGATGCCGACCCATGGCACGCCCTCGCCGCCCATGTGGGTGAAGGTCTCGGTGCTACGATCCATCCACAGCGCCATGAAATGACAGCCGATGCCGGCCAGCGCGCGGCTGCCATCGGGTACTTTCGTCGAGGTGTTGTGCGGACAGCCCGAACAGAAGTAGGGCGTGCGCGCGATCGGGATTGCCGGCTGCATCTGCGACGCGGAGCGGCCGTGAAACCAGTCGGCTTTGGCACGGATCAATGCCGCTATGTCCGGATCGATCTCCATCGCCAGCAGACGATCGGCCAGCGACGTCGCGATGGTGGCGACGCCGAGTTCTTCCGCGAACGGCAGGAAGCGCTTGTCGTGGTCGTCCATCTTGCCGATGATGCGCGGACGCACGTCGTCACGCCAATTGAACAATTCCTGCTTGACCTGATTCTCGACGATCTCGCGGCGTTCCTCGACGATGAAAATCTCCTGCAAGCCGACCGCGAACTGGCGGACGCCTTCCGGCTCGAGCGGCCACGGCATGCCTATCTTGTAGAGCCGCAGCCCGATGCGCGCCGCGACCTGCTCAGTGATGCCGAGTTCGCGCAGCGCCTGCCGCACGTCCTCGTAGCTCTTGCCGGAGGCCATGATGCCGAACCGCGCGTTCGGCGAATCCATCGTGACGCGATTGATCCTGTTGGCGCGCGCGAATGCGATCGCCGCAAAGCCCTTGTAGTCCTGCAGCCTGCGATCCTGATCGTAACGATCGTCGGGCCAGCGCAGATTGAGGCCACCCGCCGGCATCTCGAAATCGGTGGGGAGAACAAACGGCGCCAATTCGTCGGCAAGGTCGATTTCTGCGGTTGTCTCCACCGTCTCGGTAATCACCTTCATGCCGACCCAGCAGCCGGAATAGCGCGACATTGCAATGCCGAGCAGGCCCAACTGGATCATCTCGTGGATGCTCGACGGATAGAGATACGGCATCAGGGCCGAGATGAAGGCATGATCGGACTGATGCGGCACGGTCGAGGACTTGGCGCCGTGATCGTCGCCCGCCAGACACAGCACACCGCCGTTCTTCGCCGAACCTGCCGCGTTGCCATGCCGGAAAACGTCACCGCAGCGATCGACCCCGGGACCCTTGCCATACCAGATGCCGACGACGCCATCGTGCTTGGCACCCGGCGACAGGTTGAGTTGTTGCGAGCCCCAGATCGCGGTCGCCGCGAGATCCTCATTCAC
>Ga0209952_1000410_pt1 | contig 72638 bp, 56 predicted proteins | sample ThiBiot_750_biof_2_FD_183951 | JGI IMG/M metagenome (GOLD analysis project Ga0209952, IMG submission 183951) | Wastewater bioreactor microbial communities from Cape Town, South Africa - Thiocy_cont_750_biof (SPAdes) | ecosystem: Engineered > Bioreactor > Thiocyanate-remediating >...
CCGAGATGGTGATGCCGGGCGACAACATCGCGATGGAAGTGCACCTGATCGTGCCGATCGCGATGGAGGAGAAGCTGCGCTTCGCCATCCGCGAAGGCGGACGGACCGTCGGCGCAGGCGTCGTCGCTTCGATCATAGAATGATCGGAGCGGAGCGCCGTTAGCGCCCGACGGCATTAGATAATGTGCAAGTGCGAAACATCGCACTTGCGGCCGGCGCAGGCGTCGTCGCTTCGATCATAGAATGATCGAAGCGGAGCGCCGTTAGCGCCCGACGGCATTGGATATGCGCAAGTGCGAAACATCGCACTTGCGGCCGGCGCAGGCGTCGTCGCTTCGATCGTAGAGTGATCGAAGCGGAGCGCCGTTAGCGCCTGACGGCATTAGATATGCGCAAGTGCGAAACATCGCACTTGCGGCCGGCGCAGGCGTCGTCGCTTCGATCATAGAATGATCGGAGCGGAGCGCCGTTAGCGCCCGACGGCATTAGATAATGCGCAAGTGCGAAACATCGCACTTGCGGCCGGCGCAGGCGTCGTCGCTTCGATCATAGAATGATCGGAGCGGAGCGCCGTTAGCGCCCGACGGCATTGAACGGCGCCGTTCGTATTGCAGATTGAATCGATGCTCGGGATGTTCCACCATTCCGGGCATCGATTGTTTCAGGGTATCTTGCCGCGAGGCGCTGCGACCGCGTGCCGCATTTTACGGTGACAGGCGCATTTCATACTACGCGGATCGCCTTTTTCCGAGGCGTCCATCTCGGCGGTCGCACGAGAGGCTATTGAGAATGGTATTTTATAGCGTTTTCAAGCGAAGTGGATACCGGTTCGCGTGAAGAAAACGCGTCAAATCAAAATCATAGAGTCCAGGTTCTGATTTCATCAGACTCGAAAAAGACTCTCGACAGGGGGATTTCGATGAAGACGTTTCTTCTGGTTGCCGTCATGGCCGTGTCGTCGCTGTTTACGCAGGCGGCTTCCGCACAGGGGCGGGTGGCTATTCTGATGCCAGGATCGGCCGGCGCCGTTCCCAACGATTTTCTGGTGCGCAACAAGGATCGCATCGGCGGTCGCGGGATCACGGCGATTGTCACCACGTCGTCGGGTGAAGCGGCATCGATCTCGCGTGCTGAGGCGGCCAAGGGCAACAAGGTTGTGCTGGTCGGCATGAGCCGTGGCGCGGTCGATGTGGCATCGGCGTTGGCGGCTGGCGCGAAGGTCAACGGCCTTGTGATCATCTCGGGGATGTATCGCGAAGCGCAGGCAGCGCTTGGTTCTCCCGGCTTGTTGCCGCGAACGCTCCTTGTCCACAACAAGTTCGATACCTGCAAGTTTACGCTGCCGGCCTTCGCCAACGAATTTGCCGCGTGGAGCCGGGGACGAGCCTCGGTGCGCTGGGTCAATGTCCAGGGGCCGGAAGTTCCCAGAGTCTGCGGACCCATGGGCGCGCACGGCTTCTATCGTCAGGACGGTGCGGCGGTCGCGGCGATCACCGGGTTCATCCGTTCACGATGAGCGAGGACAAAAGCAAACGGGCAACAGCGCAGCCTTTGCCTCTTTCCTCGCCGCGGTAAAGTGCTTATAGAGGCGGCTCGATAGGAGTGTAGCTCAATTGGTAGAGCACCGGTCTCCAAAACCGGGGGTCGCAGGTTCGAGCCCTGCCACTCCTGCCATCGAGCCTCCAAACATCTGATTTGTCTCGCTAAATCCCGCGTGGCCGCTGCCCTGTGTTTGTCCTGGCCGACGGGTCAAAGCCGCCTTACGATTTCTTCAGGGCCTGGGCGCGTCCCTCTTCGAAGATCGGCATTCGCTGGATGAACTGGGACACGACGTCTCGCCGGCGCCGCCACCAGAATTCCCACAATCGCGGTCCCATGCCGAACCGCGGTGCTTTCCGGGTGTAGAAACCTGACGAATATGCCGAGCCAAGCTTTTTCAACATGGCGAAGGCTGGTTCGGAGCGGTTGATCCTGTATCGCGCCGAGACCCCCAATGTCGGAAGGCCAAATCGCATTGCGAAGGCGTGCCACGCGGCCTGCGCTCCGAGGCTGACAACGCAATCGGATTCGGAAAGGTCGACCTCCCGTGCGCCCTTGGACAAATTGACCGCAAACGCCCGGTGGAGATCCGTCACGTAGAAGCTCACCTCCGGCACCCGTCTCAATGCCCACCGGTGATACTTCTCCTGCATGTCCTTGATCCGCTGATTGGCGGCGTCGAGAATCTTCTCCATCGTAACCGGTTGGTGAGACTTCAGCGGCTGCTTTTCGATGTCGGCCCAGTCGCGCCGATATTTTGCGAGGGCGATCGCGCTCGCTTCCGAGGTGTGATCCTCGCCGGTCCATACGTCTCCCGGATACATCGTCAGCAATTGGTTTCCTTCGATCTGCGAGGCGACCTCGTCGAGGCTGTTCACGGATGAGTTCAGATACGCGTTCTCCTGATGCGAGAACCGCACGAAACTCGCGAAGGGCAAAACATGCTTCGGATTGATGACTCTGGCATCACGCAGGAATCGGTCGAGAACCTCTCGCGCCGCCGTGCGCCTGCGGGGGAGATCGTCAGGGTTGCCGCACCATCCGGCAACCGAGAACTGATCCAGAAGCAGGTCGACGGGCCCGAGACTTCCGGCCAGCTTTTGCAAGGTGCCTATCGGCACGTCGCAGTCATTCAGATTGAGGATCGTTCGTCCGGCTCCCTGCACGGCCAGTGCGGAGTCGATATGTCCGACCTGATAGCACGAGACGCGGCAATGCGGAGACAGGTCGACCCATGCGCCGTGCGGAAGCTCGCGAACCTCCTTGAATCCCTGCGTGCGAATCCAGTCAACGACCTCGCTGTCGTAGTGCTTCTGGAACAATGCGACGATCTTTGCCTTTCTTTCGGCAGGCAGCGCCTTGATCGTCGGAATGCTGAGATGATCGGGATGCTCGTGAGAGATCCAGATGTGTGTGACGCGCGCGAGATCTTCGTCGCGCAAAACAGGTTGTGGATATAAGGTCCAGCTCTCGTTGAAGGCCTCGCCCCTTAGCCAGGGATCCGTCCAAAGGCTCACATCCGCCACGTCGCAGATCACGCTGGCGTGTCCGACAAATGTAATTTTCATTGCGCCTCCATCCCGGGGGCGGCTGATTAGCTCTTCTTATTCACGACGAAAGATTTTCGCTGGCAACCTTTGCCGCCCGAGCCGTTGCAAAGAACAATTCTGTTCGCTGCGGCCAAGCCGCAGCACGATAAGATTTCAAAAATAGCGGTCGCTTGAAGTCGTCGCGTGGTAGGTATCAATGCCTGTTATTGGTACCAAACGCGCACGTCTTTGCCAACAGCCGCGAACGTGCGGTCGCAGTCGCACTGCGTCACCACTGCGCCGAAAGCGTTCGGACGGGTATCGCGAGGTCAGTCGCAAAGTCGCGTCAGCAGCGCCTTGAATTCCAGCGAGGGCGTTTCAGCGGCGGTACCTTCGACTGAAGCGAAGCTGCCTTTTTCGATGCCGCGGAACTCGATGTTGACGTGGTCAACACCGAACACCGACGGAAAATTGGAATCCTTGGTGTGGGGTTGGGCGCTCACGACACCACTGATCTTGTGGCCGACCTGCTGGTAGGACCCCACATAGGCATAGGTAGAGCTGCCGCCGTGAAGTTTGCCGTCATTCGCGAAGATTATACCCACGGCTTTGCGTCGGGGTGTCTCAAACTCCACCTTGTACAGTCCCTTAAGCATTTTTTCCTTCGAGGTATTTGTCGGACGGATACTATAGGTAAAAGCCCAGACTTAATTTCTCGTTATAGTTGTGTCCATGATTCGATTGATCCGGGGCGTAGGCTGCGGGCGGTTGCGACGCTCGGTCTATACCGTTCGACGCGAGACCTATGCTGGGATGTACTCTGCGTCAGCCCGCGAGCTTCATCACGACCGATTGATTGATTGGAGGCTGGTTAACAGAAGTTTGCCGTCGGCCGCCGCATTCCCTCTTTGATGATGCCGCGGGCCGAAACTGGGGAAACCCGAGGCATCGCCCGGCGATTGCGGTCCTGCGTCCGGCCGAGGTGATAGACTTCGGAGGCTCGTCGTCCCACCATGGCGTCCCATCTGGGCATCGAGTCGGCCAACGGGCCGCCCGATTACATCCTCAACCGGTATTCTGTTCTTATGCGCAAGTCCGAACCAGCAACCCCGGCTTCCGCCGGTCCCGGATTTATCCATCTGCACGTCCATTCGGCCTATTCGCTGCTGCGCGGCGCGATGAAGGTGCAAAAGCTGGTGGAACTTGCCAAGGCCGACCATCAGCCGGCGCTGGCCTTGACGGACACGGACAATCTGTTCGGCGCGCTGGAATTTTCCGACAAGGTGGCGGGCTACGGCATCCAGCCGATCGTCGGTTGCGCGCTGGCGATCGATTTTGGCGATCAGGACCCCAATGCCCGCAGTGGTGTTGTGCCCGGCCCGTCGCGGATCGTGTTGCTGGCGGCGCGCGAGCAGGGGTACCGCAGCCTGATGCGGTTGAATTCGCGTGCCTTCCTCGAGACACCGACCCATCAGGCGCCGCATATCAAGCTCGATTGGCTTCAGGGCGAAACCGAAGGGCTTATCGCGCTTACCGGTGGACCTGACGGTCCGATCTCGCTGGCGATCACCGCCGATCAGGCGGCGCTGGCATCGTCGCGATGCGATCAACTGACCGAGCTGTTTGGCGATCGTCTTTACATCGAGCTGCAACGCCATGGCGTCGACAGCGAACGGCGTGCCGAGCCTGTGCTGATCGACCTGGCCTATGCCAAGGGTCTGCCGCTGGTGGCGACAAACGAGCCGTATTTCGCACGCGCCGACGATTACGAGGCTCATGACGCGCTCTTGTGCATTGCCGCCGGTCGCCTCGTTGCCGAGACCGATCGCGATCAACTGACGCCCGACCATCGGTTCAAGACTCGCGCCGAGATGGCGGTGCTGTTTGCCGATCTTCCGGAAGCGTTGGCCTCAACCGTCGAGATCGCGGCGCGTTGCGCATTCCGTCCGCGGACACGCAAGCCGCTGCTGCCGCATTTCACGGTGGGAGCCGATCATAACGGCGCCGATGCCGAAGTCGCGGAGGTGGCCGAATTGCGGCATCAGGCGGAGCAGGGGTTGACCCGCCGCCTCGCCCTGCACGGGCTATCGCTGGGCGCTTCGGAGGAGGATTATCGCGCCCGATTGGCGTTCGAACTCGATGTCATCACCCGCATGAAATATGCCGGTTACTTTCTGATCGTGTCGGACTTCATCAAATGGGCGAAATCGGAAGGCATTCCGGTCGGGCCGGGCCGCGGCTCGGGCGCAGGCTCGCTTGTAGCCTATTCGCTCACCATTACCGACCTCGATCCGATCCGTTTCGGTCTGCTGTTCGAGCGCTTCCTCAACCCGGAACGCGTGTCGATGCCGGACTTCGACATCGACTTCTGCCAGGATCGGCGCGGCGAGGTGATCGATTACGTGCAGCGGCGTTATGGCAGCGATCACGTCGCGCAGATTATCACGTTCGGGACGTTGCAGGCGCGAGGTGTGCTGCGCGACGTCGGGCGCGTCTTGCAGATGCCTTACGGTCAGGTCGACAAGCTGACCAAGCTGGTGCCGCAGAACCCGGCGGCGCCGGTCACGTTGGCGGCGGCTATCGAAGGAGAGCCGAAGCTGCAGGCGTTTCGCGACGAAGATCCCGTTGTTGCTCGTGCCTTCGCCATTGCGCAAAAACTGGAAGGGCTGAACCGTCACGCTTCGACCCATGCGGCGGGTATCGTCATCGGCGACCGCCCGCTGCACGAACTGGTGCCGCTCTATCGCGATCCGAAATCCGATATGCCGGTCACGCAGTTCAACATGAAATGGGTCGAACCGGCGGGGCTGGTGAAGTTCGACTTCCTCGGCCTCAAGACGCTCACCGTGCTTGATGTCGCTGTCAAGCTGCTGAAGCAGCGTAACATCGACATCGACCTGTCGACGTTGCCGCTCGACGACGCGCCGACCTACGAGATGCTCACGCGCGGCGATGTGGTGGGCGTGTTCCAGGTTGAAAGTCAGGGCATGCGGCGTGCGCTGGTCGACATGCGCCCGGACCGTTTCGAGGACATCATCGCGCTGGTCGCGCTGTATCGCCCGGGCCCGATGGCGAATATTCCAACCTATTGCGCGCGCAAGCATGGCGAGGAGGAATCGGAATACCTGCATCCGATCCTGGAGCCGATTCTGAAGGAGACGTTCGGCGTCATCATCTATCAGGAACAGGTGATGCAGATCGCCCAGGCGATGGCTGGATATTCGCTCGGCGACGCCGATCTGTTGCGCCGCGCGATGGGCAAGAAAATCCGTGCCGAGATGGAGAAGCAGCGCGCCATTTTTGTCGAAGGCGCGGTGAAGAACGGCGTGCCGAAGGCACAGGCCGAAACGATCTTCGAACTGCTCGCCAAGTTCGCCGACTACGGCTTCAACAAGAGCCACGCCGCCGCCTATGCGCTGGTATCGTACCAGACCGCCTATATGAAGGCGCACTATCCGGTCGAATTCATTGCCGCATCGATGACGCTCGACATGAGCAATACGGACAAGCTGTCGGAATTTCGTTCCGAGGCGCAACGGCTCGGCATCAAGGTGGAGCCGCCATCGATCAATCGCTCCGGCGCGACCTTCGAGGTCGGCGAGAATACCATCTATTACGCACTGGCCGGCCTGAAGGGGGTCGGCGCGCATGCAGTCGAGCAGATCGTTGAATCCCGCAAGGGCGGGGTGTTTACTTCGCTCGCCGATTTTGCCGCGCGGGTGAATCCGCGGGCCATCAACAAGCGCGTCATCGAAAGCCTCGCCGCCGCCGGCGCTTTCGACTCCATCGAGCGCAATCGTGCGCGCGCGTTCGCGGGGGCTGAAGCGATCATGGCGGCAAGCCAGCGCAGCTTCGAAGCGGCGACATCGGGGCAGAACGATATGTTCGGTGGCATGGCGGATGCTCCGGCGGTGATGTTGCCGTCGATCGATTCTTGGTTGCCGGCCGACAAGCTGCGCCGCGAGTATGATGCCATCGGCTTCTTTCTCTCGGGCCACCCGCTCGACGATTATGCGACCGTATTGAAGAGGCTGCGCGTGAAGTCGTGGGCGGAGTTCTCGCGCGCGGTGAAAAGCGGTGAGACCGCCGGCCGGGTCGCGGCGACGGTGGTGTCGCGGATGGAGCGGCGCACCAAGACCGGCAACAAGATGGGTATCGTCGGATTGTCGGATCCCACCGGCCATTTCGAAGCGGTGCTGTTCTCGGAAGGATTGGCTCAGTTCCGCGAGGTTCTGGAGCCGGGTGCTGCAGTTCTGTTGAAGCTGGGCGCGGAGTTGCAGGGCGACGATGTTCGTGCGCGCGTGCTGCATGCCGAGCCGCTCGACGATGCCGCGGCCAAGACGCAGAAAGGGTTGCGCATATTCCTGCGCGATACCAAGTCGCTGGAGTCGATCGCGAAGCGACTCGATGGACCGTCGGGTGCCGGTGGCGGGCAGGCCGCCGGTGGTGACGGCGATGTCTCGCTGGTGCTGATGCTCGATCTTGAAACCGAGGTCGAGATGAAACTTCCGGGCCGCTACAAGGTTTCGCCTCAGATCGCTGGAGCTATCAAGGCGGTTGCGGGGGTCGTCGATGTCCAGACCCTTTGATGCGGGGCTTCAAACAGGCTAACCTCTCGGCAACCGCGTAGCTTTCAGAACGCTCCACCGCCGCGCCTTATTCGGAACGCCTTTCGTTCAAGCAATATTCAGCCGGCCGGGCGCTGAATGCATGCCGGCCTGTGGGCCGCCTCTGGCGGCCCGCGATGACGCCCAAGGGAGAGAACGATGCGCCTCACCCGACTCGTTTCGCTGTTCTCGACGTGCATTTTCTTTTCCGGTGTTGTCGTGCTCACAATGCTCCCGAGCGGGGCGCGTGCCCAGCAATCGGAAAAGCGCATCGCACTCGTGGTTGGCGACGGCGCTTATGCCAAGGTGCCGCTCGCGACCGCGGCCAATGATGCCGGGCTGATCGCCCAGACCTTGCAGGCGGCGGGCTTCGACGTCACCGGCGCGCGTGATCTCGATGGCGATACATTGCGCGGAGCCTTCCGCGACTTCGTCAAGAAAGCGGAAGCGTCTGGCCCGGATACCGTCGCAGTCGTGTACCTTGCGGGCTACGGCCTTCAACTCGCGGGCGAGAACTATCTCATTCCCGTGGATTCCTCGATCACGCGCGACACCGACATCCCCATCGAGGGGCTTCGGATCGGCGATTACATGCGCCAGCTTGCGGTGTTGCCATTGAAGGTCAGCATCGTGGTGCTGGATATGGCACGCGAGCAGCCGTTCATCGAAGGTGGCGGCGCCATTGCAAGCGGGCTCGCGCTGGTCGAACCCAATCGGCGAATGCTGATAGCGTTCAACGCTGCGCCGGGCACGGTCGCGCCGGAGGAGCAGGGCCCCTACGGCGTCTACGCGCAAGCGCTGGCGGAAATGATACGGGCCGGCGGCCTGCGGCTTCCCGAGTTGTTTGATCGGGTGCGGCTGCGCGTGAATGAGAACACCAAGGGCGCGCAGGTGCCTTGGGATACGCAACAGGTCGATCCGCAGTTCATGTTCTTCGATCGCGCGCCCGATGCTCCCGCGCCCGCCGTCTCCGACGAGGCAAACGCGGCGCGCGCCCGGCCGATCCGCGACCTTGGCGCGCCGGACGCTTATGCGGCCGCGCTCGAACGCGACACCCTGCAGGGTTACGAGGATTTCCTCGCGGCCTATCCGCATGATCCGATGGCGAAACGGGTGAGAGTGATCATCGCGGCGCGCCGGGAGGCGATCACGTGGCGACGCAGTTACCGCGCCGATACGCCCGACGCCTATTGGTCGTATCTGCGGCGTTATCCGCGCGGGCCGCATGTGGCCGACGCGAGTCGTCGGTTGGCGATCCTCTCGGCTGCGCTTGAACCGCCGCCGTCGTTTGCGATGATCGACTATGACGTTCCGCCGCCCCCGCCGGATGAGATCGTCTATGTCGATCGACCGGTGCTGATGTTCAGCGACCCGGATTTCGACTTTGCGCCGCCTCCACCGCCGCCGGTGTTCTTCCTGCCGCCGCCGCCTGCGGACTTCGTGGTGCTGGAGCCGCCACCGCCGCCGGTGGGCCTGTTCTTTCTTCCGCGTCCGTTGTTCGTGCCGATCCCGGCTTACGTCCGTGCGCCGGCGTATGTGCAGCCGCCGCCGGACAACATCATCTTCACCAACATCCACAACACCACGGTGATCAACAACGTCATCAATCGCGCTCCGCCTGCCGGCGCGGCCCCTCACATGGCGCCGGGCGTCGGGGCGAACGTCAAGCAGCCGGCTGCGGGACCTTCCGTTGCTGCGCCATCCGGCTTCGGTGCCGGGGTGGCCGGCGCGGGGCCGGCATTGCCGGCCGCGGTGGTGCGAAGGGCAACCCTTATTCAAGAGGGAAAGGTGCCAACGCCGCCGAGCGCGTCGATCAACCCCGCCGCCAGGGCAGGGCTGCCCCACGGGCCCGGTGGCAGGCCGCCCGGGCCGCGGGGCGCCGTGCCCATGGGCAGTTCGCAGCGACCAACCGCAACTCCAGCCCCCAACGCAGCCGGTCCCGCCGGGCCTGGCCAATCGCCCGCGATGGGCACGGGGCAGGGGTTGGCTCCGGCTGCAAGGCGGCTCCCCAAGGGCAACGCCCTGCCGGTGCCCGGTCCCGGCGGCGCGCCGCCATCTCCGGCTGCGCCCGGACGCGCGCCCGTGGCAACTGCTCCGGCGCCACAGCGGCTACAGCCGCAGGCGCATCGGCCGGGGCAGTCACCCCGCACCGCTCCGCCAGCCGTTATCCGGTCGCAGCGCCCAGCCCCGCCGCAGCCGCCTCCGGGAGCGGGGACGCGGCCCGTACCCCCACGGTCGCATGCCGCGCCGCCGCCGCGCCCTGAGCCTCCGAGGTCCATACCGCCGCGCGCCGCGCCTCCACCTCCGCGGATGGCTCCGCGGGCGGCTCCGCCACCCCCGCGCATCGCCCCGCCGCCGCGGCCGGTGGCCCCACCGAGAGCCGCCCCGCCGCCACGGCCGGCGCCCGCTGTCCGTCCGGCACCTCCGCCGCGTCCGGCACCGCCGCCGCGTCCGGCACCACCAGCCGCGGCGAAAAAGTGCCCGCCGAACGTTTCAAGATGCTGATAAACAAGGCTGGCAGGACCTTGCGGTCCGGCCGGCCTTGTTCCGTCCTCGTCCGGATGGGGATCAGCCGGAAATCCTTGCCTTGGCGCGGTCCGGCGGCTATAAGCCGCGCCATCTCACACGGAAACATGGCTGAACTGGCCGTCCGGTGGCATTCCGGCCGCAAGGCATTTCGCTTTGAAGGTTGAGGATTGCTCACACGTTTCCGGAGGAACCAACCGGAGAATACACAATGTCGCTTCCTGATTTCACGATGCGTCAGCTCCTCGAGGCTGGCGTTCACTTTGGTCACCAGTCGCACCGCTGGAATCCGAAGATGGCTGATTACATTTTCGGTGCCCGCAACAACATCCACATCATCGACCTCGCGCAGACCGTGCCGTTGCTGCACCGCGCGCTGCAGGCGGTGAGCGATACGGTCGCCAAGGGCGGCCGCATCCTGTTCGTCGGCACCAAGCGCCAGGCACAGGACGGCGTGGCGGAAGCCGCCAAGCGTTCGGCGCAGTATTTCGTCAACTCGCGCTGGCTCGGCGGCACGCTGACCAACTGGAAGACGATTTCAGGTTCGATCAAGCGGCTGCGTCATCTCGACGAAGTGCTGTCGTCGGGCGACGCCAACGCCTACACCAAGAAGGAGCGTCTGACGCTGCAGCGTGAGCGCGACAAGCTCGATCGCTCGCTCGGCGGCATCAAGGATATGGGCGGCTTGCCCGACCTGATCTTCGTGATCGACACCAACAAGGAAGACATCGCGATCCAGGAGGCCCAGCGGCTCAACATTCCGGTGGCGGCGATCGTCGATACCAACTGCGATCCGAAGGGCATCACCTATCTGGTGCCGGGCAATGACGATGCCGGCCGCGCCATCAGCCTCTACTGCGATCTGATCGCGCGTGCGGCGATCGACGGCATTTCGCGCGCGCAGGGCGATTCGGGCATCGATATCGGTGCTTCCGCCCAGCCGTTGCGCGAGGAGATTCCGGAAGCCGCGCCGACCGCCGGCTTCCAGGGCTTGGCCGGACCGCGCGGCACCGCCGACGATCTCAAGAAACTCACCGGTGTTTCCGGCGAGATCGAGAAGAAGTTCAACGACCTTGGCATCTTCCATTATTGGCAGTTGGCCGAGCTTGATCGCGATACCGCCCACAAGATCGGCGAAGAGGTTGGTCTGCCGAACCGAGCCGATGGCTGGGTGGCGCAGGCCAAGGCGATGACCGCCGAGGCGGAGTAACGCATTGCGTCGCGGCCGGACACTCCGGCCGCGCGCTTTCGGTCAGATCTTTCGACGGACATCCTGAATGTGAGCGGCGCGGCGGCGATGGCCGGCGGCGTTCGCCCGAACAGGCAAAGGAAAACTGGATATGGCAACGATCACCGCGGCAATGGTCAAGGAGCTTCGCGAGACCACCGGCGTCGGCATGATGGACTGCAAGGCGGCGCTGACGGAAAACAACGGCGACATGCAGGCTTCGATCGACTGGCTGCGTAAGAAGGGCCTCTCGAAGGCCGCCAAGAAGGCCGGCCGCGTTGCCGCCGAGGGTCTGATCGGCGCCGTGACGTCCGGCACCAAGGGCGTCGTCGTCGAGGTCAACTCCGAGACCGATTTCGTTGCGCGCAACGAGCAGTTCCAGGGGCTGGTCAAGATGATTGCCCAGGTCGCTCTGCATTCCGGCGCGGATATCGAGAAGATCAAGGCGACCAAGGTCGGCTCGGCCACCGTCGAGACGGCGATCACCGATGCCATCGCCACCATCGGCGAGAACATGACATTGCGCCGCGCCGCTTCGCTCGAAGTCGGCAAGGGTATCGTCGCCAGCTATGTGCACAACGCCGTAATCGATGGCGCCGGCAAGATGGGCGTCCTCGTCGGGCTGGAATCGGCCGGCAAGGCTGATGAACTGACGGCGCTTGGCCGGCAGCTTGCCATGCATGTTGCCGCGGCCAATCCGCAGGCACTGGATGCCGCCGGTCTCAATCCGGAAACGGTCAAGCACGAGAAGGACGTGCTGTCGGACAAGTATCGTCAGCAGGGCAAGCCCGAGAACGTCATCGAGAAGATCGTCGAATCCGGCCTGAAGACCTATTACAAGGAAGTCTGTCTGCTCGAGCAGGCCTTCATCCACGACACCGGCAAGTCGGTGGCGCAGGCGGTGAAGGAAGCCGAAGGCAAAGTCGGTTCGCCGGTGAAAATCACCGGATTTGTGCGCTATGCTCTCGGCGAGGGAATCGAGAAGGCGGAATCCGACTTCGCGGCTGAGGTGGCTGCGGCGACCGGCCAGCCCAAATCCTGATGTCGATGCCGTCGCATCGGGAGGCATAGAAGCTCAGGCTCATCGGAGGATCGATTGCATCATGGGTGAGCCAGTCTATCGTCGGGTCGTGATCAAGCTGTCGGGCGAGTATTTCGCCGGCGGCCGGGCTTTTGGCATCGATCAATCCACCATCGACCGGATTGCCGGCGACCTTGTCGCGGCGCGCGAACTCGGCGTCGAGATCGCCGTGGTGGTCGGTGGCGGCAATATCTTCCGTGGTGTGGAAGTCTCGTCGCGCGGTGTGTCGCGCCCGACCGGCGACACCATGGGCATGCTCGCAACCGTGATGAACTGTCTGGCGCTCGAAGCGGCGCTGGAGCGGCGCGGCCAGTCGGCTCGGACGTTGTCGGCGCTGGTGATGCCGCAGGTGTGCGAATTGTTCACCCGTGGCGCGGCGCACCGATACCTTGCCGATGGCAAAATCGTGCTGCTTGCCGGCGGCACCGGGAATCCCTTTTTCACCACCGACACAACGGCGGTGCTGCGCGCCGGTGAAATCGGAGCCGAGGCCGTACTCAAGGCCACCAACGTCGACGGTGTCTATAGCGCCGATCCCAAACGCGATCCCTCGGCCAAGCGGTTCGAGCGACTGACCCACTCCCAGGCACTCGAAGGTGGCTACAAGGTGATGGATGCGACCGCATTCGCTCTTGCTCGCGAGACGTCGCTGCCTATCATCGTGTTTTCCATCGTTGAGGCGGGTTCGATCGGAGCTATTCTCGGCGGCAACGGTTACGGCACGATTGTTGCGGGCTGAACCATGCCTGTCGGCAGGTGCGCCAGGTAAATTCAAGGTCAGTGTCTAAAGGGAGAACGGCATGCCGTCCGGAAGTTTTGATATCAGCGAATTGAAGCGGCGCATGCAGGGCGCGACGCAATCGCTCAAGCATGAATTGGGCGGCCTTCGCACCGGACGGGCAGCAGCATCGATGCTGGAGCCGGTTCAGGTCGAGGCCTATGGCAGCCACATGCCGCTCAACCAGTTGGCGACGGTCAGCGTGCCGGAGCCGCGCCTGCTGTCGGTGCAGGTGTGGGACAGGTCGATGGTCAAGGCGGTCGAGAAGGCCATCGTCGACTCCAATCTCGGGCTCAGCCCGGCCACCGAAGGCCAGGTGTTGCGGCTGCGCATCCCCGAACTCAACGAGGAACGCCGCAAGGAACTCGTCAAGGTCGCGCATAAGTATGCCGAGGCGGCCAAGGTCGCGGTTCGCCATGTCCGCCGCGACGGCCTCGACATGCTCAAGAAGCTTGAGAAGAGCAGCGAAATCTCCGAAGACGATGAAAAGCGGTTCGCTGCCGACGTGCAAAAGGCCACCGACGGCGTTATCGCGGAAATCGATCAGATGCTGACCGGCAAGGAAAAGGAAATCCTTACGGTTTAGGATTGGTCGGTGGATGACTCCGTGCCGCCCAGGAATCCAGTGATGTCGAATGTCGCAATGCCCATACCAGATGGACCGGATCGATCCGGTTCGCCGGTGCATGTTGCGATCATCATGGACGGCAACGGCCGTTGGGCGGCGGCGCGGGGATTGCCGCGTGCCGAAGGCCACCGCCGTGGCGTCGAGGCGTTGCGCCGCGTCGTTCGCGCGGCCGACGAACTCGGCATTCGTTATCTGACGATTTTCTCGTTCAGTTCCGAGAACTGGTCGCGTCCCGCCAGCGAGATCGGCGACCTGTTCGGGCTGCTGCGCCGATTTATCCGCAACGACCTTGCGACGCTCCATCGCGATGGCGTGCGGGTTCGAGTGATCGGCGAGCGCGAGGGCCTTGAGCCGGATATCGTGGCGTTGCTGCACGAAGCGGAGGAATTGACGCGCGGCAATACCAAACTCGACCTCATCGTGGCCTTCAATTACGGCTCGCGTCAGGAGATTGCCAATGCCGCGCAACGGCTGGCGCGTGAAGTCCTCGAGGGCCGGCGTGACGTCGCCAGCATCGATGTGGATACGGTGGGGCGTTATCTCGACACGCCGGATATTCCCGATCCCGATCTGATCATCCGGACCAGCGGCGAGCAGCGGCTGTCGAATTTCCTGATGTGGCAGGCAGCCTACAGCGAACTGGTGTTCGTGCCGCTGCATTGGCCGGATTTCGACAAGGCGGCGCTGGAAGAAGCTATCGCCGAGTATGCCCGGCGCGAGCGTCGTTTCGGCGGCCTTGCCGCCAAGGCCGGATCGGGCCGCGCGTGACGCCGGAACGGGCGTCACCAACGTCGGGCGGCGCGCGGGATTCACGGAATCTGGTGATGCGGGTGCTGGCCGGCGCGGTGCTGGCGCCGTTGACCATCGGTCTGGCCTGGCTCGGCGGCTGGCCATGGATCGTGCTGGTGAGTGCCGCGACGGTCGGCATGGTGATCGAGTGGCTGATGATTGTCGGGGTGTGGCGTCATCGCGGGATTGCCGCCGCCGCCATTGCGACGCTGTTGCTGGCGGGTCTTTGCCTCGCTATCGGCCGGTTCGAGGTGGCGTTGGGCGTTGTCGCGGCGGGGCTCATCGCAGTTGCGATATTGGCGCGCGAGGGCCGGGGGTGGGCGGTCAGCGGGTTGCTTTATGCCGCGGCGGCGCAACTGGCGGCCGTTGTCGTGCGTCAGGATCCGTCCTGGGGCTTTACGGCGCTGGGTTTCGTGCTTCTGGTGGTCTGGGTGACCGATATTGGCGGCTATTTCGCTGGCCGCGGAATCGGAGGGCCGAAATTGTGGGTCCGGGTCAGCCCGAAAAAGACCTGGGCCGGCGCGGTCGGCGGCTTCGCCGGCAGTCTGGCGATCGCCGCGGGATTTGCCGCTTCGGGCGTCGGCCGGTTGGTCCCGATGCTGTTGCTGGCGGCGCTCCTGTCGGTCGTGTCGCAGCTTGGCGACCTGTTTGAGTCCGCCGTCAAACGGCGGTTCGGCGTCAAGGACTCCAGCAACATCATTCCCGGCCATGGCGGCCTGCTCGACCGGCTCGACGGTTTGGTCGCGGCGATTGTGGTCGCGGCGGTAGTGGGCGTAATACGTGGCGGCGTCGATGGCGTCGGCCGCGGTCTTATGATTTGGTGATTTGATGAGTGCAGTCCCGTTGAGGAATAACCAGCCGGCGGCGAACGGTCCGCGGTCCATCACGGTTCTCGGCGCGACCGGTTCGATCGGCGACAGCACCATGGACCTGTTGCGCATCGCGCCCGAGCGCTATCGCGTCGAGGCGTTGACGGCGCACAGCAACGTGCAGGGCCTGGCCAAGCTGGCGCGCGAATTCAACGCGCGCTTCGCGGCGATTGCCGATCCCGCCCGGCTCGGCGAACTCAAGGACGCGCTGGCCGGTTCGGGCATCGCCTGCGGGGCGGGCGAGAGTTCGATTGTCGAGGCGGCATCGCGGCCGGCCGATTGGCTGATGGCGGCGGTGAGCGGCGCGGCTGGCCTCAAGCCGGCGCTGGCGGCGGTCGATCGCGGCACCACGGTTGCGCTGGCCAACAAGGAGTGCCTGGTGTGCGCCGGCGATTTCTTCATGCAGCGCGCAGTGAAAGCGGGAGCCTGCATCCTGCCGGCGGATTCCGAGCATAACGCGCTGTTTCAAGCGCTGGGTTCAGGGAATCGCGATGAACTGACGCGAGTAATCATCACCGCCTCCGGCGGGCCGTTCCGGACCTGGACCGCCGCCGATATCGAGGGGGCGACGCTCGAGCAGGCGCTGAAGCACCCGAACTGGAGCATGGGGCAGAAGATTACCATCGACTCGGCGTCGATGATGAACAAGGGCCTCGAGGTGATCGAGGCCGCCTATCTGTTTGCGCTGCGGCCGGGCCAGATCGACGTCCTGGTGCATCCGCAGTCGATCGTCCACGGGCTGGTCGAATTCGCCGACCGTTCGGTGGTTGCGCAGCTCGGTTCGCCGGACATGCGTACGCCGATCGCCCATTGCCTCGGATGGCCGGACCGCATTACCGGGCCGGCGGTCCCGCTTGACCTTGCCAAGATCGGCCAGCTCACATTCGAGGCTCCTGATTTCGAACGTTTTCCGGGATTGCGGCTGGCCTTCGAGGCGTTGCGGACGGGGCAGGGCGCCACCACCGTATTCAATGCGGCCAATGAGATCGCGGTCGCGGCCTTCATGGCGCGGAAAATCCGGTTTGGCGCCATTGCGCGACTGGTCGAAGCAACGCTGGATCAATGGGTTCGGGCCGGTAACCTCGCGCCGCTGACATCCGCCGACGACGCCATCGCCGTGGACCATAACGCCAGAAATCTGGCGGCCACCCTCTTGCCTCAAATTGCCGCAAAGGCGTCCTAGAAAATCCGCCACAGTGACATCGGGTTGTTTACGCCGATGGCGCCGGGCGTCAGGGGAATTGAATGTCTGAGTTTTTTCTTCATGGTTTCAATGCATTGAGCCATGGCATCATCGGCTATATCATTCCCTTTCTGTTCGTTTTGACGATTGTCGTTTTCTTCCACGAACTCGGACATTTTCTGGTGGCGCGATGGGCCGGGGTGAAAATCCTGACCTTCTCGCTGGGTTTCGGCCCGGAGCTGGCCGGCTTCAATGACCGGCATGGAACACGATGGAAGCTTTCGGCAATTCCGCTCGGCGGTTACGTGCGGTTTTTTGGCGATGAAAGCGAAGCCAGCACGCCGTCGACGGCAACCCTTGCCGCAATGACTGAAGACGAGCGGCAAGGCAGCTTCCATCACAAGAAACTCGGTCCGCGCGCGGCGATCGTCGCCGCCGGGCCGATTGCCAATTTCATTTTGGCTATCGTTATCTTTGCCGGGCTTTTCACCTTTTTTGGCAGGCCGAACGCGACCCCCCGTGTCGACAAGGTGATTGAGGGGAGTGCCGCGGAAGCCGCCGGCTTCAAGTCAGGCGACCTCGTCGTCGCCATCGACGGTACCCAGATCAGCAATTTCGCCGAGATGCAGCGCATCGTCGGCATCGATGCCGGGCAGCCGCTGACCTTTACCGTCAAGCGCGGTGATGCCTCGATTTCGCTCCGGGCAACGCCGGAACTCAAGGAAATCAAGGACAGTTTCGGCAATGTGCATAAGCTTGGAGTACTTGGAATCACCCGTTCCAACGCGCCCGGCGACGTTCTGACCGAACGGGTCGACCCGGCCACCGCGATCTGGCTTGGCGTCAAGGAAACCTGGTTCGTCGTCGACCGGACGATCGCCTATGTCGGGGGCGTGTTTGCCGGCCGCGAAGCCGCCGATCAGGTCGGAGGTCCGCTGCGAATCGCCCAGATTTCGGGGCAGGTCGCGACGATTGGGCTGGCCGCCCTGATACACCTGACCGCGGTGCTTTCGGTGTCGATTGGCCTGCTTAACCTGTTCCCGGTGCCGTTGCTCGACGGCGGCCACCTTTTGTTCTATGCGGTGGAGGCCGTGCGCGGCAAGCCGCTGTCGGAACGCGCGCAGGAAGTGGGGTTTCGAATCGGCCTTGGCCTCGTGCTGATGCTGATGGTATTCGCAACCTATAACGACATCTTGCACCTGGCCGCGTCCTGAACTTGCCATGGGGGCGTGGCGAATGGGCAACGTCTTGGAATGAAATTGAAATTGCGTTGTGAAAGAGCGTTTGCCAGCTTGGCAAAATTGGCTACAAGCAATGCAACAAGTGAGAATCTGCCGGGTCGCCGGGGTGTGGCGGCGATACTGGAATGAATAAGGGCGCGTGGCGCATGAATGTGGGAATGCGAGTTCTGCGGGGCGGTATCGTTGCTGCCTTGATCATGATTGCCATGCCATTTGCGGCGACGGTGGGTTCCGTGGCGGTGTCGACACCGGCCGCAGCCCAGTCGGTGTCCTCGATCACAGTTGAAGGCAACCGCCGGGTCGAGCTGGCGACCATCCGCTCCTATTTCAAGCCAGGGCCGAACGGCCAGCTGGATCAGGGGGCCATCGACGACGGCCTCAAGGCATTGATCGAGACCGGCCTGTTCCAGGATGTGAAGATCAATCGTGTCGGCGGGCGTCTGGTGGTTTCGGTGGTCGAGAACCCCGTCATCAATCGCGTCGCCTTCGAGGGCAACAAGAAGCTCAAGGACGAGCAGCTTTCGGCCGAAATCCAGAGCAAGACGCGCGGCACGCTGTCTCGCCCGATGGTGCAATCGGACGCCTTGCGGATCACCGAGCTCTATCGTCGGTCGGGTCGCTATGACGTGAGCGTCGATCCGCAGATGATCCAGCAGCCGAACAACCGCGTGGATCTGATTTTCGTCATCACCGAGGGTAGCAAGACCGGCGTCAGCTCGATCGAGTTCATCGGCAACAAGGCTTTCTCCTCGTACCGTCTCAAGGACGTCATCAAGACCCATGAGTCGAACTGGCTGAGCTTCCTGTCGTCCGGCGATTTGTACGATCCGGATCGCGTCGAGGCCGACCGCGACCTGATTCGCCGCTATTACCTCAAGAACGGCTATGCCGACGTTCAGGTCGTCGCTGCGCTGACCGAGTACGATCCCACCAAGAAGGGCTTTCTGGTCACCTTCAAGATCGAGGAAGGTCAGCAGTACCGGGTTGGATCGGTGACCTACCAGTCGACTATTTCGACCCTCAACGCGAATTCCCTGAGCAGCTTCTCCCGGGTCAGTGTCGGCGGCGTTTACAACGCCGAGGCGCTGGAAAAATCGGTCGAGGAAATGCAGGTCGAGACTGCCCGGCGAGGCTATGCCTTCGCGGTGGTGCGGCCGCGCGGTGAGCGCAATTACGATGCGCATACGGTGGCGATCACCTTCGCAGTCGACGAAGGGCCGCGAACCTATATCGAGCGTATCGATGTCCGCGGCAACACGCGGACCCGCGATTATGTCATCCGTCGTGAGTTCGACCTTTCCGAAGGCGACGCATACAACCGCGCGCTGGTCGACCGTGCCGAGCGGCGTTTGAAAAACCTCGACTTCTTCAAGTCTGTGAAGATTTCCACGGAGCCCGGCTCGTCCAACGATCGCGTTATCGTGGTCGTCAATCTTGAAGAAAAGTCGACCGGCGACTTCTCGGTCTCGGGTGGCTATTCGACCACTGACGGCGCTCTTGCCGAAGTCAGCGTTTCGGAACGCAACTTCCTCGGCCGGGGCCTGTTCGCCAAGGCGGCTGTGCAGTATGGCCAGTATGCGCGCGGTTATTCGCTGTCGTTCGTCGAGCCGTATCTGCTGGACTACCGGGTCGCACTGGGCCTCGATGTTTTCCAGCGCCAGCAGCTTCCCAACAGCTACATCTCGTATGGCACCAAGACGCTGGGCTTCAGCCCCCGTCTCGGCTTCCAGTTGCGCGAAGACCTGACGTTGCAGTTGCGCTATTCGATCTATCAGCAGGAAATCACGCTGCCGTCCTATTTGAACAACTGTAACAACCTTGCTGGGCCGAACTTCAATCCATCGCCGGCGTTCCTGAATTCGATCGGGCAGTGGTCGCCCGGCACCCTCGGTTGTTATGGCGACGGCGAAGCTACGCTGCCGATCCGCAAGGAACTGTTTGGCGGCGCAACGCTGACGTCGATGCTCGGCTATACGCTGACCTACAACACGCTCGACAACAACAAGAACCCGACCGACGGTTTGCTGATCGACTGGAAGCAGGATTTTGCTGGTGTCGGCGGCGACGTCAGCTATCTGAAGTCGGCGGTCGATGCCAAGTACTACACCCCGATCGTGTCTGACATCGTCGGCATCATCCACCTGCAGGGCGGTCTCATCAATCAGATCGGCAACAATCAGTTGCGCATGCTCGATCAGTTCCAGATGGGTCCGAATCTGGTGCGCGGCTTCGAGCCGAACGGCATCGGCCCGCGCGATCTGACCGGCATCTTCAACAACGGCTTCGGCGACGCGTTGGGCGGCACCCAGTATTGGGGTGCGTCGGTCGAATTGCAGATGCCGTTCTGGTTCCTGCCGAAAGAGGTGGGCATGAAGGGCGCGATCTACGCCGATGCCGGACAACTCTCCAACTACAAGGGGCCGACCTCCTGGGCACAGACCGGCGAAGTCAATCTGCCAGGCTGTATTCCGGTCAGTGCCGGCAATCCGGGAACCTGCACCGGTTTGCAGTACGACGACAGCAAGGTGGTCCGGACGTCGGTCGGCGTGGGCTTGATCTGGCAGTCGCCTTTCGGACCGCTGCGCTTCGATTATGCTGTCCCGATCACCAAGGGTAAGTATGATCGTGTGCAGGAGTTCAGGTTTGGCGGCGGCACCTCGTTCTGAGCGTGACTGGACGTCGGATCGCAACGGGTGGCATGTCGCAACCGACGTTCTTCAAACGACCGCCGTCCTTGACGCTGGCTGACCTCGCCGCGTTGACCAAGGCGGATCTGGCCGATGCCTCGCGTGCATCGCAACCGATTCACGGGCTGGCTTCGCTCGACGAGGCCGGTCCGATGCATTTGGCTTTTTTCGATAATGTCAAATACGCGGATCAGCTGACCCAGACTCATGCCGGTGCTTGTCTGGTCCATCCGCGTTTTGAGTCGCGTGTGCCGTCGCATGTCGCGGTCCTGCGCACGTCGCGGCCGTTTCATGCCTTTGTCGAGGTGGCTCGCCATCTTCACGCCGATGCGTTGCGGCCCGGCTCCTCCTGCGACAATACCGGCATTTCACCCACCGCCGTCATCGATCCCACCGCTCGCCTCGAGGATGACATCATCGTCGATCCGCTGGCCGTGATCGGACCGGATGTCGAGATCGGCGCCGGCACGATCATCGGCGCTGGCGTCGTGCTCGGCCCCGGCGTCAAGATCGGCCGCGATTGCAATGTCGGGCCTAATGGCTCGATCCATAACGCGCTGATCGGCAACAACGTTCTGATCCACCCGGGCTGCCATATCGGGCAGGACGGCTATGGCTTCATTTTCGGCAAGGGCGGCCATGTCAAGGTGCCGCAGACCGGGCGCGTGCTGATCCAGAACCAGGTCGAGATCGGCGCCGGCACCACCATCGATCGCGGCAGCCTGCGCGATACGGTGATTGGCGAGGGCACCAAGATCGATAATCAGGTTCAGGTGGGCCACAATGTCATTATCGGCCGCCATTCGTTGATAGCCGCTCAATGCGGGCTGGCAGGCAGCCTGACAATTGGCGATAATGTCGCCATGGGGGCCAAGGTCGGCGTCAACAATCACGTCCACATCGGTGATGGTGCGCAGATCACCGCCATGAGTGCCGTGAAGGACAGCGTTCCCGCCGGTGAGCGATGGGGAGGCTTCTTCGCCAAGCCGACCAGGCAATGGTTCCGGGAGTTTCTCGCGGTCGAGCGCCTGGTCCGCGAAGGCGGAGCGCACGGCACGAAGGAATCCAGCACCAAGGGATCCAGCACAAAGGCTGAGGGACACGACTGATGCAATCGCCGATCGCCATCGAGGCCGTCGATATCAATAAGATCCTCCAGACGCTGCCGCATCGATATCCGTTCCTGTTGATCGACAAGGTGATCGATATTCGCGAGGATCACAGCGGCATCGGCATCAAGAACGTCACGATGAACGAGCCGGTGTTTCAGGGGCACTTTCCGGAGCGGCCGGTGTTTCCCGGCGTGCTGGTGATCGAGGGGATGGCGCAGACCGCCGGCGTCATCGGCATCCTGTCGGCAGGCAACGGCATTCAGCCGCGTGCGGTCTATTTCCTGACTATCGACAAGTGCAAGTTTCGCAAGCCGGTGCAGCCGGGCGACACCATCGAGTATCACATGCGCAATATCAGCCGCCGCAAGACCATGTGGTGGTTTCACGGCGATGCCAAGGTCAACGGCGTGGTCGTCGCCGAGGCTGACGTCGGCGCAATGCTGACCGATTGACGTGAGTTTTTCATGAGCAAGATTGATCCGACCGCGCGGATTGCGGATGGCGCGGTGATCGGCGAGGGAAGCTCGATCGGTCCCTACTGTGTCATCGGCCCCGATGTCGTGCTTGGCGAGGAGTGCCGGCTCGACGCGCACGTCAGCATCGCCGGACACACGACCCTCGGCGCACGTTGTCAGATATCGCCGTTCGTGTCGCTCGGCACCGCGCCGCAGTCGCTGGCCTATCGCGGCGAGCCGACACGGCTGGAAATCGGAGAAGCGTGTCAGTTGCGCGAAGGCGTGACCATGAATGTCGGCACGGTCGGCGGTGGCGGCATCACGCGCGTCGGCGCGCGCGGCTATTTCATGAACAACGCTCATGTCGGCCACGATTGCCAGGTCGGCAACGACGTCATCTTCGCCACCTCGGCGACGCTCGGCGGTCACTGTGTCATCGGCGATTTCGTGTTCATCGGCGGGCTGTCCGCCGTTCATCAGTTCACGCGCGTCGGAGCGCAGGTGATGATCGGCGGTGTCTGTGGCGTGCGCGGCGACATCATTCCGTACGGCCTCGTCAACGGCCAGTATGCCCGGCTCGAGGGGCTCAATATCGTCGGCATGCGCCGCCGCAAGTTCACGCGCGAACGGCTGGCCACCGTGCGGGCATTTTATCAGAAGCTGTTTCACGGCCCCGGCGTATTTGCCGAACGGCTGCAACAGGTGCAGGCTCTGGCCGCCGATGATGTGGCGATCGCGGAGATACTGACATTCATCGGGGAAGCCAAGCATCGCGCGCTGTGCCTGCCGGGAGAACACAGCGACAAATCGTGACGACAGGTCGTGATCCATGACGAACCAGACGTTGCCGATTTCATCGCCGGTCGGGTTGGTCGCGGGCGGCGGCGTGCTGCCTTTCGCCGTCGCTGAGGCGCTGGCGTCGCGCAGCATTCCGGCGGTGTTCTTCGCGCTGAAGGGGTTTTGCGACCCGGAGCAGGTCGCGCGGTTTCGCCATCACTGGATATCGCTGGGGCAGCTCGGCCGATTGACCCGCCTGCTGCGCGCCGAGAACTGTCGCGATCTGGCTTTCATCGGCACTCTGATCCGGCCGGCGCTTTCCGAAATTCGCCTCGACTGGGGCACGCTGCGTGCTTTCGGCAGCGTGCTGGCGGCGTTCCGCGGCGGCGACGATCATCTCCTGTCCGGCATTGGCCGAATTCTCGAGCATGACGGTTTTCGCATGGTCGGCATCATGGACCTTGCTCCGGAGTTGCTGATGCCTGCGGGCGGCCTCACGCGCTCGGTCCCCGATGCCGATGCCAATGCCGATATCGCCAAGGGCCGCGCCCTGTTGCAGGCCCTCGGCCCGTTCGATGTCGGGCAGGCGGTGGTTGTGATCGACGGTCATGTCGTCGGCGTTGAAGGCGTCGAGGGGACCGATGCATTGCTGGCGCGCGTCGCGCAGTTGCGCAGCGATGGCCGCATTCGCGCCAAGGTCGGGCGCGGCGTGCTGGTGAAGGCGCCGAAGCAGGGGCAGGATTTGCGTTTCGATCTGCCGACCACCGGGCTGCGCACCGTCGAGGGTGCAATCGCCGCCGGTCTTGCCGGCGTTGCCGCGGTCGCCGGCTACAGTATCGTCGCTGATCCGCAGCCGATGATTGAAGCGGCGGATCGCGCCGGTGTGTTCGTGACCGGATTGCCGGCATGATGAGTGCACCGACTGCCGAGCCAAAGGCGCGTGAGGTGAGGATGTTCCTCATTGCGACCGAGGAGTCCGGCGACCGCCTCGGCGCCAGCCTGATGCGCGAATTGCGCGCACGGCTTGGCGAGGGCGTGCGTTTCGAAGGCGTCGGCGGCCGGGCGATGGCGGAAGCCGGACTGGCGTCGCGGTTTCCGATTGAAGAATTGTCGATCATCGGCTTTGCGGCGGTAGCGAAACAACTGCGTTCTATTCTGCGTCGTATTCGCGAGACTGCCGATGCGGTGCTGGCGGCATCGCCCGATATGCTCGTCATTATCGATAGTCCGGATTTCACCCATCGCGTGGCGAAGCGGGTGCGGGCACGCAATCCGGCCATTCCCATTGTCGATTACGTGTCGCCGTCGGTGTGGGCGTGGCGGCCGGGTCGCGCGCGTGCCATGCGCGGCTATATCGATCACGTGCTGGCGATCCTGCCGTTCGAGCCGCAGACGCATCGGCAACTCGGCGGTCCCGCCTGCACTTTTGTCGGTCACCCCCTGACCGAGCAACTCGCCACGCTGCGGCCCGACGTCGTCGAGCAGCAGCGTCGTGATGCAGCGCCGCCGGTGCTGCTGGTGCTGCCGGGCAGTCGCCGCAGTGAAATCAATCACCACATGGCGGTGTTCGGCGAAACGCTGGCCCAACTGCAAGCGCAGGGCCTGCATTTCGAGGCGGTGTTGCCGACAATGCCGCATCTGGAAGACGCGGTCAGGCGTGGCCTCGAAAGCTGGCAAGTCCGGCCGCGCGTTGTTGTCGGCGAGCACGAGAAGCGAGCTGCGTTTCGCATCGCGCGCGCGGCGTTCGCGAAATCCGGCACGGTCACGCTCGAACTGGCGCTGGCGCAGGTGCCGATGGTCACCGCCTATCGGGCCGGCGCGGTGGAAGCCTGGATCGTGCGCCGGCGCATCACGTCGTCGTCGGTCATTCTCGCCAATCTCGTGATCGGCGAGAATGTCATCCCCGAGTTCATTCAGGAGGATTGCACGGCTGCAAAGCTTGTGCCGGCGTTGCGCGACGTGCTGGCGGATTCGCCGCTGCGGCGGCGCCAGCAGGATGCGTTCGCGCGGATCGACGCCATTATGTCGACCGGCGATCTTGCGCCGAGCGCGCGTGCCGCTGACACCGTCCTCGGCGTGCTGCGCGACCTGGGAAACAGGGTTAGCGCCGCGTAAACGGCAAGGCTCGGGCGCGCGCGGCCTGACGCTCGCTTCCGGCTGGAATGATCGGCAACGCAATTTAAAGACGACCCGACGCATTATTTCCAGGCTGAGGACCGACCGCGCGGATGCGGACCGGCAAATCAACCGCGCCCCATCGGGGCGCAATCAGGGCGGGAAATATGGATTCTTCTTCGAAAGCGAACGGGTCTTCGTTGGACGCATTGTTTTCATCGGCACGGGTGGTGCACCGGCGCCATTTTCTGACTGCCGGGGCCGGCATCGCGGCTGCATCTTTCGCCGGTGGCGAAGCGCTCGCCAAAACCGCCAAAACTGGTTCTCGCAAAAAGCCGGCCATTACCGAACAGGATCGTCAACATATGGCGCAGGCGATCCAGACGATGCGGCAGGCCGGCGTCGTCGACAAGACAGGCGGCCCCTTCGGTGCAGTCGTTGTGCGCGACGGCGAGGTGCTGGCGGCAAGCGGCAACAGCGTATTGCGCGACAACGATCCGTCGGCGCACGCCGAAGTCAACGCCATTCGGCTGGCGTGCAAGAAAGTGGGCGCACCCAATTTGCGTGGCGCGACGCTGTTCACCAGTTGCGAGTGCTGTCCGATGTGTTACGCGACGGCCTATTGGGCGCGTATCGGCAAGATTTACTATGCCGCGGCGTGGACCGATTATGCCGACCTGTTCGACGATTCGAACATCAGCATCGATATGAAGAAACCCTATGCCCAGCGCGTACTGCATCCCGAACAAATGATGCAGGCCGACGCCCAGAAGGTCTGGCTCGAATTTCGCAAGATGCCAGATCGGGCGCGCTATTGACGGGGGCTGTCAGCACAGCAGTGCGCCGTCGCGGACGATACAGACGCCGCCTCGATAGACCGAGCGGGCCTTCGGTACCGCGACGACGGCTTCCGGAACATGCGCTGCCTTCAGCACCACGAAATTGGCGGGTGCGCCCACCTGCAAACCATAGCCGTCGATTCCGAGCGCCTTGATTCCGAGCGCTTTGGCGCCAGCCGCCGTCACGATGTCGAACGCCACGGCAAGTTGTTCGTCGGTGCGAAAATCCGAACGGTAGCCCAGCATCATGGCGCGGCCGAGCATGTCGCCGTCGCCATACGGCCACCAGCTATCGCGAATGTTGTCGCTGCCGCTGAATACCGTGACGCCGGCGCTGCGCAACGCGAGGATCGGCGGGAAGGCCCGTGCGCCGGGCGCGTTGGTCATGATCGCCACGCCGGATTTCGCGAGAAGGTCGGCGACGCGCCGGAGGGTGTCGGAATCGACATCGCCCAGCCCGTAAGCATGGCTGATGGCGACCTTGCCCTGCATGCCATGTGCGCGCGCCCGCGCTGCAATCTCCTCGATCGAGAACACGCCCATCATGCCGGGCTCATGCAGATGAATATCGACGCCGACGCCGCGCTTCTCGGCGACGCCAAATACCACGTCGAGATGGCCCTTGACGTCGCGGTCGAGCGAAGCGGGGTCGAGGCCGCCGACAAGGTCGGCACCGTGATCGAAGGCGGCATCAAGCAGCTCCGCGGTGCCGGGGCAGGTGAGAATGCCACTTTGAGGAAATGCCACCAGTTGGATATCGATCAGGTGACGATATTGCTCGCGTACCGCGGCGATGGTCTGGAGCGACTTCAGCCCCACGCTTGCATCGACCATCACGTGGCTGCGCATATGACTGGCGCCGTTGACGATGCAAAGTTCGAGCTGGTCGCGCGCGCGTTTTTCCATCGGCGCGGCGGCAGCCATGTTGCGATGCTGAATCTGGACGCGCTCGAGGACGTCGAAGCCGGCCTTGTGCGGCACGTGCGGCCGCCAGACATCCCCATAAAAGCTGGTGTCGAGATGGATATGTCCCTCGACGAAACCAGGCACCACCAACTGGCCATCGAGATCGACCGCTCCGGAAGCCGCAAAGTCCGGCGACGCTCCGATAGCGACAATCATGCCATCGACAACAGCGATTTCGGTCAGTGTGCCGTCAGCCAATCTGGCATTGCGGAAAAGGGTGGTACGGGCTTGCGTCGCCATCTTGAAGAGCCTCTTTCACGCACCGGGCAAAGATGTCCAGGTCAGGTCAGGCCGCGATTGATGATGTACGGTTCCTCGATGCCTATCGCGAAATGATACGGGCCCGATCCAGTTGATGAACCGAGCCCGTGACTATCCGTCCTGACGAAGAAACGGGAGCGCTTACTTGCGCTTTTCCAGTTCGACGTAGTTGCGTTCCGCTGCGCCGGTATAGAGCTGGCGCGGACGGCCGATCTTCTGATGCGGATCCTCGATCATCTCGCTCCACTGGCTGATCCAGCCGACGGTGCGGGCAACCGCGAACAGCACCGTGAACATCGAGGTCGGGAAGCCCATCGCCTTCAGCGTGATGCCCGAATAGAAATCGACGTTTGGATACAGCTTGCGTTCGATGAAGTACGGGTCGTTCAGTGCGATCTTTTCGAGTTCCAGCGCGATCGGCAGCAGCGGATCATTGGCGTGCCCGGTCTCCTTGAGCACGGCATGACACATCTTCTGCATGATCTTTGCGCGCGGGTCGTAGTTCTTGTAGACCCGGTGGCCGAAGCCCATCAGGCGCACCTGACTGTTCTTGTCCTTCACCTTGGCGATGAATTCCGGAATCTTGTCGACCGAGCCGATTTCGCTGAGCATCTGCAGCGCAGCCTCATTGGCGCCGCCGTGCGCCGGGCCCCACAGGCAGGCGATGCCGGCCGCGATGCAGGCAAACGGGTTGGCGCCCGACGAGCCGGCGATGCGGACGGTGGAGGTCGAAGCGTTCTGTTCATGGTCGGCATGCAGGATGAAGATCTTGTCCAGCGCGTCGGCCAGCACCGGGTTGATCTTGTATTCCTCGCACGGCACCGCGAAGCACATGCGCAGGAAGTTCGATGCATAGTCGAGATGGTTCTGCGGATATACGAACGGCTGGCCGACCGAATATTTGTAGGCCATCGCCGCCAGTGTCGGCACCTTGGCAATCATGCGCATCGACGCGATCATGCGCTGCTGCGGATCGCTGATATCCGTCGAGTCATGGTAAAACGCGGCGAGCGCGCCGACCGAAGCGACCATCACGGCCATCGGGTGTGCGTCGCGGCGGAACGCCTGGAAGAACCGCGTCATCTGCTCGTGTACCATCGTGTGATGGCTCACGCGGAAATCGAAATCTTCTTTTTGCGACTTGGTCGGCAGTTCGCCGTGCATCAGCAGATAGCAGGTCTCGAGGAAGTCGCCTTTCTCCGCCAACTGCTCGATCGGATAGCCGCGATATAGCAATACGCCCTTGTCGCCGTCGATATAGGTGATCTTCGACTGGCAGCTTCCCGTCGAGGTGAAACCCGGGTCGTAGGTGAACATACCGGCCTGGGCATACAGTTTGCTGATGTCGACCACGTCAGGGCCGACCGTTCCGCTCATGACCGGGAAATCATACGATTTGCCGGCGACGGTGAGGGTGGCCGATTTGGAATTGGTTTTTGCGTCCATCGTGAATTCCCCGATGAGATCGTTGAAAAGGCCGAACGTGCCAGGCGTCATTTCTAGCTATGACGGGGGGCAGCCGGGGTGGCCAAGAAGCGCCGCGCAAAGGGGTATCGCATTGCAGTATGCACCGCAAGATGTGCTTATTCGCCTTTGGTAGCGTCAGGCGGCCAGATCCTGCAGCCGGCCCAGGCATTCGTCGCGTCCCAACACCGCCAGCACGTCGAATATGCCGGGTGATGTGGTGCGGCCGGTGAGCGCTACTCGTAGCGGCTGGGCAACGGAACCGAGTTTCAGGCCGTGTTGGTCCGCGAATTTACGCATCGCCGCCTCGGTGGTTTCGAGCCGCCAGTCCGTCACCTCCGCGAGCGCGTCGCGAAGTTGGCCAATTAAACGACGCGTTTCGGGTGTCAGCAGCGCGGCCGCTTTGGGCTCCATCGGCAGCGGCCGGTCGGCGAAAATAAAATGTGCGCCATCGATCAGATCGATCAGCGTTTTGGCTCGCTCTTTCAGCCCGGGCATTGCGCGCGTGAGTTGCGCCAGCGTGGTTTCGTTGAGCTTGGCCTTGATGGACGCGCCATTGGGCAGGTGACCGACTTCCTCGGCGACCAGGGTCACGAGAGATTGATCGTCGCTGTGGCGGATGTAATGGCCGTTGAGGTTCTCCAGCTTGGCGAAATCGAACCGTGCCGCCGAGCGCCCGATGGCCGGGAGATCGAACGCCTCGATCATCTCCTGCGTCGAGAAAATTTCCTGGTCGCCGTGGCTCCAGCCAAGCCGCACAAGGTAGTTGCGCAGCGCCGCCGGCAGATAGCCCATTGACCGATAAGCATCGACACCGAGCGCGCCGTGCCGCTTCGACAGTTTCGAGCCGTCGGGGCCGTGAATCAACGGAATGTGCGACATGCTGGGCAGGCCCCAGCCGAGCGCGTCGTAAATCTGCTTTTGACGCGCCGCGTTGGTCAGGTGATCGTCGCCGCGAATGACGTGCGTCACGCCCATGTCATGATCGTCGGCGACCACCGCGAGCATGTAGGTCGGATTGCCGTCGGAGCGCAGCAACACCAGGTCGTCGAGATTCTCGTTTTGCCAGACAACGCGGCCTTGCACCTGATCCTCGATCACGGTTTCGCCGGTCAACGGCGCCTTGAGACGGATGACCGGAGCAACGCCTGCCGGGGCCTCGGATGGATCGCGGTCGCGCCATAAGCCGTTATAGAGCCGGGTACGGCCGGCGGCGCGGGCCTGCTCGCGCATCGCGGTGAGTTCTTCCGCCGTCGCGTAGCAGCGATAGGCGTGGCCGGAGGCCAGCAGTTGCGCCACCACCTCGCGGTGGCGCTCCGCCCGCTTGAACTGGTAGACGACATCGTCGTCCCAATCGAGGCCGAGCCATTTCAGCCCGTCGAGGATGGCTTTGATGGCGGCATCCGTGGAGCGTTCGCGATCGGTATCCTCAATCCGAAGCAGCATCTTGCCGCCGTGGCCGCGCGCGTAAAGCCAGTTGAACAGGGCGGTGCGGGCACCTCCGATGTGGAGGAAGCCGGTGGGTGAGGGCGCAAAGCGGGTGACGACAGGCTGGGTCATTGCGGAGGCTTTGGGAGGAGGAGTGAGGTAAGCGACAATCGCGCCGTCGGTGTATAGCAGGATCGGGACATAACTAAAGCCTCCCGTGATATATGCGGGCTTGGCGGCGGCGGGCGGATTTGGCAGAAGGTGCCTTGATATTCCCTATGGGAACCGCCATCCGGGAATTGCGGCGATTGGTGTCCTTTCGAATCCGAAGTTCGTTCGGGAAGGCGCTGCGAAATGAAGCGAGCTTCGAATGCGGGACGCTAGCATGACGGCAGAATTGGCAACGGCAGAGGCAGGGCGCGACTTTATTCGCGACATCGTTCAGGCCGATCTTGATGCGAAAAAGCACCTGCAGATCGTGACGCGATTCCCGCCGGAGCCGAACGGCTACCTGCATATCGGCCATGCCAAATCCATCGCGCTCAATTTCGGCATCGCGAAGGAATTCGGCGGCCGCTGTCACTTGCGGTTCGACGATACCAATCCCGCCAAGGAAGAGCAGGAATACATCGATTCAATTCAGCGCGATGTGCATTGGCTCGGTTACGACTGGGGCAAGGATCTGTTCTACGCCTCGGATTATTTCGAACGGCTTTATGGCTGGGCGGAAGACCTGATCCGCGCCGGTCACGCCTATGTGGATGACCAGTCGCAGGAGGCCATTCGCGTGGCGCGCGGCACGTTGACCGAACCCGGAAAGAACAGCCCGTTCCGCGATCGGAGCGTCGAGGAAAATCTCGATCTGTTCCGCCGCATGAAGGCGGGCGAGTTTCCCAACGGCACGCGGGTGCTGCGGGCCAAGATCGACATGGCGTCCGGAAACATCAACCTGCGTGATCCGGTGCTTTATCGCATCCTGCATGCGGAGCATCCGCGCACTGGCAAGGCGTGGTCGATCTATCCGAGCTACGACTACGCGCACGGTCAGTCCGATGCCATCGAAGGCATCACCCATTCCATCTGCACGCTGGAGTTCGAGGACCACCGGCCGCTCTACGAGTGGCTGCTCGACAAGTTGCCGGTGCCCTCGAAGCCGCGCCAGTACGAGTTCGCGCGGCTCAATCTGACCTACACGCTGTTATCGAAGCGGGTCTTGACCGAACTGGTGCGCGGCGGCCACGTCAACGGCTGGGACGACCCGCGCATGCCGACGATCGCCGGGCTGAAGCGGCGTGGCGTGCCGCCGGAGGCGATCCGCGAATTCGTCAAGCGCATCGGCGTCGCCAAGGCCAACAGCGTCGTCGATGTCGGCATGCTGGAATTCTGCATCCGCGAGGTGCTCAACAGGACTTCGCAGCGGCGCATGGCGGTGTTGCGGCCGCTCAAGGTCGTGATCGAGAACTATCCGGAAGGTGAGAGCGAAGAACTCGAGGCGATCAATCATCCGGACGATCCGGCGGCGGGCACGCGCCGCGTTGCGTTCGGCCGCGAGCTTTACATCGAGCGCGACGACTTCATGGAGAATCCGCCGAAGAAATTCTTCCGCCTGTCGCCGGGCAGGGAGGTGCGGTTGCGCTACGCCTATTTCATCACCTGCCGCGAGGTGGTGAAGAATGCGAGCGGCGAGGTGGTCGAATTGCGCTGTACCTATGACCCCGCAACACGTGGCGGCAATGCGCCGGACGGCCGCAAGGTCAAGGCGACGATGCATTGGCTGTCGGCGGCGGCGTCGGTGCCGGCAGAGGTCCGGCTTTACAATCCGCTGTTTGCCAACCCCGCGCCGGATGCCGCGAACTTCACTGCCGATCTCAATCCGGACTCGCTGGAGATATTGTCCGATGCGCGGGTCGAACCCGATGTTGCGGGCAGCACCTCCACGGAGGTGATGCAGTTCGAGCGGCAGGGCTATTTCGTGCGCGATAGGGATTCGACGCCGGCGCGGCCGGTGTTCAATCGCACCATCGGCCTGCGCGACAGCTTCGCCAAGGATGTCGGCGGCAAGTCATAACCTCTGCCGATGCTCGGATTGCCATATGATGAATTGACGTCTGATGAATTGACGTCGAATCATATGCGTCGTCATGGCCGGGCTCGTCCCGGCCATCCGCGTCTTGAAGCCCGCGCTGGTCCAGGACGTCGATGCCCGGCATAAGGCCGGGCAAGACAGGCCGGGGCGAATGCGTCTTGCCGCGTTGCCGCAGTCGGCCTTTTGTTCCATGCTGCGCTTCCGCTTGGGGGTGAGGCGTGGCGGACGAGGGCAGGGCCAACAGCAAAGCCAAGGCGACAACCTGGCCGACACAGGACGGCACGCGCGCTGCTGCGACCTGGCCCGGACGCTTGGGCCTATCGCCGCTGACCGCGCGTTTGCGCGCGTGGCTGCGCGCCGAGGCCGGCGATGGCCGCCTGTTGCCGTGGGTGCCGATTGCGTTCGGTACAGGGATTGCGATTTATTGTAGTGCTGACCGCGAGCCGGTGGCGTGGCTGGTTGCTGCCGTTGCCGCCGTATCTGTTGCCGCGGCGTTCGCGATGCGGCGCCACAAGGCCTTCGCGGCGTTGCTGATGCTGGCGGCGATGACCGGCGGCTTCGCCATTGCGGCCCTGAAGACGGCTTGGGTGTCGCATGCCGTTCTGGCGCAGCCGATTTACGTGGCGTCGCTGCAGGGTTTCGTCGAAACGCATGAGGAGCGCGAGCGCACCGACCGTTTTGTCCTGCGCGTGACGCAGATGAGCGCAACCCGCAACGCAGTCGAATTGACGCGGGTGCGATTGTCGGTGCGCAAGGGGACGGCGCCGCCGGTCGGCAGCTTCATCGTGTTGAAGGCCCGGCTGCTGCCGCCGCTGTCGCCGCTGCGGCCCGGCAGTTACGACTTCGGGCGCGACATGTACTTTCAGGGAATTGGTGCATCGGGCTTCGCGATGGGCGCGATCAAGACGCTCGATCCACCGCTTGCCGGTGGCTGGAGGCTGCGCTACGCGGCCGCGATGCAGGGCATGCGCGATGCCATCGACGCCCGCATCCGCACCGTGCTCAGCGGCGACAATCGCGCTATTGCCACTGCGCTGCTGACGGGTCGGCGCGACGCCATCACCACGCCGGTCAACGATGCGATGTTCATTTCCGGCCTTGGTCATGTGCTGTCGATCTCCGGCTATCACATGGCGGTGGTCGCAGGCGTGGTGTTCTTCGCGGTGCGCGCATTGCTGGCGTTGATTCCGGGACTGACCGTGACATTCCCGATCAAGAAATGGTCGGCGGCCGCGGCACTCGCCGCCGCCACCTTCTACCTGTTGTTGTCGGGGGCCGAGGTGGCGACCCAACGCTCATTCTTCATGACCGCGGTCGTGCTGATCGCGGTGATGGTCGACCGCCGTGCGGTGACGTTCCGCACCCTGGCGGTCGCGGCAATGATCGTGTTGATATTCGTGCCGGAGGCTTTGGTTCATCCAAGTTTCCAGATGTCGTTCGCCGCGACGCTGGGGCTGGTGGCGCTGATCCAGGTCGGCATGCCGCGACTGTTCGCGACGCCGGACGATTCGGTGGCGGCGCGTGCCGCGATGTGGGGCGGCCGTGAGATCGTGACGCTTGCCTTGGCGTCATTCGTCGCCGGGCTCGCGACGACGCCCTATGCGGCGTTTCATTTCCATCGCATCGCGCCCTATGGCGTACTCGCCAATCTCGCCGCGATGCCGGTGGTCTCCGGATTGGTGATGCCCGCTGGCCTGCTCGGTGTCGCCGCGATGCCGTTCGGTCTCGACGGCCTGTTCTGGCCGCTGATGGGGGCCGGCATCGACTGGATGATCGCGGTGACGCTGTGGGTCGCGGCGCTGCCCGGCGCCATCGGCCACATGGCGGCTTTCGGTAGCGGGCCGCTGGCTCTGGCAAGCGCCGGCATCGTGTTGCTGGGATTATTGCGGACACCGTTGCGCTGGGCTGGCGGGGGCATGCTGGTGCTTGCCACGGTTTGGGCAGTCGCTGTGCGGCAGCCGGACATTCTGGTGGCCGGCGACGGTCACAACGTCGCGGTGCGTGTCGCCGATGGCGGAATGCGGGTCATGCGCACCGCCAAGGATACTTTCCTGTTGCGCGAATGGCTGGCAGCCGATGCCGACAGCCGCTCGCCGGCTGACCCAACGCTGGGGCAGGGCGTGTCGTGCGATCCGGACGGTTGCGTCGTCAAGATGGCCGATGGCAGGCTGGTGGCGCTGGCGTTGCGGCCGGATGCGCTGGCTGACGATTGCGTCCGGGCGGCGGTGATTGTCACCGTCAGGCAGGCGCCGCCCGGTTGCGGCGCACTGGTGATCGATCGGGAACGATTGCGGCGACAGGGCACACTGGTCCTGCGCCAGAGCGGCGACGGCTTCACCGTGACAGCGATCCGCCCCGATGGCGTCGACCGGCCGTGGTCGCCGGCGGTCGTGGCAGCGCCTGCCGCAACGATCTCAACCTCGCGGCCGCGTGTTACGCCGCCGGTCGATGCCACGCCGGCCGAGGCCGATCAGCATCCGGAGGACTGAACGAAGCCGGCGGCGGCGCCGTGATGCCTGCATGGCGTGTTTGAACGAAGCGGATGCCGGTTCGCATCAAGAAAACGCGTCAAATCAAAATCGCAGAGCCCCGATTCTGATTCCACCAGGACCGGAACGATTTTAGTAGCGCCGGTAAAGACCGATCAGCTTGCCCTGAATCCGCACGCGCGTCGGAGGCAGGATGCGTACTTCGTACGCCGTGTTCGCCGGTTCCAATGCGATCGACGCACCACGGCGGCGGAAACGTTTCAGTGTGGCTTCTTCCTCGTCGATGAGTGCGACGACTATATCGCCGGTCTCGGCACTGTCGTTACGTTGGATCAGCGCCATGTCGCCGTCGAGGATGCCGGCGTCGACCATCGAATCGCCGCGAACCTCCAGCGCGTAGTGTTCCCCGGACCCCAGCATGTCCGGCGGCACGCTGATGGTGTGGCTGCGGGTCTGCAGCGCCTCGATGGGTGTACCGGCGGCGATCCGGCCCATCACGGGAACCGCGACAGGACGCTCAGCCTCGTTATCGGGGCCGCTTGTGGCGGGACGAACCTTGCCGAGATTGCCTTCGATAACGCTGGGCGTGAAGCCTCGCCGGGCGTTACCGCTGGCCGCTGCGGTTTCCGGCAGTTTGATGACCTCGATGGCACGGGCGCGATTTGGCAGCCTGCGAATGAAGCCACGCTCTTCCAGCGCGGTAATCAAGCGGTGGATACCTGACTTCGAGCGCAAATCGAGCGCGTCCTTCATCTCGTCGAACGAAGGCGGGACGCCGCTTTCCCTCAGGCGTTCATCGATGAATCGCAACAACTCGTATTGTTTGCGTGTCAGCATCTCGATCCCATCCCCCGTATGCAGGCTCGCCGAATCCTGGCTCGTCTTGTCCAGACTGCCCTTTGTCCAGGCCGCCTCTTGTCCGAGCCGCCGGTGAGAGCCGGTATCTCGCTAAATTGCGCCAATGCGACAGAACGCAATTATTCGAAACAAATCATGAACGGACACTATATGTTCCATATGTGTTCTGCAACCTCTTAATTTCAGGTCAACGCCAGTGAAGTTTGCTTCAGGCCGGCAGCCGGATCAGGCGGCACGGCTCACCTGCGGCGGCGGCGGGTGCGTGGGGCGGACGGATGATCAAGGCTTGCGCCCGCGCCAGATTCGCCAGCAGCGAACTGTCCTGATGGTTCACCGTGGTCGCCACGATGGCAGCGTCGCCGCGCCGCTCGATCCGGGCACGCAGGTAATCCTGCCGTTGATCGTTCGCGGGCAGGTCGTTGCCCAGAATTGCGGCCTCTTCGGCGTGCGCGACGTCGTGGCGGCCGGACAGGGCACGAATCAGCGGCGTCATGAACAGGAAGCCGCAAACGTAGGATGACACCGGGTTACCCGGCAGGCCGATCACCCGCATGCCGCCGAGGCGGCCCTGCATCATCGGTTTGCCGGGGCGCAGCGCGATTTTCCAGAACGCCAGATCGACACCTTCGGCCTGCAGTGCGACGTGCATCAGATCGTGATCGCCGACCGAGGCGCCGCCGGTGGTCACGAGGATATCGACTCCGCTGTCGCGCGCCTGACGGATCGCGGCGGTCGTGGATTCGAGCGTGTCGGCGGCGATGCCAAGGTCGATGGTTTCGGCGCTTTCGCTTGCGGCCAGCGCATGCAGCGCGAAGCCGTTCGACAGCACGATCTGGCCGGGGCCGGGGGTCGCGCCCGGTTGCACCAGTTCGTCGCCGGTCGCCAGCACCGCAATGCGCGGCCGCCGATGCACCGGCAATTGCGCATGGTTCATGCCGGCGGCGAGCGACAGGTGCCGATCGGTCAGCCGGTCGCCGGCGCGCAGCAGGATGTCGCCTTCACGGAAATCGAGGCCGGCGCGCCGGATGTGGCGCCCCGTGGCGGCGGCCTCGTTGACAATGACGGTATCGCCGTCGCGCGTCGTATCTTCCTGGATCACCACCGCGTCGGCACCGTGCGGCACGACGCCGCCGGTGAAGATGCGGACCGCTTCGCCGGCCTTGAGGACGGCGTCGAACGGCTTTCCCGCGGCCGCCTCGCCGATCACCCTCAAGCGGGCCGGAATTGTCGCGGCATCGCTGGCGCGCACCGCATAGCCATCCATCGCCGACATGTCGGCGGGCGGCTGCGTACGCCGTGAAGCGAGATCCCGCGACAGCACGCGATGATGCGCCAGGCGAAGCGGCACCATTTCTTCCGGCAGCGCGGTGACGCCATCGAGCACCGCTGCCATTGCCTCGGCAACCGGCATCAGCGCCATAACAACCCCCATGTCGTGCGACCGGCGCCGGTCATGTCGCGGCCTTGCGGCCGGGCGCGTGATAGCGGCCGGATTTGCCGCCGCTCTTTTCCACCAGATGAATGCCTTCGATGCGCACGCCGCGCTCCACCGCCTTGATCATGTCGTAGACCGTCAGCGCCGCGACCGACACCGCGGTCAGCGCTTCCATCTCGACACCGGTCGGGCCTGTAACCTTGACGGTGGCGCTGATGCGGCAACCGGGAAGCGTTGCGTCTGGTGCAATGTCGAGCGTCACTTTGCTGAGTGCCAGCGGATGACAGAGCGGGATCAGTTCGGAGGTCCGCTTCGCCGCCATGATGCCGGCGATGCGCGCTGTGCCGAGCACGTCGCCCTTGGCGGCGTCGCCCTTGACGATGAGGTCGAGCGTTGCGCTGCTCATGACGACGCACCCTTCCGCCACCGCGACGCGCTCGGTCGCGGGCTTGGCGGAGACATCGACCATGCGCGCTTCGCCCTTGTTGTCGATATGGGTGAGGGCGGGCGCCTTGGGAGACATGATGTCAGTGCGCTCCCGCGCGGAGTGTGCCGTCGCGCGTCAGGAGTGCGCGCGTTGCCGCGGTGACGTCATGCTGTCGCATCAGGCTTTCGCCGACCAGAAACGTCTCGATGCCGACACGCGCCAGCCGCGCCAGATCGTCCGGAGTGAAGATGCCGCTCTCGCCGATCATGATGCGATCGGCGGGAATGTGCGCGGCAAGTTCTTCGCTGGTCGCAAGCGTCGTCTCGAAGGTGCGCAGGTTGCGGTTGTTGATGCCGATCATCGGTGAGCGCAGCTTGAGGGCGCGATCCAGTTCGGCGCGGTTATGGACCTCGAGCAACACATCCATGCCGTGAGCCCGAGCGGTATCCTCGATGTCGCGCGCCGCGCCGTCGTCAAGTGCCGCCATGATGATGAGAATGCAGTCGGCGCCGTGCGCGCGGGCCTCGACCACCTGATAGGGATCGAACATGAAGTCCTTGCGCAGCACCGGCAATGCCGTTGCGGCGCGCGCCGCCACCATGAAATCGAGGTGCCCCTGGAACGATGGCGTATCGGTCAGCACCGACAGGCATGCCGCGCCACCGGCTTCGTAGGCCCTCGCCAGCGACGGCGGATCGAAGTCGGCGCGGATCAATCCCTTCGACGGCGAGGCTTTCTTGATCTCGGCGATCAGCGCGTAGTCGCCGCGTGCCACCTTGCTGCGCAGCGCCTGAAGAAATCCGCGCGGCGCGGTTGCCGTCTTCGCCAGGTTCTCAACGAAGGCAAGCGGGCGCTCGCGTTTGGCGGTGGCGATTTCGTTGCGTTTGTAAGCTTCGATCCTGGTCAGGATATCGGACATGATCGCCAGCCTTGTTTTTCAACCGTTCGATACGGTGATCAGCCGCGCCAATCGCTCGGCCGCGGCACCGCTGTCGAGCGACTCGGTTCCGATTGCCACTCCGTGCTTCAAATCCCGGGCCCGACCGGCAACGATCAACGCGGCCGCGGCGTTGAGGAGGGCGACGTCGCGGAACGCGCCCGGCTTGCCTTCCAGCACGCCGCTCAGCGACGCCGCATTGGCATTGGCGTCGCCGCCCTTCAACGCATCGCCATTGGCTCGCGGCAGGCCGCCGTCTTCGGGCGTCACTTCGAACGTGCGGATGTTGCCGCCTTCGAGCGCCGCGACGAACGTGGGGCCGGTGAGGGTGATCTCGTCGAGACCATCGGAACCATGCACGACCCAGATGGCTTCAGCGCCGAGGTTTTTCAATACCTGCGCCAACGGTTGCACCCATTGCCGCGAGAATACCCCGACCATCTGCCGCGTGACGCCTGCCGGGTTGGACAGCGGGCCGAGCAGATTGAAGATGGTTCGTGTGGCAAGCTCAACCCGTGTCGGGCCGACGTTCTTCATCGCCGGATGATGCGCCGGCGCAAACATGAATCCGATGCCGGCCTCTTTGACGCAACGTGCGACCCGGTCCGGCGTCAGATCGATCTTGACGCCGAGCGCCGCCAGCACGTCGGCCGCCCCCGAACGTGACGACAATGCGCGATTGCCGTGCTTGGCGATCGGCACGCCGGCGCCGGCCACGATGAAGGAGGCGCATGTCGAGACGTTGACGGAGCCCGATCCGTCGCCCCCGGTGCCGACGATATCGACGGCGTCAGCGGGAGCGTCGACCCGCAGCATCTTGGCGCGCATGGCCGACACCGCGCCGGTGATCTCGTCGACGGTTTCGCCGCGCACCCGCAGCGCCATCAGTACCGCACCCATTTGCGAGGGTGTTGCTTCACCCGACATCATGCGGTCGAAGGCGTCGGCGGCTTCGTCGCGGGTCAGGCTGGCGCCGGTTGCAACCTTGGCGATAATTGTCTTCAGATCGTCCATCGCGTGCTTTCGGTTGTAGCGGGCGCCAGATTCCTTTGAGTTGCCCTAGTTGCTCGCGGCGCCGGTGATTTGACCTATTACCGCCTGATTGATCGAAACGCCGACTTCGCTTTCCATCTTCATGACATACTGCCCGACCAGCTCGTCGGCGACACCGCGCTCGATCGCGGTCTTGAGTTTCTTGACGTCCTCGGACGCAGCATCGAAGGGCGGATCGACGACGTCGGTGACGCGGAAAACGATCCAATCCGTCGGGCTTGCGCCTTCGGTCTGGCCGGCGGCATCCTTCGGCGTGCGGAAGGCTGCATCGACGGCGCTGGGCGTCAGGCCGGCGACGGTGGCGCCGCGCTTGAACGCCGCCGCGGTCTCCACCTTCAGGCCCAGGCTGCCGGCTTCGTCGGCGAGCTTGGCGCCTTGCCCGAGCTTTTGCACCATCTCTGTTGCCTTGGCGCGGAGCTTTTCGGAGGTCTGGTCGGCTCGCCAGCGGGCTTCGACCTGATCCTTGACCTCGTCGAGCTTGCGTTCGCGCGACGGAGTGATGCCGAGCACGTCGAACCAGACGTAGCCGCCGTTGTAGGAAATGGTCTCGTTATCGACACCGACGTCGCTCGCAAAAGCCTGCGCGACCAGATCGAGGCCGTTGGGAATGGATGTCACCGGCTGTCCCTCGGGGTTGCGGCCCGAACGGTCGACGGCTTCGACGGTGACGGCGGTCAGCTTGAGCTTCTGCGCAGCCTCGATGACGGAGGCGCCGCCGCCGCGCTCATCCTCCATCTTGTTGTGCAGATCCTGCACAGACTGCTTGGCGCGGTCGAGCGCAATTTCCTTTTTGATATTGGCGGCGACACTCTCATAGCTCGCTTGCGCGCCTGGTTCGATTTTGCCGACCTTCACCAGCATGACGCCAAACGTACCCTGAATAGGCTGGCTGATTTCGTTGCTGCCGATCGCGAACGCCGCATCGGCGACCTTGCTATCGATGATGGCGGATTTGGTCACGAGGCCGAGATCGACGTCGCTGAGCTTGAGGCCGCGTTCCTTGGCGAGGTCGTCGAATGACAGCCCGCCGGTCAGGCGCTGCCGTGCGGCGGTGGCGTCCTCGACGTTGGGGAACATCATCTGCGATATCTCGCGCTTTTCCGGCGTCGAGAACTGGTCCTTGCGCTGTTCGAACACTTTCTTGGCGTCGTCGTCGGACACCGTAACCCATTTCGCGAGTTCATCCGGCGTCATCACCACGAAGGCGATCTTGCGGTACTCCGGCGCGCGGAACTGCACCTTGTGCGCGTCGTAGTAGGTCGACAGCGCTTCGGGCGAGGGCGGATCGATGGTGCCGGCCTGGGCGGCCGTCAGCCGGACGTATTCGATGGTGCGTTGTTCGTTCTGAAACAGGTTGAGAGCTTCGATGCCGGTTTTGCTCGGCTCGATGCCGGCCGAAATGGTGCCGGCGAGCTGGCGGCGCAGCGAGACGCGCTTCTGCTCGGCGATATAGCGCTGTTCGGAATAGTTGAACTGCCGGATGATCTGCGCGAACCGCGCCGGGTCGAATGCGCCGTTCGGTCCCTTGAAGTTCGGATCGTTGGTGATCGACTTCATGATCTCCTCGTTGGACTGCTGCAGGCCGAGCTTGCGGGCGGCTTCGTCCAGCGTCGTCTCCGCGACCACCTGCTGCAGCACCTGGCGGTCGATGCCGAAAGTGCGGGCCTGGTCGGGTGTGAGGGGGCGGCCGATCTGGCGGCTGATCTGCTGCAGCCGGTCGGTGTAAAGCTGCCGGAATTGCTCGGTCGAAATCTCGGTCTTGCCGATCTTTGCCGCAGTGGATTGGCCAAAACCCTTGAAGATGTCGCCGATTCCCCAGACGCCGAAACTGATGATCAGGACGCCCATCACCACCGTCATGACGGCTTTGCCGAACCAGTTCGATGTGGCGTTACGTATTCCTCGGAGCATGGGGCCATCTTGGGTTAGCTGGAGGGAGCGGACCGCCTCCGGAACCAATTCGGCGTCATGGAGGGCGGATGCGCCAAGCCGTTCCGCCGGCACGGGATCCGGGTGGTTGCTGACACGAACCGGCGTTCCACGTCGCCGGAAGGCGTCCGAAGGGCGGCACGAATTGATCCCCCATCATAAAGAGCCGGCTGCGTCGTCGCAACCGTGGCGGATGGGCGCAATTCGTTGCTTGGGCGTTGTCAGGGCCGGTTGTGGCAGCTATTGGCTTGGCGCGAACTCTTATCCGTCGGCATTCGATGCCGTTGCGCGCCAGCGCCAGCCCGCGAGTTTGAGCCATGACCAAAACGATCCGCCCGCTGATCGCGGGAAACTGGAAAATGAACGGCGTAAAGGCCTCGCTGAGCGAAGTGGCGGCCATCGCCCGCGGCGCCGGCGATATCTGGCGCACCGCCGATCTGCTGATCTGCCCGCCGACGACGCTGCTGTTCGCCGCCGCGGCGTCCGTGATCGGCGCGCGGGTGGCCGTGGGGGCGCAAGACTGCCATTTCGAGGGCTCGGGGGCTCATACCGGGGATATTTCCCCTGCGATGCTGGCCGATGCCGGCGCCTCCGCCGTCATCGTCGGCCATTCGGAACGTCGTGCCGATCACGGCGAGACCGACTCTCTGGTGCGGCGCAAGGCCGAAGCCGCCTGGCATGAGGGCCTGCTGGCGATCATCTGTGTCGGCGAAACGCAGGCCGAGCGCGATGCCGGACAGGCGCTCGAGGTTGTTGGCCGGCAACTTGGCGGTTCGGTTCCGAATGGCGCGACCGCAGCCAACACGATCGTGGCTTACGAGCCGGTGTGGGCGATCGGCACCGGCCGGACGCCCACCGTTGCGGAAGTCGCCGAAGTGCATGGCTTCCTGCGTCAGGCGCTCGACCAGCGCTTCGGCAGCGAAGGGGCCGGCATGCGGCTGCTTTATGGCGGCTCGGTAAAACCCTCCAACGCCCGGGAATTGCTTTCGGTCCCGAACGTTAACGGGGCGCTCGTCGGCGGTGCCAGCCTCAAGGCGGCCGATTTTCTTGCCATTGCCTCCGCCTGCACCTAATTATCCGGAAACCTCCAACACCCGCGCGGGGGTGACAATCACCTGCCGGGTCGTGTAGACACCCTGCGACTGCAAACCCCGCGAGCGCTTGGCCGGATCCGATCCGGCTATGGCTGCTGCGATGGAAGGTATCGATGGAAACCGTCATTATTGTCATTCACCTGATGCTCGTCGCAGTGCTGATCGCGGTGGTGCTGGTGCAGAAGTCCGAAGGCGGTGGGCTCGGCATCGGCGGCGGCGGGGGCGGCGGCTTCATGTCGAGCCGGGGCACCGCAAACCTGCTGACGCGGACGACGGCCATCGTTGCCGGCGGTTTCTTCATAACCAGCCTGTTGCTGTCTTGGCTGGCCAATTATGACCGGGCACCCAGCTCGATCATCAATAACCCCGCGCCGATCTCGCAGCCGGGAACCCCGGTGGCGCCCACCGGTGGCGGCGTGCTCGACACGCTGAAGCAACAGGAACAGCAGGCGCCGAGCGGCCCGCAGGCTCCGCGGTCGCAATAAGGCAATGCAATTTTGCTGCCTTCTCTAAAGCGGTTTCTTGAAAATCGACTCTAAGAAGCTGTATTCGCTGCGTTTTCTAAGTCACCCACAGCATGGCTCTTCACCGAGCCATGGTTCTGATTCGTTTTGGCGAATCGCTCAGGTCAGATTAGAGGTTAAGTCCCATGGCGCGGTATATTTTCATCACCGGCGGCGTGGTCTCCTCGCTCGGCAAGGGTCTGGCATCAGCGGCGCTCGGCGCGCTGTTGCAGGCACGAGGCTACAAGGTCCGTCTTCGCAAGCTCGATCCCTACCTCAACCTCGATCCGGGGACGATGTCGCCTTATCAGCACGGCGAGGTTTTCGTCACCGATGACGGGGCTGAGACCGATCTCGATCTCGGCCATTATGAGCGCTTCACCGGCCGTCCGGCGACCAAGGCCGACAACATCACCACCGGGCGCATTTATCAGGATATCCTGACCAAGGAACGGCGCGGCGATTATCTCGGCGCCACCATCCAGGTGGTGCCGCACGTCACCAACGCCATCAAGGACTTCATCCTCAACGGCAACGACGGCTTCGATTTCGTGCTGTGCGAGATCGGAGGCACCGTCGGCGATATCGAGGGATTGCCGTTCTTCGAGGCGATCCGCCAGATCAAGAACGACTTGCCGCGCGGCCATGCCGTCTACGTGCACCTGACGCTGTTGCCCTACATTCCCAGCGCCGGGGAGCTGAAGACCAAACCGACCCAGCATTCGGTCAAGGAGCTGCGCTCGATCGGAATCCAGCCGGATATCCTGCTGTGCCGAACCGACCGATCCATTCCCAAAGAGGAACGGCGCAAGCTGGGCCTGTTCTGCAATGTTCGCGAGAGCGCCGTGATCGAGGCGCGCGACGTCGACAACATCTACGCGGTGCCCGAGGCCTATCACGACGCCGGACTCGACGACGAGGTGCTGGCCGCGTTCGGCATCGAGCCGAAGCACGCCCCGGCGCTGGAGCGCTGGCATGTCATCAACGAGCGGGTGCGCAATCCGGAAAGCGCGGTGACGATCGCCATCGTCGGCAAGTACACCGGCATGAAGGATGCCTATAAATCGCTGATCGAGGCCCTGTCGCACGGCGGCATCGCCAACAACGTCAAGGTCAATCTCGACTGGATCGAGAGCGAAGTATTCGAGAAGGACGACCCGGCGCCGATGCTCGAGCACGTCGATGGCATTCTGGTGCCCGGCGGGTTCGGCCAGCGTGGCGCGGAAGGCAAGATCAAGGCCGCGCAATTCGCCCGTGAGCGGCATGTGCCCTATTTCGGCATCTGCTTCGGCATGCAGATGGCGGTGATCGAGGCGGCCCGTAATCTCGCCGGCATCGTCAAGGCCAATTCGACCGAGTTCGGCCCGACGGACGAGCCGGTGGTCGGCCTGATGACCGAATGGCTACGGGGCAATGAACTCGAGAAACGTTCGAAGGCGGGCGATCTCGGTGGCACGATGCGGCTCGGCGCCTATCCGGCGACGTTGTCGCGCGGCAGCCACGTCTCGCGCATTTACGGCGACGCGCTGGAGATTTCCGAACGGCACCGGCATCGTTACGAGGTCAATACCGCCTACAGGGATCGGCTGGAGCAGCACGGCCTGCGCTTCTCCGGACTGTCGCCGGACGGCGTGTTGCCGGAGATCGTCGAATACCAGGATCATCCCTGGTTCATCGGCGTCCAATTCCATCCCGAATTGAAGTCGCGGCCATTCGAGCCGCATCCGCTGTTCGCCTCGTTCATCGAGGCCGCCGTGGTGCAGAGCCGGCTGGTTTAAGCCGCGCCGAATATTTGCAAGCATCCCGAGGACGGGTTGCCGAGGATGCATCGGCTGCAACCGGGTGAGCAGAGTTGCCGCGGAGCTATCCCAATACCCGGCGCGACAGCGGCAATGTAGGCGGCTATAAGGGCCCGGCGCATAAGAAAATACATCAGGGAGCAAGATCGATGATCTACGAAATGCGGGTCTATCGCTGCGTACCGGGGCGACTTCCCGCGCTGCTCAAGCGCTTCGACACCATCACGCTCAAGCTTTGGGAAAAGCATGGCATCAGACAGGCGGGTTTTTTCACCACGCTGGTCGGCGATTCCAATCACGATCTGACCTATTTGCTGGCTTGGGACTCGATGGCGGAGCGTGAAACCAAGTGGACGGCTTTTTCGACCGATCCGGCCTGGCTAACGGCGCGCGCCGAGACCGAAAAAGACGGCCAGATCGTCCAGACGCTCAGCAACCAATTTCTGCAGCCGACATCATTTTCGTCCGTTAAGTAGCGGCCGGCGGCCCGGGAGGGTGTCCCGGAAGCCTGCCGAAGCGAACCGACTCCGCCGACGCAACCCTCGTATCCGCCATCGGCCGCTTGTTCCGGCAATGGCCATCCGGCATGGTCGGCTGGAAAGGATTCTGCTTTGAACTCCGCATTACCCAAGGCGCTGCCCGCTGCGATTGTAACCGTAGGGACGGCCAGTTTCGGCAACGCGCTGCCGATCGCCATCATTGCCGGCCCCTGTCAACTCGAGAGCCGGCAGCATGCGCTGGAGACGGCGTCGGCGCTGAAAGAGATCGCCGCGCGCCTGGGGATAGGTCTGGTCTACAAGACCTCGTTCGACAAGGCCAATCGCACCAGCGCCACGGCGGCGCGCGGCATCGGACTCGCGCAGGCGCTGCCGATCTTCGCGGAGATCCGCGCCTCGGTTGGCCTGCCGGTGCTGACCGATGTTCATGAGGCCGCGCAATGCGCCGAGGCGGCGCAGGCGGTCGACGTGTTACAGATCCCGGCCTTCCTGTGCCGTCAGACTGATCTGCTGCTGGCGGCCGCCGCGACCGGCAAGGTCGTCAACGTCAAGAAGGGGCAGTTCCTGGCGCCGTGGGATATGGCCAACGTCGTGACCAAGATCACCGGCGGCGGCAATCCCAACGTGCTGGTGACAGAGCGTGGCGCTTCGTTCGGGTATAATACGCTGGTCTCCGATATGCGTGCGCTGCCAATCCTCGCGCGCACCACCGGCGCGCCGGTGATTTTCGACGCGACGCATTCCGTGCAGCAGCCGGGTGGTAAAGGCACGTCATCCGGCGGCGAACGTGAATTCGTTCCGGTGCTGGCGCGCGCCGCCGTCGCTGTCGGCGTTGCCGGGGTATTCATCGAGACTCATCCCGATCCCGATCACGCGCCGTCGGATGGTCCCAATATGGTGCCGCTGAAAGAGTTCGAGGGCTTGGTGCGGACGTTGATGGCGTTCGACAAGCTCGCCAAGGCCGGATCACGTTAATGCGCGAGGCGGCTGGAATTCGGCGGCAACCCTGATGCCGCCCGTCCTGTATCTTATTGCGCTGACTTCATTTGCGGCGAACCTGTCGGTCCGCGCCATCGACCCCGTCATTCCGCACATCGCAGACGATCTTTCGGTGTCGATTGCACAGGCTGCCGGTCTGTCGGCGGCGCTGGCCTTCACCTTCGCGATCGTGCAGCCGATCATCGGGGCGATTGCCGATCTGGTCGGCAAGGCGCGCGTGATGGTGGTGTGTCTGGCGCTGCTGGGGACCGGAAGCATTCTTGGGGCGTTCGCGACCTCGTTTCCGCTGTTGCTGGTCACACGTATTCTGTGCGGCATCGGCGCCGGCGGCGTTTTTCCCGTGACGCTGAGCCTGACCAGCGATCTGGTCGCCGTGGCGGGCCGACAGGTCGCGATCAGCCGGGTTCTGGCCGGCGCCATGATCGGCAATATTCTCGGCTCGACGCTGGGGGGCGTGGTCGGCGATCTGTTCGGCTGGCGCGGCGTGCTGGGGTTGCTCGGCGTAACCACGGTGATCGCAGCCGTCGCGGTCGGCATCGGTTTGAGCAAAACCTCGACCACGATGGCGCGAGGCGGCTCCAGCCTGTCGGCGGTGTGGCATGGTTATGAAGTTCTGTTTTCCAATCCACGAACGCGGGTTTGCTACAGCGTCGTCTTCGTCGAAGGTTGCTGTGTGCTTGGCGTATTTCCGTTTGTCGCGGCCTTCCTGTTCGAACTTGGCGAGACGCGGTTGTCGATCGCCGGCATCGTTATCGCCGGCTTCGCGATCGGCGGCCTGTTCTACACCCTGAGCGTGGCGCGGCTGCTGCCGTGGCTCGGGGTTCGAGGTTTGATGATCGGCGGCGGCGTCTTGATGGCGCTGCAACTGGTGGTGCTTGGCCTTGGTCTGCCGTGGCAGGCGCAGATGGCGAGCTTCGTGGTGCTGGGGCTCGGCTTCTACATGCTGCATGGCTGCATGCAGGTCTTCGCCAGCGAACTCGCGGTCGAGGCGCGCGCGACTTCGCTGTCGTTTCATTCCTGCTTTTTCTTCCTCGGCCAGACCGCCGGGCCGATCGCTTATGGCGTCGGCATCGAGCACATCGGCAAGATGCCGATGCTGATCATTTGCGCGATCCTCGTAACGCTGGTCGGTATAGTCGGCGCGAAGCTCCTGGTGGTTCGTACCGCGAAGCCGCGCTCGGTCTGACAGAACCGCTAGCCGCGTCCCCGATAGGGCGCAACACCTTGCTCCGGCAGCCAGATGTCCTTCGGCAGTTTCCCGGTTTGCCAGAACACGTCGATGGGAATGCCGCCGCGCGGATACCAGTAGCCGCCGATGCGCAAGTATTGCGGCTTGATCTCCGCAACGATGCGCTTGCCGATCGCCACCGTGCAGTCCTCGTGAAACGCGCCGTGGTTGCGGAAGCTGGCGACGTAGAGTTTCAGCGATTTGGATTCCAGCAGCCATTGATTTGGCACGTAGTCGATCATCAGGTGCGCGAAATCCGGCTGACCGGTGATCGGGCATAGCGAGGTGAATTCCGGCACCGTGAAACGCACCACGTAGTTGGTGTCCCTTTGCGGGTTCGGCACCCGGTCGAGCTTGGCTTGCTCGGGCGAGGTGGGCCATGCGACGTCGCGGCCGAGTTGCAGGCCGGCTGAGCGGGAGGAGGCGCGGGGTGTTTTCGACATAACGGCCTGCGTAGCGCCCATAAGCCCGTTTCGCAAGGTGGCGGGACGTCATACCGCCGCAGCCTTTTCCCGGTGGGCGCCTTGCTGTAGAAGCACCGCCAACATCCTTTCCCGACCAGCAAGAGGCTCCCCATGACCGCCATCGTCGACATCATCGGCCGCGAAATTCTCGATAGCCGTGGCAATCCAACCATCGAGGTCGATGTTGTGCTGGAAGATGGCTCGGAGGGCCGCGCGGCGGTTCCGTCCGGCGCCTCGACCGGCGCGCACGAGGCGGTCGAACTGCGCGACGGCGACAAGGCGCGTTACGGCGGCAAGGGCGTGCAGAAAGCCGTCGACGCCGTCAACGGCGAGATTTTCGACGCCATCGGCGGGATGGACGCCGAGGAGCAGGTGCAGATCGACGAGACCATGATCGGGCTCGACGGTACTCCGAACAAGAGCCGGCTCGGCGCCAACGCCATCCTCGGCGTGTCGCTGGCGGTCGCCAAGGCGGCGGCGGATTCCTTCGGCATGCCGTTGTATCGCTACGTCGGCGGCACGTCGGCGCGCACCTTGCCGGTGCCGATGATGAACATCATTAACGGCGGCGTGCATGCCGACAATCCGATCGATTTCCAGGAATTCATGATCCTGCCGGTCGGCGCTTCATCGTTCGCGGAAGCGCTGCGCTGCGGCTCGGAAATCTTCCACACGCTCAAAGCCGGGTTGAAGAAGGCCGGTCACAACACCAATGTCGGCGACGAGGGTGGCTTTGCGCCGAACCTGCCATCGGCCGACGCGGCGCTCGAGTTCGTCATGAATGCGATCGCGCAGGCAGGCTACAAGCCGGGCGACGACGTCATGCTCGGGCTCGATTGCGCCTCCACCGAATTCTTCAAGGACGGCAAGTATGTCTATGGCGGCGAGAACAAGACCCGCTCGCGCTCGGAGCAGGCGAAATATCTCGCCGAACTGGTGTCGCGCTATCCGATCGTCACCATCGAGGACGGCATGAGCGAGGACGACATGGACGGCTGGAAGGAACTGACCGACCTGATCGGCGGCAAGTGCCAGTTGGTCGGCGACGATCTGTTCGTCACCAACGTCACGCGGCTCGCGGATGGCATCAAGAAGGGCCTCGGCAATTCGATCCTCGTCAAGGTCAACCAGATCGGCTCGCTCACTGAAACACTCTCCGCCGTCGAGATGGCCTACAAGGCCGGTTACACCGCGGTGATGTCGCATCGCTCCGGCGAGACGGAGGATTCCACCATCGCCGATCTTGCGGTGGCCACCAACTGCGGTCAGATCAAGACCGGCTCGCTGGCCCGCGCCGATCGCACCGCGAAGTACAACCAGTTGCTGCGCATCGAGCAGCAACTGGGAACGCAGGCGAAATATGCAGGCAAGGCTGCGCTCAAGGCGCTATCCTGACGCACGAGAACGATCAAACCCCGGGAGGAAACGCATGAGCAGCGATCACACAAGCGGACTGGAACTTCGTTCGCTGATCAAGGCGAGCGGCGAACTCGAAGTCTCGCTGGCGAAGGTCAGTATTGCCGAACCCGCCCCCGATGAGGTTGTGGTGCGGGTCGAGGCGACGCCGCTCAATCCGTCCGATCTCGGCCTTTTGTTCGGCGCTGCCGATATGACCACCGCGAAAGCATCCGGTACCGCGCAACAGCCGGTCATCACCGCTACCGTTCCGGCGGCGGCGATGAAAGCCATGGCCGGACGGCTCGATGAATCGATGCCGGTCGGCAATGAAGGCGCCGGCGTGGTTGTCAAGGCCGGTTCGTCCAATGCCGCGCAAGCGCTGCTCGGCAAGACGGTGGCGATGATCGGCGGCGCGATGTATGCGCAGTATCGCACCATGAAGGCCGGCGATGTGCTGGTGCTGCCGGCCGGCGCGACGGCCGCCGACGGCGCATCGTGCTTCGTCAATCCGCTGACCTCGCTCGGCATGGTCGAGACCATGCGGCGCGAAGGCCACAAGGCGCTGGTGCATACGGCTGCCGCTTCCAACCTCGGCCAGATGCTCAACCGCATCTGCATCAAGGACGGCATCGATCTCGTCAACATCGTGCGCAATGCCGAGCAAGCCAATCTGCTGCGTGGTATCGGCGCGAAGCATATCTGCGATTCCACGGCGCCGACCTTCATGGACGATTTGGCGCAAGCGCTGATCGCGACCGGCGCGACGATCGCCTTCGATGCCATCGGCGGTGGCAAGCTGGCCGGGCAAATCCTGACCTGCATGGAAGTGGCCGCGAACAAAACCGCCAAGGTCTACAGCCGCTATGGATCGACCGTGCACAAGCAGGTCTACATCTATGGCGGGTTGGATACCGGGCCGACCGTGCTCAATCGCGCATTCGGCATGGCGTGGGGAATCGGTGGCTGGCTGCTGTTTCCGTTCCTGCAAAAGATCAGTCCCGCCGATGGTGCGCGGTTGCGGCAGCGCGTGGTCGATGAACTCAAGACCACATTCGCCAGTCACTATACGCGCGAGGTCTCGTTGCAGGAGGCTCTGCAACTGGCCAACATCGCGGTCTATAACAAGCGCGCGACCGGCGAAAAATTTCTTATCAATCCGAGCAAGTCGGTGTGACGTTCGACGCGCTTGCGTTCCCCGCCATTGCCTGAACACTGGCGTCAAGTTTTACGGAGGAGCGCCATGCAAGGACCCCTTGCGGGAATCAAGGTCATCGAGATCGGGCAGGCGGTGGCCGGCCCGATGGCGGGGATGATCCTCGGCGACATGGGCGCCGACGTCATCAAGATCGAGAAACCCGATGGCGGCGACGATGCGCGCGCATGGGGCCCGCCCTTTATCGAGGGTGACTCGATGCTGTTCCATTCCATGAATCGCAACAAGCGGTCGGTTACGCTCGATATCAAAAATCCGGAAGACGTGGCCAGGCTCAAGGCGCTGGTGCGTGACGCCGACATTCTGATTCAAAATCTGCGATCGGGCGTTGTTGCCGCGGCTGGCATCGGCCCCGACGTGATGTGCGCGATCAATCCGCGATTGATCTACTGTTCGGTGTGGGCATTCGGCAGCGAGGGACCGTTGCGCGGCGCACCGGGTTTCGATCCGTTGTTGCAGGCCTATGGCGGCGTCATGACGCTGACGGGACGGCCCGACGATCCGCCGACGTTCTGCGCACCCGCAATCAACGACCGTGCGACCGCACAGTGGTGCGTCATCGGGGCGCTCGGCGCATTGCAGGCGCGGCATCGGACCGGCAAGGGCTGCGTCATCGATACGTCGTTGTTCGACAGCGCGGTGGGTTGGGTCGAGGGGCCGCTCAACAATTATCTCCACACCGGCGAGATGGCGCCGCGTCACGGCGGCGCAAGCTTCACGCTGGTGCCGTATCAGGTGTTCGACACCGCGGACCGGCCGATATGCATCGCGGCCGGCAACGACCGGCTGTTCGTCAAGTGCGCCGCGGTGCTCGATCATCCTGAGTGGACGACCGACGCGCGGTTCGCCCGCGTGCGCGACCGCGCCGCCAATCGTCATGCCCTGATCGATCTGATGAAGCCGGTGTTGCGGACCAGGACGCGGGCGCAATGGATGGCGGCGCTGGAAAGCGTCGGCGTGCCGTGTAGCCCCGTCAATGACATCGCCGAACTGTCGCAGACCGAGCAGCTCGCGGCGGTCGATTTGCTCCGGACGCTGCCGGGCAGCGACCTGAAGGTCGTCGGATTGCCGATCCGGTTCGATGGCGAGCGGCCGCATCCGCATGCCGATGCACCGAAGCTCGGCGAGCATAACGGTATAGTGATGGCGGAAGCCGGACCTGGCGTCGCCGAATAGTCGAAACCCGTCGTCCCGACAATCCATGCACTTGCATCCTTTGGCCGCAGTGAGTAGTTGAGGTTCTCAACTTCCAACGTTCGCAAGGGGAATTTCATGGTCGCCTACAACGTCGCCATTATTGTCGGCAGCCTTCGCAAGCAGGCTTTCTCGCTCCAGACCGCCAACGCGCTGGTCAAACTGGCGCCGGCCACGTTGAAGCTCGACGTCGTCACCCTGCATGGGTTGTCGTTCTACAATCAGGACCTCGAAGCGACGCCGCCGGCCGACTGGGTGAGCTTCCGGGATCGTATCCGCCAGGCGGATGCCGTATTGTTTGTCACCCCGGAATACAACCGCTCGGTTCCGGGCGTGCTGAAGAACGCCATCGACGTCGGCTCGAGGCCCTACGGCAAAAGCGTGTTCGACGGCAAGCCGGGCGGCGTCGTCAGTGTTTCACCGGGTGCGATTGGTGGTTTCGGCGCCAACCACCACTTGCGGCAGTCGCTTACCTTCCTCAACATCGCCATTCTGCAACAGCCGGAAGCCTATGTCGGCGGCATCGGCGATGCGTTTGATGACAAGGGCGAACTGGTCAAGGAGCCCACGCGCGAATTCCTCGGCAAGTACATGACGGCGTTCGCGGCCTGGATCGCCCAACAAAAAAAGTAGCGAACCGTCGTTCGGCCTGGTCCGGTTAGCCGTCTGTTAACCGGACCATCGCATCGTCAGCGCATGGTTTCTCGCGCACGATTGAAAGCCCTGCTGACCGGTGTTGCCCTCTACACGATGGCAGCGGCGATGGTCGGCTATTTCAGCGTCAACGCCTATACCGGCAAATACGGCCTGAACGCCCGTCAGGAGCTGGATCAGGAAATCATCGCCCTGACCTCCGAACTCGCGCGGCTGAAGAAAGAGCGCATTCAGGGCGAGCAGCGCGTGTCGTTGCTGCGCGCCGACCGGATGGACCCGGATATGCTCGATGAGCGCGTCCGCTTTCAGCTCGGTTACGCGCATCCGCGCGATCTCGTGCAGAAGATCGATCGCCCCAACTAGTGTGGCGGTTCAGAAGTTCGCTTCATTGTCTCGGCGAACTTCGGAATCGGGACGGTAGCGGCTTCCGCTTCTCTCGGAATCGAAGGCGGGCTGTGCATCTTGCTTCGGCGCATTTTCGTCACCCATGCCGCTATTAGTTCGGTTTGAGAATGCCAGGACGGGCTTGCCAAGCCGGATTGGATAAGCCGCGGCTATGTTGGCGATGACGAAATTTCAAAATCTCCCCAAATCAATCGCGAAAATTTCGCCTCGCTGCGCTGCGGCATGACGCGCATGGTGAGATCGCCACGCATCGCTTTCAAGCCGGTTTGAGTTGGAGTAGAGAGGGATACTCGCTCTCTTATCCGGATGAGTTATGGCCGCACCAAAGAAAAACGCATCGCAGGCAGCAGTTCAGGGAACCGACGACGGATCGCCCCGTACGCCCAAACCGGCGTCGAAGCTGGAATTCAGCAAGGAACAGGAGCTCAACGCATTACGCGAAATGCTTTTGATCCGGCGCTTCGAGGAAAAGGCCGGACAGTTGTACGGCATGGGCGCGATCGGCGGCTTCTGCCATCTCTATATCGGTCAGGAAGCCATCGTCGTCGGCATGCAGATGGCATTGAAGGAGGGCGATCAGGTCATCACCGGATACCGCGACCACGGTCACATGCTGGCGACCGGCATGGAGGCGAAGGGGGTGATGGCTGAGCTGACGGGACGCCGTGGCGGCTATTCCAAGGGCAAGGGCGGCTCCATGCACATGTTCAGCAAGGAGAAGAATTTCTACGGCGGTCATGGCATCGTCGGCGCGCAGGTGTCGCTCGGCACCGGTCTTGCGTTCGCCAATCGTTATCGCGGCAACGACAATGTCGCGGTGGCCTATTTCGGCGACGGCGCCGCCAATCAGGGCCAGGTCTACGAGAGCTTCAACATGGCGGAACTGTGGAAGCTGCCCGTCATCTACGTCATCGAGAACAATCGCTACGCGATGGGCACCTCGGTCAGCCGCTCCTCGGCGCAGCAGGATTTCTCCAAGCGTGGTGCGTCCTTCAACATTCCCGGCGAGCAGGTCGACGGCATGGACGTGCGCGCGGTCAAGGCCGCCGGCGACAAGGCGGTGAAATGGTGCCGCGAAGGCAACGGGCCCTTCATCCTCGAGATGCAGACCTATCGCTATCGCGGCCACTCGATGTCCGACCCGGCGAAGTATCGCACCCGCGAGGAGGTCGACAAGGTGCGTCACGATTCCGACCCGATCGAACAGGTCCGCAACCGGCTGCTGGCGGCTAAGGTCAGCGAGCAGGATCTGAAAAAGATCGACGCCGAGGTGCGCGAGATCGTCAATGCAGCGGCGGATTTCGCCCAGCACGATCCCGAGCCGGATGCGTCCGAACTTTACACCGATATCTATCGCTGAGCGCGCAGCAGCCTAGTTTGTGGAGCGAATATGCCGATTCAAGTTCTGATGCCCGCGCTGTCGCCGACGATGGAGAAGGGCAATCTCGCCAAGTGGCTGAAGAAGGAAGGTGAGGCGATCAAGTCGGGGGATGTGATCGCCGAAATCGAAACCGACAAGGCAACGATGGAAGTCGAGGCGACCGACGAGGGCACGCTCGGCAAGATATTGATTCCGGAAGGCACTGCCGACGTCGCGGTGAACACCCCGATTGCAACCATCCTGAGTGATGGCGAGAGCGCGGCGGACCTGGGCAAGGCGCCCGCGCCGGCCAAGCCGGAGAGCAGGGCGGAAGCCGCTCCGGCGGAAGCCAGAACGGAGTCTGCGCCGGCCGAGGCTAGGCCCGCTCCCGCGCCTGAGGCACCGAAAGCAAGTGTCGCCGCCGATCCGGATATTCCGGCCGGCACCGAGATGGTGACGATATCGATCCGCGATGCGTTGCGCGACGCGATGGCCGAGGAGATGCGCCGCGACGAAGACGTCTTCGTCATGGGCGAGGAAGTCGCCGAATATCAGGGCGCCTACAAGGTTACGCAGGGGCTTCTGCAGGAGTTCGGCGCGCGCCGCGTGATCGATACGCCGATCACAGAGCACGGCTTCGCCGGCGTCGGAGTCGGTGCGGCGTTCGCGGGACTGAAACCGATCGTCGAATTCATGACCTTCAATTTCGCCATGCAGGCGATCGACCAGATCATCAACTCCGCCGCGAAGACGCTGTATATGTCCGGCGGCCAGATGACGTGTCAGATGGTGTTTCGCGGTCCGAACGGTGCGGCCGCGCGTGTCGCCGCTCAACACAGCCAGGATTACTCGGCGTGGTATTCGCAGATTCCCGGCCTCAAGGTGATCGCGCCGTATTCCGCCGCCGATTACAAGGGCCTGCTCAAGGCTGCGATCCGCGATCCCAATCCGGTGATCTTCCTCGAGAACGAAATCCTCTACGGCCACACCGGGGAAGTGCCGAAGCTTGACGACTACATCGTGCCGATCGGCAAGGCCAAGGTCGCGCGCGCCGGTCAGCACGTTACGCTGATCGCGTGGTCGAACGGCATGACCTATGCGCTGAAGGCTGCCGACGAACTGGCGAAGGACGGCATCGAGGCGGAAGTGGTCGATCTGCGCACGCTGCGGCCGATGGATACCGAAACGTTCGTCGCATCGGTGCAGAAGACCGGTCGCGCGGTTGTCGTCGAAGAAGGCTGGCAGCAGTCCGGCGTCGGCGCGGAAGTCGCGGCGCGACTGATGGAGCATGCATTCGATTATCTCGATGCGCCGGTTGCGCGCGTTTCCGGCAAGGATGTGCCCATGCCGTATGCCGCCAATCTGGAGAAGCTGGCGTTGCCGTCGGTGGCGGAAGTCGTCGAGGCGGCGAAGGCCGTCTGTTATCGCTAAGCGCGCGAGGCCAGTGTGGTGGTTCAGAAGTTCGCTTCGTCATCTCTGCGAGTTCTTCAAGCGAACTTCTGAACCTGAACCACACTGGATATAATAAACTTGCGAGTGTCCCTTCGAATCCGAAGTTCGCTACAGGGGACGCTGCACAATGAGGCGAACTTCGGATTCGGGATACTCGTATCATGCCGATCAACATTCTGATGCCCGCGCTCTCGCCGACGATGGAGAAGGGCAATCTCGCCAAGTGGCTCAAGAAAGAGGGCGACAAGGTGCAGTCCGGCGATGTGATCGCCGAGATCGAGACCGACAAGGCGACGATGGAAGTCGAGGCCGTTGATGAAGGCACCATCGCCAAAATCCTGGTGCCGGAAGGCACGCAGGACGTGCCGGTCAACGACGTGATCGCGGTGCTCGCCGCCGACGGCGAGGATGTGAAAGCGGCGGGATCGGCCGCACCCGCCAAAGCCGAAGCGAAGGTCGAAGTAAAATCCGAAGCGCCGGCAGCGCCGGTGGCCCCCGTTGCCAGTGCTCCCGTGCCGAAGATTGCTTCACCCGCAGCCGTTGCCGCGCCTGCGGCGCAGGCGGCTGCTCCGCAAGCCACAGCTCCGCAAGCTAACGGTGCCCGTACGTTCTCGTCGCCGCTCGCGCGACGGCTCGCCAAGGACGCCGGTATCGATCTGTCGCGCATCACCGGCTCCGGTCCGCACGGCCGCGTCATTGCCCGCGACGTCGAGGCGGCCCAATCCGGCAAGGGCCTGAAAGCGCCCGCCGCCGCGCCCTCGGCTGCGCCGAGCATCGCGCCGTCGATGTCGGATCAGCAGATCCGTGCGCTGTTTCCGGAAGGCTCCTACGAGGTCGTGCCGCACGATAACATGCGCCGCGTCATCGCGCAGCGCCTGACGCAATCGACCCAGACCATTCCGCATTTCTATCTGACGATCGACTGCAACATCGATGCGCTGCTGGCGGCGCGCGAACAGATCAACGCGGTCGCGCCGAAAGACGCCGACAAGAAGCCGGCCTACAAGCTCTCGGTCAACGATTTCGTCATCAAGGCGCTGGCGGTGGCGCTGCAACGGGTGCCGAACGCAAATGTGAGCTGGACCGACAGCGGCATGCTCAAGCACAAGCATTCCGATGTCGGCGTCGCGGTGGCGATGCCGGGCGGCCTGATCACGCCGATCATCCGCAAGGCGGAAACGCTGCCGCTGTCGGTGATTTCCAATCAGATGAAGGATTTCGCCGTGCGGGCGCGCGCCCGCAAGCTGAAGCCGGAAGAATATCAGGGCGGCACCACGGCGGTGTCCAACCTCGGCATGTACGGCATCAAGGATTTCACCGCGGTGATCAATCCGCCGCACGCCTCCATTCTCGCGGTCGGCACCGGCGAGGAACGCGCCATCGTGCGTAACGGCAAGATCGAGGCCGCCACCATCATGAGCGTGACGCTGAGTTGCGATCATCGTGCGGTCGACGGTGCGCTTGGCGCCGAACTGATCGGCGCGTTCAAGCAGTTGATCGAAAGCCCCGTGATGATGATGGTGTGAACCGGCAACGCATTTCGAAATAGTCGTCGAGGTTAGCGATGTTGCGGAAATTTCGTGGAATGCTCTCGGCGCTGGTGATGGTGGCGGCAGGACTGTCGTTGACGGCGGCCGCTGCCGAAGTGCATCCCAAGGTCGGCAAGCTCGATGATGTTCCGAAAACGGTTATCTACATCGGCAACAGCTTCTTTTACTACAACAACAGCCTGCACAACCATGTGCTGAAGCTGATGCGGGCGGCCGATCCATCGGGGCACTATCACGCGACATCGGCAACCATCAGCGGTTCGGGGCTGAACTGGCACGACGTTGAATCGTTGTTCTCGACCGATGGCATGGCGTCGTATTCGTTCGGCAAGAACAACATCGTGACGATGAATACGCGGAACAAGAAGTTCGATGCGGCGATCATGATGGATTGCAGCCAGTGTCCGATCCATCCGCAGCTCAAGCAGTTCTTCACCGAGGCGGCCGCGAAAGATGCGGTCATCGTGCGCAAGCACGGCGCCGACCCGGTCCTGTTCATGTCGTGGGCCTATGCCGACAAGCCGGAAATGACCGAGCAACTGGCGGATGCCTACACCTCGGCGGCAAATGCCAACAACATGCTGGTGATCCCTGCCGGACTTGCTTTCGCGCGCGCCAAAAAGCAGCGACCGGATCTCGCGCTCAACGTCGAGGACAAGCGGCATCCGACGTTGGCCGGCACTTACCTTGCTGCGTGCACCGTGCTCGCCTCGGTCTATCAGCATTCGCCGGTCGGCAACTCATATCATGCCGGCCTGGATGACAAGACGGCGGCATTCCTGCAAACGGTGGCGTGGGAAACAGTGCAGGATTTCTACAAAAAATAGACTGGAACGTTTCGGCCCGCATGACGCGACTGTGAATGCGGCCATTTTGGTTTGAAGCGCATGCACAGGTGCGAGTGGGTACAGAGAGTGGGCGTTTATGGCTGATACATCCTTCGACATCATCATCATCGGCTCCGGTCCGGGTGGTTACGTCACCGCGATCCGTGCGGCGCAGCTCGGCTTCAAGACGGCGATCGTCGAGAAGCAATATCTCGGCGGCATCTGTCTGAACTGGGGCTGCATTCCGACCAAGGCGCTGCTGCGCTCGGCGGAAATCTACCACTACATGCAGAACGCCAAGGACTATGGCCTGTCGGCGGAGAAGGTGAGCTTCGATCCGAAAGCCGTGGTGCAGCGCTCGCGCGGCGTCTCCAAACGCCTCAACGATGGCGTCGGCTTCCTGATGAAGAAGAACAAGGTCACGGTGATCTGGGGCGAGGCGGCCATCGACGCGCCCGGCAAGATCACGGTGAAGAAGTCCGCTGTCGAGGCGCCGAAGGGGGCGCAGGGCGAGGGGACTTATCAAGCCAAGCATATCATCCTCGCGACCGGAGCGCGGCCGCGCGCTCTGCCGGGGCTGGAAGGCGACAAGAAGCTGATCTGGACCTATTTCGAGGCGATGGTGCCGGATCGCATGCCGAAGTCGCTGCTGGTGGTCGGCTCCGGCGCCATCGGCATCGAGTTCGCCTCGTTCTTCCGCACCATGGGCGCGGAGGTCACGGTGGTCGAAGTGCTGCCGCAAATCCTGCCGGTGGAAGATGCCGAGATCGCAGGTCTCGCCCGCAAGCGGTTCGAAAAGCAGGGCATCAAGATCATGACCTCGACCAAGGTCACCAAGCTGGACAAGAAAGCCGACAGCGTCGTCGCCACGATTGACGACGGCAAGGGCAAGCCGGTGACGGCGGAGTTCGACCGCGTCATCTCGGCAGTCGGCGTCGTCGGCAATATCGAGGGACTCGGGCTGGAAAAGCTCGGCGTCAAGACAGATCGCGGCTGTGTCGTCATCGACGGCTACGGCAAGACCAACGTGCCGGGCATCTATGCCATCGGCGACGTCGCCGGTCCGCCGATGCTGGCGCACAAGGCCGAGCATGAGGGCGTGATCTGCGTCGAGGCTATCAAGGGCCTGCACCCCCACGCCATGGACAAGAACCTGATTCCGGGCTGCACGTACTGCCAGCCGCAGGTCGCATCCGTCGGCCTCACCGAGGCCAAGGCGAAAGAGCAGGGCCGCGATATCCGGGTCGGGCGCTTTCCCTTCGTCGGCAACGGCAAGGCGATTGCGCTCGGCGAGGACCAGGGGCTGATCAAGGTGATCTTCGACAAGAAGACCGGGCAACTGCTCGGCGCCCACATGATCGGCGCCGAAGTCACCGAACTGATCCAGGGGTACGTTGTGGCGATGAACCTGGAGACCACCGAGGAAGAACTGATGCACACTGTCTTCCCGCATCCGACACTGTCGGAAATGATGAAGGAAGCGGTGCTGGATGCTTATGGGCGGGTGCTGAACATCTAGCAATCCGATTTTAGCATTCGCCTCCGGCGAACTTCGGCCCGTTCTCCCGCTATGGCCGGATTTAATCCGGCCGTTCGTTGCGTTGGCCTGTTGTCGCACCGCTCGGCGTGCCGCCGGCCGTTCAACGCCCGCCTGTCTGGTGCCCAATCTGCCTTGCGTCGAGGCCCGAATGGTTGCCTCGCGGCAACGAATGTTGCGCGACCGCAACACTCATCGAACATTTAACCCTTCCGGCAAGCAGCCCTTGCGTGCGCCGCTATTTGGCCACACGCCTCTATGAAGCATTCTCCGTCAGCTAGAGCCACGGCGTTTGGAGATTGAGGCAAAATCCACCCTCGTTCGGAGCATGGATTTTCCGGGTCAAGTAGGTGGTTGCAGGTTCGCGATGGACGCCAAGACCAACATCAAATCGAAATTGCCCAGCCGCCACGTCACCGAGGGTCCCGAGCGCGCGCCGCATCGCTCCTATTTGTACGCAATGGGTCTGACGACCAAGCAGATCCACCAGCCGTTCGTCGGCGTGGCGTCGTGCTGGAACGAGGCTGCACCCTGTAATATTTCGCTGATGCGGCAGGCACAGGCGGTCAAGAAGGGCGTCTCCGCAGCCGGCGGCACGCCGCGCGAGTTCTGCACCATCACCGTCACGGACGGTATCGCCATGGGCCATGATGGCATGCGTTCGTCGCTGCCGTCACGCGAGGCCATTGCCGACACCGTGGAGTTGACCATTCGCGGCCATTCCTACGACGCCCTGGTCGGGCTCGCCGGCTGCGATAAATCCTTGCCCGGAATGATGATGGCGATGGTTCGCCTCAACGTGCCGTCGGTGTTCATCTATGGCGGCTCGATCCTGCCGGGCAACTTCCGCGGCCAGCCGGTCACGGTGCAGGACATGTTCGAGGCGGTCGGCAAGTTCTCGACCGGCGAATTCAGTGCCGCCGACCTCGACGAAATCGAGCGCGTAGCGTGTCCGTCGGCGGGCGCCTGCGGTGCCCAGTTCACCGCCAACACCATGGCGACGGTCTCCGAAGCGATCGGGTTGGCGCTGCCGTATTCGGCAGGCGCGCCCGCGCCGTACGAAATCCGCGACTCGTTCTGCATGGCGGCCGGCGAGAAGGTCATGGAATTGATCGCCTCGAATATCCGGCCGCGCGACATCGTCACACGCAAGGCGCTGGAGAATGCCGCGGCGGTGGTAGCCGCGTCCGGTGGTTCGACCAACGCGGCGCTGCATCTGCCGGCCATCGCCCATGAATGCGGTATCAAGTTCGATCTGTTCGACGTCGCCGAAATCTTCAAAAAGACACCATATGTCGCGGATTTGAAGCCGGGCGGCCGTTATGTCGCCAAAGACATGTTTGAAGTTGGCGGCATACCGCTGCTGATGAAGACATTGCTGGATCATGGCTATCTGCACGGTGACTGTCTGACGGTTACCGGACGGACCATCGCGGAGAATTTGAAGTCCGTGAAATGGAACCCGAACCAGGATGTCGTGCGGTCAGCGGACAAGCCGATCACCGTGACAGGCGGCGTGGTTGGCCTGAAGGGTAACCTGGCGCCGGAGGGTGCGATCGTGAAGGTCGCGGGCATGTCGGAGTTGAAGTTCACCGGCTCGGCGCGCTGCTTCGACCGCGAGGAAGACGCTTTCGAGGCCGTGCAGAACAAAACCTACAAGGAAGGCGACGTCCTTGTGATCCGCTATGAGGGGCCGCGCGGCGGTCCCGGCATGCGGGAGATGCTGGCGACCACGGCAGCGCTTTACGGGCAGGGCATGGGCGGCAAGGTCGCACTCATTACAGATGGGCGCTTCTCGGGCGCGACGCGCGGCTTCTGCATCGGCCACGTTGGACCGGAGGCTGCCGTTGGCGGCCCGATCGCGCTGCTGCGCGATGGCGATATCATCGAAATCGATGCCGTGAACGGCACCATCGACGTCAAGGTGTCTGACGCCGAATTGGCCGAGCGTAAGAAAAGCTGGAAGCCGCGTGAGACCGATCATCAGTCTGGCGCGCTTTGGAAATATGCCCAGCAAGTCGGGCCCGCCGTGGGCGGTGCCGTGACCCATCCGGGCGCGGCGCGTGAGAAACAGTGTTATGCGGATATCTGAGCGTATCGTTGTTGCGTTGAGTGTTGGCTTCGCGTTGGCGAGCGCACCCGCTTTTGCCTTTGAAGGCACGACGGTGGGACAGGACGCCGCGGCTGTTCCGGTGGCGACGGCGCCGCCGGTCGGCGGAGCTGCGGCGCTACGCAAGTCGGCGCCGTCGAATACGTCGCTTAGCGCCCTGCAATATGCCGCCGAGGACGGGCATCCCATTGCGCAATGGAAGCTCGGCCGGATGTACGCCGAAGGTAACGGCGTCGCGCAGAACGATCTGCGGGCGTTCGAGTACTTCAGCAAGATCGCCAACGCCCATGCCGAGGACAGCCCGGCTGCGCCGCAGGCGGCCGTGGTAGCCAATGCCTTCGTGGCGCTGGGCCGCTATTACCTGGCCGGGATTCCCAATTCTAAAATCAAGGTCGATGCCGAACGCGCGCGTGAGATGTTCTCATACGCAGCGTCCTATTTCGGCAATGCCGATGCACAGTACGATCTGGCGCGGCTGTATCTGAGCGGTGTGGGTGCTCCGCGCGATCCGAAATACGGTACGCGCTGGCTCGGTCTTGCGGCTCAGAAGGGGCAGCATCAGGCCCAGGCGCTGCTCGGGCAGATGCTGTTCAATGGCGACCATCTGCCGCGACAGGCGGCGCGCGGCCTGATGTGGCTGACGCTGGCGCGTGATAGCGCCGGTCCGGAAGAGGTCTGGATCAAGGACAGCTATAACAAGGCAATCGCCAAGGCATCCGAGGACGACCGTGCCATGGCGTTGCAGATGCTCGAGCACTGGGTGCAGGGCCGCCGGGACTGAATGTTCGTTGCCGGCTACGCCGTGCCGTAGTCGAGAACCGCCGATATCTTCGCAGTAACTCAGCCACGAACCGTTCCTGCTTCCGCCGATATCTTCGCAGTAACTCAGCCACGAACCGTTCCTGCTTCCGCAGGGCGGCCGAGACATGGCGGGTGGCGTCGCTACGCCGTTTCGAGATCCAGATCGATCCACACCGGCACGTGGTCCGACGGTTTTTCCCAGGCGCGGACGTACTTATCGATCCCCACGGCGGTGAGCCGGTCGCTGGCCTGCGGTGACAGCAGCAGGTGATCGATACGCAGGCCGTGGTTTTTCTGCCAGGCGCCGGCCTGATAATCCCAGAAGGTGTATTGCCCGGCGGCGTCGGTGGTCGCCCGCAGCGCATCGGTCAAACCCAGGCCCAGGAGCGCCTGAAAGCGCTCGCGCGTTGCCGGGCGAAACAGTGCGTCATTGACCCACGCTTCAGGGTTATGAACATCGCGTGCCGCCGGGATGACATTGAAATCGCCCGCCAGCACCAGCGGCTCCTCAATCTTGAGGCGTTCCTTCGTATACTCAAGAAGTCGCGACATCCAATTGAGTTTGTAGGGATATTTGTCAGTGTTGGGCGGGTTTCCGTTAGGCAGGTAGAGACAGGCGACGCGAACCACGCCGTGCTTCAGCGACACCACGCCCTCAAGGAAGCGGGCGTGGTCATCGTCCGGGTTTCCGGCCAGCCGCGGCGTCGTTTCGTCGAACGGATAGCGCGACAGCAGCGCGACGCCATTGAAGGTCTTCTGGCCGTGCGTCACCACATTGTAGCCGAGCGCCTCGATCGCCTCGCGCGGAAACGCCTCGTCGACGCATTTGATTTCCTGCAGGCAAACGATATCGGGCGAACAGTCGGCCAGCCAGGTCAGCAGGTGATCGAGCCGCTGCCGCACCGAATTGACGTTCCAGGTGGCGATCCGCATGAGGGGCTTCCGGTAAGCAACTTGGGCAAATTTCGCCTGTGTCGCATATCACGAAGCAGGCGGTTGTGGTAAGTCGTGCCGGATAAGATGGAAAATGCCGCGGCCAGCCTGCGTGCAGGACCGGCAACCTCCGTCACGGACTGGTTAATTGGTCGGCAATTCGGGATGGCAATGGCAAGGCGTGGCTTGATCTTGGGGATAGTGGTGTTGGCGGTGGCGGCGACCGCCGCCTATCAGATGCGCGCGTCATGGTATCCCGAGAGTGCCGCGGCCAAAACGCCTCCGCAGCGGGCGCGCACGGTGGCCGTCGAGGTATCGAAGGCGGTGCGCCAACCGGTTCCGATCGATGTCGCAGCCATCGGAACCGTCACGCCGCTTTCCAGCGTGGCGCTGAAATCGCGGATCGAAACCAACATCGTTAGCGTCCATTTCGGTGACGGCGCCCGTGTCAAGCAGGGCGATCTTCTGTTCATGCTCGATTCGCGCCAGATCGATGCGCAAATCGAACAGGCCGAGGGCACGCTGGCCCGCGATCTGGCCCAGTTGGCCGGCGCGCAGCGCGATCTGCGGCGCTACAGCGAATTGATCGGGAAGGGCGCCACGACTCAGGTCAACCTCGATAATGCGCAGACCCAGGCCGATATCCTGATCGGGACCATCAAGGCCGATCGGGCGGCGCTCGACAACCTCAAGGTCCAGAAAAGCTTCACCGTCATTCGCGCACCGTTCGATGGCCGCATCAGCGCCGCCAACGTCAAGGTCGGCAATTTCGTGCGTCCGGCCGATACTGCCCCGCTCGCGACCATCAACCAGATGGCGCCGGTTTATGTTGCGTTCGCCGTGCCGCAATCGGTGCTGGGCGATCTGCGAGACTCAATGGCGAGCGGCGTGGCGAAGGTCGTGGCCTCGGTTCCGGGACGTGACGCCACCGAAACCGGTCAGGTCGCCATGGTCGACAACACAGTTGATGCCACCACCGGCATGGTGATGGTTCGCGGCATCATGGACAACACGCGCGAAGCGCTGTGGCCCGGGACGCTCGTCAACACCCGGCTGATCGTCCGCAACGAGGACGCCGTGGTGGTGCCTTCGGCGGCGGTGCAGCGCAGCCAGAACGGCGATTTCGTCTTCGTCGTTGCCGACGGCAAGGCGAAAGTGCAGCCGGTCACGGTGGCGCGGACCTCGGCCGGCACCTCGGTGCTGTCGGCGGGGCTGAACGGCGGCGAGGATGTCGTCACCGAAGGCCAGTTGCTGCTCTCCGACGGCACGCTCGTGCAGCCACGGGAACGCAAGGCGGGAGCCTGACGGATGACGCTCTCCGAGCTCTGTATCCGCCGGCCGGTTCTGACGACGCTGCTGACGGCGTCGATCGTGGCCTTCGGCATTTTCGGCTTCCGCCTGCTGCCGGTCTCGGCGCTGCCGAAGGTCGACTTTCCGACCATCGCCGTCACCGCGACGCTGCCCGGCGCCAGCGCCGAAACCATGGCGGCGTCGGTGGCCGGCATCATCGAGCGGCAACTTTCGACGATTGCCGGTATCTCCTCGATGTCGTCGCAGTCCTCGCAAGGACAGTCGACGATCACCATCCAGTTCGACCTCAACCGCAACATCGACGCAGCCTCGCTCGATGTGCAGACAGCGCTGACCATCGCACAGCGGCGGCTGCCGATCGAGATGACGATCCCGCCGAGCTTCCGCAAAGTGAATCCGGCCGATTACCCGGTGATCTACCTGTCGCTGTCGTCGGACACGCTGCCGCTGTCGGCGGTCAACGAGTACGGCGAAATCACCGTCGGTCAGACGTTGTCGCAGATCCCCGGCGTGGCGCAGGTGCTGATCTACGGCAGCCAGAAATTCGCGATCCGCGTTCAGGTCGACCCGCAGGCCGCGGCGGCGCGCGGTCTGACGCTCGACGATGTCCGGGCGGCAGTCGCCAACGCCAATTCGAGCACGCCGGTCGGTACGCTGAACGGGCCCAAACAGGATGTCGCCCTTGTCGCCTCCGGCCAGATGGCCAAGGCGCCCGATTACAGTCGGGTGGTGGTGGCGTGGCGCAACGGCTCGCCGGTCAAGCTCGACGAGATCGCAACCGTCTACGATAGCGTCGAGAACGACAAGATCGCGACGTGGCTCAACGGCAAACGTTCCATCGTGCTGGCGATTCAGAAGCAACCGGATGCCAATCTGGTGGCGGTCGTCGACGGCGTGAAGGCAAAGCTCCCGGCGCTGCGGGCGCAGATCCCGCCCTCGGTCTCGGTCGACGTCATGATGGATCGCTCGATCTCGATCCGGCAGGCGGTGAGCGATGTCGAGGAAACCCTGATGATCGCGGTCGCGCTGGTCATCATGGTGATCTTCCTGTTCCTGCGCTCGGTATCGGCGACCTTCATTCCGGCGCTGGCGGTGCCGATCTCGCTGATCGGCACCTGTGCCGTGATGTACATGTTCGATTTCTCCATCAACAACATGACGCTGCTGGCGCTGACGCTGTCGGTGGGATTCGTGGTCGATGACGCCATCGTCATGCTTGAAAACATCATGCGGCACATCGAGGAGGGCATGCGGCCGTTCGAGGCGGCGCTGCAGGGCGCGCGCGAAATCGGCTTCACGATCATCTCGATCACCTTCTCGCTGATTGCCGTGTTTATTCCGGTGCTGCTGATGGGCGGCATCGTCGGGCGTGTGTTCCGGGAATTTGCCGTAACCGTCGCGGTCGCCATCCTTGTCTCCGGCTTCGTCTCGTTGACCCTGACGCCAATGTTGTGCGCGCGTGTGCTCAAGGCCCATGACCACAGCAGGCGGCCGAACATCGTATTGCGCGCGTTCGAGGCCATGTTCGCAAGCTGGTTGCGCGCCTACGAGTGGGCGCTCGATCGCGTACTGGCCTACAAGTCGATCATGCTTGGCGTGACGTTGCTGACGCTCGCGGGCACCGTGGCGCTTTACGTGATGGTGCCGAAGGGCTTTTTCCCGCAGGAGGACACCGGTTTTCTGATCGGCGTCACCGAGGCGGCGACCGATACCTCGTTCGAGGCGATGTCGGAGCGGCAGAAGGCGCTGGCAGCGCTTCTGGAGGCCGATCCGGCGGTCGAATATGTCAACAGCACCGTCGGCTCCGGCGGCCCGAACACGACGACCAATTACGGCCGGTTCTTCATTTCGCTCAAACCCAAACACGAGCGCGATTCCGCGCAGGTGGTGATCGGACGCATGCGGCGCACCGCCCTGGAGGTGCCGGGCCTGCAAGCCTTCTTCCAGAGTATCCAGAACCTCAACATCGGCGGGCGCATTTCGAAGAGCCAGTATCAATACGTGCTGCAGAGCGGCGACACCGAGACGCTCTACCGGCTCGCGCCGCTGATGAACGAGAAGATCGGCAAGGTGCCCGGATTGCTCGACGTCACCAACGATCTCTACATCAAGAATCCGCAGCTCACCGTTGAGGTCGATCGCGAAAAAGCTTCCGTGTTCGGCGTGACCGTCGATCAGGTGCGCAACCAGTTGTTCAATGCCTATGGCACCCGGCAGGTCGGCACCATCTACATGCCGTCCAACGACTACAAGATCATCATGGAAGCGAAGCCGGAATTCCGTGTCGATCCGGCCGATCTTTCAAAACTGTACGTGAAGACTTCGCAAGGCCGCACCATTCCGCTCGATGCGGTGGCGCGCATGGTGCCGTCGGTCGGACCCTTGATGATCAACCATCAGGGCCAGCAGCCGGCGGTGACGATCTCGTTCAATCTCGCGCCCGGCATCTCGCTCGGCTACGCCGTCGACAAGATCAGCCAGATCGAGCAGGAGTCGCGTCTGCCGGTCACCATCGTGACCGGCTTCTCCGGCACCGCGCAGGTGTTCCAGGATTCGCTGCGCGGGCAGGGGATCCTGATTCTGGCGGCGGTGTTTGCGGCTTTCGTTATTCTCGGCATTCTCTATGAGAGCTTCATTCACCCGATCACGATCATCTCCGGCCTGCCATCGGCCGGCATCGGCGCTATCCTGACCCTGATGCTTTTCAAGATGGATTTGTCGGTGATCGCGATGATCGGCATCGTGATGCTGGTCGGCATCGTCAAGAAGAACGCCATCATGATGGTCGACTTCGCGCTGGAGCGGCGTCGCGTCGGACTGTCGGCGGAACACGCCATTCGCGAGGCGGCGCTGCTGCGTTTCCGTCCGATCATGATGACGACGTTCGCGGCGATCTTCGGCACGCTGCCGATTGCGCTCGGCACCGGCGCCGGCGCCGAATTGCGGCAGCCACTCGGCGTGGCCGTGGTCGGCGGCCTGATGGTGTCGCAACTGCTGACGCTGTTCATCACCCCGGTGATCTATATCTACCTCGACCGCATCGATCATCGCCTGAAGCGGCGGCTCCAGCCGCAGATTGCGGAAGCCGACGCGACCGATCGCCCGCGCGTGGTTGCCGCGGAGTAGCGCCTGTGCGGGGCGCGCGCGCCCCGCGGGTTCTTCATGCGATCCGAAGCCCGCCTCGCTGGAAGGCGCTATAAAGGCCAGCGTTCGGAAGAGGCGGATCTGGCAGGAAATATCAATTGCGGATGGTGATGCAGGAAATATCCGAGCGCTTCAGCCGCTTGCATACGGCCTCGGCCTGATCGCGCTCAAGGCCGGCGAAGCGTGCCCGGTACAGCTTCTTTTCGCCTCGCGTCACGACCGTTTCGGTAAACGGGTCGGCTTTGCCGAGCATGCCCTTGGCGTGATCTCGGGCGGCCTCCAGGCGTTCCCGCGCCTGGCTTTCGCTCTCGAGCGCGCCGACCTGCACGATCCAGCCCGAATGCGTGACAGCCGGTTTGATCGCGCCCTGGCTTTGTACCGCGCGGGGAGAGGGTTCCGCCGAGGCCTGTTGCGATTGCTTCTCCGATGCGGCGGCGATGCTGGATGCGGGCAGCACGCCGAGGATGCCTTGTCCGGTGCCGTGATTGAGCGGCTGCGGCGGCAACTCCCGGCTCGGGACCGAGCCGGAAACCTCGACGTTGTCAGCTGCCGCGGAAAGCATCTGCGCGGGACCGGCCGATGCCAATCTGGTTTGTCCCGCGCGCACCTGGAGCGTCTTGACGCGGACTGGTTTCATCGGCTCGGTGGAGCCGGGAATGGTCGCGAGGGCTTTGGTCTGGATCACGCCGTTGGTCAATGGGGCGGGTTCGGACACCGGTTGCGGTTTCGCCGGTGCAGCGTTGGCCACCTGAATGGCACCCTGCACCTGAACCGGGGCCGAGGGCCGCGACCGCGCCTCTTCCTCGGCGACTTCGGCGTTGGCTTCGGCTGGATTCTTTTCGGCGATGGCGGCAACGGTCTGTCGTCCGGAGGCCTTTTCGAGGTTCGTCGCCAGCAGGTTGCGCATGATGGCGTCGCGCGAACCGCTGCTGCGGCCGCCCATCACGACGCCGACCAGATGGCGGTTGCCGCGACGCAGATTGGTGACGAGGTTGAAGCCGGATGCCCTGGTGTAGCCGGTCTTGATGCCGTCAACGCCATCGACGCTGCCGATCAGATGATTGTGGTTGCGGATGTTGCGGCCGCGGAAGTTGAACGATGCGGTGGCGAAGTAACGATAGTAACGCGGGAAGCGCTCCTGGATGGCGCGGCCCAGCGTTGATTGATCGCGAGCGGTAGTAACTTGGTCGTCGTTCGGAAGGCCGGACGCGTTGCGGTAGACGGTTCGTGTCATCCCCAGCGAGCGTGCCTTGCGGGTCATCATCTTGGCGAAATCGTCTTCGTCGCCGCCGAGGAATTCCGCGATTACCACGGCCGCGTCGTTGGCGGAGCGAGTGACCAGCCCCTTGATGGCATCCTCAACGCGAATGGTTTGACCGGGGCGCAGGCCGAGCTTGGTCGGCGCCTGCTGCGAAGCGTGCACAGAAACCGGCATTTCGCTGTTGAGGCTGACCTTGCCTGAATCGAGACGCTCGAACAGCAGGTAGAGCGTCATGATCTTGGTCAGCGACGCAGGAAAACGCAGCCCGTCGGGATTGGTGGAGGTTAGCGTCGCACCGGAATTCGCATCGACGATGATCGACGCAAAGGCTGGATTGTAGCTCTGCCGAACTTCGTGGTGGCGATTGTGGTGCCGGTGGCGGCGTCGGGCGTCGGCAGTATCGGTTGTGAAGATGACGGCGGCGGTGAGCGTAGCCAACCCGAGAGCGCAAAGGCGAAGGACGCGCGAAGAGGCTGAGGTTGAGCGTAGCATGAACGTCCCCGTCCGATTCCGACATAGATCACCGGTCCGTGAGGCTAAATTATGCTCAGCGACCGGCAAAAGGCTTTCCATGGATACGTTGGCGCGACACCCGCACCGAGCCTGATGGGAATACTTTCCATATTGGCTAAGAGCTTGAGTCTACGCAGCTTTTCGAATAACGCCGCACCGCAACAACGACCACATCTGACAGGGTATGTGGCCGGGGTTTCGAAAGGGTTAAATAACCCTTGCCGCAATAGGTCAGATTCGCGCCGAAGATGACAATTGTGCGACGCATCATTTGATTTGACTTTTTTGTGCGGTGCGATATTTTTGCCGCGGATGGCAGGGCGCCGGGCGGCCGGCGACGCATCCTGATTAACTCGCAGTCGGCAAAGGAAATCGAAGATGGTCAAGGTTGAAGAACTGCAGCAGTACAGCAAAGAGCAATTCGATACGGCGGTTGCCAACGCCAACAACTTCCAGCAGACGTTCCAGGCGATCGCTACTGCGCTCGGCGACTATTCCAAAAAGTCGTTTGAAGAGGGCAACGCGTTTTTCGAGAAGCTGATCGGTTCGAAGTCTTTTGACAAGGCGCTGGAATTGCAGAACGAGTACGCCAAGTCCAGCTTCGAGTCGTTTGTTGCCGAATCGCAGAAGATCGGTGGGCTGTATGCTGACCTCGCCAAGCAGACCTTCAAGCCGTTCGAGGGTCTGGCGAACAAGTTCGTTTCGGTGAAGTAATTCAGACCGATCGATCGTTTCATTCCGACAATAAAAAAGCCCGGTCGTCAGGACCGGGCTTTTTCGTGTCGGGGCGGGTTGGCCTACTGGGAAATCCGCAGCTTGGCGATTTGCGCCACGATGTTAGCGAAGGCGCCAGCGGTCTGGGTTGCGGAAGTGATCATCTGAAAGTTTCCGTCCGACGCACAGTATTGCAGAACGGTTGAAGTCGGGTCCACGCTGTTGACGTTCACCTGAATGGTGAAGATCTTGATGTTGGCGCCACCGTTCTGGGCCGGATCCTTGATTGCGTCGCAGAGCCGCTTTTGCCGCGCATCGATGCAAGGAACGTTGCCGGGAGAGCACGTGTACTGGGTGTTGCCGTTGCCGTAGGATGGCCAGCGATCCTGCGTGTTCAGGCCGTCCGACAGGATCACGAGATAATCCTGATAAAGATAGTTGGCATCTTTCGCAGGTGCCATGATCGGCCCATTGGTCGTGCTTAGCGACTGCCAGCCCCACGCCACGCCGATGGCCTGGTTGGTGCCGCCAGTGGGGTTCATGCTGGTGATGGCGGTCTTGAGCGCGTTCCAGTTATTGGTCAACGGCATGATCGGCTGAAGATAAGCCCTGCTTCCGACCTTGCAGTAGTTGGTCGAGCCCTGGAAGTATTCCTGCGCGGGGAACAAGGTCGATACGGTATTCGTATCGCCGACGGTCGGCGCGGTGTTCTTGATGTCGTAGTCCTGGTCGCGATCCATAACGCAGCCTGACCAGTTGCTATGACTGGACGGAGTCCACGTCGTGTTTGCGGTGCTCCAGTTGCCGGGAGTCCAGGTGTAGTTCTTGGAAGTCCATGTCCCCCTGTTGTTCGTGCAGGTGCTTTGGGTCGTATATTGCGATTTGGAGCATGTCCCCGCGCCGGTACATGAGGTCTGGTCTGTGTACGTCGCGCTGGAGCACGTTCCGGCCCCGGTGCAGGAACTCCTGCTGGTGTACCCGGACAGGCTGCACGAGCTTTGCGTCAGGCAACTGGCCTTGGTCGATGAACTGCCGATGCTGCATGATCCATTGTTCTCGTCCCAGGTGTCGGGGCTCGATGTTCCGCTCGGGCTGCTCCATTTGATGTATCTCGGGTCGAAGCTCGCTCCGAGATTGACGTTCTTCGCGAACGGGACCAGCGAGATGTAGACGTCACCCGTGTTCTTGCTGAAACTGGAGAGCGAGTCGACCATATCGCTTGCCGCTTTCTGCATGGCGGCCATTTTGCCGTTGTCGGCCATCGATCCGGTATTATCCAGAACCATCGCGACACGCATGCGGGTGTTGCCCCACTTGGTCGTCGAACTGGTGCCGATGTTGATCTGGGTGAAACCGGCCATCTTCATGAAGTCGGTGGCGACCGAGCCGCTGCCCGAAACCTGAACGGTCGCGCCGGCGCCGGTGTTGGGCGTGAAGGTTGCGGAGATAACCACGCCGCTTGCGTCGCCGTCCTTGTAGAGGGCGTTGAAGTATTTTTGCGCCGCGTTGGTTGCTTGCTGTGTCGTGAGGTTCGGGTTGGCCGCAGCGTCCTTGGAAACCATCAGCGCGGTGGTGTCGAGCGCCGCCTGCATGGCCGAGCGGGCGGCCGCGGCGCGGCTGTAGTCAATGGCGGCGCCGACGATCCCCAACATGGGGACGAGTGCGATGGCGAAAATCGCCGCGACGTTGCCGCGATCCGCGCCGACAATTTCGGCGGCCGCGCGTTTTACCGAATTCAGGATCGATTTACCGAACATGGCTGTCACCGGACAATGAGCTATGGCGCCATTTCGGCGTGGACGGCTAAACAGGTGGTAAAGTCGTGCTGAGAAAACAGGTAAATAGCCGCACAAATGCCACCTGCCGCCGGATGGCTGGTCTCACGGTCAATATCGGATAAACGCCATCCTCGCTGTTTCGGACGAATCGGGAAAAATGGGTTAACCTTGAGGCCTCAGGCGCCCATGCGGGCGGGCTGGGCAGCGGCACACTGTCCGCTTGCGGCCGGCCGGGCCGCGACCCATATTGGCACGGTCGGACCCTGGTGGGGACGGCTTGGTACGGCCGGCGAGCGGTTGCAGTTGGGTGCGCCGGATGCGGCTGTCAGGATGTCAGCCGGAACCGACGGGCATCGGAGTGGCCCGGCGTTTTTGCAGTGGCAGGATCGTTGGGCTTCGTTTGGAATCATAATACATCTGGATCATGTCGCGCCTGTCTTTGAATGCCGAGTTACACGTAAAGTCGCCAGAAGCCGGGGGAGGCTTACCCCGCATGAGCGGTGATCAAGGGCGTTCGACGGGGCCGACCACGTCCGTCATCACCAAGGTGAAGCCGAAGATCAAACGGCCGAACCTCTATCGC